>ERZ1673783.25-NODE-25-length-50124-cov-21.498093_pt1 | contig 50124 bp, 55 predicted proteins | sample MGYA00580133_ERZ1673783 | MGnify/ENA primary metagenome ERZ1673783 (study PRJEB41219, sample SAMN04549595) | soil metagenome | isolation source: soil | place: USA: Texas, Big Bend National Park | collected 2009-03-17 ...
ATTAGCATCATCATAAATAGAGCATGGAACAGGCTCGATAGCTAAGTAAATTTCGCACCGTTAGGTGCGATTACCTTAGAAGCCCCCACCTCTAAGCGAAGAGTAGGTGGCGGGTAGTTCACCCAATGGAAAAATGAGTGGGATTATCCTCCCTTTGTTATTTATCGCTCTATAAAGTGATAAATTCTTTTTTGTATGGTCATTTCGCTTTAATGGACTTGATATTGGGTGGTTTGATCAAATCGAGGAGTGAATATTATGATAGCTGATAAATTTGACGTATTTTTATTTGATTTAGATGGAGTAATCTATATAGGATCTGAACCACTACCCGAAGCAGCAGAATCCCTTAAGCGTCTTCGGAAAGAAAAGAAAGGGATTCGATTTTTAACCAATGATCCATGTACAACACGTGAAAAAACAGCACGACGGTTAATGAGTTTGGGCGTGGAAGCTAGAAGCGAAGAAGTCATTACGTCATCTTGGTTGACTGCACAATATTTAAAGAATGAAAAAATAAAAACGGCACTTGTTTTAGGTGATGAACATTTAAAATGGGAATGTCAACAAGTTGGTATTCATATACAAGATCAAAACGACGTAGAAGCCGTTGTTGTCGGATGGGATATTGATGTGTCTTTTCGCGATATCCAGAAAGCGGCGAAATTAATTCAAAGAGGAACAAAATTTGTTGCGACCAATGCAGATAGAACGTTTCCAACCCCGGAAGGCCCTTTACCTGCCGTTGGTGCAATAGTAGAAGCCATTCGGGTTTCAACAAATAAAAAGCCTTTCATTGTAGGAAAACCAAACCCTTACATGTTTAAAAAAGCGCTTGAAGATTTTGCTTCGTCCTCCAGAGCAGTAATGGTAGGGGATAATCCATATACTGATGTTTTGGGCGCACATCAGGCAGGGATACAAGCCATTTTGGTATCAGATCAAAAAATGAAAAAATTTCCGTCAGCAAGTGATTTTCGTAATCCGGATGCAACGATACCCAATTTAAAGAGTTTATTTGACCATAATATAGACATAAAAAAATGGATTTCTCCTTCCTTTTCTTGGCCTGAGAAAATTGAAGCGGGCGTAGCGGGCATTATATTTGATCATAAACGGCGAGTACTTCTAATGAAACGTGCAGATAACGGCTTATGGGGGATTCCATCGGGACATGTTGAACCGGGAGAAACCGTGGAGGAAGCTATCATAAGAGAAATTTATGAAGAAACCGGTTTAAAAGTGAAAGTAAATCGATTAATCAGTGTTTATTCTGATCCTGTTTCTCAAGTTTTTGAATATCCAAACGGGAAAGTGAGTCATTTTATTACAACTTGTTTTGAGTGTGAAGTTGTAGGAGGAACTTTAAATAGAGAAAGCGAAGAAACATTGGATGTAAATTACTTTGAACTAAATCATTTGCCGGAAGATCTCTTACACATGCATCCAAGATGGCTTAAAGATGCATTAGAAAAAGAAAGTTTTTCATATATCCGCTAATATCTTCTAAAAAATAGTGGGTTAGATAGTGTTGTATGGTGCAGAAGAGGATAAACCGGAATGTTATTAAGAAGTTTTTAATGTAGCAAAAATGATGAACAGCATCTTTTGAGGAGCTTTTTTCAAAGTATCAGTGAGGAGAGTATATTCATGTTTGGTTTACTCGAAAAGAGATGCTTTGTATGTAAGCGAAAAACGAAACCATTGTATAAGTATTATGACAAAAAAGGAAAAAGTATTAAAGTTTGTTCTGATTGCGCAATATATGCAGAAAGAAGAGCGTTTAGAAAAAAAGTGTAGGCACCTGTATCGGCTCCCTTTATAGTAGACAGAAATGCAAGCTCATTCATCTGTCTACTATATAAGGGGATTTTTTATAAGGAAAAACGAAAAACATAGGATGTAAAGTTTTAAAAAGGCTGTAGAATGGGGTTCAGATATGACCTATTTGATTTTTTATAGGCAAAAGCTTATTAAAGATCTTTATAATCATGAAATTGTGGCTTATCCTATTCGTTCCAGAATACATCCTGTCCATAAAACCTAAAAAATATAATGAATATGGCCAGTATGCCAGAATAGGAAACGGTTTGGATAATGCCAGTTTGGAAAAATTTTTCAGCCATTTCAAGGCAGAGTGTTTCAAAATGTACTCGTTTTGTAAAACAAAAGAAGTTAAGGACATCAACCCTCTAGGTATGATACTGGGTCAAAACCTTGCCGAATGGACTCGTGATTTTAATCCAGGGACTCCAATGGATCTAAAACAAACCAATCCGTTTATTCAATTTTTATTGATTTGATATGCGGCAACTCGTTCAAGCGGGTATACAGGAGCAATTCATCTCCTTCCTTTTTTAATTTTCCTGTTATTTTATAATGATAAGTGGTTGGTTCACTATCTTCATGTTCGGTAAATAAATAGGTTGTGATTTCCATATTCGATCTAACAGCATTCAGTACCTCTGCTAACGAGCTTTTTAATTCTGCCTCAATCTCCATTCGTAAGGTTTTCTGTGGACTGATTTTAAATACTCTGCTTAATATTTCTAGACCGATTAGAACTAACACCGATGCAAAGAGACCCACAGTATACATTCCCGCTCCAATCGTTAAACCGATGCCGGAAGTTGCCCATATTCCGGCTGCCGTAGTCAATCCACGGACATACTGCTTTTGAATAATAATCGTTCCCGCACCTAAGAAACCAATTCCGCTTACTACTTGAGCGGCAATCCGACTAGGATCCAGTGCTATATCTTTATTTAAGATTACATCTTGAAAACCATACTTTGAAATAATCATAATGAGCGCGCTTCCGACGGCCACTAAAAAATGTGTTCGTAATCCAGCCTCTTTTTTTAACGCAATTCCCGCTCTAATCCAATAATTGCTCCCAAAACACCAGCCAGAGCTAACCTGATAATAAAGTCAAAAATCATAACGTCTCCTTTCTCCCCAACCATCAAATTTAACAAAAAATACAGAATTTAGTAATTGTTTATATTTTACCATAATTCTTGATGCAAAAATTTTTTAGACTATACGATGAATGAAGGAAGTGCAGGGAAATGTTCACTGCCTTGATCCATTCCTAAATGAACTCAGAATAAGGGAGGGGGAGGGATAGTGAATTTTCTTACAAATAAAATTAAGAAGTAATAAGAAAGTGATACCATATGGCTCGAGATAATCATTTAGTGTAACGGCGGCATAATATAAATGCTTTTAAATATTTCAGTATATCGCTCGGTCCAATTTGGCAGGGCATTTTTTGCAAAACAATTGAGAGCTTGAGAATCCATGGCAAATACTCATGATAGAGGTTTGAACCATTAATTTAGAAAATATATTGATTGCCTGTTGACTCTTACCTTAGGTAAGCCCTTAGAATCACATACGAGGTGGTTGAAAATGTTATACACGGTAAAAGAAATTTCAGAATTCGCGAAAGTAAGTGTAAAAACCCTACATCACTATCACAAAATAGGGCTGCTATTACCGTGTAAGGTAAGTGAAGCTGGCTATCGCCTTTATGGAAAAAAAGAGCTAGAACGTTTACAACAAATCTTATTTTATCGTGAATTAGATTTCCCCCTCAAAGAAATTAAAAAAATATTAGATGGTGAACCGGATCGATTATCGATCTTGTCGGATCAAAAAAAGCTCCTTCTTTCTCGTATACAAAGAATGGAGCAATTGGTTGAGACAATTGATGAATCGATTCGTTGCACTATGAAAGGAGAAAGTATGGATAAAAAAGAGATGTTCAAAGGATTTAATAGTGAAGAAGAGTGGGCTGAAGCATTGACCGAGCAAAATCAATACTTAAAAGAGAAATATAACTATGATTTACTTGAAAACAATCCAATTGATGTTCAATCGATGAATGAATTCGCTTTGGAAGCAAAGCGTTTTATTGATGGTATGGCTGATGCACTGAAGAATGGATTAAAGTTTGATGACAAAAAAGTACAGCTTCTTATAAGCCAATATATTCATTTCTTAAATCATCATGGACATGTAACGAAAGCATCGGATTTTGCGGCACAAGCACGATTCTTTTTAAACGATGATTTCCACAGAAACATGCTTGAATCCCAACAGACTGGTCTTTCTTATTATCTTTGCATTGCAGCGGAAGAGTACGCATCTAAAAGTCGTTTAGTAAATAAACTTTAATTAACGCAGATTGGATAAGAATAAATGAAATTGCGAAAAGCCGATGAAATGGGAAAAATATCGAATTTTAGACCAAGGCGGCTCGTAGGGCAAATAAAGCTGGTTTTCATGCTCTAGATGCCTGTATAATATAAGGCTACATACGAAATGCTCTGTGTCCTAGTTTTTCAATTAAACTTACGGGCGAGTAGTGGAAAATGAAATTCTGTTTGTATGATTTTAAAAACCGATAAATGGATTAAAGTTTTAATGTTGTTTTTAGTATAATTGTCTTTGGTTTACAAAATTAGAGGAGAAAACTTATGACTTGGTTTGAAATAGTTATTGTAAGTATTTTCATTGGATTGATTGACTGGTTTAAGAAAAGAAAACTTACTACTTTTTTTAAGGACTTTATTTTCACACTTATAACATTCACCCTTTTAAAACCAATTTTGTCTTATATCAAATTACCAGATATTCCTGAAAAGCTACAGCTGGTAATCTTTGCAGGACCTATTGTATTAGTAACTATAGTTTTGTCACTTGAGGCACTTAAACAGAATAAACAATAACTTGAACTTGTATACGGAAAAAGTTTTCTTTAACTAAAGGTTGAGAAAACTCAACAACAATTATGCCTGTTCAGGAAACCGTAAGGAAAGTTAAAAAAATCATGGATATAGGTATTCTCAACTTTTCATGTTTACAAAAGCCCTTCTCATTTGAGAGGGGTTTCTTTATGGAATCCTTTGTATGATTGCGGAAAAAATAAATTTTATGATTCCAACAATAAAATCAGAATATTTTACTCTTTTCAGCAAATTTTAGTCATTTATTAAAGCTCTTTATTTTAAGGATTTTTTTGGGCGAAAAGAGATAAGAGTAAAAGATCGAATTTAACAATGAAACTATAGGATGATTGTTCGTTGTAATCTACAGATGAAGGACTATGGGATCTTACATGACTATGTTGTCAGATGAAATGTAAAAATAATTTGACAATTCATTCTCTTTTCGTATAATAAATGTAAAACATTTTTTACATTTTAAGAAGTTTAGGTGGGTGAATTGAAAAATAACATTAGAAATGTACGAAAAAGTATGAACCTTTCACAAGAAGAACTTGCAAATAAATGTGGTGTAACAAGACAAACCATAAATGCCATCGAAAATAATAAATATGACCTTTCATTATCATTAGCGTTTAAGTTATCCATACATCTAAATACATAACTTGAAAAATTATTTTTTTACGAGGAGGAGAATAAATGAAATTGTGAAAAGCCGATGAAATGGAAAAATATCAGAGCGATCAGTCTGCGAAATATGGGTTTATTTTTTATACCGTTGCACTGTTGATTTGGTCATTATACAGTTTTTTTACCAATGGCGACTCTGGATGGCAAATGACTATTTTATTGATAGGTTGTGCTGTTTATTTTTGGTCAAGAGTAGTTTTTAATAGAAAAATGAATAAATAATAAAAATAACTTTCTTCATGGAAAACGTTAGATAGCGGCTTCCAATGGTTCGGGGTATCAAAAGAGCAGCTGTATGATCACGTGCAAGGTAATATAATGGGCGGGCAGTTAAAGATGGAATTTTACAATGGGTAATTGCAATTGTTGGAGGATTAGACGATGATAAAAGCTGCAACAAGACGATATACCTGCCATTACTTTACTGAAATTAAAAATGTTTAGAGAAGTTAGGATGGAACATATACTCTTAGATGGTTTTATTCAAGAAGTCGAAAAGACTTACAAAGAGCTTTATAAATCTGGTAAAGCCAAACATTTTATCATAAAAAACGATAATAAGGTAATTGCTTGTGCTGGTGCCTTTATAAAAGAAGATATACCATATTGCTTCTTTAAAGAACGCAAGTATGGTTTTATTGGCGATGTATATGTAGAACCCGATTTTAGAAAGAAAGGGTATGCAAGGATATTGACCAATTCAGTGATAAAATGGTTAACGGAACAGGAGATAAAAACCATTCGATTACTAGCAAGTGATAACGCCAGAAAACTATATGAATCATTAGGTTTTAAGGGAACTGATGAGATGGTTTTACACATATAAGTTATTATGACCTTCAAATAACGAGGTTTCATTCTTCTAATTGTGCTAACGGTTACATAATACATAGGTGTACTAAAGACTATGATCAAACACTTTGTCAGAATAAAAAATTATGGAGCATATATGAAACCATTTGTGCATCCAAAATTAGTACAGGGTCTATATTGTAATTTTAGGGGAGGACATTTAGAGAATGATTCAACAGGTACATACGGGTTCTGGTTTTTTCATTAAATTTCGTCTTTTTTTGTAAAACCAAATTTAGATCTTGCTGACAAAATTCTCTAAAAGTGGTTGAGGAGAAACGTATTCATGAAGATAGGGCTGCCCAAAGCGACTATCACAACCATAAAACTATGGTAAAATCCTTTTTTCGATAGCGGTTAATTTCTAGTTAGATCACTATATCTCTTTCGTCCTGTTTTTGGTAAGTCCGTTCAACTTAAACTAAACCTTAGAAAAGTTGGAAGGATTTCGTTATCCTCTATTTCTCATCTTAGTTGATTTATAAATATATTTAACCTTTTGCATTGTATTTAACCCTAATATTGTAATGATTACAGTGTAGACCGTTGTTAAAATAATTGCAGTATATCCTAAATAGGTAAGACTTCCAGATTTATTTGCTAGTCGCAAAACCAATCACATCCTTCACTCATTTTGGAATCTTTACATTTAGTCTGTTTTTATTTTTAAAATTTATTCCAATTACTTTTATTCGCATTCATTCTAAACTAGGTTGTTTAGAAAAGATCCGGAACCGCGTGAATAAACAATGGCCGATGAAAATAATGAAAATCTTTTAACATGAAATAACCAGTCTCGAGCATCCTTTTACACTCGATTCGCTTTTGAGGTTTAACATCGAACATGACATCGGTTTTGCTAAATCCTTTGAGAAATTACGAGTTTAAAACAACAAAGCTTGGCATTTTGCCAAGCTTTATCAGGTACCAATTTTTCGTCAAACCCAATAGCGAAACATTCGTGATGTATTTTATTGATACTCCAACGCTAGGCAAGTGCAGCTGCCATTAATTCTCCGATCCAAGCGAAAAGAACCCCTAATAGCACTGACGTCGAAACATAAATGATTGCGTTCCTCGCATCTTTTTTCTGCAACATTTGGATCGTTTCATATCCGAACGTTGAAAAGGTTGTGTAGGCTCCAATAAAACCAGTGCCAATTAAAAGCCATGACCATTCAGGTATGATTTTATTTGAATGCAGAACTGCAAGAATGCCAAGCATGAATGAACCCGTTAGGTTGATAAACCATGTGCCAAATGGAAAGACAGAAGATGTTTTGCCGGTAATCCATTTCCCTAGAAGATACCGCGAAATGGCTCCAAATATTCCTCCGATACCTACCCAAATCATTATTCTGCTCCCCCTTTCGATTGCTGAATATTGAAGGTAGCCAATTTAGCCCCAATGATCGCGAATCCAATGCCGCCGCCAACACTCAAAAGAAGGTAAATAAGAGCGATTAAAAATTGTTGATGTACTATGAGATTGAGCGTTTCAACAGAGAAAGTTGAAAATGTGGTGAATGCCCCCGTGAAACCAGTTCCTATGGCCAGCTTTAATTGCGGGTTTATCATCCATCGTTTCGCCGTTATGGTGAAAAACCAAGCAAGGAATAAGCATCCTGCAAGATTAATCAGCAAAGTGCCAACTGGAAACCCATTGGTTGCAGGAATCCATTTTCCTACTGAATAACGGAGTATTGCACCAACGAATCCTCCTATTCCAATTGCCAATAAGTTCATCCTATCAGCCTCCTCAACTTTATTGTTGTCATAAAAAATAGACTCCTACCAGTAAATGTGCATAACTGGTAGGAGTCATTAGTCGCATGGACGGTTATATGGCGAACTCCATCGCCTATTCAGCTGAAAATTATTATATACTTAATGACTTTTTCATTCAATGTCTTATATAAAATTCTTATCATTTATCCAGATATACCATTGAGAAGGGCTCATACTGTTTTTTAAATGGACTTTCCCGCAAATAGCGACAATAGGCACAAAAAATAATCATAATAAAGTGAATTTGTTATTTCGTTTCCTTTAATATCACCCGTTGAAGCGGCACACCTATATTGAACACACCCATACTGATAGTCTTTTCAGTCAGTGTGTACTTTTTGTTATTTAAAATAATGGTGTAATGATCGATTTTTTCACAGCTGTTTCCTTTGCTAATTAGATGTTGGACGACAGCGTTGCTTAATTCCTCCTGATTAAAATATCTTTCATCCAATTCAATGACCATTTTGTTTTTTGACAACATACTATTCAAATCCTTTCGGAAATAATGGAATTTTGCGAAAAATGATATCAGCATGAGTGACCTATCTCGATGTGAGCGGCTACTAGAACGTAATTGTCTACGTAGGGGACAATTACGTTCAATGCTAGTGAACTTTATAGGAAAGAACCTAAAAGTACAATGATGGAATGACTCGTCGTATCACAATAATGGAACCAGTAAATAAGCGGTCCATTGATTGATAAACATATCTATAGTAAAAATTTAACATAGCCAAAAATAAAAATCAATCATGTTCTACCAGCAACTGCTAGATACAGAGTAGGACGTAAAGCATTTTTTGTTGTCCTTTTTTCTTGTGCATTTAATGAAGTAAGAAGGGTTTCACCAGAAAAAACATCTAAATAAAGAAGCTTTATTCGGTTAGAAGATGAAATGAAAGCAATCTTGTTGTTTAGGCGGGAATTTTTTGTTTTCAACCATTCTGTTGGGAGTTTTAAACGCCAACGATAATCTTCAAACCATCATGAAAGAGATCATCAACCGTTCGACCGGAAGCAAAATATTCTTCTATACCTTGAACCACCAAGGGGTGTTCCTTTTTAAACTGTTCGAGATCAAAGTTTTTGATTTCCTCCGGTGAAGGCGGAGAAGTTTGTTCTTCTATTACATGTCCGAAAGTGTAATGGGTAGCTGTCAGAACAATCAAGCGAGATTTCCAAATACTCATACCGGCACTATGAAGTGATTGTATAGCAACTTCCGATATTTTAGCCATCGTCCTTGATAAATGGGCTCCTGCGACAACGCGCCCTCCATCGGTATACGAGAGCAGGGCTTTACGCAAACGTTTAAGCGTATGAATCAGCCAATCTTGCCAAGGTTCACTATCACTTCGCGGCTGTAAGTCTGCAAATTCCGTCTGTAAAATGGCTTCAGCCATTTCGTTAACTAAAGCAGCTTTATTGTTAAAATGCCAATATAAAGCCGGAGCTTGAACTCCCAGCCTTTTAGCCAGTTTTCGCAGTGTGACGCCCTCAAGACCACTTTCATTGAGCAATTGCAGAGCTTCCTCTATAATTTGTTCTTTTCTTAACGCCATTGTATTTCTCTCCTCGACAGATTTATGCTCAAGACTGCTTTTTGGTTCAGCAATCGAAGAGTTCAACTTCATCATCAAAATTCATTTTACTTGAAATTGTACCACAAAACAGTTGACGAGTTCACTTAACACTGTTAAATTTAACGGTGTTAAGTAACTCAAAATGAAAGGAGAAAAGTTATGAAAGCGGCAGTATTACACAAATTCGGAGAAGTACCCCGGTACGAAGAGTTCCCTGATCCAGTTCCCGGTCCGGATGAAGTGCTTATCCAAGTCAAAGCGGTTGCATTAGAAAATGTGGATAAAATGATGGCAGAAGGGAAGCATTTCGCCAGCTGTCAATTCTTCTCCCAATTTCCAGCTATAGTCGGTTTTGACGGAATAGGCGAGCTTCCCGATGGCAAAATCGTCGGCTTCGGCGGTATAAAACCGCCGTATGGGGCAATGGCTGAAAAAGCAATCGTTCCGAAAACGAATACGGTTCCTGTTCCCAAAGGCATTGATGCTGTGACAGCAGCAGCACTTCCGGCTTCAGCATTAACGTCACTCTTTCCTCTAAAATGGGCTGCCAAGCTTCAACCTGGCGAAACGGTTCTGATCAATGGAGCGACGGGAGTATCGGGCAAACTGGCTGTTCAGATCGCCAAACTATTAGGTGCGGGGAGGATTGTTGGGACAGGGCGTAATCCTGATTCGATAAAACAGGTTTTGGAATTGGGAGCAGATGCTGTTATCGATCTCAAACAGTCCGATGAAGAGATTGCAGATTCATTCAAAAAGGAAGCGAGAGAAGGTTACGATATCATTCTTGATTTTCTGTGGGGACGTCCGACAGAAATACTGATTAAAACGTTGATCCCTCATGAACTCGTTCCGGTGTCGCGAAGGGTGCGATTAGTACAGATTGGAGAAAAAGCAGGATCGACCGTTCCACTTCCCGCGGCTGCATTGCGAACCTCGGGACTTGAGATTTACGGAGCGGCAGCAGGCATGACTCCCGAGTCAATCAGTGAAGGTACTAATCAGGTGTGGGAGTGGATAAAAGAAGGAAAGCTGAGGATGGATATTGAAAAAGTCCCTCTTAACGAGATCGAAAGTGTTTGGAAAAGAACAGATTTTAAGGGGAAAAGAATCGTGATCGTGCCATAAATGATTTACATTACTTTTATTCTGAATCATAACACTCACTTCAGCGAGTTCTATGCGTTTAAAAGCCCCTGCTGAGAGGGGCTTTTATTTTTAATCCTTAAACAGTCCGTTCATTAAATTTTCTATTTCTTTTCTTCGTTTCTCCGTTTCTTTTTTGTCCAGACGAAAACGGCCATTTTCTAATTTCATCACGTCGCCAACCTTGCAATTCTTAGGAAGCCTGCTTTTTTCTATAGTTACCCTTTTTCCGTCTTCAGTTTCGCAAACTGCTAAACCGCCTTCAAAATAATCAATAATATACTTCACTTTTATCGTCACATCCTCTTTATTGGGTCTGGGAGTGTAAGACGTGTTTCTCTTCTCTAAATGACCGGTAAATTGTGATGTTGTATGACCATGCCAGTTCTGTTAATAAATATTCACACTAGCTATTAAATGACACGATGGAGGAGATGGTGCTTAGTGAGCAATGTTGCTATCAATTGTTATCGCCCTAACGTTAAAAGATAAATGGGTTCCATCCGTTTTGGCTATAATCGTACCTTGCTGATCCGTTCGAAAAATATTGATTTTGTGGATTTTTAAGCGATTTATCACTTCAGCGGTTGGATGCCCATACGTATTTTCTTTTCCAACGCTGATAACGGCATAGGTTGGCTTTACTCCATTCAAGAAAGCTTCACTTGTAGATGTTTTCGCCCCATGATGTCCAATTTTGATCACGTCAGCTCTCAAATTTTGCTTAGAAGCGATCATATCAGATTCAGCTGTTGTTTCGACGTCCCCCGTAAACAGGAAAGTTCTTTTTCCATATGTTAGTTTAAGAACAGCGCTCCAGTCGTTTGTATCGTCTGTGCTGTAGGATTTAACCGGGCCTACGAATATGGCGGAAACATCATTTAAACCAAGAGCAGTCCCTTTTTGGGCGGTTTGAATGGTTAATCCTTCATTTTTTACGGCGTTCAAAAAATCTAAATACGATTGAGTCGTATGAGAAACTCTTGGAGCGTATACTTGTTCTACTTTAAAGGATTTTAAGACAGTGTCCAATCCCCCAATGTGATCAACGTCCGGATGAGTCGCGATCATAATCTCGATATCGTCGACATGTTGTTGTTGGAGATATGCTACGACATCATCGCCTTTGTCATTATTGCCGCCGTCAATTAAAACATCTGCCCCGGCAGGAGTTTTTATATAAATACTGTCACCCTGGCCGACGTCTATATAGTGGACATACAGAGGCGATGTTACGGCTTTTCCGGAAGCCGGGAAAACAATGGAGGACAAAAAAATTAAAGACAATAAAAATATACAGATTTTCACACATATCCTCCTTTTTCGATGGTGATTTAACTTTATTATGGGATAAAAAGCAGAGAAATTTGCAAAAAAGAAGGGGCTTTATGTTGAATATAAAAAATTAAGAAGGGAATGTTTTATCGGCTGCTTATTCCGGGATGATCGTAATGTTCTTTTTGTTCGTAAGAGGTAAGCACAAATCCAAATCAAAGATTCAAGTTGCCTTTGGTGTAAAAAAGTTCACTCGCGTTATTACAGGCATATATGATACGTTAAGGTGTAGTGTTTGCAGAACGGAACCATTGCACATATTTTGGAAAATCGTATCATACATCGATTAGGAGATGCATTCTATAAGGCATGTTTAAGGCAAGGTATAAAAGTTTTTCATTTCCTGCAAGAAACAAATGGGGAAGGTACAGATAATAAACCTGAAAATTTAAAAATTTTTATCTTTTTTGTTTCTTATGATAGTCTTGTATCAGATACTTTGAATTTTGCAAGGACTGTTTTCTTATGGATATAGAACAAGAGATTAAACGTATGAAGAAAAGGGCATTAGCTGGGTGTTTAATATGGTTTTTGATCCTGATGAGTATTCCCGTTTTTATGATCGGCGATTTTGCCTACAACCTATTCTATAAAGAAAAGGCTCTTGAAACCAGCTATTCCCCCAGTAAAATCAATAAAATTGAAATTGTTCAGAAAGGGGAAGCTATATACTTTGGACCGTCTTTGGTGAGAATCCACTTTGGAAAACAGTACGAAGACCATTCTGTTTTCAACGATGGAAAAACTCTTGACTCTACAAATGTTTCAGTCATTTGGAAAAATGATCATGAGGCGACAGTCACTTTACGTGGAGAAGAGCAAGAACCGGAGACAGTTGAGATTCATTTTCCGGTAAAACAGGTAATGGATGATGATTTTCCGCCGTCTGTGATCAATAATGATTGAAATGAATGAAGGTTTTAAAGATTTCAGGAATGAATAGGTGAAAGAGATGAAAAAGAGAGAAAAGGTGATGGAATGCCCCGGCTGCGGGTTAAGGCTGCCTGATCAGCAAATAGAAAGGCCTTATCGCTACTTTTTGAAAGTGCAGCTAGCCATTTTAATGAAAATCCTGTGAAACTTATCGAAGGGGATGGAGTAGCTTTACTTTTAGATGTCGCAAAGCAAGTGCCAAAAGATACTGCAATATGTATTTTCCATACCCACGTCGCGAATCAAATATCAGAAGATTTGAAATATGAACTAATTGAAAAAATTAAAATGATAGGAAGTACAAGGGAGGTATTTCATGTATATAACAATATGTGGGATAGAAAACTTCATCTAGACTATTTTATTGATGGAGTAGAACACAAAGTAACGATTGGGGATACAGATGGACACTGTAGATAGTTTTATTGGGATTTAAATTAATTAGCTTTTATGGAAGGAAGGATCATCGAACAATCCTCCTTTGGTAAACCTACTTCGTAGTCAAAAATGGATGATTTTTTATTCTTCAATGAATGTATGAATTTAGTTAAAATCGTACGTACATTTTCGCTTATGATCTTATCCTTTTGATTTTTTTCGACATGATCGAGGTATCTACAAAATTGTACATTCAAATAATGGATTTCAAGGAAGGTGAAAGGATGATGACACTAAATATGTGCAGTTGAAGAGGTATTCCGGCTTCGTTGTAGCGATTTTTTGAAGAACAAAAGTCAACTTTTCAAAAGATGTTTGAAACACGAGCACTGCTAAAAAGCAGGTGTATTTTTAGCCGTTCATTTTTTGACTTTTGTCGAAGCTGCTATGAGTATTTGTAGTCTGCGGTATCATGGTTGATGCAGTGATACTCTTCCTTAAAGCGATTGTCAAAGTAACGAATATTAGAAGAATGATTGATAGAGAATAGGAGGAATTATGATGTTTAAGGTAATATCGAAATGTTCAAAATGTGGAAAAGAAATTCATGGCAATGAAGAGGTTTATGTGAAAATGCGTTATCCTGAAAGAAGAGGGATGGTTGAAATTAAAGCATTTTTACAAAACGAAGGGAAAATATTTTGTGAAAAGTGCTTTCTTGATATAAAGAAATAAACTTTAATAAAGTCGGAGGAAGAGGTGATTGCAAATAAAGTATTTTTCCTCTTCCAAATCGATATTATGAATCGTCCATCATAATGCGAAAGAAAGATTCTTGATCATACATATTGATGATTTCATGCTACGAATCTTTGTCTAATCAATTTCCGAACAAAGGATGACTTACTTGTCCAACGATTGTTGCACTGAATTGCAGCCGAAAGAGCGATGTGATCAAGATTCTATTACACATGCAAGGATTTTCCTTCGTTAAGAGCATTTTTATTTTCCAGCTCCAGCAGTTGTTTTTTCATCTCCAGACCGCCTCGATAGCCTGTAAGAGTTCCATTTTTGCCGATCACCCGATGACAAGGCACCACTATTAATACTGGATTGGCGCCAATAGCGGTTCCAACAGCACGAATCGAAGTCGGTTTTTGAAGATAATCCGCAATTTCGGAGTAAGATTTTGTCTGTCCGTATGGAATTTCGCACAATGCGTTCCATACGGATAATTGAAACGGGGTGCCGTATAAATCAACGGGTACCGTAAAAGTTTGGCGCTGGCCTTCAAAATACTGGGATAATTCGTCGATATACAGCTGCAATTTCTGATCATCTTGCACCAATACGCTGTTCGGTAAGCGCTTCTTCAGCCAACGGGATAAATCGGCAAGTGATCCATTTGGAGAGCCGATGTAACAAAGTCCGTTTGTTGTCGCTGCTATATGCATTTTCCATTGTTTATTATCAAACAAAGTCCAATAAACGAATAGATCATTATTTGTATTCATTGCCTTTCATCTCCACAACGATGTAATTGACGATATTCTGCGGGGGTATATCCTGTTTCCTTCTTAAACAACGTGATAAAGTAGGATACATTCGGAATGCCTACTTCAAAGGAAATTTCTGTCATACTTTTATCGGTATGAGTCAAATACTGAATAGCTTTAGATATTCTCGTTTGCCGGATATATTCGGCCGGTGTCAACCCTTTGATTCTTTTAAAAGTACGGTGCAAATGGTAAGGACTGCCGTGACAAAAATTCGCCAATATTTCAAGCGTTAAAGTTTTACTGAAATTCGTGTCTATAAAATGGGTGATTTGGGCCACCCAATCTTCATCCGGCAGTCGTTGTTCGGTCGGTTTGCATCGTTTGCATGGACGATAGTTTTCCGATAGAGCTTGCTTGGCATTTTGAAAGACGCGGACGTTTTCCTTTTTAGGGGGGCGGGATTTGCAAGAAGGGCGGCAAAAAATGCCGGTTGTTTTTACACCGTACAAAAATTGATCGTCGTAGGACGATTTATTCATTATAATTGCTTGCCAAATTTCGTCCGTCATCTTTTCCATAACCGGTTTTACTTCATGATCGTTTTGCGAGATGAATTGTATCATCTCGTATTCTTTTTGTTTTTGATTCTTCATTTGGATTCCCTCCATTTTCAGTATACACTGGATGAAGATATCAAGTATGTCTCCACGAATAGAAAAGCAAGATTTCAAAATGACTTTAAGTCATTTTATGTTAAAACTAAGATTGTATTGTTATATAGGAGTGGGAGATTTATATGAAAAACAGTTTGTTTAATCATGAGTGGGATGCCGCTTATTTTGTGGGCGACAAAACAACGAAGATTTATTGTTTCCCCTGGTGCGAAGAGAATAAAAAGACAGAAAACATCATTCGATTTGCGTCTAGAATAGAAGCAGAGCAAGCCGGCTATCGTCCTTGTAAAACATGTTGTTCTCATCTTCCGCATGGTTCCTGGGAAGATCACAAGGATGAAATCAGGTTGATGGTGCCGAAAGAATTCAGCTTTGCCGAAAACATGAAATATTTGTCTATCGCTCCAAACGAAAGTATGTATCGTATCAAAGACAATAGAATTTACAAAGCGGTTCCGATCGAGCAGGAAACAGTATTAATGGAAATTAGTACGGACCATGATGATTCTCTTATCATACGTTTTGTTGGTCACACCATTCCTTCTCATAAATGGGTCCGGGCAGCGGCAGCACGATTCGTAAGAGAATGGTTTGATTTGGAGACCGATTTACGCCCATTTTACCGTTTAGCGGAAAATGATCCGTTACTGCAAAAAGTCACCAGCCAATTTTATGGACTTCGTCTCATCGGAATTCCCGATTTATTTGAGGCTATCTGTTGGGGGATTATCGGACAGCAAATCAATCTAAGTTTTGCGCGTACTTTAAAAAGGCGTTTCGTGGAAACCTTTGGTCGGCACGTAAACTGGAATGGAGAACCATATTGGATCTTTCCATCTCCTCAAGTCGTCGCGGAATTGACGATCAACGATTTAACCGAATTACAAATGTCTGCCAGAAAAGGTGAATATCTCATTGGAGTCGCTCGACTCATGGCGGAAGGAAAATTAACGAAAGAGCGATTGAGAGGCACGGGAGACTATAAGGAAGCGGAAAAAGCCTTAGTCAAAATTCGGGGAATAGGACCGTGGACGGCAAACTATACTTTAATGTTTTGTCTGAGAATGCCCAGTGCTTTACCCATTGATGATGTCGGTCTGCACAATGCTATGAAACATCTTCTTGGTTTCGAGAATAAACCTTCTAAAGCAGAAATCTTAAAGTTATTTTCAAGATGGAAAAATTGGGAAGCTTATGCCACTTTTTATTTATGGAGATTGCTTTATTAAGTTTTGATGAATACCCATGTTGAACAGTTTCGGATTAATCAGACTGATTCCGTTAGATAAGATTTAATTGATATCCATACGGAGCCTGTTAAGGAAAAAGTAAAGCCCCGTATGTGGGGCTTTGAAAGTTAAAAGCCAAATGGTCTCGGACAACAAGGATCATGCGGTACTCCACACATCACATGTTGTTCGCAGCATTCATTTACTACAGATTCAGTGTGTGGGAAATAATGCTCATGAGTAATCATATGCTTGTTAACATTAGTGGTATGAGATGGGTGAATATGTGGTACTACAGTATTGGTTAAATTGGTTTTTACGTATTGCTGTGGCGGCGAGACTAATGGCGGATCGTACATAGTTGGATACACTTGTGGCGGACAGAATACCGGGGGACATCCAAAAGAAGGGTGGTGGCCCCATTTTTTGTGTGCGTGCATTTTAATACCTCCGTTTTTGATTTATTTGACAGTAGCAGTATATGAAAGAGGGTGTTTGGTTGTACTAGTTGTTTAACCATTTATGAGAATTATCACGATAAGTCAATTGTTGCTGAAGATCCAGTATAAGAGAAAGGGAGCTTCGAGCTTAGTGGTGCAAATATGCCGATAGAGGAATTCATCAATATATCGTTGGATAAAATAGGAAGAAGTGAAATGATGCCAATCATCGGATTGAAGGAAAGATAGTGCAATGAGGAGATGAAACCGTAAGGCTTTATCTTCATATGACAATGAGCCATCATCAGTGTTTTTGTATTTTACTATAAATGGAGATATTTTGAGTTTTTTTCCTGTTTGGCAGGATATCCCTCATTATAAAAAACGGGTGGATTGACCTCAAAGCACTGTTTTGTCAATTTTTGAATGATTGCTGATCATAAAGCTTTTCAAGATATGATAAATACACCTCATTCATATTCATCCTTATATTCTTAAATAGCCTGTTTTGTTCAGAAAAGTTCGCTTTTTCGTGAACATACCCATACCCCTTTTGCCATTTCCATCGTGACGAAGAATTATTTGCAAATTTTTTTGAATTTCGAAAAATAAGTAAGATATTTTTCGAAATGTAATAAATTGTAATATATTTTTAATTTGAAAAAAATTCCAATTGAATTCATAATGAATTTGGCAAGACAAGAAAAAATGTCTGTAATATGGTTAGAGGGAGAGAGAGTTATGTCAAAAGTTCTTGTTTTCAATTTTCCGGGAGAAGGGCATATTAATCCAACAATCGCACTTGTGGAAGAGTTAATACAAAGAGGGGAAGAGGTCATTTACTATTGTGTCGAAGAATATAGAAAGAAGATCGAGAAAACGAAAGCAACCTTTCGTGCTTACGAAAATTTTATGTCAAGAGTAGACATTATGAAAAGGATGAACGAAAAGACGAATCCCCTTGAAATGGCGTTACGTATAACGAAAGCAACAGATGAAATTGTGGCTGATATTTTAGAAGAAATACGAGAAGAAGAGTATGATTATGTCATTTATGATAATAACTTTCCTGCAGGATGGATCATCGCTGATATATTAAATTTACCGAAGATTTCTTCTTGTACGACTTTTGCTATGAATGAGCTTGTATACGCTGGTGTAATGAATATGAAAAATCAAATAGATAAAGAATCGCCAATGTATCAAGAAATTATGGCTATGTATAAGAAGTGGAAGGATCAATACGGTATTGATTGCAATGGGATTCTCGATATGATAAACCATCCTGGAGATATGACGATCGTATTTACATCCAAACTGTATCAGCCTCATGCAGAACAGTTTGATGACTCATTCATATTCGTTGGTCCTTCCATTGCTCAACGAAAAGATGTTGAACATTTTCCGTTCGAAAAAATTCAAACAGACAAACTCATTTTTATTTCAATGGGAACGGTGTTTAACCAACAGCCGGAATTTTATCACATGTGCTTTGAAGCTTTTCGAGACAGTCAAGCTACTGTTGTATTATCTGTAGGAAAAAATACAGATATAAATCAATTTCATGAAATTCCCTCTAACTTTTTGGTCTTTAACTATGTACCGCAGTTAGAAGTGCTGCAGCGGGCTGATGTTTTTATTACACATGGAGGAATGAATAGCTCTAGTGAGGGGCTGTATTTTGGTGTTCCGCTTGTCGTCATTCCAGTTGCGGGAGATCAGCCAATCGTGGCAAAACGAGTAGAAGAGCTAGGGGCCGGTATACAGCTGGATCGTCAACTGCTTACGGCCGATCAATTGCGTGCTGCAGCAGAACGCGTGTTGCATAATCCTTCGTTCGCAGAAAATAGCCGGAAAATTGGAGATTCTTTGAAGGAAGCGGGAGGCTTTAAAAAAGCGGCAGATGAAATTTTAAAATTTAGACGACAACTTTCGATTACATCAAAATAATCTCTCATTGGGTTAGGTGCAATTTGAACAGTGTCAAGAGTTAGTTTAATAATGGAAAACACTTGGGTCCCCCTCTATCAGAAAGGGGACCTTTAGAGTGTGAGATGGCTCCGCCACACTCAACGGGAAAGCGGCGAATACACTTTCTTCACTAAATAATAGCCATTCGCAAGAGGGGATGGGAGGATTTTCAAAGGCGATTTGTCTCTCTATTTTTATATTCTGTAAAATTTGTGATTGACTTATCTTAATAAATCTTCGATGGTTTCATTCCAACGCTTTAAGACAGAAGCGGGGTCCTTTAATTGGATCTGGATGCCTGAAGTGATTTCGGCGTATTTTGCGATGTCTTCCCGATAGGAAACAACCTTGGCTGAAAATCGTTCACGCTTATGTTTGGCATCGGCCAATTCTGGAAGTTTGCGCAATGAAAGTTTTATATAATGAGCAATCCCATTGAAAATGATCACAAGCGTGGCTTTGCCGGTTCGGATAATGTTGGACGTTGTGATAGTGTTTGGCCACAGGCTTAATTTTAATTCGGTAGAACGAATGGCAATGACTTCACCAACGCTAATCATTGCCACATGAGGCCACAGGTCTTGACTCAACGTCAACAACATCATTGCTTCATGCTGTTTCGACGCAAGGTCTTTACCGTTTAATAGTTGGAATAGATTGGTGGATATTTCTTGGGTATTCATTTTCGTGTTTATCTCCTTTTTCCCTTATATTGAAAAACGGCTTCGGCGTGCATAGTGCGTAACATCGATCCCGCGTAGTTCACACCATTCACGAACTTCATTGGCTATGACAAGGGAGCACTTTTTTAAATCCTGAACCGTCTTAGCGCCAAGCATGGTAAAAATCGATTTTAATTGAATAGTCCATTCATGAATCTCCTCAATCACTCTTTCTTCTCCTTCCCGTTGAAGGAGGCGCAAAACGGGCCCGGCGACGCCAACTGCTTTTGCCCCAAGAGATAAACACTTTACAATATCTAAAGGATTTCTAATGCCTCCGGATGCAAATATCGTCCAGTTTTCATTTTCTAGAAATTCTTGTGCTTCCAATAAAGAGATGATGGTCGATTGTCCCCAGTTTTGCAGGTAGCTGTATTCTTTGTTTTTCCTTCGTTGATTTTCGATCCAAACAAAATTTGTACCGCCACGACCGCTGATGTCTATATGGCGAACGCCAATTTTATTCAATAGATGAAATGTTTCTGAACACATCCCAAATCCTACTTCCTTTATAATCACCGGGACAGGGACGGTTTGTATCACTTGTTCAATGCGATGGAGCCATCCTTTAAAATTTCGCTCTCCTTCCGGCATGACTAATTCTTGGGGAGCGTTAACGTGGATTTGCAGGGCGTTCGCTTCAAGCATCTCAACTGCCCGTCGTGCAAAATCGATCGGTGCATCGGCTCCAATGTTGGCAAAAATGATTCCCTTCGGATTACGTTTTCGTACGATCCGAAACGTGTCTATAAGAGAATCATTTCGCAGCCCCGCATGTTGCGAGCCAACAGCCATAGCAACGCCTGTGATCGATGCAATATCGGCTAGAGCTTCATTGATTTTACCCGTCTTTTCGCTGCCGCCTGTCATGGCGTTAATATAGATGGGAAGATTCATCACGTTGCCGGCAAATTCAGACTTGAGGTCCACTTCATTCCATGCCATTTCAGGAAAAGAGTAATGGACGAAAGATAGATCATCAAAATGCGAAACGGGCGAAACGGATTCTGGGAGCGCGGCCAATTGTATATGTTCATCTTTTCTTCTTTCTCGAGACATACGATCATCCTCTTTCAAATGAAAATCCTGTAGATAAGGCTAGTCTTTACCTAAAGACTAGCCCAACATGTATCATCATTTTATTTTATTGTGGTTTCCATAATCTTCGTAATTTTAAAAATTCCATATGGCAGTTACATATAATATGGGTCTTATCCAAGCGAACAGACAGAAAAGCGTCATTTTTGTGCCCTTATACAACGAAACGTTTTTTTGGCGAAAGAGTGGCATTCATCTGTTCATGATCGTTAACGAGAGAGCCATCTTTTGGTTAAATCGTTCGCAATTTCGAATTGATCCATCGTGCGCGCCACAATATGATTGATCGCATCATCGAGTGTGGCTGGTTTATTATAAAACGTAAGCATCGGAGGTAAAATGACGGCTCCGGCATTTGAGAGACTTAACATATTTTCCAGATGAATGCTGTTTAAAGGAAGTTCCCTGGGAAGAATCACCAGCTTTTTACGCTCCTTTAAAATGACATCTGCTGCTCTTGAAATTAAATTATCTGCGAACCCTATCCGGATGGCTGCGAGTGTTTTCATACTGCAAGGCGAAATGATCATTCCATCCACACGGAAGGAGCCGCTTGAAATTCGGGCCGCTTGATTGCTAGATTCATATACATATGAAGCTAAACGTTTGACATCGTCGGGATGGTAAGGCGTTTCGATCAACATCGTTTTTTCTGCCCATTCTGACATGACTAAATGCGTCTCAACATGGGCTTCTTTAAGCGCCTCTAGCAATCTGATTCCTAAGATGCTTCCAGTTGCCCCGGTCATCGCAACAATTAATTTCATATAATCCACCTTCCGCGGGTACTACTTTCTTCGTTTGGCGATTTCAGGATGTATCTGATATTTGCTTAAATCATTCGGGTCAACTTTAAATAGCGGGTTGTACAAATCTGGATTGGTAATCGTTTCGGGCTCAGTGGATCTCCACGTAAATGTACAGACTGGACATGAGTACATAATCCAGCATCCTTTTACCGGTGACTCGCACAAAATCTTTGTTTCGTTTGAATTACAACGAGGGCATCTATTCAATGTAAATCGACTCCTTGTTTATTCATAAGTTCTTTTAAGATTTTTTCCCATTTTACAGTATCGCGTGGCGGTTCAACCGATGGAGCAAATTGGCTTCGGCTCTCTGGCGCTTTCGGTGTGGTTGCGTCAATAATGAGTTTGTGGGTAATACCCGGCGGTTCGGAACTTGGATCCAATGACAACACGGATGCGTTAGGTATAACCACCAAATCCTTGTCCGGTGCTACACGAGTAGCCAATGCCCACATCACTTGAGGGAGGTTAAACGGGTCGACAAAATCATCGACGACAATGACAATTTTACAATATCCCAATCCGTGCGGAGTCGTCATGGCACGCATTCCTACAGCTTTAGCGAATCCTCCAAATCGAGTCTTGGTAGAGATAATAGCAACTAATCCTTGATTGTACATAGCATTCACTGCCTCTACTTCGGGGAATGCTTCTTTTAGTTGATGATAGAGAGGGACGCATGTGTTAATGCTTGTCATGTAGTCCATTTCAGTCCACGACATTCCCAAATACAAATGCTCAAATATCGGATGATCACGAAAATAAACTTTTTTAACTTGAACGATTGGCTGCAGGCGGGCATCTGAATAGCTGCCGGTAAATTCTCCAAACGGTCCTTCTAATTCGCGTTTACCTGCAATAATTTCCCCTTCGAGTACGACTTCAGCACCCCATGGAATATCTAGGTTTGTATTTTTCAAACGTACAATCCGGTATGGTGCACCTTGTATGGCACCAGCCATTTCATACTCGGATTGCTCATAAGTTAAAGGTGAACCTGCAATTGTAGTGATGACAGGGTCACATCCAATAGCGATGGCAACAGGAAGATTTTCTCCGCGTTCTTCTGCAATTCTTAAATGAATGCCAATATCATGCGTTGGAATGGGTTGGATGCCAAGACGATCTTTCCCTTTAACTTGCAGTCTATAGATCCCTGTATTTTGCTTTCCAAAATGATCCGGATCGTCTAAGTCGCGGCTAATCACACAAGCCTTGTCGATGAAACAGCCGGAGTCCTCACGATTTAAACGAAACAACGGCAAGATGTCGAATAAGTTGATATTTTCTGTTATTACATTCGCTTGAAAAGGTGCACTGTCCACTCTTTCAACCGGAACGGGATAATGGCTCCATCGACGTGCAAATTCTAGAAACTGCTCTTTAACGGGAGTATCTTTTGGAAGTCCCATCATCAGCGCATGATTGGGCCATGAACCAATGACATTTAGTGCCACTCGGCCATTTTTATATCCATGAATGTTATTAAAAAGCAATGCCGGAGATTGATCTCCTAGATTATTGATTGCACGTGCAGCCGAGCCGAGGTCCGGTTCCAGATTAACTTTTTGTGTGACTCGAAGCAGTTGCCCTTCAGATTCTAGTTTTTCTAGAAAAGAGCGTAAATCTCTGTATACCATATCATGATCACCTCTTAAAAATATTTCTTTAATGGCCTAGATGAACGTATCTACACGAAATTCATCCGAGTCATTTTGGATATTGTTGACAATATTGACACTATCACCTTTGGTTTTATATGTAAAATATATATAATAAATGATAAATATATATTTTATGTATAAATAGGAGTGATTTACCATGGAGTTAAGGAAGCTTCTCTACTTTGTAACTATCGTGGAAGAAGGACAAATAACACGAGCCGCCAAAAGGCTCCATATGGCTCAACCTCCGCTTAGTCTCCAATTGAAGGCGTTAGAAGAAGAACTTGGTGTTACATTGATTCAGCGTAATACAAAAAGTATTGAGCTGACGCAAGCCGGATGGACTTTTTTCCACCGAGCGAAAGAAATATTAAATTCTATCGATGGAATGATATCGGAAGTAAAAGAACAGGGAATGGGAATTGCGGGAAAACTTTCTATAGGCACTGTTATGTCATGCGTATCTTATCTGCCAAAACCCATTCAAATTTTTAAGAAGAAGTATCCTCGTGTGAATTTTCAATTATGGGAGGGGGATTCTCATAGAGTAGAAGAACTTTTACAAACAAAAGTCATTGATTTGGGAATCACAAGGCTGCCGGTTGAATCTAAAAACTTGAATATCGTCCGTTTGAATACGGAACCTCTTGTAGCGGTTTATCCTAGTGATTGGACTGGTTTTCAAAGAGACACCATTCATATAAAGAAGCTAAAAGAATATTCCCTTATGATCTTGCATGGCCAAGGCGGAAAAGGACTCTTCGAATTGTTTGTTGAGTCATGTCAGAGTTTTGGATTTAATCCTAACATTATTTGTGAAAGTCCAGATGTTGCGACTTTGTTAACATTAGTAGACTCCGGTGTAGGAATTGCCATCGTTCCTAAATCAGCCATTCAATTAAGACCTGAAGGAACATTGTCAAGTTCAGAGATTGTCCCTCTATTAAAATCAGAGACAGCACTCATTTGGATGAAAGACCGGCATATGTCTAAAACAGCAGAACGATTTAGAGAAATGTTGATCGACTATGTAGGTCATTCCTCCCAGGCGAAAAGCACTCCTTCTTTCAATGAATGAATCGGTTTTCTCTTATGTTTCTACTATAATAAACTTTAAATAGCTCAGAAAAATCCGATGAAACTGATTATAATGGACCGAAATCTGATTTTTTCTTTATGGACGAACTGGATGAACATTCTTATTTGGATGTCTGAAGTGTTGTTTTGGAAAATAACGGATAGAGAAAAAGTATTTGCCTAAAGGTTGATTCACATTAGAAGAACTTTTTGGTCGCAAAAACTAATATCATTAGTTATAATAAATTGAAAATATTCTTAATTTTAAGATGGTAGGGTGGAATATATGCGATTCATCCGCAAAAATACCGTTTATCAATTGACATTCTTGCCGCGTTTTTTCCCTGTAAATTGCTACCTGATTGAGGAGGATGAGGAATTGACATTGATTGATGCTGCCTTGCCTTATAGTGCGAAAGGAATTTTGAAAGCGGCGGAAGATATCGGAAAACCCATCACACGTATCCTTCTCACTCATGCACATGAGGATCATGTGGGAGCGCTGGATGCGTTAAAACAGAATCTTCCGAATGTGTCCGTCTATGTTTCGGAACGCGACAACCGCCTGATGTCCGGAGACAGGTCGTTGGATCCGAACGAACCTAATACACCGATTCGTGGGGGAGTACTGAAAAAACTACAGACACGGGCAGATGTCTTACTAAAAGAGGGCGATCGAATCGGCTCGTTGATAGCAATTGCCACGCCGGGACATACGCCCGGTTCCATGTCATTTCTCGATACACGAAATGACGCTTGTATTGTAGGCGACGCGTTCCAAACGATAGGAGGCATCGCTGTATCGGGGTACTTTCAGCCGTTGTTTCCATTTCCGGCAATGGCTACTTGGAATAAAGAAGTTGCTCTTAAAAGCGCATATAAAATACGTGAATATCGACCATCCTTACTAGGAGCAGGGCATGGGAATATGTTGGAGCAACCAGGAACAGCTATCGACCGTGCCATAGCCAATGCAGAACGTAATTTCAAATCGATCCAAGCCGGGAAGGAGTGACGCAATTGTCTCCTAGAATGGGTCTAGACTTATACACGATTTTACAAACGGCAGCAGAAATTGCCGACAAAGAGGGACTTGAAGCTGTCACTTTGGCGACGTTGGCGAAAAAACTTGGCATCCGCCCCCCGTCTTTGTACAACCACATCGAAGGATTGCACGGCTTGAGAAAGCAACTCGCAGTTTACGGTCTCAAACAACTATATAGCACGCTGGCAGATGCGGCTGTCGGACGGTCTGGCGATGATGCGGTGCATACGTTGGGAAAAGCTTATGTGTCTTTTGTCCGAGCCCATCCCGGCTTATATGAAGCAACCTTGCAATCGCCTGATCCACTCGATCCTGAAATACAACGAGCGGGAGATGAGATTGTGAAACTAACTCTGCGAGTGCTTCACGTATATAAATTGGAAGACGAAACAGCCTTGCATGCTGTACGTAGTTTGCGAAGCATGTTCCATGGTTTTTCATCCCTTGAACGGAAAGGAGGCTTTGGACTTCCACTTGATCGTAATGAGACCCTCCGGTTTCTCATTGATACCTTTCTGGTCGGTATTCATCAGAAGATGAAGAAGCATTAGTACACACTTTAAAAGAAAAACGGATTGGTGGAGCAGGACTTGATGTATTCTCTCATGAACCCCTTAAATTTGTCCCGACTGAATATAAATTTATTTCTATTGTCCTTATTCCAACTGTATATTGGTTTATCTATGATTTTTTCTTAGCTGCAAAGCATAAGCAAGATTAATCTGGAAGAAAAAAAGAAGAACACTGTGCTTGAGTTCGGACACAGCCTTCTAAACCAAAAATGCAAGCGGCCGGTAAATAGCTGTCCTCATTTTTCATCAAACGATAATTGAAGAAGTGACCGACGAAAATGTAGACTCATTTGGAGATTGTATGGGAATGGGGACTCTGTGAGAGTCTCAAATTTTCATGGTGTGACATGACAGGTAATATTTGTAAATAATCTAAAAATGGCGGTGAAGATCATGTTAGGAATAAACGTAAAAAAGGAAATAATCATATTGTGATCACATGGCAGTTAACGAAGGTGGAAACCCCATTTCCGACATCGAAGGGATATCACTTGATAACACGTACGCCGGGGAAGAGAAGAATGCAATAAGGATCGGCACTCCTTTTGCTACGACGGATAGAGTAGTCATTAAAACGAAAAAAGAGACATATATCCTATTCACAACCAATCCAAATGCCATAGTAAATAAAATTCACTCTTATCAATGACCATAATGAAGTTCATATTGAAAGCTTCGGGAGAAAAAAGGGTCCAATAGGCAATTGCAATTGAGTGCCTTTTATAATAATTTTATACTTCATTTCAATATTTCCGGAACTGTAAAAAGTAAAATATTGTCATACTCTAAAAAACACAAATACCACCATTCATTATGAAAACGGTGGTAAAAAAGTGGTCTAATTTTATCCTTTAAGAGCAACCATTGAGCAGTTAGCTTTTTGCAAGGTTTAATTGCCACGATACACCATATTGATCTTCAACCCAACCAAACTTTTCACTAAAAGGATAAGAAGATAAAGGCATTAAAATTTTGCCGTTTTGAGATAACTGCTCAAATGCTTTGTTGATTTCTTCTTCATTATCGCAATTTACAAACAGTGACATTGCAGGTGTAAAAGGGTGTTCTTGTTTATTGTTATCGATCGCCATAAATGTTTGTCCTTTTAACGTGAATGTCGCATGTAATACCGACCCATCTTCATGATGGAAAGCACTGTTGATTTCTGATGGGTTAAATACAGAGGTGTAAAAATTCATTGCCTCTTCAGCTTTGCCATTGAACATGAAACACGTAGTAATTTTTTGATTTTCCAATTAAAATCAACTCCTTTTCTACATAAAAGAACGACCCTCAGCTTCGTTATAAGAAATAAGGGAATGTATGTTCTTGTTTCTATATTATCCGCGAATGGAAACAGATTGTCAATTGCAATCGTCATCATTTTATCTTATTTAACAAAAATATTCACATCATTTTTAAAATAAATACTTAAAAAAGGATGCCATTTTATTTTTCAGTCAAAAGAAATCCAAAATGGAGTACGAATGATATTTTCATTCGCTTTCCTTTTGTATTAGTCCAATATATATATAGCGTTCCATTTCCATTGATTTTTGTAAGGGGTGGGTGTTCGAAAGTTTTCCGTTGAAAAAGATGATAAGCAGTAGGTGATTTGATATCTCGAAAAATATGGTTATAATAAAACTATGGATACCATGATGATGTTAAAAGCTCTTTCCAATGAAACAAGATATAATATTTTAAAATGGTTAAAACATCCTGAACAACATTTTGGCCCTCATTTGCATGTACCGAATCATGACGATTTTAAAGGGGGAGTTTGTGTAGGAGATATACAAGAAAAGGCTGGCTTGGCTCAATCTGTCGTTTCAAATTATTTGTTGATGATGCAGAAAGCAGGGCTTTTGGAGTCAAAACGGATTGGAAAATGGACGTATTACCGACGCAATGAAAAAATGATTCGGGAATTTATTGAACAATTGGATAAGGACTTATAGGCAAAAAAATTTTGCCTATATCATTATAATTAGTATATCTAAATATATAGATATATAGAATTTTTATGAGAGGAAAACTGGTATGGATATGAAAACGAACCAAAAAAGATTGCATGACATTGAAATTTCTGTTTTGGACTTAGCTCCGGTACTATCGGGGAAAACACCAGCTGATTCTTTTCGGAATAGTTTAGATCTTGCTCAACATGTGGAACAATGGGGATTTAAGCGTTATTGGCTGGCAGAACATCATAATATGGAAGGGATTGCAAGTTCCGCTACTTCTGTCTTAATCGGTTACATTGCTGGAGGTACATCTACAATTAGAGTAGGATCTGGCGGAGTCATGCTGCCAAATCACGCTCCTCTTGTCGTTGCTGAGCAATTTGGCACATTAGAGTCTTTGTATCCCGGACGAATTGATTTAGGATTAGGCCGCGCACCCGGAACAGATCAAATGACGGCGATGGCGTTAAGACGTCATTTAAAAGGATCTGATTCGGAGTTTCCAAAAAATGTACAGGAATTACTCCATTATTTTTCGTCTAAAAGTAATCGCAAATCTTATGTTCGAGCGATTCCTGGCGAAGGCTTAAATGTTCCTATTTGGTTGCTTGGTTCAAGTACTTACAGCGCTCAGCTTGCGGCTTTGCTCGGTTTGCCTTTTGCTTTCGCGAGTCATTTCGCTCCAACACATATTTTCGACGCTCTTAAAATTTACCGAGATCGTTTTCAACCATCTGAAAATCTAAAAGAACCGTATGCGTTAGCATGTGTGAACGTGATCGCTGCAGACACGGATGAAGAAGCGAAACGTCTAGCCACCTCTTTATATCAATTCTTCTTAGGTGTGACACGCGGGACTTCCAAGCCTTTGCAACCGCCTGTTGAAAGTATGGATGGAATGTGGAATGAATTTGAAAAAGAAGCCGTCCGCCATCAAGTGTATTATACTTTTGTTGGCTCGAAAAAGACGGTAAAAGAAGAACTCCAAGAATTTTTAGATAAAACACAAGTGGATGAATTAATGGTGGTATCTCACATATATGATCATTCAGCACGACTGCGTTCCTATGAGATTTTATCTGAAATATGGAACGAAAAAACAGAAGATTAAACCATAACCAACTTTTCAGTTTCTAGTAAGTTCCATTATACTCTCGTAGCTTTGAAACCTGCTTACAATAAAGATGGGACCATTTAGTTGTTTTACTTTTTTAATTTGAAGAGACTGTTCTGAAAAAATGATGGTTGAAATGAGGGATAAGACATTAAAAGAGCCCTTCAATCATAAAGAAGGGCTCTTTCCATACCTTTTTTTGTTAGGAAATTTTAGTTCACTTTAAATTTAAAAACCAAACTTGTTAATTGAACAGACATGTCTGATAAATGATCGGCATCTTCTTGGACGCTCAAAATGTTTTGAGTGTGGTTTTGAGAGAATTTCGCAATTTTACTTATAATGGCACTGACATTTTGTGAAAGTTCATTCATTTCATTAACAGCTGCGGAAACTTCTTCTGAACTGGAAGATAATTCTTCCGTTGTAGCAGAAATCTCTTGTATTTTAGAAGATATTTCTTCGAAAGAGAGTATAATTTCATGAATTTTTGATTGAGTTTGTTTAGCAGAAGTGCTTCCGACCACTATATGATCTTTCACATTGCCTATTAGCTGGACGGTACGTTCTGTTTCATCTTGAACCTTCGTGATGATATCGGCAATATGATTCACTGATTGTAAGGATTGTTCAGCTAATTTGCGGACTTCATTGGCAACAACTGCAAACCCTCTTCCAGCTTCTCCAGCCCTTGCTGCTTCGATCGATGCATTTAATGCTAAAAGATTGGTTTGATCTGAAATGCTTTGTATCATTTTCAATATCTCTCCAATTTTACTTGATTGGTCTTGGAGACGATAGATGCTATTGACCGATTCATCCACAACGGAACGAAGAGACTCGATATTCTTTACCATATTATCCAGTTCAGTTTTCCCTTCACTGGCTTTTTGTGATGCACTTGTAGCTAATTCTGAGACGTTGGAAGCGCTATCGGCAATGTGATTAATTCCCGTTACCATCTCTTCCACTGCTATCGTGCTTTGATTAGACATTTCACTATGGTTTTCTGCGTTAGCTGAAACTTCTTGAATATGTCTATTCATTTCTTTCGTTGCTTCTAATACTTCAGCTGATGTTTTTTGCAGCGTTTCAGAAGATTGATTTACTTTATTGGCACTCTCCCCGACATTCGTTATTAAGTATCGTAAACTATACAGAAATTGATTAAATGAGTTGGCTAAAAGACCAATTTCATCTTTTGACTTGATCTTAAGTTCTTTCGTAAGATCTCCTTTTCCTTTGGAAATTTCATCTAACTGTTTTTGAATTTTCGTCAATGGACGAATGATGGAAGAAATGAAAAAGGCCCCTATAAAGATCGAAATGACCGACACAATGATGAAAACAGTGATCAGGATCCATTGATACATTTGATTTGATTTTTTGATAGACGTCAATTCCGAATGAACATGACTATTCATTGATTCTACTAGCTTTTCTACTTGAGGGTCTAAATTTTGCTTTCGTAACGTTCTTTCTTCATTAAAATGAATATTTTTTGCTTCATTTAGATTTTTTGCAGAAAACATCGCATCTTTTAACTGATAATATTGTTGTAAAGTATTATTGACATTGGATAAAAGATGATTCAAATCATTGTCGTTAGATAATTTTCGTATGGCAGACAGATCTTTTTGTATTTCTGCTTTTTTTTGCTCCGTCTCTGACTCAAATGACTTGTCGCCCGTCAGTAAATAGCCTCGTTCATCGTTTGAAATTCCTGCTAATCTATATTGGATATGTGTAAGTAATTTTTGTATTTCTTTCATTTTTTCTATACGAACGACTTCTTCAGAATTCTTTTTTTGATAGGAAATAAAGTATACTCCGAATGCTGCTAGACAAAGTATAAAAATAGACACTAGCATTACTAATCTTTGTTTAATTGTTAGTCTCAACATGGTTGTTTTTCTCCTCCGAGTATTATATTTGTCGAATTTTTGTCATGAAAATTATAACAATCAAAGGAAAATATTACTATATATAATCAAATCTTTACATTTTCTTAACAAAATGGGATCCATTTAAGAATGATCCAGTCTAAAAGGCCTATTTTTTAACGCGAAATGGAGTAGGATAAAAGTCTAAATCTTGTTGTATTTTCAATCTCGAATGAAACGAAAAAAATTTCAAATTATTCTTTACAAATTTTGTAGTTTCGTATATATTCTTTTTGTAAGTGAATATGGAATTCAAACTAGGGGTGTCCAATGAGTTGGGCTGAGAAAGAAACACGATGAAGTTTCTTAACCCTCAGGACCTGATCTGGTTCATACCAGCGTGGGGAAGTTAGTATTTTAAGATGAAAACCTATTTTTGCGGTTGCTTCATACTAACATTTCCCGGGTCTGTCATAAAGGCCCGGGTTTTTCATGCTGTGGGTGGACTCTAGATTTTGTCCTTTTTAAACTATTAAAAAGGAGCGAATTGTCTAATGGTCAACCATTCAAGCAACGATGCGATTTCTATTATGTCCGGCTTTCCGGGAAGCAAAAAAGTCTATGTGGAAGGGTCTAGGCCCGATATTCGAGTGCCTATGCGCGAAATTGCATTAAGCCCAACGAACGGATCGTTTGGCAAAGAAGAAAATCGCCCAGTGCGTGTTTACGACACCAGCGGGCCCTATACAGATCCAAATGTGTCGATTGATATTCGCAAAGGATTGCCGCCATTACGTCGGATATGGGTTTTGGAACGTAATGATGTGGAAGAATATGAAGGCCGTCAAGTGAAACCGGAAGATAACGGTTATCAAAAAAAGGACCCGAGAGCCGAACAATTTGTTTTTCCGGGATTAAAACGAAAACCTTTACGTGCCAAAAAAGGAAAAAATGTGACTCAATTGCATTATGCCCGCAATGGAATCATTACTCCGGAAATGGAGTTTATCGCTATAAGAGAAAATGTCAGCCCTGAATTTGTACGAGAAGAAGTGGCTAAGGGGCGTGCCATTATACCGGCTAACATTAATCATCCAGAAAGTGAACCCATGATCATCGGAAGAAATTTTCATGTGAAAATTAATGCGAATATTGGGAATTCAGCTGTTACGTCTTCCATTGATGAAGAAGTGGAAAAAATGACTTGGGCTACTCGTTGGGGAGCGGATACGTTGATGGATCTTTCCACCGGGAAAAATATTCACTCCACTCGTGAATGGATTATTCGAAACTGTCCGGTTCCTGTCGGGACGGTGCCGATTTATCAAGCTTTGGAAAAAGTAAATGGGGTCGCGGAAGATTTAAGCTGGGAGGTGTTCCGCGATACGTTAATTGAACAGGCGGAACAAGGAGTGGATTATTTTACAATCCATGCCGGCGTTCTGCTGCGCTACATACCGTTAACAACAAAGCGTGTAACAGGTATTGTGTCTCGAGGCGGCTCTATCATGGCTCAATGGTGCCTTGCCCATCATGAAGAAAACTTCTTATATACTCATTTTGAAGAAATTTGTGAGATCATGAAATCGTATGATGTTTCATTTTCGTTAGGAGACGGGCTTCGTCCGGGATCCATTGCCGATGCTAATGATGAAGCACAGTTTGCGGAACTGGAAACATTAGGAGAACTTACAAAAATCGCTTGGAAGCATGATGTTCAAGTGATGATTGAAGGACCGGGGCATATCCCTATGCACAAAATCAAAGAAAATGTGGATAAACAAATGGAAATTTGCCATGAAGCGCCATTCTATACATTAGGACCTTTAACGACGGATATAGCACCGGGCTATGATCATATTACATCAGCGATCGGCGCAGCCATGATTGGTTGGTACGGAACAGCCATGCTCTGTTACGTAACACCAAAGGAGCATTTAGGTTTGCCAAATAAAGACGATGTAAGAGAAGGCGTCATCGCTTACAAGATCGCCGCGCATGCAGCGGATTTAGCAAAAGGACATCCAGGGGCTCAAGAACGGGACGATGCTCTTTCGAAAGCGCGGTTTGAATTTCGTTGGCGGGATCAATTTCATCTTTCTCTCGATCCGGAAAGAGCCATGGAATACCATGATGAAACTTTGCCAGCGGAAGGCGCGAAAACAGCCCATTTTTGTTCTATGTGCGGTCCGAAATTCTGCAGCATGAGAATTTCTCATGACATACGTGAAATGGCGCAAGGACAAAACCTTGAGTTGAAAGCTGTGATTGATAAAGGGTTGAAAGAAAAAGCAGATGAATTTAGAAAAACCGGCGGCGAAATTTACCGGTAATTCCTTTACCCGTCCATCATTATACCCCTCCGTTATGGGAGGGGTATATTTTTTAAAAACAGGGATTTAAATAGAAGCTAAGCGTTTTAAATAGCTTTACCAACCTAATGGTTTTCATGTTCTGTTAATTCGGATAATGGAACTGTTTGTTCATGTTCCGGTTGATCTAGGGGATAGATTCTGGCCTTTTCGTTTTGTTCATCTACCTGTTGGATATAGACAGGCGTTCCTTCGTATGTCACATTTGCCATAACGGGGGATGCAGCAATTTCTTTAGCCCTCTGAATATTCATATATTAAACCTCCTTTTCATTCACAGATAATCTTATTATGGAAACAATGGTGGGTTCATATACAATCAATAACCTTCCATAAAGAATAAGATTCAATAGGAACATTTTTCTCTTTTGATTAGATCCATAACTGTTCTTTTTAAACCGCAAAAAGCTATCATATCATGAAGAGGTTCTGATTCTTTTTTGCACAGAAAATGGATGAAAAACGCCAAATGGATGGATTCGTCAGTTCTCGGCTCAAAGGATACCATTTTAATAGATCATCAGATTCTAAAAGTTTTAACGAAGTTCAATTGTTTGACATCCATCACTGTATCCATTAGAATTGCAGTAATCTTCTTAATGAGGATCGATTTAGTAGGTTTCAGGCGACAATCTCTGTCGTTACTTTGACGGTAATAGGACTGTTGGTTGAACACCTACAAGCAAGTGATGGTTTTTGTGAAAATGATTTTACAGAGAAGTTGCTTATGAAAATGGAGTTGTTTTAAAGAAATAAGCATTGGTTATGGTATACTATGAATGAGCCCCTAAGAAGAAAACAGACTTGTTCAGACAAGATAGCGAATGATTCTAAACTTGACAAAAATTAAACAATATCCGTGATATTGATTTAATTTTTTCTTTTTTCATCATACTGTAAATTTTATTGTTACAGATTTTTCGCCTAGAACGATGAAAATAAAAGGCATTTTGTGAACAAAAAAGAGGAGGGGATCTGAATGGCCAGCAATTTCAGATTGGAAATAGGAGATTGGGTAAAAGGGAAGACCCGTAATGGAGAATTGCTACAAGGTTATATTGATATGACGGATCCTTTGAGGGGGGTGGTCAAAGTAACCGTTGTAAAGTCCGACAATGAAAAATTGGTCGGAAAAACGATCGGAATGTTGGAAAAAAACGTTGAAAAATTAGCTCTCTCCGATACGATGAGCGAAGAGGAAATTCTCTATTTAATCGATTTGGCCCTTTTGACAAAAGATGAAGATTGGTTCATGGAATTGTCTGCGAAACTGTCAACGTTAAAAAGCGACAATCAAAAATCGGATATGAAAAATTCCGTTTGTCCAAAGGATAGAAACGGACTTAAGAGAACTGATTCAAGAGGCTGACAGCAGAAGAACAATTCGGGTATGGAACGACTGAATGAAGGACGCTCATATAAGAAATAATACGGTGATATGAAAGACTACAATTGAATGATCATGTAGAAATGCCAATAATCAGATTTTATCGACCTTGAATTGAGATCATCTTGTATGAAGCTATCCAAGCAGGTGCTGAATTTCAACCAATTTAGTTCAATTGCTCATGATAAAAAAATCATAATGATTGGAATTTATGATAAAGGAAACAGCTAGCGGTAGTTGAGTTGTTTCCTTTCAATCATTTTACAATCTTAGTTTAGTAGATGATTGGAGGAACAGTATAGATGAATTCTAAATATACACCATTATTCGAACCCTTTACTTTTTCGAACGGAATAAAGTTGGATAATCGAATTGTAATGGCGCCCATGACCAATTTCTCTTCGAATCCGGATGGAACTGTTTCGGATCAGGAAGTGGAATATTATGTTCGCCGTTCAAAAGGTGTGGGTATGGTTATAACGGCTTGTACATACGTGACAGCGAATGGGAAAGGATTTCCAGGCCAATTCGCCGGAAATAGCGACGACATGATTCCAAGCTTGCGAAGATTGGCGACGGCAATTAAAGAAACTGGAGCAAAAGCCGTTTTGCAAATTTTCCATGGCGGGCGCTTATGTCCTCCGGAGCTCGTTCCGAATGCGGACGTTGTAAGTGCGAGCGCTGTCCCGGCAGAACGAGGTGCGGCTCCTGCTGGACAGCCCGTACCTAGAGAGTTGTCGGATGCTGAAATCGAATCGATTATCCGAGATTTTGGAGAAACGACTCGACGGGCAATTGAGTCTGGATTTGATGGTGTGGAAATACACGGAGCCAATGGCTACCTTATTCAACAATTTTTCTCACCGCATTCCAATCGTCGCGAGGACCGCTGGGGAGGAAGCTTAGAAAAACGCCTTGCGTTTCCGCTTGCAGTTGTGGATGAAGTAAAAAGAGTCGTCCAAACGTATGCAAAAGATCCTTTCATCGTTGGATATCGCTTTTCGCCAGAAGAACCTGAAACACCTGGAATCACGATGGCAGACACTTTGAAATTAGTGGATGCGTTGGCTGATAAACATTTGGATTATCTTCACGTTTCGCTTACAGATTTCTGGTCTACACCGAGACGCGGGGTGGAGGACAAGCGGCCGAGAATAGAACTGATCAAAGAACAAGCAGGAGATCGGGTGCCTGTCATCGGTGTAGGATCGATTTACACAGCTGATGATGCGTTAAAGGCTCTGCAAACGGGCATTCCGTTGATTGCTTTGGGTAGAGGCCTGATTATAGAACCAGATTGGGTAGAGAAAGTGAAACAAGGCAGAGAAAGCGAGATTGCCACAAAGTTAAACAAAAATGACCAGAAGTGCTTAGTGATTCCTGATCCACTTTGGCAAGCAATCATCTCGACACCAGGATGGTTTCCAGGCATTGAATAAATTCGTATTTTGAACTTCAAAAATGATGGAGATATCGGAATTAGAAAAGAAGCGGGTCTATAAATATTAGGCCTGCTTCTTTTGTGCGCCTGGCATGGGTGCAGTCTATAGGGTGAAAGTCCTGAGCCACGAAGGCAGTAGTAGTGGTTAGCTTAACGCAAGGGTGTCCGTGGTGACACGGAATCCGAAGGAAGCGAGCGGCAAACTTAGGGTCTCTCGGAACACGAACTTCATAGAAGGCTAGGTAACATTGGATGAGTCTGCAAAACAAGATAAAGTCCATACTGCCGAAGATGTTACAGAGTAAATGAAGCAGATAGATGGAGAGAAAGACTGTACTCTTACCCAGGGAGGTCTGACGGACACGCCAACTGAGTTGGTAACCCATCTAGCGATGGATGGCTGAACCGTCAGAAGTCAGCAGACGTCATAGTACAAATAAGGTCGCTCCTTATTTGGAAGGACGGAACAATCAAAGAGGGTTTTCTACTCGGACTGAATGGGGAAATTCGAGGAAATCATATTGGAGAATCTCTAAAAGTCCCATATTACACAAAACCCTTGGCAACTCTTATTGGAGTAGCCAAGGGCTGAAAAGCCTGTACAGTAAATATGGCGAAAAGCGTCATTTATTTGATTGAACCGCCGTATACCGAACGGTACGTACGGTGGTGTGAGAGGACGGAGGTTCACCACCTCCTCCTACTCGATTACCCAAAATAGAAGAATGTTTTCCCTCTTGAAAAAGGAAATCAAGTCTCTCATTGTATACATATGAAAGTATTGGATCAGAACTTGTCTTACGAGTGCTTCTTCCTAAGCCAATGTTTTTCTTTCAAAAATCGGTGTGAAGGACTGTTGGAAAATGGACCGTAGGAGAAATTTCGTTTTGGTCAACCTTTTTAGATGTTCCCATTTGGATTTTTGAAGAAATGTGAGCATTAATGATGTTAGTCTCATGAACGGCGATGGTATAGCATTTTAGGATTGGGGTTTAATATCCGTTGAAATAAAAAGAAGGGCCATATCAACTAGATGATTGGATATAGCGGGAAATCGTTTATACAGAAACGCTTTAGGACAAGCAATCCATAACATATATGAATGAAATGGCAACACAGGCATCCATGCTGTTTGATTTTTCAGCCAATATAAAAATGGAGAGTTACGTGATTATCTAGTTATTAATATAAGTCTGAAAACGGCATAAAACTGCATAAGGAATTGGCTGTGTAGATCGGTTTGGCGTTTTTTCCTTGCTAAATAATTGTTTGTAAAGGAAAAGACAACAAGAAGGATTATTCCAAGGCTTTATTTATATTGTCGATCATCCAACACCAATGATCAATATGGAAGAAGAATATGATTATACATATTTTCATTCATTTGATTGATAAAGATAAGGAAGGAAAAAAGCGTTCGTCTTCGGGTGATGAGCGCTTTTTTCCGTAATGCGGTCATAACGTATTGCATCTTTACATATATAAGAAAGTAAGACAAGCTTTTTCCGTTTATGGTATACATCCATTAATGAATTTCTCTGTAAATTCCAATCACTTTTCCAAGAATTTTCACATCACGCAAAATGATTGGTTCCATTGATGAGTTTTCAGGCTGAAGCCTTATGTAATCTTTTTCTTTAAAAAATCTTTTGACAGTGGCTTCATTTTCGTCTGTCATAGCGACAACAATTTCCCCATTTAGTGCAGATTGCTGTTGGCGGACGATGACGTAGTCTCCATCAAGGATTCCAGCTTCAATCATGCTGTCACCCATAACTTCCAGCATAAATATCTGTTCATCGCTGGGTGCCAGCCTCTCTGGAAGAGGAAAATATTCTTCAATATTTTCAATGGCCGTAATGGGAATCCCGGCTGTTACTTTCCCAACAATTGGTACATTGATCACATTTTGGCGCGGAATGATATCATCTTCGGCATCGAGTATTTCAATCGCTCTAGGCTTTGTAGGGTCTCTTCTAATCAACCCTTTTTTCTCAAGACGCGCCAAATGGCCATGGACAGTCGAACTGGAAGCTAGCCCTACTGCTTCGCCAATTTCACGCACAGATGGTGGATATCCTTTCGTTTTCACTTCGTTCTTAATAAAATCAAGGATTTCTTGTTGCCTCTTTGATAACTTAGTCATTTTAAGGCAGCCCCCCGTATCTCTTTCTGTTAAAGGTATTATAGCATGCCAAGAGTTGGAATACAAACATAAGTTCGAAAAAAGAGTTGACTCAAACAAATGTTCGTATTACAATCTTTCGTAAAAGAACAAACATTCGTTCGGAGGTAATTTTTATGATAAAATGGGTGTGGAAAAACTACCGTTTCGCCATCATTTTAGTGATTGTTTCCGTTCTGTCCGGTTTATTTATCATCGGTCAAATGACAAAGGAGCCAAATTATCAGAAAATCGTAGTGCATGAAGGAGATTCGTTATGGTCGATCGCCATGAAATATGGGGACCATCACAACATGGATTATAATGAATTTGTCAAATGGGTGGAACAGAAGAATCATCTTGCCAGCCCTGTCATTAAGCCAGGTGATAAAATTATTATTCCGGTTACAGCCGTGAATAAAAAACATCAAGTTGCTTATAAAGAGGAGTGATGAAACACGAAGGCCATCATCTATTGCCGAGTGAGCACGACAAAAGAAACTCAGGAAACATCATTGGAAAGGCAAGAAGAGGAACTTCGACGGCTCGCTTCAGAGTTTGGATTTGAACTGGCAGCTGTTATTCGTGACCAAGCAAGCGGTTATGATTTGGATCGTCCCGGCGTGCTGGAGATGTTAGATATGTTAAAAGACAAAAAAGCTGGCGCAGTATTGATTCAAGATGAAACTAGAATTGGAAGAGGCAATGCCAAAATTGCTCTTTTGCATTGCATTTATAAAGAAGGGGCTAAAGTTTTTAGCATATCTGACAAAGGAGAACTGCAGCTTTCAGAGTCGGATTCGATGGTTCTTAAAATCGTAAGCATGGTGGAAGAATATCAGCGAAAAATACATAATCTAAAAATCAAAAGAGGAATGATAAGAGCAGTTGAAAAGGGATATCGGCCTGAAAAGAATTTAAAAGGATCCGGAAATCCTTTAGGCAGAGAACGCAAAACACTCCCAATAGAAGAAATCATTCGATTGCGCAACAACGATCTTACATTTGCGGAAATTGCAGCTACATTAAGAGGATTCGGCTACGATGTCTCCAAAGCAACCGTCCATCGCCGCTACCAAGAATATATGGACAGACAGAAGAATGAATCGAAACAGTTGAATGAACAAGACTGAATTCTTGTTTTTTTGTTCTATTTCTAGTATGATTTCCATTAAAATAGGGATATCAAATGAAAAGGAGCAACGGTATGCTTTCAAGTGATAAGATTGCTAGAATCAATGAACTGGCAAAAAAATCTAAAACAGTTGGATTAACTCAAGAAGAAGCGAAAGAGCAATCTCGTTTGCGCGCTGAATATTTAACTGCATTTCGTTCTTCTATGAAAGAAACCATTGAAAAGGTCCGGGTTTTCGATTCAACTGGTCAAGAAGTCACACCAAAGAAATTAAGAAATATCCAAATGAGGAAAAAGCTTCATTGACAACCAATTATTGCTTCCCTTAACATCATGTTGATGGGAAGCTTTTTTCGTTTCAATCGAATGGCAACTTTTAAGTATTCAAATTGGGAAATTCAATCAGGTAGTTTGAAAATCTGAGTAATTTTTCACAAACCATATCATTTTGTTGTATAATTGCTCACAGACATATAATATAAAATATGTAAGAAAATGAATTGGAAAGGGTGCTAGTCATGTTTGACCATACAGACCAGCTTGCAATTACGACAATTCGAACATTGTCGATTGATGCAATTGAAAAAGCAAAATCCGGGCATCCAGGTATGCCAATGGGAACAGCTCCGATGGCCTATACCCTCTGGACCCGTTTTATGAATCATAATCCGAAGAACCCAGATTGGTTTAATCGAGACCGATTTGTTCTTTCCGCCGGACATGGATCGATGCTTCTTTATAGTTTGCTTCACCTTTCCGGTTACGGAGTGACAATGGATGATATTAAAAACTTCCGTCAATGGGGAAGCAAAACTCCAGGACATCCGGAATATGGCCATACTCCAGGTGTTGAAGCTACAACCGGACCACTCGGACAAGGAATCGCCATGGCAGTCGGAATGGCAATGGCTGAGCGTCATTTAGCATCAGTTTATAATAAAGAAAACTATCCAATTGTCGACCATTATACATACGCAATTTGCGGTGACGGTGACTTAATGGAAGGGGTTTCTGCAGAAGCTGCTTCTTTAGCTGGTCATCTAAAACTTGGTCGTTTAATCGTGCTGTATGACTCCAATGACATTTCGTTGGACGGTGAATTGAACAAAGCGTTTTCAGAAAGTGTAGAACAACGCTTTAAAGCATATGGATGGCAATATCTTCGTGTAGAAGACGGCAATAATTTAGAAGAAATTGCCAAAGCCGTTGAAGAAGCCCGAAACGATGAAACGCGTCCAACAATCATCGAAGTCAAAACAGTAATCGGTTATGGATCTCCTAATAAAGCAGGTACATCGTCTGTTCATGGCTCACCTCTTGGAGCAGATGAATTAAAGAAAACGAAAGAAGCATACAAATGGACTTTTGAAGAAGACTTCTATGTTCCGGATGAAGTTTATGAACGTTTCCATCAATTAACGGTTGAAAAAGGAAGCGAAAAAGAAAAAGAATGGCTGAACCTTTTTGCACAATATAAAAAGGATTACCCAGAATTAGGAAAACAATTGGAACAAGCTATTAACGGAGACCTGCCTGAAGATTGGGATGCAGAAATACCGGTTTATGAAGAAGGAAAAAGCATCGCTAGCAGATCATCTTCTGGAGAAGTGCTGAATGCGATCGCAAAACGCGTTCCAACTTTTATCGGCGGATCTGCTGATTTAGCTGGTTCTAACAAAACGACCATTAAAGAAGAAAAAGATTTTGGACCAAATTCTTATGATGGCCGTAACATTTGGTTCGGTGTTCGCGAATTTGCAATGGGTGCCGCTATGAATGGAATGGCCCTACATGGTGGAGTAAAAGTATTTGGTGGTACATTCTTCGTATTCTCCGATTATTTGCGTCCGGCTATTCGTTTGGCCGCTCTAATGGGACTGCCTGTTACTTATGTGCTTACCCATGACAGCATCGCTGTTGGTGAAGATGGCCCAACGCATGAACCGGTTGAACAGCTGGCGTCTTTACGGGCAATGCCTAATTTATCGGTTATCCGTCCTGCAGATGCTAATGAAACCGCAGCTGCGTGGAGAATGGCGCTTACTTCAAAAGATAAACCAACTGCATTAGTATTATCGCGTCAAAATTTACCGACGTTAAAAGGAACCGCAGAAACAGCTCAAGAAGGAGTAGAAAAGGGAGGATATGTCGTTTCTCCTTCTACTAAAGAAACTCCAGATGCCCTCTTGTTAGCGTCCGGTTCTGAAGTCCATCTAGCAGTTGAAGCCCAAAAACAGCTTTTGGAAGATGGAATTGACGTTTCCGTTGTCAGCTTGCCTTCTTGGGATCGTTTTGAAAAACAATCAGATGAATACAAAGAATCAGTCATTCCGTCAACCGTTAAAAAACGGCTTGCGATCGAAATGGCTTCCTCTTTCGGCTGGGAACGATATGTTGGAGACGAAGGAGAAATTTTGGCAATTGACCGTTTTGGAGCATCAGCCCCAGGAGAAATTGTAATGAAAGAGTACGGTTTTACGGCAGAAAATGTGGTAAATCGCGTAAAACAGTTATTAAATAAATAAGTTTGTTTAAGCTGCTGGCATTAAGCTGGCAGCTTTTTTATGCTGTTTTTGTAAAAAGTGATGGTGTGGACTGTTTCGTAGATAAAACAACGTTGGTTTTCGTGAGCCGTTTTGGAAATAAACAGGAAGCGACAAAAAAAGAAAATCCTTTTACGAGAATTCTACAGGACATGCCGTTCCATTTTGTTATAATGAGCCATAACCAACTAAAACGGATCAAAATTGGACAAACGGGGGGATGGGTTTGCGCTTCTATCATATTTATTGGATAAAAGATGAATTTGCCTTTTATTTTTATGGACGGGAAAAAGTATTTTACCACTTGTTTTATGATTGGATGTATTCAAATGGAGAATATAAGGGAATATTAGATTTGCAAGTTCAATATATTACGGAAGAACTTCCCGTCATGCAATTGTATCGGTTGATTCGCCAAAATCTTTCACGGCAAAAAGGATTTACCGTTGAAGGCAACACGTATCGAATAGAATCTACAGAAAAGAATGGGAGTACACTTGAAATTCAATCGACCAAAATGCTTTTAAAGGCCTCCGGCAGTTATGATTCAGAAATGTTATTTTTTGAATCTTTGAAAAATTTTAACGGTCGGTTGCTTGCTTTAGATTTTAATAATGGACGCTTTGGATGGGTGAAGCCATTAAAAGAAAGAAAATATGTTTAAAAAAGAAAAAGTGAAAGAAAATATTGTATAATCGGGTATCCTTTAGTACACTCTTATTAGACAACATGAAGGAGGAAGTACTATGTGGTATGTGCTAGTTGGAGTTCTGGCGTTGCTCGCCGGAGTTGCGCTAGGATTTTTTATTGCACGCAAATACATGATGGATTATTTAAAGAAAAACCCACCTATCAATGAACAAATGCTTCGAATGATGATGATGCAAATGGGGATGAAACCATCTCAAAAGAAAATTAATCAAATGATGAACGCGATGAACAAACAGTTTAAACAATAAATGCTTTGAACATCTAAAGGATTTCTGTATTATTGAGTTCACGTTCAAGTGAATTTCAAAATTTAAGAGCATCAATTGGTTAATTTTTCATCGGAATTTTCCATTTTTATCAGATTAATTTTTCCTATTTAAGTAAAGACTATTCTTTTCTATGGAAACGTGACCAAAGAAAGGAGTAGTCTTTTTTATTTATTTGGTATAAGCAAACCCATAGATTGTAAACTGTCTAGCAAGCTGCAATCGGTCGCATTTCCGGATAAATCATGATTCTTTCAAATGTGAATGGTGTTTAGATTCGTTCGGGTCTTTACCGCAGATTTTACGTGTTTTCCTAGACAGGGCGAGACAGCTATGCTACTCTTTTTGTTATCAGATTATTTCGACTTAACTCCCTCGTTTTTCCTTCGACCTTTGGGTTTTGATCGTTCCTATTTAAGTAAAGTCTCTAATCACTCTTTTTTATAAAAAATGGGAGGTCTTATCATGGCGACAATAGAGGATTTTTTGAAGTTAGATATTCGTATTGGTACGATCATTGAGGCAGAATCTTTTCCAGAGGCATGAAAACCCGCTATAAAATTAGAAATTGATTTTGGTGAATTGGGTATTAAACGTTCATCAGCCCAAATTACAAAGAGATATGAACCGGAACAGCTTATTGGACGTCAAGTAGTCGCAGTAGTAAACTTTCCCGCCAGACGAATTGCAGGTTTTAAATCGGAGGTTTTGGTGCTTGGTGGTATTCCGGAAGAAGGGGATGTGGTACTCTTAAAACCGGATGAGCCTGTTAAAAATGGTACACCGATTGCCTAAGACGTTCGAGCGGCAGAATGTTCAAACAAGCATCATTTTTGTGGAACACAATCGGAATGAATAGTTGAAAACATACAAAGTAAGCCACTCAGGAACATCTGGTGGCTATTCGTTTGATTTAAAAAGCTTCCTTATATACTATGATTTTACGGACATCTTGCTATAAGAATATTTTTTCCGTTTCCTGAAAAGTGTCAAACAGAGATTCTATTTATATTAAGACTGTCCATATTTGTTACAAATCCAGGTGGTTATTCTTTCTTTTCGCATATTTCCTATATTTTTTATTACTTGATATAATTCCCCATTGCCCTAGTAAAGAGACTAACACAAGACAACCGGCAGCAAACGGAAGTTGAGAAGCTGTCAATCCTGCTAGCATTGCAAATCCAAAAAAAGCGGAACCTACAGCGCTACCTAAATAATTGGCGGAACTATTTAATGCAGCAGAAGCGGCACCATGATTCGGATGCAATTGAAGTAATGCATGTTGCTGTGGCGTTTGTGAAGCCCACCCCATCGCTCCCCAAAGAATGAAAGGAAGGTAAGAAAGTGAAGGAAGTTTCAGACCAAATGGGAGACTGAACATGGCGAAAGCCATAGTGGCTAGAATACTGGTCATAAGTATGTCTGGCCGTCCTGTTCGATCGATTAGAGCACCAATGGAAAAGCTCCCAACAACGCCACCGATCCCCCATGCCCAAAGATAGGGTGTGATGAATTGAATGTCTGCCACATTTTGCAATATGGATGCAGTATACGTGTAGAGACCTAAGCTGGCAGTGCTGGTCAAAAAAGTGATACTAATAATTGCCGCAATCCGTCCATTTGCTATCATGGCAACACGTTGACGAAGTGATGGTGGAGCCGAAGCTGGAAAACTTGGAAACCATATCATGATTCCAAACATGGCAACAAGACCTAAAACAGTAATAAACCAAAGAGTTGCATGCCAATCGAGATGTTCAGCAATGATCAATCCAAGCGGAACTCCTACAACGGTTCCTGTGCTCATGCCGCCTAGCATCATACTCAGAGCTCGACCGCGTTTCTTTTTGGAAACGAGGGAAGCAGCAGCAGTTGCGGCCAAAGGGGAATAAAGACCAGCTCCAATTCCTGCAACTGCACGAGCTATAAGCAGCATGGTGAAACTCGAAGCTATTGCACTAGCCCCATTTCCTAATGAGAAAACTGCTAGTGCCCATACTAAGATTCTGCGTATTGATTTTCCGGACAACAATGTTGCAAAAATGGGTGCTGCTAATGCATAACAAAGTGTGAAGACACTTACCGCTTGCCCCGTTTGTGATGCGCTTATTCTAAGCGTTTTCCCAATATCCGGCAACAAACCAGCTATTACATAGGCGTCAAATCCAAGAGTGAACATACCTATTGTGAGGAGAAGAATTTGTCGCATACTAACCTCCATTTTCATTGAATCATTCTTTTTGAATGGAACCTTCATAATTTCACTTTACAAGAATCATTTTTATACGTCTAATATATATTTAAGGATACATTAATACATAATAAGTATTAATAAGGAGAGGGAAATGTTGGAACTACGACATTTAAAATATTTCGTAACAGTAGCTGAAGAATTACATTTTGGAAAAGCTGCTGCTCGTTTAAATATGGCACAGCCCCCGCTAAGTTCTCAAATTCGCCAATTAGAAGAAGAAATAGGAGTGCCGCTTTTCCATCGAACGAAAAGGAAGGTAGAGTTAACAAAAGAAGGGCAGGTGTTTTTAGAAAAAGTTTATCTGATTTTGAAGAATTTAGAGGACGCAATTGAAACAGTCAGAATGGTGAACCGTGGTGAGATCGGAGAAATAGCAATCGGTTTCATCTCATCCGCATCCTATGATATTCTTCCAGCCATTATTCAGCATTATCGAAAAAATTACCCTAATATTCATATTGATTTACAACAGTTAACGACAGAAGAACAAGTGAAAGCTTTACACGAAGGACGTATTGATGTGGGCATACTATGTCATCCTATTGAAAATGACAACGTACTTTTTGAAGTCATTCGACAAGAGCCAATGGTGATCGCTTTACCAAAGGATCATCCACTAGCACACGAAACATCTTCGATCAATCTTAACGATTTATCCAATGATCCATTCATAGTGACGGGAAGAAAGGCAAATCAGAGACATTATGATACATTGATAAAATTATGTTATCAGGCAGGATTTAGTCCAAAGGTAGTGCAAGAAACAAAAGAATTATCTACGGTTCTATCACTTGTTTCATCGGGAATGGGCGTTGCTCTTGTACCAGCTTCCATACAAAGCATTTTTAAAAATAAAGTCATTTATCGTAACATTCGGAATCATCCATATACTACGACCGCTCTTGCTTGGAAAAGCGGCAATCTATCCCCGACAGTACGTGCCTTTATTGAACTAGTGAAAAAATCTATCATCCCGCTTATGAATCAGTATGATTGTGAATAATTTCTTTTTGTTTAAGCAAACATCTTGCTGATGATATAATCCGGAAGAAAGAAAAGAATGGATGTTAGGATGCGAAGAGTTTTCTTAATAGTTTCTTGAAACTCGATCAGTTTGCCACAAAATGTTCAAATTTTCAGGCGGAAATTTCGTCTGCGTCTCTGCTAAAATGGAAGAACGAAAGAAAGGGAGTGGAACGATTGACCGATGTAAATGGGCTGCTGGCTTTTGGAGCGGGGTTTTTAAGTTTTATTTCTCCCTGCTGTCTGCCTTTATATCCTGCTTTTTTATCCTATATAACAGGAATGAGTGTCAATGAGTTAAAAACAGAAAACGCGATGTTGCAAAAGAGAAGTTTGCTCCATACTTTCTTTTTTTTAGTCGGATTTTCTGCTATTTTTATTTCACTTGGATTTGCCACTTCCTTTGTTGGATCCTTTTTTCGCAACTATCAAGATCTCATCCGACAAATTGGCGCTTTATGCATTATTTTTTTTGGTTTGATCGTAGCCGGCCTATTGAAACCCGAATTTTTCATGAAGGAGCGGCGCTTTCAATTTAAAAACCGGCCTTCTGGCTACTTAGGCTCCATCTTGATAGGGATGGCCTTTGCCGCCGGCTGGACGCCATGTACGGGCCCCATTTTAATGTCTGTCATCGCTTTAGCAGCCTCCAATCCGGAATCTGGATTCCTTTATATGTCTGCCTATACGCTTGGTTTCGCTATTCCGTTTTTTATTTTGTCATTCTTTATCGGCAGATTGAAATGGATGCGGACACATAGTGGATTGATCGTCAAAGTAGGTGGATATTTGATGATTTTGATGGGGGTGCTCTTGTTTTTTGACTGGTTGACGAAAATCATCATGGTGTTTAATCAGCTTTTTGGTACTTTTCAAGGATTTTAGCCAAAAAATGGTGCTAATTTTAATAGCTATCATTTGAAAAAACGATTCATCGTTCTTGAAAAGAGGTATAAAAAAAGAATGAATTGAAAAATAAGGTAATTTTTTGTTTTCATCATCAAAATGTTATATAATAGTTCGTGCAAATCTCCATTCATAAAAAAATTTCTTATCGACAAACTGAAAGAAATGGAGCGTGTGAATCAAAACCGATCATTGTTCATATAGTTTGTACGAAAAAAACGTTTTAAAAATTTGAAAAAAGGTGATTCAGATGTGGTTAATCGCTTCATCTATCTTTGCTGTAGTGATGGGTGTTTCCGTCATCATGATTCGATTAAAAGCAGCTAAAAAGCCAACATCCGTTAAGAAAATCATTTTGCCGCCGATTTTTATGAGCACTGGCAGTTTGATGTATTTGTTTCCGCAATTTCGGATAACACCAATGGAAATGATGGAATCCATTATGCTTGGAATGCTTTGTTCCATTATTTTAATTAAAACGTCGAGATTTGAAATTCGTGATAATGAAATTTATTTAAAACGATCAAAAGCTTTCGTTTATATTTTAGTGACGCTTTTAATTGTGCGATTGATCGTAAAAGCCATTTTAAGTACTACTATTCATGTAGGTCAGCTGAGCGGAATGTTCTTCTTGCTGGCATTTTCGATGATTGTTCCTTGGAGAATTGCGATGTACATTCAGTATAAAAAGATGCTGAATCAATTAAACGATGGCCCCATTCAAACGAATAGCCTGTAAAAAGAGAATTTTGTTCGATGAATTTTTCTGTTAAAGTTTATACAAAAAAGAGGCTGGCTCATAGGATTCAATCCTGATAGAGCCAGCCTTTCCTCTATGTTCAAAAGAAATGTTCGTACTTTGATAAATCCACATTCATTGCCGTCAGCTTTTTTCTTAAAAATTTGTGATCTCTTCTTGGAGTGGCCATGATATAACCCCGAATAATTAAGTCCATGTTCATCCGTTCGGCTTGTTCATTTAAAGCAAGTTCTCCAATTTTGCCGGCAATTTTATGACGGGCGACATCTCGAAACAGTTCAGGAACCGGACTGACAAGCTCTTCCAAAATGGCTTTATGGGTGTCATCCCATAAATGGCGTGTCTTCTCTACATAATATTCTTCCCAGTCCATGTCGGATTTACCGTCCGCTTTCGGAAGCCGTTTCAAAAATTTGCGAAACATGAAAAAACCGCCGATGGAAATGGTTATAATCAAAAAGATTCCCCACAGCAAAATAAAATAAGAAAACCAGCCGACAAGCATAGACTACCTCCGTCATTCGAACATTGATTGATATCATTATAGACAAAGAATGGAAAAACTACAACTTTTCTCCTCCATTAAGAGAGTTCGTTCACTCCTTCTGAGAGAATGGCGGAAAGAAATTTTGTTATAATGAAATCAATGAAACTCGTATGAATATTAGAGGCAAAAACGACTGTGAGAAAGAAACATTTTTACCCGCTATCAAACACAATTAAGAGCGGACGTTTTTATTTCTTTGGAGTTATAACGAGGAAAAGGTGATCGATATCATGAAATTGATTCATACTGCCGATTGGCACTTAGGAAAGCTTGTTCACGGAATTTATATGACAGAACAGCAGAGAGAAGTGTTAAGGCAATTTGTTCAATTAGTAGAAAGAGAACAGCCGGATGCCGTATTGATCGCTGGCGATTTATATGACCGATCCGTTCCACCGACAGAGGCGGTCGAACTGTTAAACGAAGTGTTATACCAACTCAATGTTGAATTAAAAGTGCCGGTACTCGCTATTTCCGGTAATCATGACAGCGCCGAACGTCTTTCATTTGGTTCATCTTGGTTCCGGCGCAGTCAGTTTTATTTAAAGGGAAAACTCACAACGGATTTTACGCCTGTTCGGATAGAAGGGGTTAATTTTTATTTAATTCCTTACGGCGAACCTGGAATCGTGAGGGAATTATTGTGTGATGATTCGATACATACGCATGAAGACGCCATGAAAGCGATCATCGGAGAAATTGAAAAACAATTAAATCCGAATGAGATCAATATTTTAATAGGTCATGCTTTCGTTCTTGGAGGGAAAACGACGGACTCAGAAAGGACGTTAGCTGTCGGCGGCTCTGGTTGTATTTCTGCAGATGTATTTTCTCCGTTCCATTATACCGCTCTTGGACATTTGCACAGTCCAAACGCTCTTTCTCATCCAACCATTCGTTATTCTGGTTCATTGTTGAAATATTCGTTTTCAGAAGCGAATCAAAAGAAAAGTGTAACGATCATCGAATTGGATGACAACGGACAGTTTAGGATCAGAGAAGAAAAACTGACTCCAAAACTCGATTTAAGAGAATTGGAAGGATATCTCGATGAACTGCTTGATCCTGCTTTTTATCAACAGCAAAAAACGGATGATTTCTTAAAAATTACCCTGTTGGATGAAGGAGCATTAATTGACCCAATTGGGAAATTGCGAAAAATATATCCTAATGTTCTCCATTTAGAGAGAAAAGTAGATTTTTTGGACGAAAGAAGGAAAGAACAATATTTTATTATGAAAGAAAAAGAAGTATCAGAATTAGAGTTGTTTCAGCGCTTTTATGAACAGATGACTACTAGACCGTTTACAGATGAGAAAAGATCCATAATGAAAACCATCATAGAAAGCGTCAAAAAGGAGCATTCCTGTAATGAGGAAATTTGAGGTTTGATAAAAAAAAGCCCCC
>ERZ1673783.26-NODE-26-length-49530-cov-21.517352_pt1 | contig 49530 bp, 53 predicted proteins | sample MGYA00580133_ERZ1673783 | MGnify/ENA primary metagenome ERZ1673783 (study PRJEB41219, sample SAMN04549595) | soil metagenome | isolation source: soil | place: USA: Texas, Big Bend National Park | collected 2009-03-17 ...
TCCCTCAACAAATGAGGGGGTTAAATTTTGCCCACAATAATTTTACTCATACTTGTTTGGGTCCGTTATTGTAAAATAAGAATAGCCTTGTTAAATATAGAGTTTAGGAACGGATTCGCCGCTTCTTTTCTCCGCTTTGGCGGACGATGCTTTTTTGCTTTTTTGGATGCGGGATCTTTTTGTCTGATGAGAAGAGCTGGATGCTTTTTTTGCGCTGTCCTTTTTTTCGGTGTTTTCTGCCTCTTCATGACTGTCTTCATCCGGTGAATCGGATTCTGTATCTGCGTCTGCGTCTGCATCTGCATCTTCTTCGGCGGTAGCATTTTTAAATCCTTTGTAAAGCCTCCACATAGCCGGCAAATTCCTCACCATAGGCCCGTATTGCTGGATCATAGGCCCGATTTGCTGAGCAGTATTTAAAACTTGCTGGGTATTTGCTAAAAATTTATTCAGTGTTCCAGGGGAAGCAAGATTTTGGACAGGGGACTGGCCGATCAAGGAAGCGGGGCGTTCGAAACCGGTCATCCCGGGAAAAGCGGTGTTACCCATTCGTCCCGATCGATTCAAAAGTCGCGACAATAATCCCCCGCCGCGGGCAGGTCTGCTCACAGGGGATCCGGCAAAAGGTGGAAAAGATTGAAAAGGCTGCGTTGGCTGCGGTCCGCGAAAAAGATTGAAACCTCTTTGTACAGGGGGCATTTGTCTAGGGGGCATGTACGTTCCTCCTTTCTGATACGATTACACTCTTTTATAGAATATGCAAGGAAGATATAAAGTGAAACATCTTGTCAGCGAGCTCTTTTCCAATGAAGAACAAGTTGACATTTCTCAAACAGTTACGGCGAAAACGGATTGGTAAAAGAAATGAAGTATGAACTCTTGGCATCAACCTCTTGATAAAAGAAAAAAAGCGAAGGCACATAAACAGGCTGAAAAGCGGGAAAAGGTTTTTGGTTAAAGAAGAAGCGATGAAAATCGAATTTTGACTCAATCATACAGAAAAGATGAGGGCGGAGAGAAAAAAGGGGAGTTTATAATCCGAAAAATAGAAAGAAAAGATGATTTATTGGATTGATTATTATATAATGTGGCAATGGAAATGACCTTCAAGGAGTGGCTTAAATGATCAACCATCAATTTAAGAAATTTGGATTTCAGCCTTTTCTTAATAAAGCAATTGAAGAATTAGGATTTTATCAACCTACAGAAATACAGGAAAAAATGATCCCTTTGATCTTGAAAGGGGAGAGTGCGGTCGGCCAGTCGCAAACGGGGACAGGGAAAACGCACTCCTATTTGCTGCCGATTTTGGAAAAAATTTATCCAGAAAAACAAGAGGTGCAAGCTGTCATAACGGCTCCGACGAGAGAATTGGCCAGTCAAATTCACCAAGAAATAGTATCGATTACGAAGTTTTCTGAGAAGACGATCACCGCCCGTTGTCTAATTGGCGGAACGGATAAACAAAAAGATATGGAAAAGTTAAAAAAACAGCCGCATCTTGTGGTTGGTACACCTGGAAGGATTCGTGATTTGATCAAAGAGCAGGCTTTATCTGTTTATAAAGCTCAAATTCTTGTGGTGGATGAAGCGGATTTGATGCTGGACATGGGGTTTATAGTGGAAGTGGACCAAATTGCCAGCCGAATGGACAAAGATTTGCAAATGCTTGTTTTTTCTGCAACCATTCCGGAAAAATTAAAGCCTTTTATAAAAAAATATATGGAAAACCCGGAATACGTTCAAGTGCAGCCTAAAAAAGCGTCGGCAGAGACAATCGAACATATTCTAGTCCCTCTGAAAAGTCGGGAAAAAATCGACTTGCTTTATCAGCTGCTGATTGCCTTTAACCCCTATCTGGCTTTGGTTTTTACCAATACGAAACAAATGGCAGATGAAGTGGCAGATGCGTTAGCAGCAAAAGGATTAAAAACGGGAAGAATTCATGGCGATTTAACTCCCCGCGAAAGAAAGAAAATGATGAAACAAATCCGCGACCTTGAGTTTCAATATATAGTGGCCACAGATTTGGCGGCTAGGGGTATTGATATTGAGGGAGTCAGCCATGTAATAAATTACGAATTGCCGCAAGATCTCGATTTTTATATTCACCGTTCAGGACGGACCGGTCGGGCGGGTTTTTCAGGAATATGTGCTTCGATTTATACCCCGAGCGATGAAGATATTTTAAATCGTTTGGAGAAAAGAGGAATTCGCTTCTTGCATCGTGATATTCAAAAGGACGCCATTATAGAAATTCCGGATCGGAACAGAAGGAAAAACCGGGAGAAGATGGCGGATGAAACAGAATTAAAAGCGAAAGCCCTCGTACGCAAGCCTAAAAAAGTGAAGCCGGGTTATAAGAAAAAAATCAGACAGGAAATAGAAAAATTAAAGCGAAGAGAAAAACGATTGAAAGCGAAAAAGAAATAAACCTTTTGTTCGATACAGACACGAAAGCAGCAACACCATTGGTGAACCGCTGCATTTAAAGGATAAGGAAAAGGGAGCTGAAACGGATGTTGAAAATAGGGTCTCATGTTTCAATGAGCGGAAAAAAAATGCTTCTAGCGGCGAGCGAGGAAGCTGTTTCCTATGGGGCGAACACGTTTATGATTTATACCGGTGCACCGCAAAATACGAGACGCAAGAAAATAGAAGATTTAAATATAGAAGCGGGCCGCAAGCATATGGAGGAACATGGAATTACGGAAATCATCGTCCATGCACCTTATATTATTAATATCGGTAATGCCAAAAACCCAGATACGTTTCAATTAGGTGTTGATTTTTTGCGCAGCGAAATTGAAAGAACAGAAGCGATCGGAGCTAAACAAATTGTTCTCCATCCCGGCGCCCATGTCGGAGAAGGACCGGAAGTCGGCATTAAAAAAATTATTGAAGGCCTAAACGAAGTATTGACTCGTGAGCAAAATGTACAAATTGCGTTGGAGACGATGGCTGGAAAAGGTTCGGAATGCGGAAGGACATTTGAAGAATTGGCGATGATCATCGATGGTGTGGTTCATAATGACAAGCTTTCCGTATGCTTTGATACGTGTCATACACACGATGCAGGATATCCGATTGTCGAAGATTTCGATGGAGTGCTTGAGGAATTTGACCGAATCATCGGCATTGATCGTTTAAAGGTGCTGCATGTGAACGACAGCAAAAATGAAAGAGGGTCCCGTAAAGACCGCCATGAAAATATTGGCTTTGGTCATATAGGCTTCAAAGCTCTTCATTATATAATTTATCATCCACAATTAGAAGATGTGCCAAAAATTTTGGAAACGCCGTATGTAGGGGAAGATAAGAAAAACAAAAAACCACCGTATAAATTTGAAATCGAAATGATCCGTAGCCAAAAGTTCGATGAGAATCTTCTGCAAAAAATTGCAGACAGCTGATTAGAGAACAGAAAACTCCAAAGCCCTTTTCGATAAGCCGCAAGCGGGGAATATAAAGGCAAGGAAAAGGGCCAGGAGTTTTTCGCCTTTATCTTTGCTGTTTTCATCACCGTCATTCTGAGTTCATAAACAATATAAACAGCTCATTGATTTCTTTCGCTTTTTTCGGTCCGATGATTTTAGCGATTTCCTTGATTAGCTGAGTCCGCTGCTTATCATCAAACAAGTCGATTTTTTTTCCGTGCAAATGCGCCGCAATCGCATCTGCTTGTTCTTTCGTGATCGAAATTTTGAACTGTTTTCCCCATTTATAAAGTTCTGTTCCTGTCATGGTGCTGATTTTATGATTGATCATCGTTTGAATAAATTTCAACGCCCATCACTCCCTGATTCACTATATGCGTCAACTTGAAAATTGTGTCTATAAAAAGGGAATGGAACGGAGAATTTTCATTTTCGTTTACTTATTGGCGTTTTTCATGTATACTTCACTTATCTATAAATCGGAATCATTCTGAAAAATGAGAATAAAATCGCCCTGAAAGCGATGATTAAAATCAAATAAAATTCGTTAAGCATATACGTTTAAAAATATTCATAGTTTTTTTCTGGCATTAGAACGGTTATTTATTTTGTCCATGAGCTCGGCAGCATACGGAAAATGACACAGTGGGGGTGCAATGTATGGAAGTAGCAGAAGCCATTTCGATTTTGAAAGAAAAAGGATTTAAACATACGGATAAAAGGGAGGATTTGCTTGCATTATTTGCCAAGCACGATAAGTATTTATCGGCCAAAGAAGTGTTGGAGATGATGAAAGGCCGTTATCCGGGCGTCAGCTTTGACACGATTTACCGGAACTTGGCTTTATTTGTCAAAATCGGAATATTAGAAGATACGGAACTAAACGGAGAAAAATTGTTTCGGTTTTCTTGTTCTGCCATGGAGCATCATCACCATTTTATTTGTCTATCTTGCGGAAAAACAAAGGAAATTCATATTTGCCCGATGAATTCGATTCAAGAAAATTTGGACGGATATGAAATCGCAGATCATAAATTTGAAGTGTATGGAACATGTCCAGAATGCAGAAACGGCGAAAAATAAGGATTTTTTCCCTTATTCTTCGCCGTTTTTTTGATGGGTTCGTACGTACTCACTGTTAAAATAATCGTTTTACAATATCATTTGCTTCTTTCCATGAGTCGACCCGCATCACTCCTTTAGGGACCGGCTCCTGGTTGTAAGGGGTATTGAACAAAATAACTGGAATATCCAATTCTTTATGGATTGAAACAGCATTGTCATGCTTATCCTCAAAAAATATATCCACTTCATGTTTTTTGGCGGCTTCAATTTTGTGGTGAGTCCCGATCAATTCAATGTGATCATAGAGGATGTCGTTCTCTTCAAACCATTTTTTTGTAATATCGAACGCATGATCCCCTCTCGCGCTGATAAAGAACAGCTGAAAACGTTTTTTCCATTCTGTTAATACTTCTTTTGCTCCTTCTGCAATCGGGGAAAGTTTATATATGAGCGGTTCTTTTTCCGTGTACCATTTGTTAAAAATGTCTTCCGGGATATTTAATGCTTCTGTTAAATCATATTTTGTAATATCTTTTAAAGTGATGTTTAATTGGAAGTCTTGGTTGATAAAAGGAATTAAACTGTCAGGGGATGTTACTGTACCATCGATATCTATGCCAAACCGTTTTTTTTTCATTTCTCTCTGCTCCTTTGATTCATCCTGCTTTTTTCTGTTGTCGCTTTTCACGGTAATCCGTTGCAAATAAAAGTGTATCATACTTTATTTTTATAAGATACAAAAGGTTTTTCAAACCGAATGGGCAGGAAAGGTGATGTTGATTAAAATGTCTTTCCTTCAAGTTTTTTACCAAAAGCACCAACCATTCACGGAAGTAATGAGATGTCTGTTCGGTAATATTATAAATGTTCCTGTAACATGGAACCTCAAATGAGCATCCATATTCCGTATGAAAAGCGGGGGATTGCATTGGACGAAGAAAAACAAGGTACAGAAGAAAACGAATATAAAAATACGGATCATAAAGAGGAAACGGCTGCAGAAATTGCCGCACCTGTAATAGATGATCGAGAGGATCATACAGTTCGTGAACGTGAACGGGATGGCGATGAGGAAAACTCCGGAAGTTATATCGGCATCGCCGCGCTGGTGCTTTCCATTATTTCTCTGTTTACTATGCCTATTTTATTTGGTGTTGCCGGCATCATCGTCGGTTTCATGGCCAGAAGAAGAGGGGCGGAGTCGCTTGGAATATGGGCGATCGGCATTGGAGCTGTTGCAGTCGTGATGGGACTTTTTGTCCTTCCGTTCTTTTAGCATTTTACAGAAAAAAAGAGGCTGGCTTAAGCCGGCCTCTTTTTATGCATTTTGTTCTTGCTTTTGTTTTTGATAATATTCTTCTGCAATGGCATCGATTTCTTTTTTCAACTCTTCTACCATTGTTTCTTCAGGTACTTTTCGCACGATTTTTCCTTTTCGGAACAGCAGTCCTTCACCACGTGCTCCCGCGATGCCTATATCTGCTTCTCTTGCTTCACCAGGACCGTTGACGGCGCATCCAAGAACGGCCACTTTAATCGGGGCTTTAATTTTTTGGATATATTCCTCGATTTCGTTTGCAATGCTGATTAAATCAATTTCAATTCGGCCGCATGTCGGGCAGGAAATTAATGTCGCCGCATTGGAAGAAAGACCAAATACTTTTAATAATTCCCGGGCAACCTTTACTTCTTCAACAGGATCGGCGCTTAAAGAAACACGCAAGGTGTTTCCGATGCCTTTGCTAAGAATGGCTCCTAATCCAGCTGCGCTTTTGACGGTGCCGGCAAAAAGTGTTCCAGATTCCGTAATTCCTAGGTGAAGCGGATAATCAAACGTTCTTGCTGCCTTTTCATATGCTTCGATCGCTAAATTGACATCGGAAGCTTTTAAAGACACGATGATATCGTGAAAGTCGAGGTCTTCTAAAATGCGAATATGGTGCAGTGCACTTTCCACCATTCCATCAGCGGTCGGATATCCGTACTTTTCAAGAATTTTTTTCTCAAGACTTCCTGCGTTAACGCCGATTCGGATCGGGACCCCTCTTTCTTTGGCTGCTTTGACAACCGCTTCTACTTTTTCCCGTTTCCCGATATTGCCGGGATTAATCCGAATCTTGTCTGCTCCGCCTTCAATGGCTTTTAAAGCTAATCTATAGTCAAAATGAATATCCGCTACTAATGGGATATGGATTCTTTTCTTTATCTCGGGGATCGCATTTGCTGCTCGTTCATCCGGACATGCAACACGAACAATTTGGCAGCCGGCTTCTTCCAATTGATGAATTTGCCGTACTGTCGCTTCTACATCATGCGTTTTCGTGGTGGTCATGCTTTGAATAATCAATTCATTGCTACCGCCAATCGTTAAATTTCCCACTTTTACCGGCCGCGTTTTTGAACGATGTATAATTTCACCCAAGTGGATTCTCTCCTTTTGATATCATTAAATTAATAAGCTCTTTTCATTAAATAATTGTACCAGTCTTTGTTGAAATAGCAATAAATAAACTTAAGTTCACTCATATACGGGGAATTTATACGTTCTTCCAACCATAATGTCCTCCGGTTTCAGACCGTTGTTTAATGTTTCAAAGTCATGGATGACTTCGTCAATCGATACCGGCAAAGTTCCCTTTTGGATTCGTTCAGCGACCGACAGAACCGTATCTCCCGAGTGGATTTTGATTTCCTTATAAGGAATGGATGAATGGGCGGCAGGTGCTGATAATGAAAATGGGCTGGTTTTTGGTTGGTTTGACGGAAGAGTTCCAATTTTTAGATCATATCCTATGGCTATAATGACGACAACAAGAGCGAGTAACATTCCTAATCTTTTCATATTTGTCCCTCCGTAGTATACTCTATGACCGCTTTGTTCTTTTTATGAAGGGATAGAAAGAATGTTTTTCTGAAACCACGAATATTTTCTTTATGTTTTCTCTTTAAAATGCGTGTTTTTTTGTTGATCGGTGAAAAGGTTTTGAAGTATCGTCGTTTTCCGCTACAATAAATAAAGCATAATGATCTTTCTCTCATGTATGTTTTATTGGGGGCATAAAACTTTCTGTAAAGACATGAAATGAGAATGGTCGAAAGCAAAAAAAGGGAGGAGACTTTTTTGTCGATTCTTTTTTGGATCCTAATATGGATTTGCATCATCATTGCCTTTATCGGACTCATTTATCCAGTCATACCAGGAGTGCTATTTTTGATGGGCGCTTTCTTGCTGTATGGACTGTTTTTTTCATTTGAACCGTTTAGCTGGGTATTTTGGACGGTTCAAGGGATTTTGGTCGTTTTGCTGTTTCTTTCAGATTATATGGTCAATTACTTCGGGGTCCAAAAGGTTGGCGGTTCCAAAGCAGGAATTTGGGGAAGCACAATTGGGCTTATTCTCGGGCCTTTTGTCATTCCGGTTTTCGGTATCGTGATCGGACCGTTTCTTGGCGCGTTGATTGGAGAATGGGTATTTCATCGGACTTCTTTTTCTCAAGCGGTGAGAATTGCTCTTGGTTCTGTTGTGGCCTTTTTTGCGTCCGTATTGACAAAAGGTATCATTCAGATCGCCATGATCGTGTATTTCTTCTGGCAGATTCATTGATGTCATTGACAGATCGATCATCAGGGTGTTATATTGTGGGGTGAAATGAGGAGGACCCTTAGCTCAGCTGGTTAGAGCAGACGGCTCATAACCGTCCGGTCGCAGGTTCGAGTCCTGCAGGGTCCATAGACTTTGTTTAGCCGCAAGATCGTTGCGGTTTTTTTTGTCAAAAAAATCGCAGCTTTAATTCAGGCGAGTATTGGGAATCCTATCATTGGTCCTTTCGTGAAGAAAGAATTTCAACAAAACAATCCAGCTTTAGATGAAAAGGAAAAAGGACAAATAGGGGGCGGGTACATTCCATTTTGGCAAGTGCTTGTCATATTTTTTATGGGTAATGGCCAACACAAATTTTATGCAAACAAAAGCAAAAAAATTGAAAGTCCACACTATCTTTGGTAATGTAATAATTGGAAACGGTTGAATCACATGATTCAAAATTTAAAAATTGATTACATAGGGAGGAATTAATCATGGCTTTTGAACTTCCAAAATTGCCTTATGCTTATGACGCTTTAGAACCACACATTGACGCGAAAACAATGGAAATTCATCATACGAAACACCATAACACTTACGTGACAAAATTAAACGATGCATTGAAAGGAAATGATGAACTTCTCAGTAAATCTGTTGAAGAAGTGATTTCTAACCTAGATGCCGTTCCAGAAAATGTACGTACAGCTGTTCGCAATAACGGCGGTGGACATGCTAACCATTCTCTTTTCTGGACGATTCTTTCTCCAAACGGCGGCGGTGCTCCTTCAGGCGAATTGGCAGATGCCATCAACCAAAAATTTGGAAGCTTTGAGAAATTTAAAGAAGAATTTTCTGCTGCAGCAGCAAACCGTTTTGGTTCCGGCTGGGCTTGGCTCGTAGTGAACAACGGTGAATTAGAAGTAACGAGCACGCCAAACCAAGATTCTCCATTAATGGAAGGTAAAACTCCTATTTTAGGATTAGACGTTTGGGAACATGCTTATTATTTGAATTATCAAAACCGTCGTCCAGACTATATCCAAGCATTCTGGAATGTAGTCAACTGGGATGAAGTAGCAAAACGCTACAGCGCTGCAAAATAATGATTGGATGACAAAGGCGAATCCTTTCAAAGGGATTCGCCTTTTCTTGTATAAGAGCCCCCTTTGTTTCAAAAGATAGGAGAGAGACAAAGGGGAGTTTTTTATGAGCAAACAGAACAAAAAATGGTTTGGAGATGTAGAATTAACAAAAGAATTGCTGATTTTATTAACGATCGGCGGATGCTATTCTTTAAGCGTGGCGCTTTCCAACACATTTGTAAACATTTATTTATGGAAACAGTCCGGAAAGTTTATGGATTTGGCGATTTATAATTTAATGGTGGTCATCTTTCAGCCATTAACGTTTATTCTCGCCGGGAAATGGGCCAAAAAAGTCGATCGAATCATGGTTTTGCGTATGGGAGTCAGTTTCTTGGCCCTTTTTTATTTATCTGTCCTTTTTTTTGGCGAACGGGCCCATGAATTTTTAGCTATTCTCGGCGCTTTGCTGGGAGTGGGATATGGTTTTTATTGGCTGGCGTACAATGTCTTAACGTTTGAGATTACGGAACCAGAAACCCGTGATTTTTTTAACGGATTTCTCGGAACGTTAAGTTCAGCCGGAGGGATGGTCGGTCCCGTTTTAGCCGGATCCATTATTTCACGGTTTGAGTCGTTTGTCGGGTATTCCATTATCTTTGCCGTCTCGCTTGGTTTATTTACGATCGCTGTTCTTTTAAGTCTAATGCTTAAAAGAAGGCCGGCTCATGGTCAATATTTTTTGAAAAGGATATGGAAGGAGAGGAAAACGAATCAGAATTGGAACCGAATTACGATTGCTCATTTTTTCCAAGGTTTGCGGGAAGGCGTGTTCGTATTTGTTATTTCCGTTTTCGTCTTTATTTCGACGGGAAGTGAATTTTCGTTAGGTACCTATGGGTTGGTGAACTCAGGAATTTCTTTTATTGGCTATTCTTTAGCTTCGCGTCTGATCAAACAGGAATTTCGGAAGCCAGTGATACTGGCTGCAGGTGTGGTCCTATACTTGTCCCTTTTTTTGATCGTGTTTCATCCCACGTTCCCGAAACTTTTGATTTATGCAAGCATGATTGCCATCGCGTATCCCTTTCTACTTGTTCCGTATATTTCGATTACTTATGATGTGATCGGCCGTTCTTGGAAAGCAAGTGAAATGCGGGTCGAATATATTGTAGTGAGAGAGTTGTTTAACAATGCCGGCCGTATTTTTTCGGTTTTATGCTTTATATTCGCCATTCATTTTTTTCCTGAACAAAAAAGCATTCCGATCTTGTTGTTAATCGTTGGAGCAGGTCATACGCTGATTTATTTTTGTATTCGAAACATCCGCATCGAATAGCCAGTGCTCGTACTTAAGGACGGATCCTTCCATTTTCATCATGGAAAATACAATAAATAAGTCCATGAAAAGGAGGGATCTGATCCAATTACGATATCTTGATTTATAATACACCATACATAACATAATAGATGTAGATGTACGCACCAAAATGGGCGTTTTCCGTTTTAATATTCGATTTTTCCATGTTTTAAAAGAAAATCATCTATCATTTTACATGCTCTTTTTTATAGAAAAATGGCTTGGTTTTGTTTAAAATGATAAAGAGAAAAGAGTTATTGTAAAGAGAGGATTGTTCCCATTGAAAAAAGCAAAGAGAGCAAAAAGAACGCATGTACCGTTTCGGGTGAACATGTTGTTTTTTATTGTCTTTGTGTTGTTTTCTATTTTAATTTTTAGGTTAGGGGTTGTACAAATCGTTCAAGGGGAGGACTACGAAAGGAAGATTGAACGCACGGAGAATGTGACGGCCAATACAAGCGTTCCTCGCGGCATCATCTATGATCGAAATGGTCAACCGGTGGTGGAAAACCGCTCCAAATACGCCATTACGTATACAAGATCGAAAAACGCCGGTCCTGAAGAAATGCTGAAAACGGCCAAAAAATTGGCTGCTTTGATTCACATGGATACGGATAAAGTAACAGAAAGAGATAAAAAAGATTATTGGATCATGACTCATCCAAAAGAGGCGAAACAGAAAATTACGAAAGAAGAATGGAAAAAATATAAAGACAATCAATTGTCTGACGATCAATTATATCAATTGCAGCTGAAGAGAGTCACCAAAAAGGATTTAGCTTCCTTGACAAAACATGACTTAGAGGTATTGGCGATTTATAGCAAATTTAATTCTGGATATGCGATGACGCCGCAGATTGTGAAAAACAACGGAGTGACACCGAAGGAATATGCTTTGGTTAACGAGAATCTCGATTCTCTTCCGGGTGTGGATACAACCGTTGACTGGGACCGTTCCTACGCTTACGGGGAAACGTTAAAGTCGGTGCTTGGGAAAATTTCGTCTTCTAATGAGGGGCTTCCTCAAGATATGCTTGATTATTATTTATCAAAAGATTACAGCCGTAATGACCGTGTTGGCAAAAGCTACATAGAATATCAGTATGAAGACGTTTTGCGCGGACAAAAAACGAAAATTAAAAATATAACGGACAAAGACGGCAACATCCTTGATTCCCAAGTTGTCAGCAAAGGGAAGCGGGGAGATGATCTTGTTCTGACGATCGATATGGATTTGCAAAAAGCGGTGGATGAGATCATTTCCCAAGAACTGTTAAGAGAAATTCCGGGAAGACGGTATTTGGACCGAGCTTTTGTCACTATGATGGATCCGCATACCGGTGAAATTTTGGCCATGGCCGGAAAAAAATACGAAATCGACAAAAAAACCGGTAAACCTGAACTTGTGGATTTTTCCCTTGGCAATATGACGACTTCCTATGCTATGGGGTCAGCTGTCAAAGGGGCCACATTATTAACAGGGTATATGACTGGTGCGATTCATCCGGGACAATATCTCGTGGATGAACCTTTAAAATTTAGAGGAACCCCCCCTAAGAGCTCATGGTTTAACCGTACCGGCGCCATGTCCATTAATGATTTATATGCTCTTAGACGGTCTTCAAACGTTTATATGTTTAAAACGGCCATTGCCATCGGAAAAGGAACCTATCATCCGAATCAAAGCCTTCAGATTGATATGAATGCTTTTAATGTCATGAGAAGCCATTACGCCCAATTTGGCTTAGGTGTGCCTACGGGTATCGATTTGCCAAACGAACAAGTCGGCTATAAAGGAAAGATCGATCCGGGTCGTCCTGGTTTGCTTTTGGACCTTGCGATCGGGCAATTTGATACGTATACGCCTCTGCAAATGGCACAATATGTTTCAACCATTGCCAACGGCGGCTATCGAATGGAGCCGCACATCGTAAAAGAAATTCGCGAACCAGTATCAGATTCCAAAAAGATTGGTCCAGTCATCAAAACGGTTGAACCAAAAGTGCTGAACAGAATTGATGCTAAAACCTCTTGGATTCAACATGTACAAGAGGGCTTTAGAGAAGTCATGCAGGATCCGCAGGGAACGGCTTACAGCGCTTTTCATGATGCGCCTTACAAACCGGCCGGGAAAACAGGGACGGCAGAAGGGGTATATGATGGACCAAAAAGCGAAGAATTTTTGAAAAGAGGTCAACAGCTGCCGATGGTTTGGAATTTGACGCTTGTTGGTTATGCTCCTTATGACAATCCGGAAGTTGCGTTTGCCGTCGTTGTGCCGTGGGTCTATGAAGGAAACGGAAGCTCGCAAATCAACTATCGTATTGGTCGTCGAATTTTGGACAAATATTTCGAACTAAAGAAAGAACGGGCGCAAAAACAATCTTCCGATGTCGTTGTGGACGAAATGCCGAAACAGGACAAACAATCCAATGAAAAGTCGAAGAGCAAAAGCTCCGATTCAAATAACAGCCAAGGATAATCGAAAAAGGGCCGAAACGAACAGTTGAGATGTTCGTCTCGGCCCTTTTATTATCACAAAAGCGATAAACGGGATTGCGTGGATGAAGTTCTTTTCTTAGCTCTTCTTATGTACAATATGGTCTATCATATCGAAATCGGAAAAACACTTGATGGCTAAAATCGATTATTTTGACTTTGTAATGGTGTTGGCAATATCCTCCATCGTCATTTGCGAGTTTAATGAATACGTACCGATTTGCAGTTTTTTGGAAAAGCCGTTTTGGTTCATGTACTCACTAAATTGACTGGCGCTATTGATGATTTTTTCTTGTTCCAAACGTTGGGCGATTTGATCTGGCGTCGTTCCAGGCGATATCGTTAACCGGAACGAACGATTGGCATTGTTCGTTTCTTTAGATGACTCATTCTTCGTCTTGCGAGATGTATCCGCCTGCTGTTTTTCGCGCTTCGAGCTATATGATTTTCGATTTATCGGCTGATTACTTGACTCTTTCGGGGAAGAAACCGTGTACCCCTGTTTTTTCAATGCGTGTATCATCTCTTGAGTGCTCATACTGGCTTCAGGTCGATAAAAAAACTGTACAAATAAAAATAAGGCCAATGCTGCTGAAAGCAATCCAAAAGCGAATGCACGTACTGTTTCTCTGCTCATTTCCATTCCTCGCTTTTTATTGTCTTGCGGGTTTTCGATTTTTTATTTTCAGAATCCGTTTCTAATCATCCGGATTCTTTGCATCCCGTCATCAAAAAATCATGTCCTTCTTATATTCATTGCTTTGATAGGGTTTTAAAATTTGTTTGACTTGGCTGAGAGAAAGGGAAGATTGTTTGGCGATTTGATCCATGCTCTTTCCTTGGAAATATAAGGATATCACTTGATTGCGAATGATTTCGTTCACTTTTTGACGGGAATTTTTCTCTTCGGAATAGGGATCTCCCATTAAAAGTTCCTCTTCTAAAACTTTCAGCTTCTTTTTCACCTGGTAATTTTCTTGAAGGAATTGAAGCGATATTTCTTCTAGCTGCTGTTCCATCGTTTTGAAACGACTTTTCATGAAGAAAGATAGAATGAATAAAAGGAGCGATGCGGCTAATAATCCCAAGATAAATCCATACATACTTTTCACCCCAAATCGATATAGATACTGTTAGTTATAGCATATTCCGCAAAATTCTTCCATACATCATTGTAGAATAAGAGTATCTAATAAACGAAGGGAAATTTAAAAAAGGTGCCTGAAAACACATTGGTGGACTCTTAATCTGTGTATAAAGGGAAAGAGTCGATAGGGAATGGTAGATGAGAGCAAAGGGGCCTGTGCAAAGAATCGTCATGATCCATAGAGTGGGTGGGTCTATGCAGAGAAAAGAGTTTTCTTAATTTATTTTGAAAAAATCAGTCGATCAGAATGGATAACAAGCGGTGCGGCAAATTTTGACAAAATGCGTTTATTGTGGAAAAGCGGCAGGAGTGATACCATGAAGATAACGAAAAATATACTGCATGCGAGAAATGGCAACGGAGGACCAAAAAGAAGCAAGAGAGGGCAGATGAAATGGTGCAAACAACTTGGAAGCCATTTGTGAATGAATTATCGGCGGCTCTTCTTCCGTTTCAAAAAGCGCTATGCTCATGGATCATAGATGAGCGATTTGTTGCGGCCGTGATGGAATTTTATCAAAAACCAGCTAACGAACATATTTGGGATTTGCGGCTGTATGACATAACGGGTATTTGTTTCGATGGCAATAATGCTTTTAGTGCCCAAACATTTAAAATAGCGAAAGATCATCATTATTGGATCATAAAAGGATTGCAATCAGGACATTCTTACATTTTTGAATTGGGGTTTTGGACCATTACCCATGAATTTTTTCCTCTTCTTCGTTCTAATGAAATTCATTGTCCTAGTGCCGAAACAGGGGCTGAAAAACTTTCAGATGGGGTGATCAGCGAGGATAGACAACGACCTAAATGGCGTGGACATATAAGCACCTATTCTTATTATGAATAATGGAGGTGCTTTTGCTTTATTGACAAAATAAGGGAAGCTTTTATTGCAATACAAAAAAGGGCTCTGCGAATAACCTCCTTAATCTTCCCGATTCATCGGAAAAATGGTCCTCGAAATAAACAGAGCAGAAGAATCGACATCCGGAAAACAAAAGCTTTCACGAAAGTATATGAAGGAGATACGAATTTATGATGAGAAGGGAAAAACGGGAAGGAAATGAATTTCTAATCATTGTCCTTTGTCATTTTTGGAAAAATGTTTCGCCCATTTTCTTGCCGGGAGTTTTGCAGCTGTGACCGACTCTTGCCGACTTGCTGTTTTGATGTTTTCATGGGAGTTTCCTCCGCATTTGGCAGGAGGGCTTGCGAGACATGTGGAGGGGTTGTCATCGGCGCTTTCAGACGAAGGTGTTGAGATTCATCTCATCACTGCTGAAAGCGAGGGAATGCCCGTATATGAACGAAAAAACGGCATCCATATTTACCGATCAGGTCCCCTTCATCCAAATGAACCCCAATTTCTGAAGTGGGTCGCCGATTTAAATAGTTGTATGATTCGCAAGGCAGGAGACATTCTCGCCCATCATGAAATACATCTCATCCATGCCCATGATTGGCTGGTAGCAGGCGCAGCGCTTTCGTGCAAACGAATTTTTGGTCTTCCTCTTATCACAACGGTTCATTCCACTGAATATGGTCGAAGCGGAAACAGGATGTCCGATATACAGCGAATCATTCATGAAAAGGAATGCGAATTGATGCTGCAGAGCGACCGCTTGATTGTCTGCAGCGCACCAATGAAAAAAGAAGTCCAACAAATCTTGACTCACCACCCGCCGTTATCCGTTATTGCCAACGGCATCGATACAGAAAAAGATAAAGAATGGTCATCTTCGTGTTTGAGTGGACGCTTTCAATGGCTGAAAGACAAGACGTATTTCTTTTCAATTGGAAGAATGGTATGGGAAAAAGGATTTCAGACTATCATCGAAGCGGCGCCGATGATGGACTCGGCTGATCTTTGTTTCATCATTGCCGGAAAGGGACCGTTGTTGGAACGGTTTCGCCAACAGGTAAAAGAACGCGGTTTGGAAGATAACGTTTATTTTGTCGGATATGTAACGGAAGAAGAGCGCATTGCGTTATTAAACCATTGTACGCTTACGATTTTTCCCAGCCTTTATGAACCGTTTGGCATCGCTGCCTTGGAAGCAATGGCCGCCAAGAAATTGGTTGTGTCCGCCAATACCGGAGGACTCGAGACGTTTATCAAGCACCAGCATTCCGGGATTCTTTTCGAAGCAGGAAATCCCGAAAGTTTAACGAAAGAAATCGTCTCTGTATTGAATCATCCAAGTATGATAGATAAACTGGCACAGCAAGGCTATCATACGGCAAAACACTTATACAGCTGGGAAGAAGCCGCGAAGAAAACGAAAAAGCTATATGAGTCCATATGGACCGTTTAATAGAATCGAAGACGAGGGGACCGTTTTATAAAACAATAAAGAATAGGGTGTGAAGAGATGAAAAAAAAGCAGCGACTCGTAAAAAATGACATGGGTAGCACTCATTTTCATTGCTATTGTTTGGTGAATAGTCGGAAATTTCCGAACATAGATAACGACATTTTCTTTGAAATCGAAGAAAATAACGGTTATGACGGAAAAAAGCTTGATTTTCGCATAGAAAGCAAATCTCCGAAAAATAATGAGATTCAAATCATCTTTGTATTGGCGACGTCGCCAATGGCTGAAAAATCCCAAACAATCGGCTATCTTTCGCCCATAGACGGAACGGTTTGGAGTTTTGAACAGAAAAAGAGATGTATGTTATCGGCCGAAGCAACGAATGGAACGGTGCTGAAAAGCGTTTACCCGGTCAATGAACGAAAAACATTTATGAAGTGGTTTGAAGAGCTTCCATACGGAACCGTTCATTATCATCCTTTTGTTTTCGGGCGGCATGCTGTCATTTTGTCCTTTCGCTTTCACCTTTGTGAAGGAGAATCGGGTAGAGGAACCATCTTGCTGTTTGAACAGGAATATGAGGAAAATCAATATTCCAAGAAGGATCTGCGGGAAAAACAGACTAGCATTTCGAAAAAAAAGATGATATTATAGAAAAGTCGTATGGAAAACGAGACTTGCTTTGAGGTTTGGAGGGAAAAAAATGCGCGTAAACATCACTTTAGCATGTACGGAATGCGGTGATCGTAATTATATTTCTACGAAAAATAAGCGTAACAATGCTGATCGTCTTGAGCTTAAAAAATATTGCCCAAGAGAAAAACGCGTTACTTTGCACCGCGAAACAAAGTAAACAGCAGGCTGTTCCCTGCTGTTTTTTTTTGTGCATGTCGACTGCGGCTGTTTCCGTTTTTTTAATATAATTAATAGAGACAGGTATTAGAAGAACGAAGGCGGTTAAAAGGAGGAGGATGTTTTGGACAAGAAGGAATGGAGAAAGAAGATGAAAAATACGTTGTCATCTCTTTCTAAACAAGAATATGAGCAATATTCTTATCGTATTTCAAAGTCATTGTTTTCAACAAAAGAGTGGCAGGAGGCTGCTGTCGTCGGTGTAACGGTTTCCATCGCTCCGGAAGTGGATACATGGCAGGTGATCCGTGAAGCATGGAATCAAAAAAAGACAGTGGCCGTTCCTAAATGTCTTCCCGATGAAAAAAGGCTCCAGTTTCATACATTAACTTCTTTTCTGGAGTTGGAAACTGTTTATTACGGGTTATTTGAACCGATTCCGGAACGAACGGAAAAAATGGATCCGGCAGATATCGATCTTTTCCTTGTACCGGGCCTTGCTTTTATGAATAATGGCTATCGATTAGGCTTCGGCGGCGGCTACTATGATCGATTTTTAAAACTATATAAAAAGCAAACGGCGTCGCTGGCCTTCTCTAGTCAAATCGTTTCGCAGCTGCCTGTGGAATCTCATGACATTCCTGTCCAAAAAATCATCACGGAAGAAAGGATCATTGAATGTGACAGCATTTGATTGTTTCGTGATGACTGTGATTGTTCTCGTTGGTTTGGCGGGCGTTTATGGAAATGCCTTATCTGTTTCAGGTGGTATCGCGGCCATTATTACGGGTTTGACGATTTATTGGGCTGCCGATTGGAAAGGGCTCGTCGTGCTGGGTGCGTTCTTTTTCTCTTCAAGCCTTTTGTCTAAGTGGAAATCGAAAGTGAAAGAGCCATCGGAAGAACGTTTAGCGAAAGGATCCAGGCGAGATTGGCAGCAAGTATTGGCTAACGGGGGACCGGCTGTCCTTTTTCTAATCATTTACCATTTCGAAAGAGACATACAATGGCTTTGGGCCTTTATCGCTGCCATTGCTGCGGCCAATGCTGATACATGGGCTTCAGAAATCGGGATTGTCGGTAAAAAGAAACCGATTTCCGTAAAAACATGGAAACAAGTCGAAAAAGGTGTGTCTGGTGCGGTGTCTTTAGTGGGAACAGCGGGGGCTGTCGGTGGCGCGGCATGGATTGCTGTCATTGCATACTTACTATATTTGCCCTCCCTTTTAAGCGTGATCGGTTTCGCCGCAGCAGGCTTTTTCGGAAATGTAATCGATACGTTTTTGGGTGCTTATTTCCAGAGCGAATATGAATGTCCGAATTGCGGGATTCATACTGAAAAACGTTTTCATTGCGGGAAGAACACCATCCTTAAGAAAGGGCATCCTGTGTTTAACAATGAAACCGTCAACTTTCTTTCAAGCTTATTGGGCGGCTTGTTGGCATGGATGATGATCTAAATGATTCCTTTTTGTCTTTGCCGCTAAGAGATTTTATCCCTTGAAATCTTGAATGAGCGCGTGCTGAAGAAAAGTTGTTGCCGGCTTTTGAAATTAGCTCCATTCATAATCTCACGAATTGGCGCCGGCCAATCTGTTTTTCTTTATATGAGGAAATCATTCCTTCAATCGGAATAATTGCGACCAATGTATCGCAAATTAATCCTAGGAGGGATGAATATGAGAACAAACTGGACAAAATGGATCGGCTTCGGAGTACTGGCCGTTGTTATATACCGCTACCGTTATCGGCTGGTCAATCTTGCGCTGGGAAGCATGATTCTTAGAAGGGTTGCCGTCCAACTATTCATGCGCATTCCAGGCGTCCAAAACAGAATCATGCGTGTACTGACTCCTGTTACGAGCTATAAATGAATGGAAAATGGATCCTTCAAAATTCTTTACAATTGGATTGTGACTTCGCTATAGTAGAGTCATAATAGATGCGCTCTTTTTGCGCAGTGGCTCAAAGGAATGTGATTTCATGAGTTTTCGCGAAGACTATATTTTTTGGCGCCTTGCTTATTTTTTGTTGATGGAACAAGATTATCGGCTCATGGCAATATCCGATGACCGCCGGGAGTTGTGGTTGGAAAATACGGCAATAAAACGAGCTCCAGTTGTCCGGTTGCTTCGCCATGAACTTGACTGGAGCAATTGGCTGCAAAGGGACATTCAGCTGACGGCAGCAAACGGGGAGAAGATCCGCAAGCGTTTCATGAGAAGAAGGCTCAATGTTGTCAGTATGTATGTATCCAAATACCCACCGGTCGATGATTATGAACATTTGCTGAAAGCACCTTATACTCCGCTCGAGACTTCTCAAACAAACGTCACCCCAATATTGTTCGCTCAAGGTCATGAAGAAGAAGCATTTGATCAGCTGAATACGCTGTTTCAAAATGGAGCTCGACACTGGCATTTTCGTGATGCTTATGAGGAAAGCGAAGTTCAATCCCTTGAACAGCTTGTTTTGACTGGAGCTGTTCAAAAAGAAGAAAAGGATCGAAATTTACTTGAGTATGGCAACCCTTTTTTCACCTACCTTTTTATCGCTGTTCAAGTCGCCGTGTTTCTCTTGCTGGAGATAAACGGCGGGAGTACGAATACGGATACGTTGATTCGATTTGGCGCTAAGTTCAACCCGCTTATTCTCGATGGGGAGTGGTGGCGCTTTTTTACCCCGATTTTTCTTCATATCGGCGTTCTACATTTGCTGATGAATACGATGGCATTGTATTATCTTGGAACAATGGTCGAGAAAATATTCGGAAGATGGCGGTTTTTATGGATTTATTTGTTTTCCGGTTTTCTCGGTTCGGTTGCCAGTTTTGTCTTTACTCCCAATCTGTCCGCAGGGGCGAGCGGTGCTATATTTGGTTGTTTCGGAGCTCTTTTATTTTTCGGATTTGTAAACCGCAGTTTGTTTTTTCGGACAATAGGGATGAACGTGATTGTGGTCATTATCATCAATTTAATTTTCGGGTTTACTGTGCCCGGAATAGATAATTCGGGACATATTGGCGGATTAATCGGCGGATTTTTAGCTGCCGGTGTTTCCTATGTTCCGAGTCAACGCAACTGGAGCCTTCAGGCGACGTTTTTCCTCCTTTCTTTCCTGCTGACCGTTTTTCTTTTATGGACAGGATATCATGGTGGATTTTTTCGGATAGCTTAAATTTGGTTTATCATGCCGGTTAAACCCAATATCAGCGATAGGCAAAGGAACTATAAAAGATTAAGGGATGATTTGTTTTAATGCGACGATCTCTCCATCTTTCGTTTCAAAAACGACGTAAAGGACATTTCCTGTTTTAGGGAGAAGAATAAGCGGAATGGTGCTATCGATAGGATCCTCGATAGTGCCATTTTCTTTTTTTATTCCAAGAAAATAATTTTTGTAAAGCCCTTCCCATAAACGGCCGATAATCGTCTTCGATTGAGGCAAAGACAAGTTAGGAAGTTTCATATGACTGTAGGCGGCTAAGTCCGTTAACGGAATTTGGATAAAAGCATTCGGCTGTAGATGGTATTTTTGATAGGCTCTGGAGGCGATCTTCTCCAATTGTTTATTGGTATGTTCGGTTAAAGTTTTGGACCATTTGATTTCGATTGGGTTTCCAGGCGTCCGAAAAGAAAGTAACGGGGTTTCGGCGGAATCAATGACAAACAATTGATCCGAAGACATTTCTTGGGCGCTTTTGATCTCACTCTGGTTCTGATGCAGTTCAGCATAGTGAAAAGAAATAGCTTGTAGGAAAGCGGATCCGTTTCCGATGTAATCATCGCGGACCGTGATTTTTTGCGTTTGTTCTTTCCATTTGTTTAAAGTCCCTCGCAATCGTCCGTTAACAAATAATAGGCTGATATCTTGACGCAAATAGGCTTTTTGGGAAAGAAAGGACTGAATTTCCCAGGAAACTTTGTAAGCTTGATTGGCATGTCCTGTTTTGAATTGAAGCTTCGTATAGGCAGAAGGAAAATCTGCAGTGGGATGGAGAGGAAAATACATAATGCTTTCTTCTGTTTGATTCATGTTGCGAATAATAAAAAAAATAATGGCAGAACATAGGATGGCGGCCAATCCCAGATATGTCCCTTTTTTTATCACTTCGGATACCTTCTTTCCTGTTTGTCCATTACAATGTATGATCATTCTTCTTTTTTATGTCTCTCTTTTCATTTTTACGAGTCTCGCACATAAACAACGGTTGTTCCAATCATTATTTAGGTCGTGGAGGGTATGATTTGTACATGGCAGATGGAAATTTGGGAAAAACTGATACTAATGTTTTCCTTCGGTTACAGTCGTCCCTGTACGGTTTTTCTTGTTCTTTTTGGAATCGTCCCCTATACTATTCTTGGAATAAAGTTGTCGTAAGGAAAGCTGGTGGGGAATTTTGAAAACGATTTATGATGTTCAACAGCTTTTAAAACAATTTGGTACCATTATATATATCGGGGACAGACTGGCGGATTTGGAATTGATGGAAATGGAGTTAAAGGAACTGTATAAATCGCAGCTAGTGGATACAAAAGACTTTCAATCCGCCATTTTGCTGCTTCGTCATGAAATTCAAAAAGAAAAAGAGAAAAGAGAGGGTTTAGGCGGATGATGGCGAAAGAAAAATGGATTGCAGCCGTTGACTTAGGAGGAACATCGGTTAAACTGGCTTTTTTGAATATGGATGGGGAGATTTTAGATCATTGGTCAATCCCAACGGATCGATCGTCTAAAGGTCGAAACATTGTTCCGGATATCGCGAAATCGATTTTTGAAACACTTCAGGCTAAACAGGAAACGAAAGACAGGCTCTTAGGGATTGGACTCGGCGCACCCGGTCCGATTGATTATTCTACCGGACGAATTTATAAAACCGTCAACCTGGGTTGGGAAGACGATTATCCGCTAAAACAAGAATTGGAAAAAGAAACGGGTTTGCCTGTTGTGGTTGAAAATGATGCCAACTGTGCTGCTCTGGGGGAAATGTGGAAAGGAGCAGGCAACGGGGCTGCAAATCTTGTTTGTGTCACTCTAGGCACAGGGGTTGGCGGTGGAGTCATTGCCAATGGAGATATTGTTCGGGGAGCAAAAGGTGCCGCCGGAGAAATTGGCCATATCGTCGTGGAAATCGAAGACGGATTTTCATGCAATTGCGGAAAAAAAGGATGCTTGGAAACCGTGGCTTCAGCGACAGGCATCGTTCGATTAGCCAAAGTGGAGCTGGAGCGAGCGGATAGCGGTTCCATTTTAAAAGAAAAATTTAATGCCAATCAAGATATAAGTGCAAAAGATGTATTTGAAGCGGCTGATGGCGGCGATGATTTGGCAAAACGTATCGTGGATCGAGTTGCATTTTATTTGGGCTTTGCACTCGCCAATATAGGCAATAGTTTAAATCCGGACTATATTGTGGTAGGCGGTGGTGTATCCAATGCCGGAAGCACTCTTTTGGACCCTGTCCGAAAATATTTTAAACAGTATGCATTCCCGCCTGTCGGTGAATCCACAAAGATTGAACGTGCATCACTTGGGAATAGCGCCGGTGTAATCGGGGCAGGCTGGCTTGTGAAGAAAGAATTCAGCCGTGAACAATAGGCACTGTGAAACGGTCTTTCCGGTCAGCGGATGGAAAAATCATTTTGAAGAAAACTTGAATATCTTGCTCTGTCTGTTGAGGGATTTTCCGCTGTTGGTAGAGTTGTATCGCATTTTTGGCTTTTGATCAAGCAAGGGGTGAAGAACATGAAATGGCTGGTCGGAAGGAAGCTTCCGCTGACATGGGCGGCCGTTTTGCTCTTATGGATAAAGACGTTTATCGTTTATCTGGCAAATTTTCATATTGATACAGAAAATACTCTGCAAAACTGGATTTTATGGATGAATCCCCTTAGCTTTCTTTTGTTTGTTTTAGGGTTGGGGCAATTATGGAAAAAAGCCGAAAATCAAATGACTTATGTCGTGGCGATCAGTTTGATTTTGTCTTTGCTCTTATATGCAAACGTTGTCTTTTATCGCTTTTTTAACGATTACCTTACATTGCCGTTGTTATTTCAAACCAATAATTTTGGAGATTTAGGCAATAGCGCATGGGAAGAATTTCAATGGTACGACTTCTTCTTTTTTACAGACGTTCTTTTGCTGTTTCTCATCGTAAAAAGGAAGCCTTCCTTTATCTCTTTTCAACCGTTTTCTACTATCTCGCGCCGTGCCTATTTTTATGTAGCGGCGTCTCTGTTGTGTCTAAATTTAGGCTTGGCAGAGACGGAAAGGCCGCAGCTGTTGACGAGAACATTTGATCGAGAAGCGCTTGTAAAAAACATCGGAATTTACTATTACGACATTTATGATATTTTGCTTCAGTCAAAATCTTCTGCCCAACGCGCTTTAGCAGACAGCAGTGAATTGTCTGATATTGAAAATTATATCCATGCGAATTATGCCAAACCAAGTGACAAATGGTTCGGCATTGCACAAGGAAAAAACGTCATCGTCATTTCCATGGAATCGATGCAAAACTTTGTCATAAATCATAAAGTCAATGGACAGGAGATTACTCCGTTTTTAAATCGCTTGATCAAAAATAGTCTGTATTTTGACAACTTTTATCATCAAACGGGTCAAGGGAAAACATCTGATTCTGAATTTTTGCTGGAAAATTCATTGTACCCTTTAGGCAGAGGAGCTGTCTTCTTTACGAATTCAGGGAATACATACTACTCAATGGCTAAAAAGTTGAAAAATTCAGGATATTATACAGCTGCCATGCATGCCAATAATAAATCTTTCTGGAATCGGGATATCATGTATCCGGCGCTTGGATATGATCGTTTTTACAGTGCCGACGATTACCATATAACGCCGGAAAATGTCATCAATTGGGGGTTGAAAGACATTCCTTTTTTTGATCAGTCCGCGAAGTTTTTGGAAGAATTACCCAACCCTTTTTATGCAAAGTTGATTACGTTAACGAACCACCATCCGTTTTATTACAGTCCTGAAGATCAGAAGATTAGTGAATTCACATCTAATGATGGGACCGTCAACCGCTATTTTGTTACGGCTCGATATACGGATGAAGCGGTGGAACGTTTTTTGGAAAAATTGAAAAAGAACGGTTTGTACGATCGTTCGATAATTGTTCTGTATGGGGACCACTACGGAATTTCTCAAAACCACAATGAGGCGATGAGCCAATATTTAGGGAGGAAAATTACTCCATTAGAAGCGGTTAAACTGCAAAAAGTGCCATGCATTATCCATATCCCAGGAATGAAAAAAGGAATGACCATTCATGAAGTGGCGGGTCAAATCGATTTGCGCCCGACCATTTTACATTTGCTTGGGATCGAAACAAAACACGACATTCAATTCGGTCATGATCTTTTGTCGCGCGATCACCCGGATTTCGTTGCTTTTAGGGATGGGAGCTTGGTGACCGATCATTATGTCTATACTCGAAATCAATGCTACGAGCAAGAAAGCGGCAAATTATTGGACCGCCAAGTTTGTAGTCGATTCAGCAAAACAGCACAAACGGAGTTAAGTTACTCCGATCGAATTATTTATGGCGATTTGCTGCGTTTTTATAAGGACAAATAGAAATCAAAATTGGCCCGATTGAAAACATGAGCCATACGATTGGTTATCCAGTTCAGTAGCTTTTTTCATTTTCTATCGAATCTCTGTTTGACCTTTTCAACGAATTTTTGCCATATCCTTCTTCTTTCATTCGATGTCTTGAAATTTGCACACGTATTTATAAAAAAAATGATTTTTTCCCGACAAAGAACAGCCGTTAGCCCCAAAAGCCGATCTTTTTTCTTTCCGGCATAACCAAATGAAGCGGTTCATACATGTGATAAGAGGCGATTCGAAGGGAGAATGCCATTATGGATATAACGGTGCGAAAAGGGGATACGTTTTTCCGCTACAGCCGATTATTCAGCATTCCTGAGCAGCTGATCGCTGATTCCAATCCCGGTATGGACCCTCAATGCTTGAAAATCGGGGAAAAAGTAAAGATTCCGGGGTTTGTGGCAAAACGTTATCGTATTAAAAAAGGAGATACATTTTGGAAAATGGCAATCGAAAGATGTTTGTCTCCTACTGCTTTGCAAACAGTCAACCCCGACATGGACCCCCAGCATTTACTTCCGGGAAATGAAATTTTCTTGCCGAAACGAGTGCTAAACTTGGAAACATCCTTGGATCAACCGTATGACTCCAAACGATTAGAAGAGGAAATCAACAGGATTGCGGCTATTTATCCGTTTGTCCGTGTTCAAAAAATCGGAGAAAGCGTGGATCAAAAACCGATATGGGAACTAAAGATTGGAAAAGGAAATAAAAAAATTCATATGAACGGTTCTTTTCACGCGAATGAATGGATCACAACGGTTGTGTTGATCACTTTTTTCAAACATTTCTTGCTGTCTTTGACCAACCACTGTTTTTTCCACGGAATTCAAGCTTATTCTCTCTACCCGCATATTACATTGTCCGTTGTACCGATGGTGAACCCGGATGGCGTCGATTTAGTATTAAACGGGCCTCCGGAATCCAAGCGTGAACAATTGATGAAATGGAATGGGGGGAGCAAGGAATTTTCGAAATGGAAAGCGAATATTCAAGGGGTGGATTTGAACAATCAGTTTCCGGCAAATTGGGAGATTGAAAAAAAACGCAAAAAGCCAAAATCTCCTGCGCCGCGGGACTATCCCGGAAAACAGCCATTAACAGAACCGGAAGCTGCAGCGATGGCTGAACTGGCGAAAAATGAAAAGTTTGACAGAGTGATTGCTTTGCATACTCAAGGCAAAGAGATTTATTGGGGGTATGAAGGAAAAGAACCGAAAGAAGCGGAAGTTTTGGCCAAATGGTTTTCCAGAATGAGCGGCTATAAGTCGGTGAGGTACGTGGATAGTCATGCCGGATTTAAAGATTGGTTTATTCAAGAATTTGGAAAATCGGGGTTTACGATCGAACTGGGTAAAGGCTTAAACCCGTTGCCTCTTTCTCAATGGAAGGAAATTTATCGAGACGTTTCAGGAATATTGTTGTGTGCACTGCTTGGATGATAGGAGATTATGGGACAGTGCATCGATTGCATCATTTTGAACAGGCGTTTTGATTATCTGTCGCTTGTATCCGGAGAAAGTAAAAAAAGAAAAAGAACAAAAAACCTCGCTTAACAACAGCGAGGTCCACTTTTATACCCCGGGATAACCGCTGTGAAGAACCGTCATAACCGTAAACCAGCCAAATACGCCTAAAGTCGCCAGCCCAAACACAATTCCCAGAATGTTTTTGTTTTTGAGAGCGCTCACAGTTCCGAATAACGCAAGCAAGGTAATAAGAGAGAAGATAATGACCAGACCCATGATTGAATCTCCTTTCCTGTTTATATATGGTATATCTTTCAAAACCAGGAAGCAAATTGTATTTTACCATCATTTTATAGTGTTTTCATCTCTTTGTCGAGTTGAAATAAAATGTTTTGTCACAGGGTTGACTCTCTTTATTTGTGATACGATTACTAATGGAAAAGCGAAAAGGAGGAGAAACGTATGAAATGGAGCAGAATGCCGCTTGGACCTCTGCAAACGAATTGCTATATTTTATGGAACGATGACAAAGATTGTATCATTTTCGATCCCGGTGATGAAGGGGATAAGCTGTGCCGTTGGATTGATCAACACGAGTTGAAGCCGCTGGCAATATTATTGACGCATGCTCATTTTGATCATATTGGTGCGGTTGATCAAGTAAGAGAAACGTATCGGATTCCTGTATATGTCCATGAGAATGAAGCTAAATGGCTTTTGGATCCGACATTGAACGGCTCTCAGCTTTTTTTAAGAGATAAAGCCGTTCGAGTAAAGCCGGCTGATGTGATTTTAACGGTGGAAAAGGAACTGACGCTTGGATCTTTTCGTTTTCAGCTTTTGGAAACCCCCGGCCACTCACCGGGAAGCCTATCTTATTATTCGCAGGAATTGGAAGCTGTTTTTTGTGGAGATACGCTGTTCAATGGCAGTATTGGTCGGACAGACCTCCCCGGCGGAAACCATGAAGATCTTTTGAAAAGCATTCATGAACGTCTCCTCACTCTTCCTGAAGAAACCGTTGTATTACCTGGACACGGTCCGGAAACCTCCATCGAAAACGAAATGGATATGAATCCTTTTTTAAATGGATTTTGATCCCATCAGTCACTTACTATGATGCCAGTTGAACGAACAAATATTCAATAAAAGCGAAAAACCCTTCTCAGGTCCGAGAAGGGTTTTTGTGGGATGTTCTTTTCGCAATGGGAGGGGATTTTTGTTACTTTTTACGATAAATCAAGATTTTTATTGTGTCAATAGAAGAGGTAATGAGGTATTTAAGGAAAGCAGATCTTCAATATTTTTGAAAGAACTCTCCTATGCATTGACTGATATCCGCAGCCATCGTATAAAATTCAAAAAGGTGCCAATAACGAATCTCAAAAGATGAACGGGAGAAGCAGCGGCAGCCGGTTTAAAAAGGGGTTTGCAAGAAACGGTGTCTCTTTAAGATATGAAAACAAACGGCAAAAAGCTCTTGCTTTACAGAACGGGAAACAAGAGCTTTAGCCGATTTTATTGAAAAGTTGATTTCTTTCGTATGACAAGGATGGATCACATCTGAATGGGTTTGATTACTGCCCGCCGCCTAATGGCATCATGAAGTTCGTCCAATACGTGAAGCCTGCAAAGAAAATCGTCAAATAAGCTCCAAAGACATACATATACATACGTTCTGACAGTTTCAAATAGCCCAATAGATAAAAAAACCCTGTCTGTGCCAAGAAAATGAGCGATGTGATTTTCATGTCTCCCAAATAAAACATGATCGTAAAGATGGCGGTCCAAAAACCAAGTACACGAAACATCCGGTCCACAATGCATCCCTCCTTTGTCCCTCTCATTATTAAAAACATTATAATGGAAAGGACATCCAAATGTAAATAACGCTTTCATTACCAAATATGTCAAATTTCGTGGGGGCTTTTTTCGCCTCATGGGACTTCCTTTTGATATTGTTATTTTCTCTATTGCAGCTCTTCTTTAGTTTTTTGCGATTCATTTTCGAATATTCCTTTAAACATCCCTTTCTTTTTTGGTTAATCCTCATCCAATTCTTAACCTTTTATTCATAATATATTAACAAAATATTTGCAATATTCAGTTATAATTTCCTATGTTAACGAGAAAAAAAGGACGATACTATCAATTATAGGGATGGCATTATTCTACAAATCATACAAAATTGTGTCGTTTCACCAATCATTTGGGAGGGTGCATATGAAAAACATACGAAGGTTATTTTTGAAAATTTTTCTTGCAGTTCTGTTCATTGGAACTGGCTTCCCGATTGCTGGCTTGAACCAGGTTAAAGCCGAGGGACCATTAGATCCGGCTCCTCAAATATACCCGACTGCGCCAAATGGCAAGAAAGTATTATTCGATAACACTCATGGACAAACAGCAGGTGCTGCAGATTGGGTGATTGATGGATCATTTTCTGATTTTGCCAATGCGATTGCAAAAGAAGGGTATTTCGTTCAAGAACTTCGAAAAACAACTCCCATTACCTATGATGATTTAAAAAACTTCGATGTGTTTGTCGTTCCGGAAGCGAACATACCGTATAAAACATCCGAACAAGATGCCATGATCCAGTATGTTCAAAATGGCGGAAGCATTTTCTTTATTTCCGATCATTACAATGCGGATCGAAACAAAAACCGCTGGGACGCTTCAGAAGTATTCAATGGCTATCGCCGTGGTGCATTTGATAATCCTAAGAAAGGAATGTCTGTAGAGGAAGCTGCATCTGAGGCAATGAAAGATGTTCAATGTTCTGATTGGTTAGCGGAACATTTCGGAGTTCGCTTCCGTTATAATGCGATAGGTGATGTGAATGCTACAACGGTTGTTGATCCAAGTGATTCTTTCGGAATTACAGAAGGGGTTCATTCCCTTGCTGTCCATGCCGGGTCTACATTAGCTATTCTCGATCCTGAAAAAGCAAAAGGTTTAGTATACCTTCCTAAATTAACACCAAATGATAAGTGGAATTATGCCGTAGATCAAGGTGTTTATTTTAGAGGCGGTATTGAAGAAGGTCCATTTGTAGCCATTTCGAAAGTTGGAAAAGGGAAAGCTGCATTTATCGGGGATTCTTCATCAGCAGAAGATGCGTCGCCAAAATATTTAAATGAAGAAACAGGGACAACGAAAAAGACTTATGACGGTTTTAAAGAACAAGATGATTCCAAAATTTTAACCCATTTAGTGAATTGGTTATCGGTGAAAGAATCCTATCCATCATTCAAGGATCAAGGAATTACGTTAGACAAACCATCGCCTTTTTTAAACATAGAAATACCGAGTCAATCTACCGAACCAAAGCCCGAACCATGGGCACCTCCTGCTACTGATTATAAATGGTATGATCCTAGCACATTTAAAGAAGGTTCTTACGGTTCCACAAAAACATCAGATGCAAAACCAGCCTATTCTTTTCAGCATCAAGATGTTCTGCCAAATGCAGAGGAATTCCAAATTCGTGTCTCTATAGACCATCTTTTACCTGGACAAACGGTAAGTGGATTGAACGCTGGGATCTTTCTTGTTGGGGGAGAGCAAGTGGCTCAGTTCCAAAATCAAGACGGCACTTGGCCGGGCATATATGGCTATAGTTCTTCGTTCAGTGTTACTGCAGATGCGTCAGGACACGCGGCAAAAGTGTTAACGGTAAAAATAAAACCAGGTACTGAAGGGCCAGCTAAACTTCGTTTACGAAATGGAAAAACAAATTTGATCACGCAAGATGTCACCATTGGGAATGTTGAAAGTATTCCACTATCAGAAAATAGGTCTGACCTTCCTGGAAAAAATTCAATAGAAGATACCCGTAATATAGAGAAAGGAACGGCTGTAAAACCAGGAGAAATTGTAACAACCGAGCCCATGTGTTTCTGGTTGAATAGAATTCAGCAGAAATTAAGTGTTCCAAAGGAAAGACCATATTTTCCTTGGAAATAAGGTGAAAAGGACCGCACCTGCAACGTTTTTTCAATACTGAATTTCAATTCACGACCCCGATTGAAGTGAGAAAATCAGATAGTCAAATGCAAAAGATGCTACAAGCAATGAATGATCTCGGTCTCCATTATCTATTTACATTTAGGGAGAGGTAAAGTCTCCTCAAGAATAATCATTTCAAATCAGGCCATGAATCCATCGTTTACGAAGAGATTGTCAGAACGAAAGACGATCGAGTTGGTTTGTGTGCGTCGTGGAGGAGGAAAAAGGAAATCTCCTATTTCCTAAATCTTCTTCATATGACGAAGAGATTCAATTTTAAACGATAGCCTAAAGAATGATTCTTTATGCATAATATCTATTCCTGTGAAGGAAGTTGGGTTGCTTCATGATTGAGTTTAAAAATGTTCGGAAAATTTATCCAAATGGTACGGTTGGTCTAAATCATATTCAGCTGAAAATACATAAAGGGGAATTTGTCGTCATTGTGGGCTTGTCAGGTGCTGGTAAATCAACGCTGTTACGGTCCATTAATCGATTGCATGAGATTACAGAAGGTGAAATTTTCATAGATGGTCAGTCGATCACAAAAGCCCGTGGCAAAGAGCTTCTTCGTATTCGTCGAGATATCGGGATGATTTTTCAAAACTTTAATTTAGTAAAAAGGTCATCGGTTCTTCGCAATGTTCTATCAGGGCGTGTTGGCTACCACTCGACCATTAGAACGATTCTAGATCTTTGGCCAAAAAAGGACATTGCGTTGGCTATGGATGCTTTAAATCGTGTGAATATGAGTGAAAAGGCGTATTCACGCGCCGATGAACTTTCCGGCGGCCAGCAGCAGCGGGTCTCGATTGCAAGGGCGCTCGCCCAGGAAGCAAAGATTATTCTTGCAGATGAACCAGTCGCTTCTCTTGACCCTCTAACGACGCTTCAAGTGATGGATGATTTAAAACGTGTTAATCAAGAACTTGGTATTACAACCATTGTAAACCTTCACTTTATTGATCTTGCACGTAAATATGCCACGCGCATTATCGGTATTCGTACAGGTGAAATAGTATTTGATGGTCCAGTAGAAGAGGCTACGGATGAAGTATTTGCAGAAATTTATGGCCGTCCTATTCATAAGGACGAGTTGTTAGGGGCGTCAAAGTAATGGAAATAGATGTTATCAAAAAAAGGCGCATTGGTCGCATGAAAATCATTTTGTCTATCATTTTGCTTATTCTACTTTTATGGGGCAGCGGATATCGGACAAATATCTCTTTGTATGACTTTTTTGTTGGGATACCGAATATTTGGTCAACGTTGCTGGATATGTTTCCGCCTGATTTGGGCTATTTTCATTATGTGATCGGTCCGATGCTGGAAACGATTCGTATTGCCATTATTGGGACTACTTTTGGAGGACTTTTATCCATTCCGATCGTTTTATTATCATCAAGGAATGTTACCAGATCGCCGCTTTTATTTTATACAGCACGTTTTATTCTCAATCTCATTCGAACAATACCAGAATTGTTGCTGGCAGCATTGTTTGTTCCCATTTTTGGGATAGGCCCTATTGCAGGTATTTTTGCCATTACCATATTTTCGCTCGGTGTTATAGCGAAACTTGCATATGAATCAGTAGAGGCGATTGATCCCGGTCCGCTCGAAGCGATGACAGCGGTGGGGGCAAACAAAATTCAATGGATTTTCTTTGGCGTTGTGCCTCAAGTGGCCGCCAATTATATGTCTTATTTTCTTTATTCATTTGAAATTAATATAAGAGCAGCTGTTATTCTTGGTTATGTTGGTGCAGGCGGAATTGGGCTTATTCTAAATAATGTACTTGCCTCCTATCAATACAGTCGCGCGTTGTCCATAATTCTTTTCACACTGGTTGTTGTCACCATGATTGACGCGATCAGCAATAAAATTCGGGAGAAATTGCTATGAGCAGGGAATCGAATCATAAAAGAGATGTCGCTATTGCAAAAGACATACAGAGACAATTGCTTAAAAAGCGTATCATGAAATGGACAAGCCTTTTTGTCGTCATATTCCTTTACATCTGGGCATTTAAAGGGATGAAGGATTTCCATATTGGTAAAAATGCGGTAAAGTCTATGAAGGCGATATTAGGAGGATTTATTCATCCAGACTGGGATTATATTATAGAACCCGGCGGTGAGGATTTAATTCACGCATTGATGGATACGCTGGCCATTGCGGTACTTGGTACGTTTATTTCCGCCGTTCTTTCTGTTCCTTTTGCCTTTTGGGCTGCTCGAAATATGAGTAAACACAAGTGGATTTCAAGTACCGGTAAATTTGTGCTGGCTACTATTCGGGTATTTCCTGAACTCATTATGGCGATCATTTTTGTCTCAGCTGTTGGTCTAGGTCCTTTTGCTGGTATTCTTGCCTTGGGATTTCATTCTGTCGGGATGCTCGGAAAACTGTTTGCGGAAGCAATCGAAAACAAGGATTTAAGCTCTCGTGAGGCATTGATTGCCTCTGGCGCAAACAAAATTCAAACGTTTTGGCTTGCAGTCATTCCTCAAGTATTGCCAGAATTCTTATCTTACACATTGTATCGATTTGAGATTAGTGTTCGTGCCGCCACCATTCTTGGCATTGTCGGTGCTGGAGGGATTGGTGCTCCTCTCATCTTTGCTTTGCAAGGTCATACTTGGGACCGCGTCGGGATCATATTCATTGGGATTGTCGTGATGGTCACCATGATTGATTATATTTCAGGGGCCATTCGAAAACGCCTCGTATAATAAAAGTCTTTTTGTATATAGAAGGAGATTTTCTGGCCCTCACTGAATGGACGATATTATATATGAAGAATGTCGTATTCTAAAAGGCTGGACGATTTTCAGAATTACCCGCTGCTATTGTTTTTTCTTTTAACAAATATTTATGGGGAACTCCAAATCATCCCAACGACAAATACCCATAGAATATAAATAATAACTGTGAGCAAGTTAGCCCACATTGCTATATGGTTCATTACTAGGCTTTTTTTGTCCTTACGCTTTCCGACGTAACCTATAAAACTACCTATTATCCATAAAGCAATAAAAAGGTATCCATTTGGATTTTGAGCAAAAACGATCATTAAAATGGTGATGATCCAAAGACCTAATGAAAAGTATTTATACAAAAATGTTCCCACTTTTTTACGATTTAATATTATGTTATTTTACGTAATAAAAAAGATGTTGGAAATGAATTCCACATCTTTTTTGCATTTGTCCTTGTCTTAATAGAAAAAATCCGCGAAGTTGAAAATACGTATTGCCACGATCATGTCCCGGAAAGGAAACTGCTCTAATAATGCCGTGATAGAATCGTTTTATTCCTCATTAAGGACAGAAACGTTCCATTCAAAAGATAAATCATATCTCACTCGCTTTAGTGTCAAAACATAGTTCAAATGACTGTCCATTATAAGTCAAATTCGAATTCAGGCAAAATGAAACTACCTTGCCCTTGTTGAATTCAGGAAACTGGCCAGCATAGTTGTTTTTCTATGGATCAAACAAGTGGTTCATTCCAAAACAGAGTGGGGATGGGATTCGATAGTGATCGCAATAACCTTAATGAAACCATCTAGATTCAACTTGCAGCAAAGCCATTTTATGATTGGTGAGACAAGGAAAAGGGCGCCAAAGTATGTAGACGCCCTTTTAACCAATTTTAATTTGCACATTACTTTCCAATTTCCTTGATTTTTTCGTTGTATTCACGAACAATATCAAAGTTTGCGTCCTTGGAAGGTATGTATCCAACATGGGAATAAATATTAAGAATAATCTTTTGGCCTTCTGGGTCTTTTCCAATTGCTACAAAAGCATCGGAGATTTTTTTCTTCCATTTCACTGACATGTCAGGTCGGACACTGATCGTATCGTTCGGGATTTTTTCTGTTTTAAAGAGAATTCGTGTTTGATCCCATATATCTGGATATTCTTTAGCAACAATATTTCTTGCATCAAGGAAGACCGCTGCCGCGTCTACATCTCCGTTCATTAAGGCGGAAATAGCTTTATCGTGGCCTTGAACTTGAATTCCAGTTACATCTTTTTGCGCATCAATACCATGTTCTTTCATATAAATAGCCGGCCATACATAACCCGCAGATGAAGTTGGTGATTGCCAAGCGACTTTTTTCCCTTTTAAGTCTTTGACGTCTTTGATGTTGGAATCTTTTTTTACTAACATGATAGCGTAATAGTAATTCACAAGTTCATTTGTATTTTTTCCGTTTTCGGGGATGACGCCATAGCGTTGTGCTTGCAAAAGAACGTCCGCGGCCCCCTGTTTATGGGCGATGACATAATCGGTTGGCGGCAAGAATCCGAGATCAAGTTGCTTTGATTTTAAAGCTTGAACGACCGCATTGTAATCTGTGGTTACGGTCACTTTTACAGGGATGCTAAGTTTCTTGGACAGTAAATCTGCAAGAGGTTTCGCACGTGCTTCCAGCGTTTCTGCATTTTGTGAAGGTACGAACCCAATGGTTAATTCCTTTGGAACATACCCGTTGCCACTTTCGGAATGGGTTACTTTATCGCTGCCACAACCAGAAAGTACGCCAATCATCAACGCAAAAGCAGCGACAAAAATGGTTAAACGTTTGATCATGATTCGACCTCCTAATTCAAAATAATAATATTTCTACCATAATATAGCATTAAAATTAATCTCTCTGATTAATATATTGTAAATATTCAGTCAATTTTATGTGAAAATCATGTGATGGATGTATAATGCAAGCGCTCCTATTCGATCTTTTCTCTTTTTTCACTCTACTTTCTCCTTGCTAATAGACATATTTAAAACGGTAACGAATGAAGGCCACTTGCGAATCGTTTTTTGAGCCAATTTCGTTTTTATAATTGAATGTGTACGAAAACAGCTAATTGTATATTCTCTGCTGAATCTTTTCAAACTGTGCTTAAATTGTCATGAAGATATTCCCACTGTGAAAAAGGGTTTGATATACTGAAGAAAATGAAATTTCTGACTATAAGAGAAAGGGTTTTAATATGCAAACAGTGGAGATAGTCATATTGGAAACAAGCGATCTACATGGAAACATATTGCCGATCAACTACGGGACTAACGAAATGGCAGAGAAAGGGTTGGCGAAAGTGGCTGCCCTGATAAAAAAAGAAAGGGAAAAAAATCTTGATGCTGTGTTAATCGATGGCGGGGACGTCATTCAAGGAACCCCTCTGACTTACCATCATGCACGTTTTCAAAGTCATGAACCTAACCCGATGATCAAAATTTTAAATCAATTAGAGTATGATGCCGGGGTCATCGGCAATCATGAGTTCAATTACGGATTGGAATTTTTGAACAAGGCTGTAGATGAATCTGCCTATCCATGGCTTTCTGCAAATATCATAGACAAAGAAACTGAAAAACCTTATTTCGGCAAACCTTATATCATAAAAACCGTTTCTCAAGGAATTCGAATAGGCATCTTGGGATTAACTACACCATACATACCAAACTGGGAAAAGAAAGAACATATCAAGGGGCTTCGCTTTGATGATGCGGCAGAGACGGCCAAGAAGTGGGTCCGCTTTTTGAGAGAACAGGAAAAGGCTGATCTTGTCGTGGTGGCTTATCATGGCGGATTTGAACGTGATCTTGACACAGGTGAGCCAACCGAAACGTTTACCGGCGAAAATCAAGCGTATCAAATATGTATGGAAGTTCCGGGCATCGATGTGCTTCTCACGGGTCATCAGCATCGACGGCTCGCTGGAAAAAACATTAATAGCGTAACGATTCTTCAACCGGGATGTAATGGGATTGCTCTTGGAAAAGTAACGGTGGAAATGGAAAAGACAGACGATGGATGCCGCATAAAAGGCAAACATTCAGAACTTCTTTCCGTGAACGGGGTGGAGCCAGATCAAGAAGTGATAAGATTGGCAGAACCCTATGAACAAGCTGTTCAAAAATGGCTTGATCAACCGATTGGGTATATTCAAGGGGATATGACCGTTTCTGATCCAATGGAAATTCGATTAAAAGATCACCCTCTCATTGAATTTATTAACCATGTTCAAATGGATGCCGCCGGCGTAGATATCTCCAACACGGCTTTGTTTGATAATCAATCTCCGGGATTCTCATCCATTGTGACGATGCGCAATGTGGTCGCCAACTACATTTATCCGAACACATTAGTTGTATTGCGGGTGAAGGGTAAGGTCATAAAAGACGCGTTGGAAAAATCAGCGAGTTATTTTGAACGGCTTGCCGACGGCTCGATACGGGTAAGCGATGCATTTACGACGCCCAAGCCTCAGCATTATAACTACGATATGTGGGAAGGCATCGAGTATATCATTGATGTTCGCAAGCCTGTCGGACAACGTGTGACCCACTTGAATTATAAGGGTCAGCCGCTTCGTGCAGACCAACAAGTAGACGTTGTGATGAATCATTATCGCGCTGGCGGAGGCGGTGACTATTGGATGTATAAAAACCAGCCCGTTGTGAAGGAGATTCCGATCGATGTCCCCGAGTTAATTGCCAATTATTTTTTAAAACACAAAGTCATTGAGGCAGTCGTCGATGAAAACTGGAAAGTGATTTATTAGTGATAGACAAAAAACATCGAAAAATTTTAAATATTTTTGAAGGATTTTTGCGGAAATAGTCGAATAGAAAAAAGGAAAGCGGGATAAGAAAGGTGGTGCGAACGTTTTTGTCCTATGAAAGAAATGTGGAACAACTAGTGGAAGACGCGCTTTCCTTGTTTGCAACAGATATTCATTTTGAGCCCAAAACACATGGATATCAAGTTCAATTACGCACTCACGGATTGTTGACGCCTTTTCTGAAGCTGACAGTCAAGGAAGGAGAACGGCTGATTTCCCAATTCAAATATATGGCCTCGATGGATATCAGCGAAAAAAGAAAGCCTCAGAGCGGTTCCCTTCTATTAGAAACGAAGAAAGGAAAAATCGCTCTCCGCGTTTCCACTCTTCCGAGCGTGCTTCAGAGAGAAAGTTTGGCCATTCGGCTTTCACCGCAAAAATCCTCCATGGATGTTTATCGTCTGTCTCTCTTTCCAAACTCCGTAAAAAAGCTTTTAGCTCTTCTCCGTTATTCCCACGGTCTAATGATTTTCACCGGTCCAACCGGCAGCGGCAAAACTACTACACTCTATTCTCTTGTTTCCCATAGTACTCGTCATTTTAACCAGAAAGTGATTACGTTGGAGGACCCTGTGGAGCGCCAGAATGACGGCTGGCTCCAACTTCAAGTGAACGAGAAAGCGGGTCTGACATATTCAGCGGGGCTTAAGGCTATTCTCCGCCATGATCCCGATATTGTAATTGTCGGAGAAATACGTGATGAAGAAACCGCCCGCATCACTATGAGAGCGGCGTTAACCGGTCATTTAGTTTTGACCACGATGCATACAAAGGATGCCAAAGGAGCTATTTATCGGTTGCTTGAATTTGGTATTGAATGGCATGATATTCAACAGACGCTTGTGGCGGTTTCGGCTCAAAGGCTTGTACGGCTTTTATGCCCTTTTTGCGGGGAATCTTGTTCTCCCTATTGTCCTAGTCAGTTTCGTCAAAAGCGCGCTACCATTTATGAGATCATCAGCGGTGCAGTACTGCAAGAAGTTTTAAAGGAAGCCGTTGGAAAGGAAGGACGATACACTTATCCAACGCTGAAACAACTTATACGAAAGGGGATCGGTCTTGGATTTCTTGCGAATGATGAATTGGATCGCTGGGTTTTGGAAGAGGAAACACCGAAAAAGATATGAAGGTGATTTTATCTACAGGCTTGGAGAAATGTTGAATGAAGGATTCAACATTGGAGATTCGTTGGAATTTCTGTTTATGAATCTGTATAAGCGCGATCAGAGCACACTACAGATGGCAACTTCGCAGTTGAAGAATGGAGCCCCGCTTTCTCAAATTCTTCAGCAATTAGAGTTTTCTTCTATGGTTTGTTTGCAGGTGTATTTTGCTGAAAGGCATGGAAAGCTTGCGGATACTTTACTATATGCCGGAAACCAACTGAGAAAAGGAAACAAAACGAAGGAAAAGATGTTGAAATTGCTTCAGTACCCGGCTTTTCTCCTTTTCCTTCTCTTGATCATACTCTTCTTTTTGGATCAATGGATTTTGCCGCGGTTTAAAGTTCTTTATTCCTCCATTGGTTTCACCGCAAGCGGAAGCGCCCGCTTTTTTATGCTATTTCTTCAAACCGCTCCTTCACTCATATTTTTTATAACCATTGTTGGAATGACAGCCGTTTTCCTGTTTCTAGCTTATTATTCTAAACAATCCCCGGGGAGAAAAGGAAAACTTCTATTAAAACTCCCATTTGTCCGCGATTATTTTACCCTTTATTTCACTCAAATATTTTCCAAAGAATTTTCCCAATTGCTTTCCACCGGTTTTGCCGTTAATGAGATTCTCCAAATTTTTCACAAACAGACGGTTTATCCTTTTTTTTCCTATATTGCAAATGAAATTAATCAAGAACTGAAGCAAGGCAGCTCATTTGCGGATGTGGTGAAAGATCTTCCTTTCTTTGATTCTCATCTGGCAGCAATGATCCGGCACGGGGAAAAATGTGGTCATTTGGAGCAAGAATTAAAGTATTTCAGTCATTTTTGCGAACAACAACTGGAAAAAAAGATTCGGAAAGCCTTAGCGATTTTGCAGCCTGCCATTTTTATCATTGTCGGACTGTCTGTCATTTCGATTTATCTTTCTGTGATGCTTCCCGTTTTTCAAATGATTGAGTCCATATAAAGACAAGGAGGAGAAACAATGTTCAAAAAACAAGATGGCTTTACACTTATCGAGATGATGATCGTTTTGCTGATCATTTCGATCTTGCTGTTTATTACGATTCCCAATGTGGTCAAGCAAAGCAGCAGCATTCATAACAAAGGCTGTGAGGCGTTTCAACACATGGTTGAAGGACAAGTTCAATCGTATCGGATGGATCATCAAACGTTGCCATCTTCTGTGGATGATTTAGTAAGCGGGGGCTATTTGCGGCAAGGAGAAACGTCTTGTCCAAATGGAGATAAAATAGACATCGGTTCTAATGGCGAAGTGATTGTAAAGAGAGGCAGTTAATTTTGAAGTGGAATTCTCGCGGATATACGTTGTTGGAAGCCTTGCTCGTTTTGATGATGATTTCCGCCATGTTGTTGATTACAGTGATTCCGTATCCAAAGATGCAAAAACAATTAGACAAACAAATGTTTATCACTCAGCTGCGAGCGGATATGGAAAGAGCGCAGATGTACGCATTGTCTCACCAAAAATCTGTATTTTTACGTTTTTATTCCTCGGAAAAATACGTTGCGTCTCTTTCTTCGCAAGAAATATTGTTTACCCGAAAAGTTCCGGAAGGATTTGAGTTTTTAAGGGGCGGGATGGACAGTATTACGTTTCTTCCCACCGGAAATACAAATCAGTTTGGCACCATTGCGATTAAATATGACCATCAAATCATTCAGTTCACCTTCTATATAGGAAAAGGAAGAATCAATGTCAAGGAAGAGTCACTATAAACATTCAAAATAAAGATATGGGATTGAAAAGGAGAAAGCATGATATCGAAGAATGAAAAAGGTTTTACCTTGTTAGAAAGTTTATTGTCTTTAACCATCGTCGTGTTGTTGGCACAATGGTTGTTTCCACTGATGTTTCACATGGCAATCAAGCTGGAAAGCGGTTCGAAAGAAGGGACAGGGATGAGACTTTTGTACGAAGAGTTGCAGGAACATTTCGTCCAAATAAACGGGAATGCCCAAAGAAAGGAGGGGAATACCGATTATCAGCTCTATTGGGGAGAAAACGAAAAAAGTAAACAATTTGCTTGTGTACAAACGAGCGAAACGAAAATGTGTCTGGAAGAACAGTAACGGTTTTACCATGATTGAAACATTACTTGCTTTTACTGTCTTTTTAGGGGTTGCCTCGCTGTTTCCTCTTTTTTATCAATCTTTGTATGAGTTTGACCGAACGATTCAACAAGGAAATAAAGAAGAATGGGATCTTTTCCTTATTCAATTGCGTCGAGAATTGCAATCCTCTTCTCAATGGAAACCGGATGAATCACGACTGACCTTTTCAAACGCCGACGGGACGGTGTTGATTGAAAAATATCAAACGGTTTTGCGAAGAAGAGTGAATCAAACGGGACATGAAGTGATGCTTCAAAATGTGGATAATGCTCGTTTTTATTGGAAAGAAGGGTGTCTGAGACTCGACGTTCAATTTACGGATGGCGAGAGGAGAGAGGCGCGATTTTTCCCGCTATCGGCGCTCGCTGTAAAAAAAGGGGGAGAATGATGAATGAAAAAGGAGCTGTTTATCCGTATGTGCTTGTGTTTTTCATCATCTTACAGGCAGCCGTTGTATGGGGCACCGGTATTTATTTGTCCCGCTATCAAACATCGAAGGAATTGACCAATTATTATGAGACAAAGGTGATGGAAACACTTGCTTTAAAGAAAATTTTAGCCAACGCCCCGGATATCGAGAGCGGTCCAAAGACGTATCCATATTCTGCAGGGAAAGTCGAATATACGACTAAGCCGTACGAGGATCCGCAATATGTGATTTTGCAATTGACCACGATCAAAGGAAATGGGGCTAGTTTTACATCCAGCTTCCTATATAATAAAAATAACGGAAAAATAGAGAAAGCGTTGAATTAAAGGGGAAGATAAAGATGAAACCGGTATTTCTCATCGGGTTTATGGGAGCAGGGAAAACAACCATCGGCCAAGCACTATGTGCCCGCCTAAACAAGCCCGTTTACGATACGGACCAAATGATAGAAAGAAAATACGGCAAAAGTATATCCCAAATATTTGAATTATACGGAGAACAAGAGTTTCGAAAAATGGAAACCGCTCTGCTCAAAGAAATAACAGAGAAAAGCGGCATTATAACGACAGGGGGCGGCATTATTTTAACGAATGAAAACCGGGAATGGATGAAAAAAACCGGTGATGTCATTTTTCTTCAATGCGATTTTTCTTCTTTGTGGGAAAGGCTGGAAGGAGATCATACACGTCCCCTAGTTTATCATCGAAAAAAAGATGAAGTGGAGTCATTGTACAAAAAACGCCTGCCTCTCTATCTGGAGAGCGCGACAATAACGATTGATACCACCGATAAAACGGTGGAAGAAACGGTCGATGAAATTATCCGTCGTTTAAATGGTTGATGGATTGGGCAAAATGAAGCCAAAAGGGAAAAGGCAGGTGTTTTGAATGACGGCGAATGATTTGGTGAAAGATATCGTCAAAACTTTCGTTGCTTACTTGAACCAGCCTCCATCAAAAAGAACTGAACGGCGCCGAACCAAAAAGCAATATCGCCCTCCGTTTCTATACCGATGGTTTGGGCAGATTCCATACGAACTCCTTTCTATATTTAAAAGGAAATAGAAAAGGAAAAATGAAAGCTGGTTTCCGGTAAGGGGACCGGCTTGATTGTTTTTCTTTACAAGAAACAACCTGTCAGCGCTGCCTTAAATAAAATATTCCTCCGTTAATGATATCAATGTTAATGCGTGGTTCGTATTGTTCGCGAAGCGCTTCTTTTTCAATCTGATAAGCATCCGGTTTTTCTTCTGTTTCTTCATAAAAATGATCGAGCAGCGCTAAATCCTCTTCCCATCTCTCAATAGCTCGAGCAGCCCATTCATGGCTCTCTTTCGATATTTTTTGCTCAATAAATCTTCTAATCCGATGGATTCCGCTCACTGGACTGATCATAGGGGTTAGGGTGAATGAGAAATCCGGGATTTTCGGTGTCATGGACAATGTTTTGACATAGTCGAAAAAATGTTCTTGTATTTGGCCATAAATTAAATTAATTCCATACGATCCAAAAATCTCCTTTTTTCGGTCTGCCTGATAAGAAATTTTTACATTTAAGCAAACCCATGGATGAAGGGGAATATGGCCGTGTGGTTTCTCTTCAGATTGTTCATATAAGCGAATAAATCCAGCTAATTTTTTCGTACATTGAAAAATTTGATGCAGTCGGGGGGAGCCGTAATGAATGATTTCTCCCTTTTCATTCGGCGCTTCGTTTTGATCCGTAATAAGCGCCAATTTCATTGGATTGGGGGCACCGCCGGTTTTTTCAATATAATGCCAATAAAAAGGCCGATTCATTAATTCTTTATCCATTTCTTTCGTTAATTGAACATGGAGAAACCCTTTTTTGTTTTCTAATATCGGGCATTTATTTGCTGTGAAAAAACGTTCAAGATATTGATGGATTTGCTTGTTTTCCATGCTTCCACTCCTCTTTTCCCATCGTTTGGGCCCATTGAATCATAGATGATAAGTTGTCCATTTTAATTTTCATTTCCCCTTCGGATTTGGAATGGAGGAAGATGTCAGCGAATAATTCTTCTAGATTTCCCGCTTCAAAATGAGTCAAAATTTCATCTAACTCACCGACAACTTGTTCAAACAAACGGATTTTTTCGTATAGCAATTTTAAAATATGCTCTTCGACCGTTCCTTTAATGGCAAAATTATAAATATGGACATCTTTGGTCTGTCCCAGCCGATGAACCCGGCCGATCCGCTGTTCCAAACGCATCGGATTCCATGGCAAATCAAAATTTATAATGTGATGGCAAAATTGCAAGTTGATTCCTTCCCCGCCTGCTTCCGTGGCGATCAATACTTGAGCGTGGTTTTGAAATAATTCTTTCATCCAATCTTTTTTGCCCCTTTTAAACCCGCCCCGGAAAGGAACAGAGGTGATACCGTGCTGTTTTAAAAACCATTGAAGATACATTTGAGTGGCTCTGTATTCCGTAAAAATAATGACTTTGTCATTGATGTTTTGTATGAGTTCAAGTGCTTTCTCTGCTTTGGCATTCGATTGGACTTCGTTGACAGCTTGAAGCAGCTCATTCATTTTTTCTGCGAAATAAGGAGAGAGGCCTTCATTTTTCTCCAGCATGTTTTTGATTGTGAAAAAGACCGCTTCTCTGCTGCTGCAAGCTTCTCTTTGAAGCGTCAATATAGAAATGGCGCTTTGCACAAAGTGGTCGTATTCTTCTTTTATGGTGGACAGCTGATCGTACAGCTTTCTTTCTGAATCAGAAAACTCAATCAAGATCGTTTGCACCTTACGTTTGGTCCATTCTATCCCTGTATCTTTTCTTCTGTTTCGGATCATGACCTTTTTCACCAATTCTCGTAAATGCACGCTGTTCTGTACAGAACGTTTATCTTTTTTAAAGCGCTCGAAAAAGACGCTTTCATTCCCTAAATGTCCCGGTTTCAACAAAGATACGAGATGAAAGAGTTCATCGATTCGATTTTGAACGGGAGTTGCCGTTAGCAGCAGGCAAAATTTTTTCTTTAAGTTTTGTACAAATTCATAGTTTTTGGTCTTGGGATTTTTAAGTTTATGGGCTTCATCGATAATGACGAAATCATAGTTTTGTTCGTAAATGATCGATCGATGCGGATCGCGTTTGGCCGTATCAATGGAGGTCACAACGACATCGCACTGTTCCCATACATAACTTTTTTTTTGAGCAACGGCCGGAATCAGAAATTTGGTGTTCAATTCATGTGTCCACTGCGATACGAGTGAAGCGGGAACGAGAATAAGCACTTTTTTGGCGAGACCTCGAATCATATACTCTTTTAAAACCAGACCGGCCTCAATCGTTTTCCCCAGACCCACTTCATCTGCCAATATAGCTTTTCCGTTCATTTCTTCAATTACTTGTTGCGCTGCCTCAAGTTGATGAGGAAGAGGGGTAAGATGAGGTAAAAATTTAGGAGCGACCAAGCCTGTAAAATCAGGAATAATCATATCTTTTTCCATTTCAACAGCTAATTGAAATAAATCCCAATGTCCCCATGGACCGTCCTGTTCGAGTTTGGATGCGAATTCTTGCGGCCATTGTTCATCAAATAGAATTTTTAATTCCATAAAAGTCATCTCCTTTCAAAAAAAGATTGCTGGAATAGCCTCCTTAATGGTAGGATAAAACCAAAGAAAGTTTTGAAAGTTTTTTATTCCAAAACTAGTCCGACAAGTATGCTAGGGATCATTTCCGTTTTGATTTTCCTAGTATGCCCAAATTTCAATTAAATATCGGCGAATGAAAACAGGGGGAGAGACTGCTTTATGCAGCGCCGAAGGAGCAAGCAAAAGTGCGAATCTCTCAGGCAAAAGAACTCCTGTTGGACGCACCTCTGGAGAGTGTTCCATTTGGAGCCACCAAAGAAGACAACATTTTTGGAAACTTTCAGGTTTAAGGACAGAGAACTCAACTAAACGGGAGTTCTCTGTCTTTTTCTGTTTCACGATCAATGAAGTAGGGGGAGAGATATGGAACGTTTAAAAAGGACGGCCCTTTTCCACTTGTACAAAGAATATGGGGCTAAAACGATTGATTTTGGCGGATGGGAGATGCCTGTGCAGTTTACAAGTATAAAGGAAGAACATAGTGCGGTAAGGGAAAGAGCCGGATTATTCGATGTGTCCCATATGGGGGAAATTGTCGTAAAAGGGGATGACAGCGAAAAGTTTCTTCAAAAAATGGTAACGAACGATGTTTCCCGTTTAAAGACAGGCAGGGCCATGTATACAGCCATGTGTTACGAGAACGGGGGGACAGTGGATGATCTTCTAATTTACAAGCTGGATGAAAAAGAATATTTGCTGGTTGTCAATGCTGCCAATACGGAAAGTGATTTTCAATGGCTGAAGGGCCATCTGGAAGGAGACGTAACGGTCGAAAATGAATCGGAGCATTGGGGACAGCTGGCGATTCAAGGCCCGTTGGCGGAAAAAGTTTTACAAAAATTAGTGGATATGGATCTTTCTAAGCTAAAAGCTTTTACGTTTCAAACGAATGTGGATATCCAAGGTTCAAAGGCGCTGGTTTCCCGGACAGGATATACGGGAGAAGACGGGTTTGAAATTTATTGCCGCGCCAGCGATTCCCCTGATATTTGGAATCACCTTTTAGAGGCCGGAAAAGAAGAAAAGGTGCTTCCTTGTGGATTGGGCTCAAGAGATACGCTCCGATTTGAAGCTTGCTTGCCGTTGTATGGTCAGGAGCTATCGGCTGATATCACTCCGATTGAGGCCGGCATCGGGTTTGTTGTAAAACTCCATAAAGACGAGTTTATCGGAAAAGAAGCGTTAAACATTCAAAAAGAAAGAGGGACACAACGAAAAATAGTCGGTTTGGAAATGATCGATAGAGGGATCCCTCGAAATGGATATCCTGTTTTTTCGGATGATCAGCCAATAGGATATATCACATCCGGCACGCAATCGCCGACATTAAAGAAAAATATCGGGCTTGCTCTTCTAAAGAGTGAATTTGCCTATCTTGGCAGCGAGGTTCAAGTGGAAATTCGCCAACAAAAGCTGGCGACCAAGGTAGTCGAAACACCTTTTTATAAGCGTTCGAAATAGAGAAGGGGGAGGAGAATGGAATGAAGCATCGTTATTTGCCTATGACAGAAACGGATCAACAAGAAATGCTGAAAGCCATTGGTGTGGAGTCGGTGGACGAACTTTTTCGTGATATACCGGAAAAAGTGCGATTCCAAGGTGAGTACAATATTAAAAAAGCGTCACCGGAATCGACATTGAAAAAGGAATTGACCCAGCTTTCTCGTAGAAATGCGAACACAAAAGAGTATATATCCTTCTTAGGAGCGGGTGTGTACGATCATTACATTCCCGCTATTGTCGATCATGTTCTTTCACGCTCTGAATTTTATACCGCCTATACACCTTATCAGCCGGAAATTTCTCAAGGGGAATTGCAGGCCATTTTCGAATTTCAAACAATGATCTGTGAATTAACAGGAATGGATGTAGCCAACTCTTCGATGTATGACGGGGCGACGGCTCTTGCTGAGGCGGCGCTGCTTTCCGCTGCCCAAACGAGACGCAATAAAGTACTGATTTCTTCCGCCGTTCATCCGGAATCAAAAGAAGTTCTGAAAACGTATGCGAAAGGACGACGGCTTGAAGTGGTGGAAATCGCGGCGACTGAAGGTACGACGGACGTACAAGAGTTAGCCAATCAAATCGATTCGAATACTGCGGCGGTCATTGTTCAGTATCCGAATTTTTTGGGCAGAGTCGAACCGCTCGTTGAACTGGCGGATATCGCTCATTCCGAAAAGGCGATGTTTGTTGTTTCCGCCAATCCGCTTGCTCTTGGGGTTTTAGAACCACCTGGAAAATTCGGAGCAGACATTGTGGTCGGCGACTGCCAGCCCTTCGGAATTCCTGCAGCATTTGGGGGACCGCATTGCGGCTATTTTGCCGTCACAGAAAAATTGATGCGAAAAATCCCCGGAAGGTTAGTGGGGCAAACGGTAGATGAAGATGGCAAAAGAGGATTTGTATTGACTCTCCAAGCACGGGAACAGCATATCCGCCGCGATAAAGCGACATCCAATATTTGTTCCAACCAAGCTTTAAACGCTTTAGCAGCTAGCGTAGCGATGACGGCTCTTGGCAAAAAAGGATTAAGAGAAATGGCGGAACAAAACGTGCAAAAAGCTTATTATGCGAAAAAACAGCTTCAGAAAAATGGCGCCATCGTCGCTTTTGACGGACCCTCTTTCAATGAATTTGTCATTCGTTTAAATAAACCGGTGAAGGACGTAAATAAGCGGCTTTTTCAAAAAAAGATAATCGGCGGGTACGATTTAGGAAAAATGGATTCAATGCTTCAAAATCATATGCTGATTGCGGTAACGGAACTTCGCACAAAAGAAGAAATTGATTTATTGGTCAAAGAATTGGGGGGATTATGATGAACAAAACGGATCAGCCTCTTATTTTTGAAATTTCCAAGTCTGGCCGCATCGGATACAGTTTGCCGGAGCTGGATGTCCATAAGGTTGACGTGGCGGACATTCTTCCAACGTCATATATAAGGCAAGAAGAGCCGGATTTGCCGGAAGTATCTGAGTTGGATATTATGCGTCACTACACGGCTCTTTCCAAACGAAACCACGGTGTTGATTCCGGGTTTTATCCGCTCGGTTCCTGTACGATGAAATATAATCCCAAAATAAATGAAGATGTCGCCCGTTTGGAAGGCTTTCGTCATATTCATCCGCTACAGGACGAAGAAACCGTTCAAGGTTCACTGGAGTTGATGTACGATCTTCAGGAACATTTAAAAGAAATAACAGGAATGGATGAAGTGACTTTGCAGCCGGCTGCCGGAGCACACGGTGAATGGACAGGTCTTATGATGATTCGCGCCTATCACGAAGCGCGAAGTGATTATAAACGGACGAAAGTGATCATCCCTGATTCCGCTCACGGTACCAATCCCGCATCGGCGACCATTGCCGGATTTGATACCATTACGGTAAAATCGAACGAACAAGGTCTTGTCGATTTGGAAGATCTACGGAGAGTAGCGGGGGAAGATACAGCGGCCTTAATGCTGACGAATCCGAATACGTTAGGGCTCTTTGAGGAGAATATTCTTGAAATCGCTGAAATCATCCATCAAGTCGGAGGAAAGCTTTATTATGACGGCGCTAATTTAAATGCCGTTCTTTCAAAGGCGCGTCCGGGTGATATGGGCTTTGATGTAGTCCATTTGAATCTTCACAAAACTTTCACAGGACCGCATGGGGGAGGCGGCCCCGGTTCTGGACCTGTCGGTGTGAAAAAGGAATTAATCCCTTATTTGCCGAAGCCCGTATTAACAAAAAAAGATGGGATCTTTGTTTGGGATGAGGACCGCCCACATTCTATCGGCAGAGTGAAACCGTATTACGGCAATTTCGGTATTCTTGTTCGCGCTTATACGTATATTCGTTCCATGGGGCCGGACGGTTTAAAAGCGGTAAGCGAAAATGCCGTCATTAATGCCAACTATATGATGAGAAAGCTGGCTCCATATTACGAACTGCCATATGACCGGCATTGTAAACATGAATTTGTGCTAAGCGGAAAACGCCAGAAAAAATTGGGCGTTCGGACATTGGACATTGCGAAACGGCTGCTGGATTTTGGCTTTCATCCCCCGACCATTTATTTTCCGCTCAATGTGGAAGAATGTCTGATGATCGAACCGACGGAAACGGAATCGAAGGAAACGCTGGACTCTTTTATTGAAGCGATGATTCAAATTGCGAAAGAAGCGGAAGAACAGCCGGAAATCGTTCAAGAAGCTCCTCATACCACTGTGATCCGCCGCTTGGATGAAACGGCCGCTGCCCGAAAGCCGATTTTGCGATTTAAACGATCATAACGGTTGATGGAGTTTTCGCATTTCCATCCTTCCTTATCAAGGAAGGATGGAAATCAGGAAGACTGCCTACAAGCGACGAATGGACAGAAAAAAGAACGAAACCATGGAAAACGACCAAATGGTTGAACATAAATAAGTCCGATCGTTTGCAGAAAAAAAGAGACTGGTTCAAGAAAAAGGAATATTCGGCCTATTTGCTGCGAACTCCCTTTTCCCGTCCAGTCTTTTTCATGATGTTCGTTTAAAATGACGAAATTTCGTTATTTTCCGGTTTTGATTTTCCCCGTCCATTTTTTGAAGCCGCCTTCTAACTGATAAAGTTGACGGTAACCGTGCCGGTATAAATATTGTGCAGCTCGTCCGCTTCTTAAACCGCTTTGACAATAAAGATACACCGGTTTGTCCGGACGGATTTCCTTCATTCTCATTTTGATTTGTGTGAGAGGAATGTTGCGGGCTCCCAGGATGTGACCGGCTTCAAATTCATTCGGTTCCCTGACGTCGATCAGTTGCGCTTTTCTGTAGCCGGCTTTAAATTCATCTTCTTTTAATGTTTTGACAACTCTTTTTTGTGTAAAATACACGAAGAGAAAATAAATAAGAACAACTACGATAATCGTGGCTAGCGTATACAGCAAGTTTATAGCTCCTTTCCCTTAAGATGCACTAATATTTATTATAGTCATCGCTGTTCTTTTAATCAAAATCTTTTCTATGATTTTTTGTGCAGAATGTATGAGTAAAATTATTGTGGGCAAAATTTAACCCCCTCATTTGTTGAGGGAAC
>ERZ1673783.27-NODE-27-length-47702-cov-20.550150_pt1 | contig 47702 bp, 47 predicted proteins | sample MGYA00580133_ERZ1673783 | MGnify/ENA primary metagenome ERZ1673783 (study PRJEB41219, sample SAMN04549595) | soil metagenome | isolation source: soil | place: USA: Texas, Big Bend National Park | collected 2009-03-17 ...
AATTGGGAAAAGAGATCCTTTTGGTAGTTGATTCTGCTTTCAAAGGACACTATACATATAAACAACACTTTAAACAAATACATACAAATTGGCTTGAAGTGTTAGGGTTCGAGAGTTTAGTGGATGTGCTAAATAAACGGACACCTAACTTTTTTTATGGGCTTCAAGAAGAATATGGGCTTAACGAGAAAGTGTTTATTGATGATAATGGCTATTTGCAAACAGGAATTAACCTTGAAGCCATACAGCCACATTTTGATTGGAAATTAGAGTTACCTAAGCAACAGTTTAAATTGATTAAGGAATGTATTCGAGAAAGTCATAGATTAGAAGAAAAGAGTATTCCAGATGAATCACAATTAATTTCTTTGGCTTTTACTGCAAAAAATTATGTTTCTTATACATGCCAAACAAAATAAAAAGGAGTCCCAAAAATGAAAGGTTATTTTTTCGTATATGATCGTAACTTAAAAAATCATTTATCAGAAAGTGGTTTTAGATTTATAACTCATGCCCGAAGTATTAAAGATAATCGAGAGTTTTGGTTATTTGCAATAACTGATAAATTACAAGAATCCATAAAGGAATTCAAAGAAAGAAAAAACATGCCAAAAAAGGCATGAAATTTACTTGTGGATTATATTTTTGGAAAAATCCTGCCCATTTTGGCATAGTATTATTGAAAAATCCTGCCCAAATTGGCATAATATTTCTTAGTGAAAAGAAAAATCCTGCCAAAATGGGCAGGATATTGCCTAGTATTACATATACACTTAAGTTTACAAGATTACTTACTACAAAACAAAACGAGTGAGTAGTAGTAAGTAACTTAAATAATAAATAACAAAGGAGTAATAATATGAAGAATCCAAAATTAAAGAATCCATCTATCCAATATTATAACGTTTTTAGTGAAGAAAATTCAAGGTATCATTTATCAGTAGAAGAATTATATTTATACGGTCTCTTAAGTATGATGAAAAATAAACAACAAGTAACAATCACAAATGTTGATGTTATTAATCAATTTTCACCAATAAACTTTTTTAGTAGAGAAAAAGAATCGAAACAGCGTATTAAACAACATTTATTATCACTTAAAGAAAAAGAAGTCATTCACTTTGAAAATGAAACGATTGATAATAAATCACTGTTAATCATTTCTTTTATGAACGATTTAAAAGATGATTCAGTAGGCAAGGGAGTAAAGGGATTTGAAAACGTTGATTTTGTTAAATTTAATTCGTTTTCAAGCATGATAGATCACTATATTTATTTTACAGTTAAACGGTTTGATAAACTTGGCGGCTTCACTTGTGATTATAAAAGATGGGCTAGTATTTTAGGATGTACGGAAAGAACAGCAAGGGATAAAATCAATAAAGCAGTCAAAAAGCAAATCATTTATAAAAATATCGGTAACTATAAAGAAGAAAAAGTAAATAATCGTGATCAAAAAAAGCAAGAAAAAAACACTTACAAAACGATTCCATTCAGTAGCGAAGAAAAGACTTTCCAGACAAAGAAGGTCGAAATAGTTCAAGCAAATGAAAAAAGAGCCAATAAAATAAAAAATGGTTTTCATCCTGATGAGTATTCAGAAGAAATCCAAGAAGCCATGTATTTCTTTAAGACGTATGAGGATGAAGATGGGAACGTGTTTCCTTCTGCAGAACATTATGCAACCTATTTAAAAGTTAAAGATAATGTAAAGGATAGAGAACCAAGTGGATTAGAGAAAAAATTCATAGATGTTGCCGAAAAACGTATGAATTATTTAAAGAACAATCCTCAATTTCATGTTGAATTTAAAGAGGGTAAAAAATTATATGAAGAAGAAAAAGGACTAAACGAATCAAATCCATCTGATGAATTTGTATCTGATGAATTTGTTGACTTATTGAATGAAAGTTTAGAAATGGATAATACTCAAAAGAAAACAATTGAAAAACATATTAATATTGAAGAAATTTTTTAAGATTGTCCGACATATAGGGCAATCTTTTTTTATTTAATAAAAATAATTAAGGAGATGGTCATAATGAACATATATGAAGCCTTAAAACAGATCAATTGGAAAAAGAGGGAGTATTTTAAATATAAATTTCCTGACTTAAGGTGGGATAAATCAAAGCCAGCAAAGACAAAAGAAGAATTTTTGAGATATGTAGGCAATAAAACAATTAATTCATTTGAGAGATGGGAGAAAACTCAAGAGTTTAAAAATTTGGTTATGCTTTACCTTGAGACGAAGGTTGCGGATGACTTCAAGGAAATCTATTCAATTGTTGTAGATAAGAGTAAACAAGGTGATGAGAAAGCGATCAAATTGTTTTTACAACTGCAAAAAGAAGTCCAACAAAATGCAAAATTGGCAGCCAAAACGTTTGAAATGGTTGATGATGACAACGAAGAAGAGGAAGAAGAGGATGAATTGATTCTTGATTAGAGTGTCTATATTGACACTCTTTTTTCTTTTGGAGGTGAGTAAATGACTAAAACGATTAAAAAAACAAATAAAAAATTAGATAAAGTGATGAAAGACTTTCGGCTTTTCGCTAAAAATTTCATAAAGATCATTGACAATAACGGAAATTCCATTCCATTTGTGCTGAATCCAGAGCAAGAACAATTCATTAATGAAATGGACAAATATAACATAATCCTGAAAGGGCGGCAAATAGGCTTTACTACCTTATCACTCGGATATATGTTGTGGAGTGCAATTATAAAGCCAGATACAAGTTACTTAATGATGACTCATCACAATAAAGTAACGCAGAGTCTTCTAAGAAAGTTAAGAAAAATGTATAATTCCTTGCCTTTGGATAATCCAAAATATTCTCATTTATTTCCTAAACTTGAGATAAGCAACAGAGATGAGATGTATTTTAATAACGGGAGTAGAATCCAAGTGGCTACTGCTGGCGGTGATGACTCAATCAGTGGAAATACCTTTCAATTAATTCATCTTTCGGAAATGGCAAAGTATCCAGATGAAGCACAACAGGAAATCATTGCAACTGCTATACCTGCATTGGCTAAGAACCCTGACAGTAAAATAATAATCGAATCAACGGCCTTCGGTTACAACACATATCAAGAAATGTTCATTAAGGCATATAGAGGTCAATCTACATGGAAAGCCCATTTCTATTCATGGCTTGCTAAAGCCTATCATGATCAATTTAAACATAGTTTTGACGAAGCAGAGGCATGGTTTAAAGCGCAAAATGGCGGTAAAAGAATGACATATGAGGATTTAGAACATGATGAAAAGATTTTAAGAGATAAATATAAAGCAACATATAGACAATTGATGTTCAGAAGATATTACATAGCAACGAATAGTTTAGAAAAATGGAATCGAGAGTTTCCAACGACCCCAGATGAAGCATTTGCTGAATCGAATAAATCAATATTTGACACGAAGAAAATCATTGAACGCCTACAAAATGTCATGCCGCCACTGCCAACCAATGAAATATATGATGAATTGCCCGATGTTTTAAAGACATATATAAACAAAAATTTATTCATCTTCCATTTGCCTAAAAAAGGTGTCAGGTGCTATGGAGGTGTAGACGTGGCTTCGGGTGCAGGTAACCAAACAGATAATTCAACAATTGCTATATATGACGCTGACGGACAACAAATGGCTTCTTTTTATGCAAATGATGTTCCTGTCTATAAGTTTGCGGAAATCGTGAATGAGTTAGGAAGAATGTTTAATTATAGTTTCTTATGTATCGAGAGGAATTCATATGGTTTGCCGCTTCTTGAAAAATTAAGGAAAGAATACGGTTACATGAATTTATTAAAACAGCGCATTTTTGACCAAAAAGGGAAACATAAAACACAGTTGGGCTTTATGACCACAAACACAACAAAGCCGATTATTATAGCAAAATTAAAGGAAAATTTTGAGTTGGGGCTTATTAATATTAATTGCGTTCAAACATTGGAAGAAATGAAGATATATCAAGAAGATAAAAACGGAAAAATGGGCAATAAAAAAGGTGCTAACTTACATGATGACTTAGTGATTGCAAATGCGCTTGCACAGGAAGCGATGGCGAAAGCACGTTATTATGTAGATATTTAAAGGTGACTTGTGTTAAGTCATCTTTTTTTATTTATTAAAAAGGGGGAATTGACTTGAATAGTAAACTACAGCAATACATTAAAGATAAATATGAAAATGCTAATGACTGGTTTGTTGATGAAGTTCAATCAGTTAGTAATCAAAGAAGAGTTTTAGATGTGATGAACAAAAAGGAATACTTAAATGGAAAACATAAAATTAAACAGACACCTTCTTATAAGTACAATGGGAAGGAGTTTGAACCTCGAAGAATGAATTTAAATTATGCAAAGACATTATTAAACTTTCAACAAAATTATTTGCTAGGGAATCCAATCACTTTGACAGGCAATGAGAAGGTAGTGAATACATATCAGACAGTCAATAAGAAAGGTAAATATGACCGTTTGAATCAGAAAATTCTTAGTGCTGTTCTTAAATATGGTGCTATTTACGAGTATGTTTATTTGGACAATGGAGTTATTAAATCAAAGTTAATTGATCCAGCAGAAGGTTATCCTATTTATGACCATAAAAACAATTTGATTGCTTTTATAGAAGCATTTATTAATGATGGGATTACATATTACAATGTGTTCACTGGTAACACAGTGGAACAATACAGCAACGAAGGCGGCAATTTAAAACTGATTGAAAGAAAGGTTAGTTTAAGTGGATTACCTATCATATATCATAGTGTCAATGAATTGAGTGAAACGGAAGGGAAATCCGATTTAGATGATTGGATAGAGATTTTAGACGAAATGGAAGGGCTAATTAACAAATATAATGACAGTTTTTATCGCTTTATGAATCCCATCCCCATTACAATTGGACAGCAACTCAAAGGTGAGGGGTTACCTTCTAATATCGTTGGGGCTGGCATTAATTTGGATGACGGTGCGGACTTTAAATTAGTAAGTAATGGATTGGATTATAAAACGTTTGAGACATTATATAAGACACTGGTTCAATCGTTGTTGGACATTGCTCAAGTGCCAGCAGTGTCAATGAATAAGACAGACATTAGCAATTTGTCAGAGGTTAGCATTCGTTTGTTGTTCTCATTGGCTAATGTAAAGGCAGGTATTAACGAGCAGTTTATGCGTGAAGGCATTGAGGAACGTTTTGATAAGATAAGACAATTGTTAGAATTACAAGGAATAGTTTTTAGTGATGAAGATTATGATTCGCTAGGATTTATTTTCCATTACAACATGCCATTGAACAATGGTGAAACATTGGATAATCTAATTAAAGCAAGAAAACTTGAATCTATGAGTATTGAATCAATTATTGAACAGAATCCTTATGTTAATGATGTGAAAACAGAGTTAGAGCGACTCCAAAGGGAAAAAAGTCAGTTGAGAAATGATTTAGGAAATAATATGAAAAATAATAATGAGAATGACAATAACAGGGGAAATGTGGATACTGTAGGGGATATGGATAACCAAAAAATAATTAATTAGTTGAATATTTTTATAGAAATGTTGTGATTATTGGATGATAATGAAAAGGGGTTATGTCCGGTTTCACGCCCGCTGTTAATATATGGGAAATAATTTTATTTCCCGAAACTGGACATTTCCAAAGTTGTTTTTTTAAAAAAAATAGGAACAAACGTTCTGGTTGTTGCTATAATTTTACAATTTTATGAGCAAATAAATCAAAAAAACGCTGATTTTTCATTGAAAATAAAGCATTTCTTTATACATTTTTAGTCATTTCAGCGTCAAAAATCGTATAAAAAGAGTGATTAGAGACAATCATATAGTTCATAACTTTTATGCAATCAAAAACCTTGATATATCAACGTTTACGGGTGATAATGTATAAAATATATACCTATGTAGGTATACAATTTTTATCTGACAAGTAAATATACTTTACAGATAAACATTGATTTATCAATGCTTCTTCTTTGATTCTAGTTTACATAAAAAAGGTTACAGGAAGTTGATAGGTTGTCTGAAATGTATAATTTATTCATTAATATGCAAAAAATCAGCAATTGCCTATATAATGAATATTATATGGGCAACTTGAAGGGTATAAAAAATGGACATTGGAAGGATACCCGATACCCCTTAATTGGAAAAAATTCCCCTAGCAAGTCATTTTACACACACAAGAAAAAATTACAATAATTAACCATACTTCCAATTTTTTGTGATAATATTGTATCAAAAGTATTAGGAAGGATGGTTTAATTGTGAGGAAAATTGCTTTAATTGCTATTATGTTTTCTTTTTTGTTAATAGGTTGCAGTAGTAACTTTGTCACTTCCCAACAAAAAACAGAGACAAAACAAAAAGAAGAAAAACTTAGCAAGATTGATCAGATTGCCAAAAACATGTTAGAAGGGGACACTGATACTACTGAACTTGTCACTAATAAGAATCTACCAAAAGAGGAGAGTGATTTCCTTTTTAATTATGGTGAATTAATTAATTTCTTAAACAGAAAGATTGAAAATAATGAAATACCTGATGCTAATGGTGATATGGAATCCTTCATAGATAAGAAACTTAGAAATGAAGATATAGATTCCATCATAGACATGAGAGTTGGAAATCTTATTCATAATAAAATCAAAGTGGCATATGAATATAAATATTTAGACAAATTAATAAACAAAAAAATAGATCCTCTATTAAATTTATGGAATTCAGGAGAGGTTAGAATCGGCATGTCTGAAAAGGATTTGTTAATTTCTTGTGGATCACCAAACGAAATTAATCGTACGGTTACGTCAAACGGATCAAGCGAACAATGGGTTTATTCAAATATTTACGTTTATGTTGAAAATGGAAAAGTAACTTCATTTCAAGATTAGTATTGGTCTACAATAAAATATTTGAATTTTATAATTGTTTAAAACCTTATTTTCATGCTTTAGAGCAATTATGATAAACGCTCAATAAGCGGAAAACAAGGTTTTTTTTATTTTCTGTTAGATTGTAAACACTTTTATATAAAAATTAAGGAGATGGTTTTGTTGAATAATCTTCAACGCTTACAAATGGAAATCAAAGGAATCAACTTAGATCAAGAAGAATTGACTATTTACCTTCAAGAAAATAACTTACAACCTTTTGATGAATATGTGCCTTCTTCTGCAACAAATAAGAAAAATATATATCGTGCTGCGCTTGGGATTCTTGAATCAATAGCAAACAGTCCTAGCACAATGAAAAATTACAAGGAAGATGACATGACCGTATCGGATTTTCACACAAACTTAATGAATCGAATCGACAACTTACAAAGGAAAATCAGACAAATGAAAAGTGACGAACAAAACGATAGCGACTTTTTTATGTTGTTTGCTGACTAATAAGGGGTGATATAGTTGATTAATCTATTTGAAAATAATTCGGATGACTTTCAATATTTGCTTGACAATCTTGGAACGGATGTTGAAATTAACGGTGGACTATCAAGAGCGGTCATAACAAATACTCCAATCAATCAAAATTATGATGACAAGAAAATAAAGACACTACAGTTAATCAAGAGGGGCGACAAGGTAAAATATCAAGATAATGTGTATCTAGTCATTTCTGAAATTAATGGCACAAGATACGGAAAATACAGGGGCTTAATGAGACGAATAAATTTTGTGATTCAGATACATGTAGGAGATCAAAAAACAATTGTAGGATATGATGATTTAGGTAGACCAGAGTATGAAACGACACCAATATACAAAAATGAGGAATGTATTATCGCTAATCAAACTGCGGCAATAAATGGGGGGCAAATAAATTTACCAAATGGAAATATTGATATGACTTTCCAAGACAACGACACAACAAGAAAAATTAAATTAAATGATACTTTTACGATTTCAGGAGTGACATATAAAGTCATTGGATTTGACAAAACAAAGGTTGGATTGATTATTGTGAAATGCGAAAGAGTAGTGGAATAATAAATTTAAAAATTATCGAAAAATTTACATAGTCACTTTACATTTTTAGGCATGTGCTTTATAATGATTTAAAGAAAATATGATTGTGAAGTGACTTTGATTGTACGAATTCTTCTTACAATCGTTGATATAATAAGGTTTGGTGGATTGACCCTCGTAATGAAGGGGTCGCAGGTTCGAGTCCTGTCACCAGCATAATAAAACTCTTGATATGACGCGGTTTCTCATTAACTGAGAGACCGCGTTTCTCTTTAAAGTGGTGACAAAATTGTATTTTGCCTTTATAATGGCCTAAATATTTCAGCTTAACTTTATCGGCACTTTTGATCACGTGTCCATATATATCCATTGTCATTTTGATATCAGCATAATCTTAGTGACAACTGATTATTTTATCATAAACATCAGATTATTTCATCGAGTTGCGCAGTGTGGTGTCAATCATGGATTCGAATAAATCGAGAACTTCATCGTTATTTATTCAACATTTTCCTTTTATGAAACAAGTATACCATCGGTCTTTTTTCTGAAACTTGATCCTCTTTTTGCGATGTCAAATACGTATACAATGCGCCCATAAATAAAGCACCGCCGACAATATTGCCTAATGTAACAGGAATAATGTTATGCACTACTCCGGCTATGTTGATCGTATCCGGATGTGATACGGCTAATGCGAGTGAAAAGAGGACGAAATTGGCGATGGAGTGTTCGTATCCAGATGCAAAAAAGATAAAAACAATCAAAATCATCGACAATATTTTGGCCATATCGTCTTTCATTTGCATAGGAATAAAAATGGCTAAGCAGACAAGCCAGTTGCATAAAATTCCTTTATAAAAGAGCTGCATCGTTGTTGCTTGTATTTTTTTCTCCGCCGTTTGAAATAGTAAATGATCTTGAGGGAGATGATCCAAAACGCCGGCTTGCGAAATAAGGAAAGCAAAAAACAAAGCACCTATTAAATTGCCGCTGTAACAGGCAAGCAAGTTCCTCAACGCATCTTTGATTGTCGTTTCTTTATGCAAGGTGCTGATTGTAAAAAACATCGTATTTCCGGTAAATAGTTCTGCCTCGCCGTAAACAATTAATACTAAAGCGATGCCGAAAAAAATGCCGCTTACTAAATACGTAGCGGGAGAATTTGCTTCACGAAAAAATTCCCCTACACGAAAACAAAGAATGAGAGCAAATCCAATGTACACGCCTGCCAAAGCAGCCCGCATGACATATTGGATAAGGGAACGATTTAGAATGGTTCGTTTTTTTAAAGCCAAGTCTTTACATTTTTGAATTGCTTCCATTTCACCGACTTCTCCTATTCTATTTTGTGATATTTTTCACATTCGTTACGATATATAACTTATGCTTTTCCCATCTATTTTTCAATATATCGATGTAAATGTTTAAATAAATGTCAATACTTTTGGTTGTAATCGTTTACTTAAAAATCGTTGCAATAAAAAAATTGGTTGAATAGTTCCAAAGAAATATTCAGATAAAGACAAAAAATTTGTTTGATAACAAGCAAAGGGGCATCCGCTATTTTATAATGGAGATCAAGCGCTAAATAAAACCGTCTGAAATAGGATGTATACTTTAATGGGGAGAAAGATGGCAGTTATTATAGGAGCGGTCATTTTTAATACTGGAATCATATATTCTAAGACAACTCACAGTAACCTTTCTGATAAAAACGGTCTTCCTGCAGTAGATGATTTGTCAGGTATCGTGTTCCTTACTATTATTTCTATTTTAGGATTGTTTCCGTGGCATGTCATGAAGTCTTTGATTATTTTACTTGGAATCTTCATTATGTATTTGGGACTTTAATTGATCAATTGAAAAAATATTCTGCATATCGAAAGTCTTTGATTGGCCGTTTCTTTTGGTAATGCATTCGTTCACGGTCCTCTATCAACTTTTTCTCCAAAATTTTTGCTAAATCTTCGAGGCCTTCAACGACTGGCGCCGGTGTAACAAAATTGTAGCGAACATAGCCAACCCTGTTTTCCACATTACTTTTTTCGTGTCCACTCCGTGAATTACAGGCCTGTGGTTCAAAGCCATAATAATTAGCGAATTGCAGGAATTCATCTGTAAATACAGTTTCTTCATTCCTCCTGCGAGGCTTAATTACTGCTGCTTTTAAATTATCAATCCGGATTTTTCTTGGAACCCCTCCTAATTGTTTAAAGATGGTTTTTAGCCCATATAAGAAGCACTCTTGATTTTCCCCTGGCAGCGGTATGCAAAATGCTGCGTTACTGTAGGGAAGGGTCATTAAAAGGCAATGAGCATCAATATATTTGCCATCTTTTACGGCTTCCGTTAGTCCAAAATCCACTTGAGCTTCGCCTGGTGGATGTTGTAATCTTTCATAATTCTTATCCTTTTCTTCCTCTAATTGTTCCTTTCTATTTTTCCAATCCGCAATAAAATAGCAGACGGTCCGATAGGAACCAGGAAACCCCATTTCCTTAAGCTGCTTAAATATTGTTTTGTTGGTCCTTCTTTCTTTTTTCTTTAACTTTTGATCTTCGGCTAACCAATCAGATACAATCTGACCCCATTTCTCTTCATACATCATTCCTTTTTTCTTCTTATTGCTTTCATGGGGAATTTGCTCTCCATCTGCATATTTTTTTGCTGTTCTCCAATTGATTTTTAAAGTTTTTGCTATTTTATTGACCGATAAGGATTTTTGATTACGTAAAACTTTGATACAATTAATTTCGGACATTGCTAGCATTCCTTTCAACCTCCACTGTTTGGCTTTGACACCTACAACAGTAGAGAAATTTTGGAAAGCTGGCAAGGTCCCTTTTTTATGCAAAGTTGTGTATTTTTTCTTTGCAAACCTCTGTACTTTTATTTTGCACTATACAGCGTCAAAAGATAAGAGAAGTGAGTACGAACCCACTCACTTCCCAAAAAGAGAGATTGTGATTTTTAAGTGGAATGAACACCACCACATTTGACAGAGAACCAAAAGAATTTGCTCAATTGTGCCATTCAAGAATGGCAAAAGTATACTCCAAAGGTAATTGAACTTGATGAGTTTATTAATAATTGGCTCTCTTGTATAAAAAAAGATGGATATAAACCTTTGATTTGTGTTGATAAATGGGTTTTCCCTGTGCTCGGGGAAACGGGTAGGATGACATTCTCGCAATTGCAAATGAAACGCAGGCTGCATAATTCCCTAGCATTCTCAACTAGGTAGGTAGATGGATCTTCGCTATCCACATGAATGACTAGGGTCTTCTTGGTTAGGAAACGCGACTTCTTGAGCAGGTGATCTACTTTTGCCTCGTCCCTCCATGCCAGCTGCTTGCATGTGAAAGTTTACACAAAATCTTTGATATTACCGAATTAATCAATGCCAATTTAATGATGGTAAAGATGATTTATATTACTTTTATCGACTAATAACGGAGATAAATATGTTTCCAATAATGCGGCAATCAATAAAATCAATATATCTATGATCAAAAGTAAAAAAAGATTTTTTCCCAAATTGATAAATGATTTCCTACCAAATTCCTTATTTTTTATCATATTAAAAATGATTACAGTTACATATAAGCCTATTGATGCCGTAAAAAACATATTTATAACTTCGATTATCCCATGCCCAGCAAAAAAGGAATATGCTGTTTTTAAGCTGGTTTTTTCTACCAAGCTATGGATAATAAATCCTAAATAAAAAAACTGCTGGAAGAGAAAAATCAAAGAAAACAATCCGAAACTAATGATTGAGAAAAAAATGGTATGAATATGTATTTCAAAATTCGTAAAAAAAATCGTTTTAAAAGAAGGATGCAAGTCCGGGTTAAACTGCTCATTAGGTAATAACAAAAACCCTAAAAAGAAAAATATGCCCCCTGTTAACGAACTAACTAAAAAACAAATATTAAATATTTTAAATTTCACAGTTATCACTCTCTAATATCACTTTATCAAACAGGTCATCTCTTCTTAACCTTATTTTTTTATTTGAAAAATCAGATAAATATATATCTGTTGAATGAGTTGCATAAATTAAAATTGCTTTGTTTTGAACGACGTAATTCTTCAAAAAATCGAGAATAACTTTTCTAGAACGAACGTCTAAATTTACAAAGGGTTCATCAAGCAGAATCAAATCAGGAGAAGAAAGAAGTGCTAGTATTAATGACAGTTTTTGTCTTGTACCCAATGATAGTTCCCGTGTTAACGTATCTTTATATTTATGGAGACCTATTTCTTCCATAAGAGCATCAAGAGTCTCGTCTAATCTTTTTTTATTCAAGAAGGACAAGATCATATCTATAGTTTCGGAAGGAGTTAAATATTCATACAAAAAAGGTGTATTACCAATTAATGAAACTGCTTCCATATACTTTTTGAAATTGTCCTTTAATGAAATTCCGTTTAACTTGATGTCACCCTCGAATTTGGTCATTCCGCCAATGGTATTCAGTAAAGTTGATTTACCGATACCATTTTCACCCAGTAATTCCACGATACTTTTTTTATCTATTTTTAAATTTATACCATCAAGAATATAAGCTGAATCGCCATATCTTTTCTTAATGTTTATTAACTCAAGCATTTTTTACCTCTCTTTAAGAAAGTTATAAAATAATAAAAAAATAGAATATATAAAAAAGCAAATGATTATATGATGGATGCTTCCTGATTTTATCGAATAAATAGCCACGGCACTGCTAATAATTAAAGGGAATCCAATTATAAACAGATCTTCCATTGGATTGAAAAAATAAATAAAAAAATTGTCTTTAATTTCTTCTAATGATAATTTTTTAAATCGAAAGACTCTTTTTGTAACGATCTTTATTGTGCTGAAGTAGATAACGGTTGAACATAAGCCAATGATGGCAGTAACGGACGAAAACCCGTAAAGTACGAGTAAACCAAGATAATAGCTGAGCAGGATAACAAAGAGTCTTCTGGAAAGAAATTTTGAAAGTAAATTCTCATAGTATTTTTTCTTATCAAACTTCTTTATATAATAGTAATCACTTAAATTTGAGTAATTTAACATCTTTGAACTATTTATGATTCCCTGTGATATAAAACTGATCATCACGCTTTCAGCTGCTAAATAAACAGTTATGATAACGAACTTATGAACACCAAAATAATATTCTATAAACCATATTATAAATGGTAAAATCGCTGCGAATAGAAAAATATAAAAAATATATAAATAGTAGGTTCTATTTTGAACGGACCGGGACAAAGCAATAAGGTATTTATCTAATTGCGGATCATATTGATATCGTATGGAATGTTCTTTCCGTTTCTTATCGTTTGGCCCGTAAAAAAATAAAAATAAAATCTGATGATTACTCCAAAAGAATTTTAAAAGAATTGTAAGAATGGCAGCAATGATTCCGAAAACCTCATATAAAAAGATTATTACGTAGCTAACATTCATTTTATTCATATAAATATAGATAAAAATGGAGTAAAAAAGAATGCTTGTTCCAAATGTTAATGCCAATCTTTCCAGAATAAGCAACTTGAATTTATGTTTTCGGGCTTTATACATCCATATGGAAATATTCTCCATTTCCTGAGGGTCATAATCATCATTATTGATATCTGTGAACCAAAGGCTAAAAATTAAATAAATTGTTGCGATATAAAAAGGATTTATAAAAGGTTCTAAATAGGAGTGAAAATAATAAATGAGCGAGTAAACAAAAATTGGTGCTATTTTTGAAATGAAATGAATAACCTGATTTATTTTGTATAATACGGAAAGTAATATTTTTTTATCTTCTTCAGCAAACTTGTTGAAAAAAGGACCGTAGAAAATCTCTATATTAGAAATTGCTTTTCTTTTTTTTATTAAACTTTTATATTTGAAATACCTCATCTATCCTCAATTCCCTAACATTTTCCAGATGATTCTTACCAATGTGATAACGCCTACCAATAAAAAAATAATAGAAATGACAAATACGATCATCATCTTCAATTTAAAATGTTTTTCCATATTCTTTTACACCTTTCTTTCCTAAATTATTGAAAAAATGTAGCTATTATCAATGTGTGCATAATAAGTGGCACACCATAAAATACCGAAAATATAAGAACCCCTAATTTGATTTTTACGTTGTTTGATATAGACCTATCAATAATCGAAAAATATATATATATAAAAACTGCCAACAATATTTGTGAGATCGGCGACCAGATCATCCATTGGATGTTTTGCATATCATCAAGATCGATAGCCTTAATAATAGTCATATTTAATAATGTTGAAAAGATATTTGCTAAAAGGATTGGAAATATATAGTTGCTAAATTTTAATTTCTTTTTAGTCATGAAATTTGCAACAAATGTAACAAATAGTGTTTCCATTATTATAACTATAATACCCGCTATCAATTGCATCGAAGTTATAAACACAATAACAAAAGATTCGGTGAATAACGGTAATTTTTTTTGAATTTCGTTAAATTGTTCAATGACTCCAAATTGCCTGATTGAAAAAAAAGTATTGGCAACTAATATCAGAGCCAATAGAAAAAAAGAAAGCGTATTGATTAATCCTTTACGTTTTAATATGAGCATATTTATCACCTTCATATAAAGAAGTTAGTGCCCCACACACTACCTCCTTTACTATATTCTATTAAAGTGCTTTTGCCGCTGCTCTCTTACCCGCTCTGGATAGTCCCAAAATTGTAGCACGATAAGACCAAACAGCAGCTGATGCAGTAGCTCCAAGTCCAGTTAAAGTCAATAATAATGATGCGTAAGAAATCCAATCCAAATAATCAAGAATAACTCCTGCAGTGCTTAAACTAACACCTGTAAGTGATCTAATCAAAACTTTTCCCATTATATATAATTCCTCCTTCATTCGTTATTCATTAATCTATAAATTATGTGGGGGGCACTCAAAAATAAGATTCGAATGGCTCAATTATATAAAATAGATAAGCAGATCTAACGCAAATAAAATGACATAAAGCAAGTCAGATTGATGAAGTAAATTATTTTGTGTAAGCTAGTTTTTCTACTAGATAAAAAGAAAAAGGCAGGGTATTCTCAGATTTGCGACCAAACAAAACTGAAAGGAGATACCCTACCTTATGAGTAACAGTATACTCAACTCAGATTTCGCAAATCAACTGGAAAATATGATAAAAGATTTTGTTCAAGAAAAGCTTGAATTCATCATGAAAGAAGAAATCAAAAATTTCCTCCAAGTGGAACAGGAACATGTTCAAAACTCAAGAAATGGTTATTATCACCGTACTCTTGATACAAAGTACGGGAAAATAGAAGCTCTTACGGTTCCAAGAGATCGCAATGGTGATTTCCAGACTCAAATGTTTGAGCCTTATCAACGTCGTGATGGCTGGCTTGAACAGGCGATTATGAAAATGTATCAAAGTGGGATGAGCACTCGAGAAATTGGGAAGTTTATCGAAAGAATTCTTGGTTCAACCTACTCTCCTACCACGATTAGTCATATGACAGATGCCACATTGGAGGATATTCAAAAATGGCAACAACGTCCATTAAACAAACGGTATTCTGTGTTGTATCTTGATGGGCTTTATATAAAAGTTCGTCGTGATACGTATGCCAAAGAAGTCATTTACATTGTTCTTGGTGTCAATGAAGAAGGCTATCGTGAAATTCTTGGCTTTTACGTTGGAGGTCAAGAAAGTGCGCATGGCTGGCAAGAGATTCTCCAAGACCTTTATACACGCGGAGCTCATGAAGTCTTACTTGGTGTTTTTGATGGACTCCCGGGTCTTGAAGAAGCGTTTAAAGCCGTCTATCCGAAAGCCGATGTTCAACGATGTGTGGTCCATAAAGTAAGAAATACGTTAAACAAGGTAAGGAAAAAAGACCAATTTGAAGTGGCTGAAGACCTAAAGCTGATCTATCGTTCGATGACAAGAGACGTAGCCATTCAGGCCTTTCATGAGTTTAAAGACAAATGGTCTAAAAAGTATCCTAGAGAAGTCCAATCTTGGGAACAGGAATTAGATGTCCTCCTAACATTCATGAAATATCCAACCAGTATTCGTACGACCAATGCGATTGAACGAACGATTAAAGATATTCGTAAACGACTAAAAACGATGAACAGCCTAACAAGTATTGAAGCAGCAGAAAAAATCACGTTCTTAACGGTACAGGACTTGAATGAAAAATGGTCCACTAGAAAACTTAAAGGGTTTTCTACGGCATACAAGGCACTTCAAGATATGTTTGAAGAAAGATACTGAAAGACCAAATTTTATTCATGAAGAACAGAGTCTAGGAAGACTAAGTTTGTCTTATATGAGACTGAATATTCAGTCTCATATAAGACAACTAAACACCATCTCCAAGATTAAAAAACGTATCTGAGAATACTCTCTTACACAAAATTCTTGACGGTACCGTCAGATTAATTACATTAATAAAATTAATTTTTATATTGAATGCTATATTATTATACTTACTAATAAAAATTTATTGAATATTAAATCTTATAATTTTCAAAAATCATTATAATAGATTTTCCTTATATGTCAATATTTTCATAAAGTCTCTTCACTATTTTTGTGATTCGCACAGAATTCTGACAATCAGTTAGCTTGAGTGGGGGACACTTAAACCATCTCCTTCTTCATCTTACAGACCAGCCAGTTGGTGGAAAAGAAGCGGTCAAGTGCTTTCCTTGACGGCTTCTTTTCCACCAACTATGATTATCAAAGTGATGAAGAAGGAGAGGCTAGGACACCTGTTTTTTATAAGTTTTTCCTGTACACTCCAAAAATACACGTGTTCTAAATCGTTCAAGATTTCTATACCCGTAAGTTCGTCGTTTGATGTTCTTAATTTTGTGGTTGGTGCCTTCAGTTCGTCCATTCGTGTAAGGTGTTTTAAAGTATTGAAGAATCTGGTCTTTCGAATTCTCGATCGTTTTAGCCACTTCATGGAAGGAAGGGAAAGGGCTACTCCAAGCCAGTTGAAGCCATTCTTTGAGAAGACGTTTTGCCGTTTCATCGTCTTGTGATTGATAAAAGTCTCGAAATAGCTCTTTTAGATAATATCCATAGGCTAGGTTTTCATGTTTTTCTAATAGTTCATTTAGTCGTTCTCGTTTCTCTTCTTTCAGATTTTCATAGCCCTTTAGTAGGATAAATCGTGCTTTTTTTAATCCGGGGATTTTCTTACGGACTTGATCGAACGCCTGAGTCACTTTTTGAACAACATGGTATTTATCCACGATCATACGGGCATGAGGAAACGCTTTGCGAACGGCTTTGTGAAAGGGATCCCACATATCTACGACCACGTTTTTCACCTTTTCAGGATGAAGGACCTTTAAAGATAAAAGTTCCAACGTTGAATCGAAATCACGGTTGTGATGCATCCCTATGACAGCACCGAGGTTCGCATCATATAGTACCGTTTCATAGCTGTGTCCTTTTCGAACAGCGACTTCGTCCATGCTCAAAGTCATGTCTTGATCGCTTTGAATTTCTTGGATGACAGATTCATGTTCCTTCGCTTTATCATGAGCGAAGGAATAAAAAATTAGCTCCACCGTGGAATAAGGAATCTGGTATTTTCGACTAATCTCTTGAATGGTGGTGCCGAGAACCTGCTCATAAAGGAAAAGACAAAAACGCTTCGTATAGTGTTGATGAGAACCAATCGATTCAAAGGAAGACGTAAAGACTTCGTTACAGTTTCGGCAACGATAACGTTTTACAAGCACCAGTAAATATAATGGTTTGTTCAACACGGATAAATCCCGAATTTTCCTTGTCCTTCTGCCGTGGACAAAAGATGTGAGAAACCCACAATGAGGACATCGTTCCTCCTCATCTTTTTTCCAAAATGAACAAGATAATGAGTAGGCAAAATTTCTTGATTAACAACTTCAAATTCTGGCTTCTAGTGATACGGAAAACACTGACAGAACCTCCTGTTATGTTTAGTGACGCTAACATTATTGCCAGGAATCTGTTGGTGTTTTCTTATTTTTTGTCTAACATCACAAAATGTGATGATGAATCCATAGTTTTAAAACAAGTAATAGCAATAAAAGCAGCCTTGTCACCAGCATATCCAACAAGTGCTGATATAACGAGGTTTCTCCACAAGGAGGAATCGCATTTATTTATGTGGAAAAATGGAATGACAAATAATCGCTAACCTTTCGTAAACTTGTCTCCATTTTTTAATGGTATAGAGAGATTTTCTTTAGGACAAAATGAAATATCCTCTATTTCCTATTTACATAGGTCTCAGTTCACAAAATTTCCACAACCGTTGCAAATCCTTGAATTCTTGGTTGGTATAATAAAATTGTCAATAAGAAAAGTTAAGGGTATGGTGATATGAAAACAAGAATTTATGTTGTTTTTTTCCTTTTGTTGTGCTTTTTGTTTCCGAATTCGAAAGTTCATGCGGAACAAAATTTGCAATCCACGATCCAGCAAGCTAAGCCGGGTGATGTGATTCAACTGAAGGGAAAGACGTACAAAGGACCTATTACAATTTCAAAGCCTATTACCCTTGTAGGCCAAAAGAACACGGTCATTCAATCGAACGGTAAACGACCGACCATTTCTTTAAAAGGAAACTCCATTCAGTTGAAACAGTTAACCGTTCAGCAGCTGTCAAAGGACCCCAAAATTCCTGCTATCTCTGCAAAGGGGAATAGTCATCTCATAGAAGGGGTGACGGTCCATACGAAGTCGTTAGGAATCGATTTGGAAAACGTCCACCGCTCCAAAATTGCCCGTGTCACCATAAAAGGCAGTGGAAAGGAAAACGGGATCGTTGTTTCGAAATCTTCCGAAAATATCATCCGAGATTCGTTTATATCCCGTATGCTGGATGCCATTTATATTGAAAATAGCGATCATAACCGTTTCCTGAGAAATACATTGGTGAATTCCCGATACGGTTTTCATTTAATGTTTTCGAAAAACTTAACTATAAGGGAAAACAAATCAGAGAAAAACTATATTGGCGCGATGATCATGGAAACGGCGAATAGTGTTATTGAAGATAACTCGTTTTCTTACAATGCTCAAAATGTGAATTCCTACGGCTTGCAATTGTTTGACACCACTTACACAAAAATAGCGAACAACGACTTTTCTCATAATAGAATCGGCATGAAGCTGGAAAAATCGGAATACAACCAAGTATTTCATAATACCGCATTATCCAATTTTATCGGTATTCAGTTTTATAAAGCTCATTCCAATACCGTGACGAAAAATACGTTTGTAGGAAATGTGAATGATATTCAAGCGGTTGCAAGTAAAGAAAATGATGTCAATAAAAACTATTGGGATGGTGCTTGGAAGCTGGATATTCGGAATTCCGGCGTGAGTATGATTCCGTATAAAGCAGATCCGTTTTTTCTATCTTTAACACAGGATGTTCCTGAATATCAGATCTTTTTCCAATCTCCAGGAATGATCCTTTTGCAAAAAATGCTGAAAAGTCCAGATCAATTAGTATTATCAGATCATGCGCCTTTAATGACAGCCCAACTGAACGAAAGCAAGAATACTTTCACCTCTCCTATAGGGGTATGGATCGTTAGCATTGCGATGATAACGATTAGTTTTTCACTTATTACATTAGGGAGGAAATCAATATGAAAAAAGTATGGTATGCGATAGCGTTATTAGGTTTGTTTTTGATCATAAGCGGCTGCGGGAAAAAAGCAGAACCAGTGGCCATTAATCCAAAAACGGATACTTGCGAATATTGTCATATGGGTATTATGGACAACCAGTATGCAACAGAGGCTGTGCTAGCCAATAATAAGACGATGAAATTTGATGATCTTGGCTGTATGTATAAATGGATAAGCGAAAATAAAGATCAAAAGATCCAGGCGAAATTCGTTCGTGATTTCAATACGAAGAAGTGGCTCGAAGCTGAAAAGGCTACCTATGTTTATGCAAAATCCTTGAAAACTCCTATGTCTTACAATGTCGTTGCTTTTAAAAATAAAAACGATGCCCAATCCTTTGCAAAGAAAAATAACGGAACAGTCTTATCCTATGATGACCTGAATTCTCATAAATGGGTAAAGAATAAAGATATGATGAAAAAGATGAAAGGCAATATGTGATCATACGTATGACGAAAATGGCCATGCCTGCCAAAGGCATCTTAACGGGTTTCATCATCAATAAAAACGGGCTTTAGTGTAAAAGACAATCGGAAAGGTTGTCTTTTACACTATTTGTATGAAAGAAGAAAGATTATGTTTACCTGAGGGGAGTGAGAATCGATGTGGAACATTTGGCGCTCAGAACTTATGTTATCGTTTAGACAGCGAACGTATTATTCTTTTGTGATTTTGTGGGTGGTGATTCTCGGGTTTTTATTTTTGCTTCAAGGGACATCTCCTGCCTTTAGCGGATATACCAATATAACCGGAACGATCATGAACCTTCTTCTCTATATCATTCCGCTGTTTATGCTGATTAACGGGTCGTTCTCGATCGCAAATGAAATGGAAAATGGCCAATTCCGTTTATTATCCACCTATCCGCTTTCCAGCATTTCTTATGTCATTGGAAAAGTTGGTGGCCAATTTACTTCGCAGTTGCTGATTTTTACCTTAAGTTATGGGATAAGTTTGATGATTGGATTGATTTGCGGAATACCCTTTTCCATGAAATGGATGCTTGCGCTCTATTTTTTTGCCGTGGGTCTTATATTTTTTTTCCTCCTTATGGGGATCGTCATAGGCTCTTTTACTTCAACGCGATGGCAGGCATTGTCAATTTCGGTTTTTGTCTGGTTTTTCCTTATCATGCTGTGGCCTACAGCTTTGATTAGTGTGTTAAACCACATCCCTTATCAGATGATTGGTCTCGTTCTAAAAAGCCTTCTTTTTGTGAATCCGGCTGAACTCATTCGATTCATTTTTGTGATTCAGCTGAATGGAGGTTCTATTTTCGGCCAAGCATATGACTCGCTTGTGTCCTTCTACGAACATTGGCTGTCATGGGCGGTGCTTTTCTATTACACTGTAGTGGTTTTGTTTATCAGTATAGTAGTTTCTGATACCAATCTAACGATGAGGAGAAGAAAATAATGTTTGTTGTCCAAAACATATCGAAAAAATATAAACATCATGTCGCATTGGCTCCTATGTCTTTTGAAGCCGATAGTGGAGATTGCGTTGTACTTTGTGGCGGCAACGGTGCGGGAAAAAGCACACTGATTGATATGTTGTCTGGAATCTCTATTCCTTCCAGCGGCACCGTTTCATTCAATGAATTATCTTTGGAAAAAAACCGGAAGGAATATTTGTCTCAAATCTCTTATATGCCGGATGATTTTTTTGCACAAGGCCACTTAAAAGTGAAAGAATTTCTCTCATTTTACGGTTCTCTCCGAAAAATTCCAACAAACAGAATAGATGAAGTGTTATCGATTGTTGGGCTGTTGGAAAAGAAGAATGTTAAAGTCAATCAATTATCAAAAGGGATGAGGCAACGCCTTTTATTTGGCCAAGCGCTGTTGCCCGAGGCGAAAGTGATCTTGTTGGATGAACCGACAAACGGTTTGGATCCATATTGGATTAACCAATTTGTTCAAATTATGAAAAAGCTGAAAGAACAAGGAACGATTATTATTTTTTCTACGCATATGATGGATGTGGCGGCCGAATTAGGAGATCGAATTATCTTTCTGGAAAGCGGTAAGGTAGTAAAAGAATTGGAAAATCCTCATGATAATGTTCAAGAATTTACGTTCAAACTTCTTACGATGTATCGGGAAATGAAAGGCGGCCCTAATACGGTTAGCTGAAAAATTTTTTGAAAAACAAATTTCCATCTATGAGAAAAACGCGTTTCCTGTGATTTTGAGCTCTTCTATATTCTAAATGGTGATGTTAAAATGAGTCAGAAAAGAATAATTTGGAATTAGGGGATGTAGGAGGGCTTTAGCATGGGATTTCATGGGCAAAAAATTTTACCGGCGATTCGTTCCATGAAGGATTTTGAAAAAATGCTGGAGATGCCGTATCAATATGGCGTATTTCTTGACCTTCATCTTGGAATGGTAAAAAGCGTGTATGAGTATGCACGCCGATACGACAAAAAGATGTTTTTACATATTGATTTGATACATGGTTTAACGAGCGATGAAAATGCGACGGAATTTATCGTCCAGTACGCCAAGCCTTACGGGATCATCTCCACAAAAGGCAGCGTCATTTTGAAAGCAAAGCAAAAAGGGATTTTCGCGACACAACGTGCTTTTATCATCGATTCCAGCGCTCTTGAAAGAAGCGTTAAATTAGTTGAAAAAACCAATCCGGATTATATAGAAGTGCTTCCAGGTGTGGTGCCGAAAATTATAAAGGAACTGCATTTAAAAACAAAAAAGCCAATATTTGCTGGCGGGCTGATCGAATCCGCGGAAGAGGTGGAACAAGCTTTAGCAGCAGGGGCTTGTGCGATTACGACTTCCAATGTGGATTTATGGAAACAATTTATATAGGGCGGCTGAAAAATGCCGATCGGATTGCCGGAATTCTTTGGCGGAGGACATACACAAATTCCTTTGGAATTAGTGTTTCCTGGTGGAGACGAAGCCAATTTGCGGTATCGGATTTATTTTTCTCATCGCGACCCATCATATCAATCTAACCTCATCTAGCGACAATATTAAAATTTATGAAAATGACGTAAAAAAGTTTCGTATAGGCAAGCAACTTTGAATGATGTCCGTTCTTTTAAGCACTTAACAAGTGCATATCCTAAAAAATTTAAGGGTCGAAAAAAAGAAAGCAGTCTAGACCTTCTTTATTCAGGTTTTAGGCTGCTTTTTAATCAATTTTCTATTCTTATATTGAAATAGTAAAGAATTTAATGAATTTTGTTCTTATCTGTTCATTGTCCATGCCATGCTTTAAAGAGCGTATAGGTATTATGTCAAGAAACGGACACGTTAAATCGAGAATCGCCTCTCGTTATCTATTGATTCCATTGCTTACTAGCTTCTTCATGTTTCATCTCTCTTAATTCTGTCGAAACGATTTGTTCGGTGATCGATCAATGATCACGGAAAAGGAACTGTTTTTCGTTTTGGATGAGGGTTTTCCGTTCCAAAGCATGAAAAAAAGGAAGGTTATGAGCATTCGTGCAGAAATATGAGCCGTGATTTTCATGAATGAGCCTTTATTCAAGAATATGAGCTTCATTTTTCGAAAAAACGGGCTTTTTTTTATTTCTTTCGCTTTGCCAAGGAACAAAATCATTTTTATTCCCGATTTCCAACCCGTTGCGAATACACGAACTTTGAAAGTTGAGTAATTAATAGTATAATTTTTATATTATTTATTATATTCTTAATTTAAGGATAATTTTCGGAATGTTATTAAGAAAAATAAAGAGGAGGGGGAGTATGAATAAACGTAAAGATCACAATCTCGAGGAACTTCAAAATGAAACTTTGGCCGTACATGCTGACGACTGGGTGACCAATGATCGGACGGTAGCTCCGGCTATTTATTACTCTGCTACTTTTCGTGCAGATAATGCCGCCGAATTTGCTGATATGGCGGGTACGCCGCGCCATCCGCAATATTACACGCGTTACGGCAATCCAGTGCATGAGCGTGTAAAGAAAGTGATAGCTGAGCTCGAAGGTACAGAAACCGCACTTGTAACAGGTTCTGGGATGGGAGCGATTGCTACGACGCTTCTAGCGCTTGTCAGTGCAGGCGACCATGTGGTTGCACAGACACGCCATTATATGAGCACTGCCAAAATTATGGATGAGATGCTGCCGCGGTTTGGTGTCGAAGTGACGGTTGTGGAGCAATCTGATGTGGCAGCTTTTGAAAAAGCCATTCGCCCTAATACAAAGCTTATTATGATTGAAACTCCGGCCAATCCGACGTTGGTGTTAACCGATATTGCCGCAGTAGTAGAGTTGGCCCGTCCACGGGGCATTATCGTCGTGGCTGATAACACATTTACATCGCCGATTAACCAGCGGCCCCATGATCTGGGTGTCGACGTGGTTATCCACAGCGCAACAAAATATTTGGGCGGACACCATGATTTGACCGCCGGCGTCATTTGCACAAGCGAAGAATTAGCTGAACGTATTTGGCACACGCATATCTCAATCGGTTCGGTGCTCTCGCCAATGGACGCATGGCTGCTGTTACGCGGTTTGCGTACACTTCCGATGAGAGTTGAACGCATCAACGACAATGCCCTCGCCTTGGCCGAATTTCTGGAGAAGCAGCCGCAGATTGAACGGGTGTATTATCCCGGTCTTGCCAGCCATCCGCAGCATCAATTGGCGAAACGCCAGATGCGCGGTTTCGGCGGAATGATCGCTTTTGCAGTCAAAGGCGGTTACGAAGAAACTCAGCGCTTCGTTTCTGCTTTAAAACTGTCGCTTAACGAGTCAGCCTCGGTGGGGTCGATTCACTGGTTGTACATACAGCTGCGATGTGGGAAGGCGTGATGAACGAGGAGCAAATGCGGACTGCCGGGATCCCATATAATTTCGTACGCTTTTCGGTTGGCATCGAGCATATCGATGACTTGAAAGCGGATATTTTGCAAGCTTTGCAGGCGATATAAAAGACGATTCACGAGGTGCAAAAAGAGGCAGAATGAATAGGAAAGATCCCCTTAGACAACTAAGGAGACCTTTCCCTTTCATAAAATGTGAAATTCCATTGTGTTATTTTGTCATATCAATCACAATGCGTCCATTAATTTTGCCCTTTAACATGTCATCAAAAATATCATTGATTTCCTCTAGCGTACGGGTTTCAATGATCGTTTTTACTTTTCCTTCTGCTGCAAATTGCAGAGCTTCTTGCAAATCCTTACGCGTTCCAACAATAGAACCGACAACTTTGGTTCCATTTAAGACTGTATCGAAAATGGGGACATCTATTGATTCTGGTGGCAGTCCCACCATGACGCAAGTGCCTCCGCGTCGAATCGAACGATAAGCTTGATCGAATGCTTTTTTCGCAACAGCCGTACTAACAACACCATGCACACCGCCAATTTCTTTATGGATCCACGCTGCTGCATCCTCTTTTGCTGCATTGACCACTTTATCAGCACCTAGTTTTAAGGCAAGTTCTAATTTTTCATCATGCATATCAATGGCCACTACATTCATTCCCATAGCTTTAGCATATTGGACCGCAAGATGACCTAATCCGCCGATGCCAAAGATGGCTACCCATTCACCTGGTTTGACATCGGATACTTTCAATGCTTTATAGGTAGTCACTCCTGCACAAAATATAGGAGCGGCTTCTACAAATCCTAAATTGTCAGGAATCTTCACTACATAATCGGCAGCTGCGACGCAATATTCTGCATAGCCGCCGTCTACTGAATACCCTGCATTTTCTTGGTTTAAGCAAAGAGTTTCGCGTCCTGACAAACAATATTCACAATGCCCGCACGCTGAATAAAGCCAAGGAATACCCACTCGGTCACCGACTTTTAAGTGAGTAACACCTTCTCCTACTTCTTCTACTATTCCGACACCCTCATGCCCTGGAATGAGAGGCAGCTTTGGTTTCACCGGCCAATCTCCATGAGCGGCGTGCAAATCTGTATGGCATACGCCGCATGCTTGGATATGGACTAATATTTCATTGAAACCTGGCTTTGGCTTAGGAACGTCTTGCACTTCTAGCCTTTCCTTAAATTGTTTTACTACTGCCGCTTTCATACTCCCACTCCTTTTAGAAAATCTTTCGAAATGGACGTTGCATTCGAGTTTTCCGTGATTAGTAGAATTCTACCTTTGTTAAAAAGCAGTGCTAAGCAGTTTCCATTTTTTTAGTTCAAATAATGCCGGCTACACTTTGAAATAATGTGAAATATTTCACAAATATAAGGGTAAATGAAAGCAAGAATGTTAGGTTCTTGCTTTCACACTATTAATATAAATCAGTTTTTTGCAAAAATGTATGACAAACTTGTGAAATATTTCACAAATTAAAAGGCAATATTTGCTTGCAGGCTGATCGAATCCGTGGAAGATGCGGAACAGGCTTTAGCAGTTGGGGCTTGTGCGATTACGATTTCCAATGTGGATTTATGGAAACAATTTATATAGGGCGGCTGAAAAATGCCGGGAACGCCTTAGACGGGAAAAGAAAGGCATTCCGCATTTTTTATAAAAAGTAGATTGAAAATTTCAAATTATCGTTGACAACGCTTTCATCCGTCGTTATGATGGAGTTAAGTTAATAAATCGTGACGGAGAAGAAGAGACTCACAAAATCCTCATATGAATGGGTGATTTCGTGGGTTTTTTATTTTTTGAAATGAAAATGTAAAGGGGATGATGGGATGTCATATATTGGCGAACTAGTAGGTACGGCCATCCTGATCATATTTGGAGCCGGTGTATGCGCCAATGTGAATTTGAAGAAAACATTTGCTCACAATGCGGGTTGGCTTGTTATTACTATTGGTTGGGGGCTTGGTGTCACAATGGGGGTTTATGCGGTTGGAAAATTCAGCGGTGCCCATTTAAATCCGGCGGTCACCATCGCCTTGGCCTTCAATGGAGATTTTCCGTGGTCCAAGGTGCCAGGCTATATTTTGGCTCAAGTCATCGGAGCCTTTATTGGAGCCTGTATAGTGTATCTTCATTTTCTGCCGCACTGGAAGGTGACGGAAGATCCCGCCGCGAAGCTGGGAATTTTTGCAACGGGGCCGGCGATTCCCAATATTTTTGCTAATTTATTGAGTGAATTTATCGGAACTTTTGTATTGATGCTAGGAATTTTGACAATCGGAGCTAATAAATTTACTGATGGATTAAATCCGTTGTGTGTTGGGCTTTTAGTTGTAGCCGTCGGGGTTTCTCTCGGAGGAACGACTGGGTACGCGATCAACCCGGCGCGCGATTTCGGACCGAGGCTTGCTCACTTTTTGCTGCCCATCCAAGGAAAAGGCTCTTCTAATTGGGGATATGCCTGGATTCCCATTGTCGGTCCTATATTAGGAGGTTCTGTCGGAGCTTTATTCTATCGAGCTGTTTTTCTAGGAGAAGCAACAGGGGCCTTATGGGGAATGTTGGCTGTATCTGTGATTCTATTATTCAGTTCTTTTTTAGCAGAGAAAAAAAGAAATCACCGCATCCAAGTAAAAAGTGAAAAATGGGAGGGAATCTAATGGAAAAGTACATTTTAGCATTAGATCAAGGAACGACTAGTTCCAGAGCGATTTTATTCGATAAAGAAGGGAAAATTGTCCATACGGCGCAGAGAGAGTTCCATCAACTGTTTCCGCAGCCGGGCTGGGTCGAGCATAATCCTAATGAAATATGGGGTTCTATTCTTGCTTGCATCGCAGCCGTACTCTCCGAAGCAGGGATTGAGGCAAATCAAGTAGCGGGGATTGGGATCACCAACCAACGGGAAACGACGGTCGTTTGGGAGAAGGATACCGGGAAACCGATCTACAATGCTATTGTATGGCAGTCAAGGCAAACAGCTGACATATGCGAACAATTAAAGGAAAAAGGGTATAATGAGCTGTTTCATAAAAAAACGGGATTATTGATTGATCCGTATTTTTCCGGAACAAAAATCAAATGGATATTAGATCATGTGGAAGGTGCACGCGAACGGGCGAAAAAGGGAGAGTTGCTGTTTGGAACGATTGACACTTGGCTGATTTGGAAACTATCCGGCGGAAAAGCCCATGTGACGGACTATTCGAATGCTTCCCGCACGTTGCTTTACAACATCCATGAGCTGAAGTGGGATGAAGAGCTCTTGGAAATTCTGGACGTGCCGAAAGAAATGCTGCCGGAAGTCCGACCGTCATCGGAAGTTTATGCCAAAACGGTTTCTTATCATTTTTTTGGCGAGGAAGTGCCGATTGCCGGGGCTGCCGGGGACCAGCAGGCAGCGCTGTTCGGTCAGGCATGCTTTGAAGAAGGGATGGCGAAAAACACGTATGGAACCGGCTGTTTTATGCTCATGAATACAGGCGATAAAGCTGTAGAATCGAAACATGGTTTGTTGACGACCATTGCCTGGGGGATCGACAATAAAGTCGAATATGCGCTGGAAGGCAGTATTTTTGTAGCCGGTTCGGCCATTCAATGGCTTCGGGATGGATTGAGAATGTTAAAAAGTGCTCCGGAAAGCGAAAGTTATGCGACTCGTGTAGAATCAACGGAAGGAGTTTATGTCGTACCGGCTTTTGTGGGTCTCGGAACGCCTTATTGGGACAGCGATGTCCGGGGGGCTGTCTTCGGGTTGACACGAGGTACGTCCAAAGAGCATTTTATTCGGGCCACGCTGGAATCGCTGGCTTACCAAACAAAAGATGTACTGACTTCCATGGAAGCAGATTCGGGAATCTCCCTGAAAACACTCAGAGTCGACGGGGGAGCAGTCATGAATAACTTTTTGATGCAGTTTCAAAGCGATATCCTTAATGTACCTGTCGAACGGCCGATTATTAATGAAACAACAGCCTTAGGGGCTGCTTATCTGGCAGGTCTTGCTGTTGGCTTTTGGAAAGATCGCCAAGAAATATCCTCTCAATGGAAACAGGATCGGCAATTCACGCCGACAATGGCTCAAGAGAATCGTGAAACATTGTACAACGGTTGGAAAAAAGCGATTGAAGCGGCACAGGCTTTTAAATGGTAACAAAATATGTTATAATAAAAACAAGTTAATATTAAGTCTAGAGATTAGGAGAGACCAAGAAGCATTATAGGTTGCTGTAATGTTTTTTTGGTCTCTCCTTTTTTATGGGCTTATGTACATTCGGTAAGGGGAGGGAGCTGTCCATGATTTTTTCCTCAGAAAATCGTGACGAAGTGATAGAGAAGATGAAAACAGATACATTTGATTTGCTAGTGATTGGCGGGGGAATTACCGGCTGCGGGATTGCTTTGGATGCTGCCGCAAGGGGAATGAAAACGGCATTGGTCGAAATGCAGGATTTCGCAGCAGGAACGTCAAGCCGTTCTACCAAACTCGTGCACGGCGGTTTGCGGTATTTAAAACAATTGGAAGTAAAAATGGTGGCCGAGGTCGGGAAAGAACGGGCGATCGTCTACGAAAACGGGCCGCACGTGACGACACCGGAATGGATGCTTCTTCCTTTTCATAAAGGCGGGACGTTCGGTGCGTTTACGACAAGCATTGGGCTGCGTGTTTATGATTTCTTGGCAGGCGTCAAAAAATCGGAAAGAAGGACGATGCTTTCCGCTGAGGAAACCTTGCGCAAGGAACCTCTCATTAAGAAAGAAGGCTTAAAAGGCGGGGGATATTATGTTGAATATCGCACGGATGACGCCCGGCTCACCATTGAGGTAGCGAAAAAAGCAGTGGAGAACGGCGCTTGCTTGCTGAATTATGTCAAAGCGGAACAGTTTTTATACAGCGGCAAAAAAATGATTGGTGCCCGCGTAAAAGATTGTGTTACAGGAGAAAGTTTTGAAATTCGTGCCAAAAAAGTGGTCAATGCCGCCGGGCCGTGGGTGGATGAAGTGCGAAAAAAAGACCATTCGATGAATGGTAAACATTTGCGTTTGACAAAGGGAGTTCATATTGTCATCGATCAATCTGTATTCCCGCTAAGGCAGGCGGTATACTTCGACACCCCTGATGGCCGAATGGTGTTTGCTATTCCACGAGCAGGGAAAACGTATGTTGGTACAACCGATACGTTTTATGACGGCGATGCCCGCTATCCCAAACCGCTTAAAAAAGACTGGGAATATTTGTTGAACGCTATTCATTTTATGTTTCCGGATGTCCAAGTAAGCGAAAAAGATATTGAATCCAGCTGGGCAGGAGTAAGGCCGCTTATATACGAGGAAGGGAAAGACCCTTCGGAAATTTCCCGCAAAGACGAAGTATGGGAAGGAGACAGCGGCCTGATTACCATTGCCGGCGGAAAATTGACCGGATACCGCAAAATGGCGGAAACCGTGGTAGATCTTGTGGCAAAAGAATTAGCGTCAGAAGACGGAAAAACGTTTAAGCCTTGCCAAACCCGCTATTTGCCGATTTCCGGGGGTGATGTCGGCGGATCGGACAACTGGCCGATTTTCGTGACGCAAATGACAAAAAAAGCAACGCAGTATGGCTTGAAAGAAGAGGAAGGCCGCAGACTGGCACAGCTGTACGGTTCCAATGCCGAAATTTTATATAAGATCGCCAGTGAATATCAAAAAGCCCCCGGTGAAAAGCTGCTCCCGGCTGCTATATACGCTCAGCTCCTGTATGCCATCCGTTATGAAATGGCTGTAAAACCTGTCGACTTTTTTATTCGAAGGACTGGTTCTGTTTTCTTTGATATAAAATGGGCAAAAAAATGGAAAGAACCAGTTGTAGCGACGATGGCCGAAATTTTTCAATGGGATGAAGAAACGAAAGAATCTTATATGGAAGAATTGGAAAAAGAAATCACCGATGCCGAAAGACCGGTGGATGCAACGGACATACACAGTTAAATCGATTTTGAAATCGAAATCTTTGGATTAGAAAGGGCAATGGAAATTTGTTTCATCCTGCCCCGACACAACTTCTTATAAGTCGGGGCTGCCTTATTGGCGGGGAATGACAAAAGTTTTTGTTTTTTCGACAGATTAATATGAATTTTTCGTCATTTATTGAAGGGCTGTACAAAATAGCTTTGTTTCGTATATAATATATTTTGCGCTAATGAAAGAGGTCATATGGAGAAGTACCCAAGCGGCTGAAGGGGACGCACTCGAAATGCGTTAGGACGGGTGACCGTCGCGTGGGTTCAAATCCCACCTTCTCCGTTACCCATTTGACAAGAGGTTCTCGGATTGATCCCGGGAACCTTTTTGATTTATGACATTAGTCAGTTGAGCTTGCGATAGCGTGCGAAACAATAAACCACCTGCTATGCGGTGGCGCCGATTTATACTAGATCATATAAAGAAGTCCCTCCTGCATTGTCAAGGAGGGACTTCTTTATGGAATTCATTACTTTAAAAGATTCCGTCCATGAGGGCGGCAAACCAGTTTTCCTTTTGAATTTCTTCTTTTACCGTTGCTTTTACTTGGGCCTTTTTCTCTAATTTCGTCGTTAAATATCCGTAAGAACCATCCCGCAACGTAATTTTCCCAATAACGGTCCCTTTTTGAATAGGAGATTTAAGTTTCTTTTGATCTGTTAAAAATTTGGGCATAAGCGTCAGCTTGGCTTTGATCGAATGGCTGTTTTTAGGAACCAATTCAGTAACGGTTGTTTTAGATGTAATGGCTGCTTTTTCTTTCGTCCCGTTTTCTACGGGGATCTTTTGCTGGTTCGTTGGTAAGAATTTTTCCGGTGAAATTTTTTGATAGTCCCAATGGGTAAAGCCGTAGTCCAGCAATTTTTGAGCCTGCATGTAACGGGCTTTTGAAGATCGTTTTCCTTTTTTATTTTTGGCGTCTATGATGACGGCAATCAATTCGCGTTGTCCTCTTTTAGCTAATGCTACGATGCCGTAGCCTGCTGCATCATTCATGCCCGTTTTCAAACCGATGGCGCCTTTATAAGGATATTTACCATTTGGCAGCAATTGATTTTTATTACGAAGAGGGATGCTGTACGAATCTGTAACAGGAAACTGATCAAGTTCTTTTTTTTCGATATCCATTTCATTTGGGAAAGAATGAATGAAATGGTATGCCAATAAAGCGAGATCACGGGCTGACATCTTATTTTCGCCATCGGAAGCTGTTCCTTCCACTTGGTAAGGAGCAAGATCCTGGTTGTTTAATCCGGAAGTATTCACAAAAGACGAATGTTTCAAGCCAAGCTGTTTGGCTTTGTCATTCATCATTTGGACAAAGTGCTTGTCTGATTTGCCGGCCATTCGACCAAGAGCACGGCTGGCGGCGTTGGCCGATACCAGCGTCATGGCATTATATAAATCACGCACGGTGTACGATTGCCCTTGATACAGAGGAACATTTCCCAGCCCCGGCCTAGTGGACAAGTCTTGGTCGGTGGCATCCGCATGGTAGACATCATCCCATTTGAGATCGCCTTTTTGGATTTTTTCTAAAATGAGATATTGTGTCATCAATTTAGACATGCTAGCGACCGGCAACGATTCATCCATATTTTGGCCATAAAGAATTTTTCCGGACTTTGCATCCACTAAAATCGCCGCTTTGGCATGAACGCTCATATCACTGGCTGCTTCTGCTTTCGAATGGCGGCCGCTTGGAAACGACATACTGATCCCGGCGACAAGAAGGATCGCTACCAAATACATATGTACATATCGAATCATAAAACTTCCCACTCCTTCCCCCTTATTATATCTCGTTTTCTGTATAGCCGAATAAAAAAATAGAAGTACTTATTCGCCTTGCTCCCTTTGCTTTCCAATTGCCGCAAGGATTCGCCGCTATTTAGGAATAGCAAGAGAAGGTTTGCGGGAAGAAAAACAGCCAAAAGAAAAAATCCATTTTATAGAGAAGAGTGCTCTTGGAAGTTTGTGAAAAAAATGAAACTAGTATACCATAATAAGAAACATGATCTTTGGGAATGTGGAGAAAGAAGGAGGAAACAGAAGTTGGCGATTGTTTTGACCATGTTTGCCATGGGGCTCTTGCTCGGTTTTATAGGAGCAGGGGGGTCTGGCTTTATTATTGCTATATTGACTGTTCTATTTAACATCCCGATACATACGGCGCTGGGAACGTCGCTTACGGCAATGGCGTTTACCAGTTTATCAGGAGCTTATAGCCATTTTAGAGAAGGCAATACAGCTGTCGGTGTCGGACTGGTTGTCGGAATTTTTGGCGCGATAGGTTCTTACATCGGATCTAAAATTGCGACTGTTATCCCTGCCGGTGATCTTCATTGGCTGACAGCGGGAATGCTGTTTTTATCCTCCATTTTACTGTTAGTCCGTTTATCTCTGTCTAAAAAGGCCGAAGAGACAAAAACGAAAGAAGTGAAGTGGAATCAGCCGCTGACAATGATAAAGGCGATAATACTTGGAATAGTGGCCGGAATTTTATCAGGAACATTTGGAATCGGAGCCACTCCATTTATTCAGTTGGGTCTCTTGACGATGCTTGGTTTGACGATCCGCCAATCGGTCGGGACTACTATGCTAGTGATTTTGCCGATAGCGATTGGAGGCGGAACGGGGTATAGACAGGCTGGATACTTGGACTGGATATTGCTGTTGGAAGTATTGGTAGGTACCATGACGGGGGCTTATGTAGGAGCTAAATTTACCAATTTGGCCCCGAAAAGTGTTTTAAAAGCAGCCATGGTTTTAACGCCGGCCGTAGCAGCGTTGCTGTTGTTAATACAATAGTTTCACAGATTGCTTTTAATGAATTTATAAGGGTTCATGAAGCGGAGAGCGTTTTTATTGGATGAACCGGAATTCTGCCTATAACCTTAGTTTGTTCCCTTCTATAGGAAAAATGAAGAAAAAGTGTATGAAAAAACGGACTCCCTTCAAAAGAAGTTCTGTCCGTTTTTTCATTAGTTTTCTTTTGTTTGTAATTTCCGCAAAAATTGTGCTTCTTGAAACTGCCTTCTCAGTTTTTTGGTGTCATAAAAATTTTTCAACTTTGGATACACGATTGGAGCAATCAGTGCACCATATAAGAGCCATTTTTTTGCTTTTGAATTGGCCATATTCATCATCCCTTTTCCTTTGAATTCTCGTTAAATAACGCTGTGCTTCAAAAATTTTCATCCAACGGTTTGAAAACCGAAAGAAGGAAGCCAGGTCCTTATTTTCCTTCGGCAACTTTAAACAAGCCATTTTATTAAATACTGTTCCGAATTAAATATACTATAAATATAGTTGGAATAAAAGTATGGATGTTTTTAAAAGTGTGATAATTTTTAAAATGAGTATAATCAGGATAATGTTGATAAAAAATGATAATCGCTTTAAAGTTCGTGCAGCCTGTTTGCTTTATCCATCAGTCAGAGATGAACAAACGATTCCTTTTTTAGTGCCTGCATTCGAGATGAAGCGGCGAGAGAGTGTGATCTTCAATTCAATGCTGTAAGATAAACTGAAAAAAGGATGAGAGGAACATTAATATTCCCTTTCATCCTTTTTTCATTTTCGCCTTTTCTTTTTATTTTTGAGGGTCTTTTTGAAATGTATTTGCTTGGAAGTGTACATTGATGATAACGTCTATCCGATTTTCATTCATTGCCCCGAAAATTTTACATATCGCCTGTCGCCAAGAAAAAAGATTAGTCGGGCGATCACTGTTTGAATACTAGATTGTTTTAATCTTCGTTCGAAATATGTAAGATTTCGAACAATTTAAAGAGCAAGCTTAGTAGAACGGCCACGACTGTAGCCAATGCCATTCCTTTTATCGAGAAAGATCCCCATGTAAAAGTCGTTCCGCTGATTCCGATCACAAGCACGACTGCTGTCAAGATCATATTGATCGGCTTGGAATAATCGATTTGCGATTCGACCAGCATTCTCAATCCTGAAACGGCTATTACTCCAAACAATAGCAAAGAAATACCGCCCATAACGGGAGTAGGGATGGACGAAATCAAGGCAGCCAGTTTCCCGAAAAAGGACAGAAGAATGGACAGAACGGCAGCTCCTCCGATCACCCAAGTCGAGTACACTTTCGTCAATGCCAATACACCAATGTTTTCCCCATAAGTAGTATTGGGCGTGGATCCTACAAAGCCTGATAAAGTGGTAGAGATTCCGTTTCCGAGAATAGAACGGGCAAGACCAGGGTCTTTCAATAAGTCTTTCCCCACAATATTTTGTGTGACCACAAGGTGTCCAATATGTTCAGCGACAACTACTAGAGCGGCTGGAACGATGATGGCGATGCTTGCCCAATCCCATGATGGAGCATAAAAATCAGGGATCGCAAACCATTTCGCTTCTTTGATCGGTTGAAAATCGACCATTCCAAGGGATAAGGCGCTGATATAGCCAACCGTGATCCCGATCAGAATAGGGATGATTTTCAAAAAGCCGCGGAGCACTACGTTTCCAAGAATCGTCACTCCTAATGTCAAAAGAGAAACGAAAATGGTTTTTCCGTCCGGCGACCAATGAGCGGGTGGATGGCTTAAAGGTTTAATCAACCCCGCCATGTCAGCCGCGGTAGGAACCAGTTCTAAACCGATAACCGTAATAATGGATCCCATCGCTGCCGGCGGAAAGACGACATCGATCCACTTTGTTCCGGCCAGATGAATGATAAGGCTGATCAGAATAAAAATAATTCCTACTGCTATAAAGCCACCCAGGGCTTCATGATAGCTCTTTTCTCCCAAAACAACAAATACGGGTGAAATAAAAGCAAAGCTGGAACCTAGAAAAGCCGGTATCTTGCCTTTCGTAATGAATAAATAAAGTAAAGTGCCGATTCCGTTCATCAGCAAAATGGTGGCCGGGTTGACATGAAACAAAATAGGCACCAACACAGTTGAGCCGAACATCGCAAATAGATGCTGCAGACTCAACGGAACTAGAGCTGCAAAAGACGGCCGCTCATCTACATCAAATGTTTTCATCGATTGATTAAGCTCCTTTTGTATAAAAATTGTGAAGATAAATTTCTTGTACTATTATACGACAAAATTCGAACAATTCCTTGTCCAAATGTGAAAGAAGTCGATTTCCTTTATGTGCCACTGACAAAACTTCTTATGAATCTCCAAAGTTAGTGAAAGGCTTTTAGACGGCTTTGTTGAATATCCTTATTTAGAAGGAAAAACGGGAGGGAACTAGTGTGGAGCAGGCATATTTTAGTTCGGAAGTAGCAAAAAGCTTAGGGATCGGGGCGAGCACACTTCGCAAATACGCTTTGGCTCTTGAAGAGAATGGCTATCATTTTGAGCGAGGCATCAACCATTCACGTGTCTTTTATCCGAAAGATGTGGCAGTCATTCAGCGGATCATTGAAGCGATCACAAAAAATAACGTTTCCTTTGAAAAAGCGATTCAAATGGCGGCCGAACAAAGCCGGGAGCAACAAGAAAATCAAGCGATTGAGTCTCCAAAACAGGAAATTCATGTTCAAAGTCAAGATGTTTATGAACGTTTGCAGCAGTTGGAAGAAGGACAAAATCGACTCATCGAGATTAATCGTGAGCTGATTTGTAAATTAGAACAGCAACAATTGTGGATCAAGCAAAAAATGGAAGAAATCAAAATTGAAGAACGAGACCGTCATTTAATTCAGAGCTTAGGGACAACGCAGGAAAATAAATCAAAAATATGGGTTCGCCCTTTTGAAAGTTTAGCCACCGTGTTGTTTGGAGAAAAAAAGAAACGCAAGCGAAATAAAACAGGGCTTTCGATTAGCTGAGGATGCAAGTCATTAATCGACATGGACAAATGTTAAAGACATTTCAAGGGAAAAAGCTGGAATGAAATTTACAAAAATACTGGGATTCTCCAGTGAACGTGGTAAATAAGAAAACCCGCCGAGATTGATATTATCCCTCTTGTGTAGACAGTTGGAAAAAAACCCATACTGTTTTGCATAGGAGGGATTTGTTTTGGCAAAAAGGGACCAAAATTCATAAACTATTCAGTTGAGCACCAGAATTGGATGTTTTTCATTTGTCAAAGTTAAGATTTTACTGTGATCGTGAAAGTGACGAGATTTCTGCGGAAAAGCGAGTCGGGCGAGACCCTACTGCGGGGGACAAATAAGAGACTTCGGGACCGCCAGCGGAAAGCAATGCCCGATACCGATCTTTACATGAATAAAGGGATGCACCGGGAGCGATATGAATCGTCGGACGGCCTCGGTTTTGTGATGGTATTGAAAAAATAGTTTTGATAGAAGATTTCGATGATTTAATAAGCTGTATAAGGGCAGAAGAATGGCACGGATCATGCCGTTCATCAAAGCGGCTGCCATTTTTTTAAAAATAATTAACCATATTTTAACGAAAAATCAATAATATTTTAATATAATATTTTTTGTCTGACTGTCGTTTTTGCAGAAACATCTTGAGACTGGATTTCAACTATTTACAGCCGTATTCGAAAAGGGGCAACTTGACATTTTTTCCATGCAATGCACCAAGTTCATACCATATTTTGTAGAAAATTGGATGAACTGAATAGGAGAATTACATATTGAGAAAATAAAAATAATAAAAAAATCAATGAAGAAACAGAAAATCAAAGGGAAAATTTGTATAAATATGTAGATTATTAGATGTTTTTTTCCTATAATAAGTAAATGGAGGGAATCTTTTTCATAGCAAGAGAACTGCAAAAAGATTCGTCAAAAAAAGTCGTGCCAGGAAGGAAAACGGTTTAAATGTCCATTTTTTTTGCAGAAAATTATGAAGACATGTCGATAAAACAAATGGCCAGTCACGACCTATTGACAAGGCTCCGCAACCGAAATGCTTTCATGGAAGATTTGAATAGATGGATCGATTGCAACGGTGGGATGTTTGCTGTTTTTTGCTTCGATTTGGATAGCTTTCAAAAAATGAATGATGCACTAGGCCACAGGATCGGAGATAAAGTGTTGGAAAAAATAGCTGAACGGTTGCAAGAAGTCATCGGAAAACATGGGACAGTCTATAGGGTCGGCGGAGACGAATTTGTTGCTCTAGTGAAATACGGAGAAAAAAGGGAACCGTATGTTCAATTAGCGCAGCAAATAATGGAAGTGATTGGCAGAAAAATGGAAGTGGAAGAATACGAAGTTTTTATCACTACCAGCATTGGATTAAGTTTTTATCCTAACGATGGTGAGGATCCTGACACATTGTTTCAAGTCGCAGAAGTGGCTTTATCCCGGGCAAAAGAGTTCGGTAAAAATAATTGCCAAATCTATGCTTCATCTATGAAAAGATCGACGTTTAAAATGTATTATCTAGAAAAAGAACTGCGCAAAGCTTTAAAAAACGATGGCTTATCGATCGAATATCAGCCGCGTATAGAAGCCAACACGAATCAAATTGTTGGTGCAGAAGCTCTTTTGCGTTGGCACCATCCTGAATGGGGGACTGTACTGCCATCGGAGTTTATTCCGTTGGCAGAAGAAGGAGGATTAATTAACGAGATCGGTGACTGGGTGATAAGGAAAGTATGCGAACAAATCCATGAATGGCAAAGCCAAAACATTGAAGTTCCAACGATCTCTATTAATATATCAGCAAAACGGTTTTTGAAAAAAGGTTTATATGAAACGATCCTGCAAGCAACGACGGACCACCAAATCGAACCTTCGCAGCTGGAAATGGAAATAACGGAGTTGTCTTTACTTCTTTTGAATGACCTGGTATTGGAACAATGGAGAAAAATACAAAACTTAGGAGTGCGGATTGCTTTAGATGACTTTGGCACAGGGTATTCCTCCATTAATAGCTTAAGAAAATATCCGATTGATACATTAAAAATCGACCGTTCTTTTATCCAATATTTAGAGGAGAACGTTATTGATCAAGCCATTATAAAAGCGTTGATCGAGATGGCGCATGCAATGGGAACGCGCGTCGTGGCAGAAGGAGTAGAGACAAAATCGCAGTTGCAGTTTTTGCAGCAATGCCGTTGTGATGAAATTCAAGGATTTTTATTTAGTAAGTCGCTGCCCGGCAAGGAGATTGGACAGTTATTTATCCAAAAAATGGTTATTCCGCGAGAAATGATTTCTAGTGAAAAAAGGAAAAACATTCAATCCAATCCATCGAATTCTTTTGTTTGTTACTTGTCAGCCAATAAAACAAAACAAACAACGGACAATGAATAATAGATGTCTTGTCGACGATCAAGGTTTATAGAGGATGGCTCGTTCATAAGCGTAGTTCGTGAAAGAATGGGTTGTCATAGAGTGAGAGATTGGACGAGCCCAATTTTCAACTTTAAGGCGGAGATCATTTCCTTGGCTGTTCATCGAGAGACATAGAAAAACATAGTAGTGAAAAAAGGAAAAAATATCGAATCCATGAAAGCATAGGGCTTGCTCAAAAGGGAGTCAACCTATAATGAGCCGGCTTTTTTTGCTTTTTAAAGGATCAATTGGACGAAAAAAGATCTTTTCTTCGAAAGGGGAAAAGTACAGGCTTTTTACGCATAGATTGTCGATTTGCCTTTCTCATTCTGTTTTATGCTTAGTTAAGGTTCATAATGCAGAGAAAATTCTTGTAAATCAGTCAAAAACAAACTATGATAGACACGTATTGACAAACATTTTAAGTTGAAAGGATGGAGGGATATGACAAAAGAACAGCAAATGTTTTTATCGATTTTAAAAGCAGCTTATGAAGAAGGATATAAAAAAGATAGCAATTTGGAAAATATTTTAAACTTGATCAAAACACAGATGGTGAAATTAGAATCGAACAACTCTTAAATGAAACAGGGTATTTACATAGAAAAATAGAGTGCAAAAAAGAGACCGGTTTGGAAGAAAAGGAACCGGTCTCTTTTTAATCTGAAAAAGTTGGAAAAGATTCCATTCTTTTCAGTTGCGGGAAGAAAGCAGCCGAGCGATCTATTGGCAAGGCGGCAGATGGAACACGATATTTGTCCGTTTTGGATTGCAAAAGTAAGCAGATGGCTTCCGAATCTGGGCATGATGAAAGCCGCCTTTTCGGAAGAAATGGGAGGGAGAAAGTTTCCTATAAAAATAGACATCCGTTTCTGCTGTGAAAGCACAACTAAATGAGTTTTCTTGCAAGTGGATCTTGATAGTTGGAGTGTTTTGGCGTATAATTTTTAAATATTATTATAGTATAAATTTTCAGAATTGAAATCACAAGTAAAACGAGGAGAAGTGGAATGGAGAGAGTCTTTAATTTTTCTGCAGGTCCGTCGATGTTGCCGTTGCCCGTTTTGGAAAAAGTCCAAAAAGAATTGCTCAATTATCGTGGAACTGGGATGTCTGTAATGGAACTCAGTCATCGATCCAGTGCATTTGAAGAAATTATTCAGGAAGCAGAAGTTTTGCTGCGTGAATTAATGAGCATTCCTGACAATTACAAAGTGTTATTTTTGCAAGGGGGCGCTTCTTTGCAGTTTGCGATGATCCCCATGAATTTGCTTGTGAAAAATAAAAAAGCGGATTTTGTACATACAGGTTCATGGTCGAAAAAAGCCATGGCGGAAGCAAAAAAATTCGGCGAAGTTCGTGTTGTCGCCTCTTCAGAAGATAAGAAATTCAGTTATATTCCATCCTTGGATCCGGCTATGTTTTCCGAGGATGCAGATTATGTCCATATTACGACGAATAACACCATTGAAGGAACTTGTTATTTCTCAGTTCCGGATACGGGAAGCATCCCTCTCGTTGCGGATATGTCTTCCAATATTCTTGCACAGGAATATGATGTGTCCAAATTTGGTCTGATCTATGCGGGAGCACAAAAAAACATTGGCCCTGCCGGTTTGACCGTCGTCATAATACGGGAAGATCTCATTGGAAACGCACCTGAGAATTGCCCCGTCATGTTAAACTATCAGACCCACAGTGATAAAGGTTCGTTGTATAATACGCCGCCGACGTTCAGTATTTATGTAGCAAAACTTGTTTTTGAATGGTTGAAAGAACTGGGCGGGGTATCCGTGATGGAAAAAATCAATCGAGAAAAAGCCCAGCTGCTTTACGAATTCTTGGATCAATCTGAGCTATTCCATTCCCCTGTGGAAAAAGAAAGTCGCTCATTAATGAATATTCCTTTTACACTGCCTTCTGAAGAATTGAACACTCAGTTTATTAAAGAGGCAAAAGCGCAAGGATTGGAAACATTAAAAGGCCACCGTACCGTCGGAGGAATGCGTGCAAGCATATATAATGCAATGCCGATTGAGGGAGTAAAAAAGCTGGTGGAATTTATGAAAAGCTTTGAGGCAAAAACAGCTAGGAGGAATAGAAGCAATGTACACAATTAAAACTTACAACAGCATTGCCGAAAGTGGTTTAAATATTTTGCGCCAAGAAAATTTTACGATTAACAATGATGCTGACCAACCGGACGGCATTATATTGCGTAGCTTTAATTTGCATAATGTTGATATTCCGAGGAGTGTAAAAGCCATCGCGCGTGCAGGTGCGGGGGTGAACAACATTCCAGTGCAAGCATGTTCAGAACGAGGAATTGTGGTTTTCAATACGCCTGGAGCCAATGCAAATGCTGTGAAAGAATTGGTATTGGCTGTTTTGCTTGCTTCCTCAAGGAACTTATTTGATGGCGTGGAATGGGCGAAAACGCTTCGGGGGCAAGGTGATCAAGTTCCTTCCTTGGTGGAAGCAGGTAAAAAAGAGTTTGTCGGAACAGAGATTAAAGGGAAAAAATTAGGGATTATTGGCTTGGGTGCCATAGGGGCCCTGGTGGCTAACGATGCCCTCGAACTGGATATGGAAGTCATTGGATTTGATCCATTTATTTCCGTCGATACGGCTTGGAACTTGTCCAGAAACGTCCAAAGGGCTATGAACATTGAACAAATTTTTTCCGCATGTGACTATATTACCGTTCATGTGCCGCTTACGGATCAAACGAGAGAAATGTTCAATCGAGAAGCATTTAGCCAAATGAAGCCAGGGGTACGGATTTTGAATTTTTCTCGTGGAGAACTAGTAAACGAACATGATTTGAATGAGGCGATTGAAAAAGGGATTGTGGCTAAGTATATAACGGATTTTCCAAATGACCGCATATTAGGCATGAAGAACGTCATTGCAGTCCCGCATCTCGGAGCTTCCACGAAAGAATCGGAAGAAAATTGCGCCATCATGGCCGCCAAACAGTTAAAAGATTATTTAGAAACAGGGAATATTAAAAATTCTGTTAATTTCGCCAATGTAGAGCTCCCTTATGTCGGCAGAAAACGGATTACGGTGATCCATCAAAATATTCCAAATATGGTGGGACAGATGACTTCCATTTTAGCAGAAAGCCATCTCAACATTGCCGATATGCTGAATCGAAGCAAAGGCGAGTGGGCTTATACGTTGATTGATATTGACAATAAAGTGAATGGCGATGTTCTGCCAAGTGTAGAAGCAAGAATAAAAGAAATCAAGGGGGTTGTGGCTGTTCGGTCCATTTGATCTGCCAGTTTAAAAGATTTTAGAAAATAGAAAATAACCTAAAGGCGACGTCACGATCGATGGATAGGGAGTTTCAGGCTCAAACTGTTATTCTAGTATTCTTTCTTTTAATCTTTCGAGGTTTATTAGCAAAAAAAGTTCACGGAACATATGGATTCCGTGAACTTTTTTGTATTTACTGATCAAAATAAAGGAGAATGCCTTCGCACTCACATAATATGGATACTATTTTTCTTTCCATTTGAGCCAGTCATAGGATTCCAAGATGGACAGGAACGTGACTAAGCGTTCCAGAATGGGGGAGGCTTTGTCCCCCAGCTTTGTTTCTACGACATTCGCAAGCTCTAAAACTGTGCTTTTCCCGTCTATATGTCGGATGACAAAGAACCCTAAGTCATCCAATTGGATTTTTCTTTCTGACGGCTGCTTTAAAAATCGGACGGAAAATCGTTCGATCAGATTAGTACGTGGAACGATTAAACGCTGATTTTCATGGTCGATCTTTAGATTGTCTTTCAGTACCGGCACCATTTCCAAGAGATTTTTCTTCCGCCGGATCATTTTTTAGCCAGCCCTTTTTTGCTGGTAGAAGCCATGTATAACATCACGCATATGATGATAAATAAAAGAAGAGGCAGCCATTGGTTTTCGGTTGCTACATTTTCAGGAACCGGCACCTTCAGCCAAATTAAAATTGCGATGATCACGCCGACGAGAGATTCTCCCGCAATCAGACCGGATGCAAAAAGAACTCCTTTTTCGCTGCGTTTTTCTTTTTCTTCTTTCGATTTTGAAAGTACTTCTACAAGCCAGCGGACGATTCCTCCTGCCATAATCGGAACGCTTGTGTGAACCGGCAAATAAATACCAACGGCGACAACAAGGGAATTCAATCCTAAAAATTCAATTACGATTGAAATAGAAGCACCGATTAATATCAGTTCCCAAGGCAAGTTTCCACCCATAATTCCTTCTACTAATATTTTCATCAACATAGCTTTCGGAGCAGGCAGAGCAGCTGATCCCATCGTATAGGCTTTATGCAGCATCACAAGGATGAAGCCCATTACAAGACCGGAAGCCAAGACACCGATCATCATGGCAACTTGTTGTTTCCACGGTGTTCCTCCGACAAGATAACCGGTTTTTAAATCTTGGGAAATATCACCTGCTACGGCAAGTGCCGTACAAACAATGGCAGCGACAGTAAAGGCTGCAACCATTCCTTCTTTTCCGTGATAACCTGTCAGTTTAAAAATAAGCGTGACGATGAGCAGTGTGGCGATCGTCATTCCAGAAACCGGAGAAGAAGAACTTCCAACGATTCCGACTATTCTGGAAGCGACAGTTACAAATAAGAAGCCAAAAACGGCGATAGCGAGCGCTCCGAGAATTCCTACCTTCACAAACGGGTCAAGAGCAATGATAACGATGAGAACGAGTGCACCTAAAATTACGTATTTCATCGGCATGTCCCGATCGGTTCTGTCTAAGGACGCTTGGCCATTCGATCCATTGGAAAGATTTTTAAATGTGGCAGCCGCGGTTTGATATAATGTCGGGATTGATTTGGCCAATGTAATAATCCCGCCGGCTGCAACCGCACCTGCACCAATATAGCGGATGTAGTTGTCCCAAATTCCCCACGCATCCAAATGTTTAATCGGTTCTGTCGATGGGAAAATGGCATGGGTGCTATCTGCACCGAAAAATCCAATGAGCGGAATGATGACAATCCAAGCAAGCAATCCTCCCGCCAACATTTGACCGGATATACGAGGACCAATAATATACCCAACACCGAGCAGAGCTGGATAAACATCGGCTCCCACTACCGCATTTTTAAATTTATATATGCCAGTTTCAATTTCTGTTTTAAACAGCTTAAAGCCGTCTCCCAAAGCTTTCATCAAACCGCCGATCAAAAGACCGGACGCAACCATGGTGGCATTCGATCCGCCTTTTTCACCTGTGATTAACACTTCGGCACAGGCCGTTCCTTCAGGATAAGGCAATGTTTCGTGTTCTTTGACAATTAACATACGGCGCAGTGGAACCATCATAAAAACGCCTAAAAAGCCTCCGGTCAGAACAATGAAAATCAGCATAGACTGACTGATGGGGATATCCCATAAAAAGAGTGCCGGAATGGTGAAAACGGCGCCCGCCCCAAGCGCTTCACCGGCAGTTGTCATGGTTTGCACGATATTATTCTCTAAAATAGAATCTTTTCTGAAAATTCCGCGCAAAATTCCCATAGAAATGACAGCTGCAGGGATGGAAGCTGATACTGTCAATCCAACTTTTAAACCTAGATAAGCGTTCGCGGCTCCGAATAAAATGGATAAAACAATTCCTAATATAATCGCTGTGACAGTAAGCTCAGGCAGCGACTTTGACGCCGGAACGTAGGGGACGAATTTTTTTCCGTTTTTTTCAGACATAGACAAAACCCCCTGAATATTAAATTTTGTTAAAAAATTAAAACGGATTTTAACCTAAAACGGATATAATTATACTCTTTTTTCTTCTTTCAATCAAGACAAGCGTCTCGACATGATCATTTCCATTCATAACAGAAAAGGCGGCCGTCAACATGTTATATAGAAAAATAGATTTCTTTCATTCTATATAACATGTTTTGACTTGGCCAACCATTCATCATTATTTTAGGAAAGTACACCTAACATAAAATACAGGAGCATATCTTTTTTGCGTATGTTCTGAATCGCTTTTTTATCAGCATCAGTGAATTTAAGCGGTGTAATAAAAGGAGAATTGACTTTCTGAATATCCTGTGGATGTGGAAGGACCGCTTCTCCTTGTTTTACACCTCGAATGATTTCTTGTTTTTGTCCGACATGAATCCCCTTCGTTATTTCACGTTTTTCTACGATTCCTTTTCGGTTGAGAACGAGTACGTAGTTTTTCTTATGATCTTGAAAAACGCTGGATGATGGCACCATTAACGTACTTAAAGATTCTTTCGTTATGATGGTAATGTTTGCTTTTGAACCGGGTAGAAGAGGTTCGTTTGAATCTTTTACATTGAACAATTGGGCTTTAAAAGGATAATAGCTATTTTTATGTACAGAAGGTTCATCTTCCGGATAAGAATCTACTTTTATGATTTTTCCTGTATATTGTTTTTTCTTTGTATCAACAGAAACTTTGACTTTTAATCCTTCTGTTACCTTTTTGCGCTGCTTTTCGTTCAATACCCCTTGAACGGCCGGTTTCAAAGAGCGGATCGTTACGATTGGGTTGTTTAATCGATCGTCGATTTTTTCTACATAGCCTGCATAAGGACTTTTTACAGTAAGTTGTTGTTTTCTTTGATCAAGTTCACGGAGAAGAGTATCATACTTTTTCACTTCTTCTTGTAATTTGCCGATTTCCGCTTGCTGTTCTAATATTTGACTTTTGACTGTCACCTCAGCAGCGCTTGGCGTTTGATCAGAGCTTTTTAGAGAAGATTGTATGTTTTGTAATTTTTGCACTTCCTCCGTGACCAGATCTATTTCTCTTTGTGCCTGCTCTTTTTCTGCCAGCCATTTTGCTCGTTCTTCTTCTATTTCAGCCGGCGAATATTGAAAGAGTTCCGTCCCGGGAGAAACTTTATCCCCTTTTTCTACTAAAAACTTGCTGAATTGCCCCATGGAAGGATCGAAATAGACCGGATATTCCTCTTGTGGTGTAATAACGCCCGATGTATGGAATGTTTCAGCCAGATTGCCGATTTTGACCCTCGCCCATTTGTCTATCCACTGCGTTTTCTCGATTTTGCTATCTTTTTTAAAAATCAAGTAAAGATTGCCTGCTATTAAACAAGCACACAAAACGGCGATGATCATATTTCTCGTTGTTTTTCGCACGATTCTGCCCTCCTATCTTAAATAAGTTTTTCGATATGTATGGAAGTGAAGAAAGCGGTAAAGGCCCAAAAGACAATAGATAATCCTGCGATCACAGCCGCAATATAAAGCGGTTTATGATCCGTCATTCTTTTTAAGAATCGATATTGCAGGACTAATGTCCAAATTTGGAAAAGAGAGATACTTCCAAAAAAGCGAATAAGGATCGAATGATCGGTCAAATAGCGAATCGCCGTTCCTAATGCGAAAGGAGAATAGTACCATTTCAATCCGTATAGAAACTCAAATGGCAAAAGAATAACCCTTTCTCCTATCAGAATGGTTAGAACAAAAAGCTGCAAGACAAGTGCTTTGCGGAAGTCTACTTCCATTAAGCCCCAAAATAACAATGACGGAACGACTAACACTAACAAAACAAAGAGGATGCCCCAAAATACGCTTCCTAAAACAAAAAAGACTTTTCTTGCAGCCAATTCATTTGCGGTCCAATCCGCTAATCGATGCGAAAGGTCTTCACTTCCAATGCCAAGGCAGCTGCTTACAGCCGATAGAATGACGCTAATCACCAGCAAGATGATGATTCGACTGCTTAACCCTCGGATGGTTTCAGCTTGTTCCAGCTCATAAAGCACATTCCGAGTCTTAAAAACTCCCTTCCAAAGCTTTACTTGATACATAGTTGCAACATCCTCCATAACAGGTTATAAATAACAGCAATTATTTATTATATAGAAACGGCAAGACACATACCAGACGAATATACCATAATCTCCGTGTGTGACTGCCTCCTCTTTCTACTATTATAACCAATTATTCTATCATGTTAAGAAAATGAAACATTTACGTAATAAAAAGATAATGAACTGTAAAATCACTAGTAGTTTAGTCATGATAGAATGATACTCGTTAATAGAAAAGGAGGTTATTGTGTGAAGAAAGCAATTGCCGCTCTCTTTACTGCAGTAGTATGTTTCAGCTTTGCTCATTCCTCGAATGCGGCAAGCACGACATATACTGTCAAAAAGGGAGACACGTTATGGAAGATTGCCAATACTTATAAAACGACTGTCGACAATATAAAAAAATGGAACCATCTAACATCTAACAACATTACAGTAGGAACGAAATTAATCATTCAATCTAGTTCGACCGCAACAGCCAAGAATACGTCTACAACATCCGCCGTAAACTCTACTGCGGGAAAGAAAGTGATCGTCGTTAAGGCCACTGCTTATACAGCATCTTGCAAAGGATGTTCCGGCGTTACAGCGTTGGGAATCAACTTGAAAAAAAATCCGAATGCGAAAGTGATTGCAGTGGATCCTAAAGTTATTCCGCTCGGTTCAAAAGTATATGTGGAAGGATACGGCCAAGCAATCGCAGCTGATAAAGGATCTGCTAATAAAGGAAATAGAATCGACGTGTTTGTTCCATCCCTTCAAAGTGCACGTAATTGGGGCGTAAGGACAACGAAGGTGACGATCTTACAATAAATTTTCTCCGTTTATCTTGATCGTGTTAGCTCATTTCGTGTGAAATCTTGGCTTCTCACGAAATGAGCTAAATTGTTGGGCGAACTCCTGCCCACGGGAGTGAACGCAGCAGAGAAAACCTATTAAAAATCGAATTTCAAACGTCTGGAAGCAACAAAATTCCAGACGTTTTTATTTGTGCGCCTGGCATGGGTGCAGTCTATAGGGTGAAAGTCCTGAGCCACGAAGG
>ERZ1673783.28-NODE-28-length-43874-cov-22.410324_pt1 | contig 43874 bp, 43 predicted proteins | sample MGYA00580133_ERZ1673783 | MGnify/ENA primary metagenome ERZ1673783 (study PRJEB41219, sample SAMN04549595) | soil metagenome | isolation source: soil | place: USA: Texas, Big Bend National Park | collected 2009-03-17 ...
ATTGAATCTCAAAGAAACTATATTGTAATATATCCCAATAATGATGTGGGAAGTAACAGTATATTAGAAGAATAGTAAAGACTTCTTCATAACAATCATTTCAGGTTATATCCGTCGATGAGATTTGAATATTTTTTAACGTTACTTAAGCATACTGATTTCATGATTGGAAATTCTAGTGCGGGAATTAGAGAGACAGGTATTTATTGTATTCCTTCCATAGATATTGGGAATAGACAAAAAGGTAGATATAATCCAAAACTTTTAAAAAATGTAACACATGTTATTGAAAATAAGGATATGATTTTGGATGCAATTAAAAATGTAAGTTTAAAGAATCTTTCAAAATATAAAGTATTTGGAGAGGGAAATAGTGATAAAAAATTCATTAAGATTTTGGAAAGCAGTCGAATATGGGATATAGAAATTCAAAAGAAATTTATTGATATTGAATTTTAGGGTGATATTCATGTATAAAAATAAATCATTTTTGGCGCTTATACCCGCAAGGGGTGGAAGTAAAGGGATTCCATATAAAAATATTGTAAAAGTAAATGGAAAGCCTTTAATTCAATATACAATTGATGAAGCTCTTCATTCTAACTTTTTAGATAGAATTGTTGTTTCTACTGATGATGAAAAAATTGCGGAAATATCTAAAAAGTGTGGTGCAGAAGTTCCTTTTCTGCGGCCTAAGCAATTGGCCGATGATAATGCAAAAACGATAGATGTTTTATTGCATGCATTACATGAACTAAAAAAAAATGGTAAAGTATATGATTATCTTGTTTTATTACAACCAACACAACCGTTAAGGAAAAGTTGGCATATTGATGAAGCAATTAATTTAATTGTGGATAAACAAGAAGAAAGCTTAGTAAGTGTGTCTCCTGTAAGAGAGCATCCAATACTAATGAGAACTATTAATAAAGATGGTAAAGTGCAAAATCTGTTAAAAACTCAAAGTACAATCAGAAGACAAGATTTTCCGACATATTACAAGGTTAATGGAGCAATATATATAAATAAAATAAACGATAATTTTAATAAATCTACTAGTCTTAATGATAATAAATTAGCTTATAAAATGTCCAAAAAATATGATTTAGACATTGATGAGCCAATAGATTTAGAGATTTTTAAATTTTTTATTTCTAGAAAAGTCAATAACAGTAACCTATGATTTGTATTATCCAGACTCAAAGTAATGTCTTGATCGCTTTGAATTTCTTGGATAATAGATTCATATTATTATGAGTAACCGAGTAAAAAATTCGCTGAACCGTGGAATAAGGAATCTGGTATTTTCGACACAGCTCTTAAATGGTTGTGCTGAGAACCTGTTCATTAGTGTAAAGATGCTGAAGTAAACAGTAAAAAACTTCGTTACAGTTGTGATAACATTTTACAAGCACCAGTATATATGAAGTGACCCCTGTCAAGTAGACAGTAATAAAAAAGCACACTTAAGAAGCCTGAGTCCTATATTCATAAGCACTCAGGTTATTTCATTTCTTTTGGAAACGTTGGTGGTTATAAAAACGAATATATTTGTGTACGGCATCCTTGGCCTCTTTGGCTTTGCGAAAAGAGTGCAGATGAAAACACTCTGTAATCAACGGTTATAAAATCCCCAATAACAACGGTTTAAAATTTATCCCCAAAAATTAACAGATAATCGTTTCGAAACAACATCTTAGATGGAGTGGAGAAACGATGCTGAAGATTGGGGAGTTTTTTATGATTCGAGAGTTGTATCAGAAAGGCTGAACACAAACTGCGATTGCCCAAGAAACAGGGTTTGATCGGAAACCATTTATAAATAAGTATCTCAAGGAGGACAAGCTTTCAGAGCGACTAATTTGTTTAAGTTCATCGAAAGATAAATACTCAGCACACATCTGGTGTTACTTACTTATAACCTGATGTATATCTGATCAAAATTTGTGGTTTCTTCTTGTATTCATTGAATGCTGGTCCGACTGAAAGAAGGATTAAATGGAATTTATCGCCATGAAAGGTAGATAATTTTGTATAATGAAAGTAGTGAGATTTTTTTGGATTTAAGGAGGCATTTCAATTGAAGAAAAAGAATTTTGCAGGTGCTTTGGCATTTGCGGCTTTGCTGGCAGGTGCTATCCCTGCTTTTGCTGCTGACAGCGACTTTCGAGATGTTCCGAAAAGTTCCTATGCTTATTCAGCTATTGTGGAACTAGCAGAACGCGGCGTTGTCTCCGGTTATTCTGATGGCACATTTCATCCGAATGAAACGGTAACAAGAGGACAATTTGCTGGCATGATTGCCAGAGCTTTCAATCTGCCAAAAGGGAGCAGCCATTTTAAGGATGTTCCAAAATCGAAATCTCTTTATGAAGAAATCAGTAAAGCAGCAGACGCTGGCATCATAAAAGGAAAGGCGGCAATTTTTATCCTGATCGTCCCGTGACACGGGCTGATATGGCTGTTATGCTGGATCGGGCCATGAATCTCAAAGGGAATTTCAAAGAAGAAGGAAATCTGAAATTTAAAGACAATGTTCCGGCATATGCTTTAGAATCAGTCAAACGAATGGTCTTTTATGGCGTGATTCAAGGAAAAACAAACGGTACATTTGCTCCTGGAGAATATGCCGATCGTGCATCATCCAGTGTTTTGGTGAGCAGGGCGTTGCAGATCATTGAAAGGAATGAAACGAAACCAAGCGATCCAACTGAACCAAGCGATCCGACAAGTCCGTCTACACCGCCGAATCCTTCGAATACAGTGCCTGATTATGTCAATATGTCATTGGCGCAACTTCATGCAAAATATGGAGACTGGACATTGGTCCGGAGAATTGATGGTATGGTGCCAGGTGGGGGGATTGAAACAGATGATTTGCTGAAAACTTACTACAACGAATTGCATCAATCAAAAGATGCCTATAAAAGTCTTCCAGATCCTGAAACTTATGTAGAAAATGAATCAAGATCTTTAAGATCTCAATCAACACTTGTAAGTGCTCATTATCCCGATTATGAAATTATTTCATTCAACGGTAAGGCTTGGAAAGATTCAGAAATTTATATGGATGGGGATGTGGACAAAGTTACAGCCACAGTTCTTCCAACCCAACCAAAAGAAGCAAATCAATATCTAATTGACCTCCATATTCCATATACACAATTTGGTGTATATGGTCATGACAAAGTGACAGTGGGTCAAGTTCAACCAAGCTATACAAAATCCGGTGTTTTGATGGTGGATGTCAAAGGTTTGTTTGCCCAAGTACCAACCGTCATGGTGTCGAATGATGGAAAAACTGTTCAATATAATGGAACCACGATCAAGCTCACGCCGGGAAGCAATAACATTCAAGTGAATGGAGAAAACAAAACTTTGCCCGTCAATGTGGAAGCGAAAAATGGAACCGTTTATGCTCCAGGAAGAGAGTTGGCAAAGGAATTAGGATGGTATACTCGTTCTATTCCTATTTTTAAACGTTTGGAATTTTCCAGTTATCCGTTACCCCAATATGAAGGATTGACGGAATAATTGAGAATGTAAATAAGAAGAGAGCATAGCCAAAAGGCTGTGTTCTTTTTATGTACACCAGGTATGGGTGTAATCTCTATGGTGAAATACCTGATCCATGTAGACAGAAGTAATGGTAAAGATGAAGAGCAAGACTGTACTTTTACCTGGGGAGGTCTGACGGACACTGGTAACCCGTCTAGCGATAGATGGATGAACAGTTTGGTGGAGTCCTAGTATGAATAAGGTCGCTTTGTTTTTTGTTTTCGAAGGTTGAATAAAATTTTTTCATAGCGTCATCTTGCCGGCATAATTCCTGATTTTTTTGGCGCGGTAAGTCAACTTGAAATACGAATAAAGGTGGATTTAGTCGAAACATTCTATAAAAATATTTTCAGAAAAGATAGACAACGGTAAAATGGAAATAGTACATTTTTCTTATTGTTTAATAGGGGGATAATCAATGGACAAGAAACATTACGTTACAATTGCAAAAATCAGTAATGTAAAATTTGGTGATCAAAAAATTCAAATCCAAGTGGTTTCTTTAAGTGAATATTCGATTAACACAAGTAAGATTAATCATAAAGGGTTTTATAACGCTTGGATAATGACAAAAGAAGATAATCAAAACGATGATCTACGTTGTAAAGTGAAAAGCCAAAATGTTTGGTACGTAGTCGATAACAATCTAATAAATAAGTACCTGATGGATCTGATATACAACCTTTATAAGAATCAAAATATTGTAAAGCTGACATTAAGAGAAGATAATTGCAATAAAAGTGAAGTTATCACAGCTATTGAATTAGGTGGAGAGTATGAAAAACAGCTATGAACCGTATTGGCCTGAAAATGTAATTTTTTGGGGATCCGGAGCTACTGCCCCTCTTGGTATGCAGACGACATTTAAGATAGGGGAAACACTCTTTTGTTTATCGAAGGATCATGAAATGAGTTTAGATGAACGCCTGAATCGTGTTTTTCCTACTGTAAATGATACGATAAAAAAACAGTTTGGTGCGTTGCTGGCTCTTTTGTCAAACCGGGAAGATTCGGAAAGACAGAAAGCGGCTGATCTGCTAGGTTTTTCTGCAGCAAGAGTAAGTGAAATTCGCAATTTGTATGATTGGGATACATTGAAGTTGGTGATTAAAAGATGTCCGCAAGAAAACGGCCAATTACAATTGCAAGATGTTTATAATTTATTGGATATGCATATACAATCGGGCAATGGGTTTTATGGGATGGACCAAACATTTATTCGTCCGGAAAAATTAATAATGGCGAGAAGAACATTGGATATGTTGGTCATTACTTTTCATAAAATCGGTTATCAGCAATTATTGTCGGATGCGGAAAAGAAAAAAGTATATAGTCAATATTATGAATTTGCAAAAATTTTGACTGAATTCATGATCGAAGAAGGGTTAATGAAAGAAAAAGAATTTCTTTACAGTGATCGGAATTTTTATTTATTCAGTTATGCGGTTGTTTCAATGAACTGGGATCCTTTGCTCCTATGGCTCATTTTTAATGCGCACAAGGAAATGAATGAATCAGAAATGAAGCCTTACATTGGGATTCCTCCGCAGCCTATGAGGCTTTTTAATGATTTTGCCCATTTTATGGCTGTGAGAAAGATAGAATCAGATACGCCCGGACCTTGGTTCCCGATGAATGAAACGGCTGTCCAACGATTGAATGATCCAGACCACAATTCCAGAAGAGTACGGATCGGCAAATTTTATTTTCCGCACGGATCTCATGGATTTCGTCAATGTCCTAACTGTGGAAAATTGACGTTTTATTTGGGCAATCAATGGAAGGTTGATTCGGATGATTTGTTTCCTCCGTTGCTCTTGCCTTCTTTATCTCCAAGAAAACCGCGATCGGTGGAAGAACAAAGGGCGTTGGAAGAGGGGAAATATGATGCAGTACAATGTACGCACTGTGGCTCTATCACAGAACTGCATCATACTTCAATTGTAATGCAGACTAATTTTAAAAACGGCTATCCGCCGTTTATTGAGGAAATACAGAGAGATATGAAAGTAGCGATTGAAAAAGCAGAACATTTAATATTTGCCGGATACTCTTTGCCATCGGACGATTTTATTTACCGGAGTATTTTCACGGCGAAAAGAAATATAAAAGAGCGCGGTACTAAATGTTCGATCATTGGTTATTTGGGCGAAGAAGGAAAAGACGAATGGTTTGAAGGAGATGCGCTTGAGGAGTTCATGAGACAGCACCCCGATACTTCTTTTACAAACACTTGCCAAAGAATTATAGATATTTTTGGAAAGGAAAATGTAAGAGGGTATTCAGCGGGATTTCCCCAAGTTTTTATAAAAAATGGCCGCGCAAGCAGGAGAAAAATTAAAGAAATGCTTTGGTGGTCATCCAATAGCGAGTATTCGAGTTGAACAAATATGATTCAAAACAGTGATTTTCTTTTTGAAGATCACTGTTTTAAGTTTTATATCAGTGCCGCTCTCAGAAATAGGCTTGAATGGCTGAGACTGGTCGGCAGATGTTCTCCTTGGGATTTTCCATTCCTCTCGTAAATTCCGCACATTAGTTTGGATACTTTTAAATCCAATTCAAAACAGGCGCTTATGAATGATTAAGAAGACATCTATCAAAAATTTAATACCATTATTTTCATGTGCGAAAATCGCAAAATTACTTTTGATTTTTACTTGAATTCAACATCGAATAGTGGTATTATTTGCTCGTAATATTCAATAGTTACCAGGAGGGGGAAAGATGGAGTTTGATTTAAAAAATTTTCGACAAGAAGTTTTAAATTTGTCACAATCTGAGTTGGCAGATAGGCTGGGAGTTAGCAGAGATAAAGTTGTTCGAATGGAAAACGACCCTGGAAAAATAGAATTGCGTATGCTTATTAAACTGGCCAAAATTACAGGGCAAACATTAGAAGAATTGACGGGATTTAAGAAAGAGATACCAAACACGTTTTCAGTAAAAAACAACTGGAAAAATGTGGAGGATTTAAAAAAACTCATTCAGAATGAACTAACAAAATTGCAGAATCATAGTGATTTCAGCAACTTTAAAGATGAGATTATTCAGTTAGGTCGACTTAATAACCCCGTAAAACCCAGAATAGCTGTATTGGGTATGTCAGATGCTGGGAAAAGCACTTTTATTAACTCACTATTAGGCGCTAACGAACTTCCAGCTTATTGGACGCCTGCTACAGCAACAAATGTACATATTAAACATGTATTAGATCGTCCGGCTAATTTACTACATGATGTGATTATTTTAGACAACGAAAAGGAATCAATTGAAATTGAAAAATTATCAGAACCCGAGTATTACGAAAAATATAAAGTAGCTGCAGGAGGGCTTAACTTACTTAAGGAGTTCGGTACCAGAAAGGGAAAATTTTATGATGAAGACCGAAATCTTTTAATAATTGTGTATTTGGATAAAGAGATTTTAAGAGTGTGCGATTTAATTGATGTTCCTGGATTTGGCACTGGAGATCGTGCTCTCGACAATACAATGGCAAATTCGACACAAAAAATTGCTGATATCATTGTTTATTTATCGCCATCCAACGCATTTTTAAGAGGAGAAGAAATCCAATTTATAAGAAACTCCTTAAACATTTTGGATCCATTAGAAAGAAAGGACAGTAATATAATCTCTCCGCTTGGAAATTTTTATGTGGTAGCTTCTCATGCGAAAGCTGTTGATGATGGTAATTTAGTTTCACTTAAGAATGTTCTTGATGCTGGTGCTGAAAGGCTGTACACGGATATTAATCCTGAAATATGGCATAAAAAGCAAAGAATAACCGGTTATGAATACACCTTAGAAATACTGCGAAAAAGATTCTTTACCTTTGCCACAGACACTCAAATTTTACGGGATGAGTTGGAGATTGATCTTAAAAGATTATTAGAAACAATACCAGAAATAATTGGACAAAAGTATCGAGAAAAAGTTAAAGACTATCTATTTCAATTAAAAAAACAATCTGAAGAAAAGATTGAATTTAACAAGATGTTATTAAAAAGAAGAGACGAGTATATAAAAATTCTTAATGAGACTATAAAGAACATGCCTCAAGAAGAAATAGTGAGCGAATCCTTAAGAAAAGAAGTTTTAAATAAAATAAGGGCACTTAAATCTGAAAGTTTGAATGAGTTTAGGACTGAATTCCATAGGATAATCAATTTGGAACATATTTTAAACATAATCAAAAAAAATAAATACAGTAGAAAAAAACAGGATTTAAAAAGACTATCTGGATACATTTCTGGGGAATTAGAGTCTGTTTTAGAGAACATATTAGTAAAAAAATCCGAGGAGCTTTCGGATATTATTGAAACATACTTAAAAGAAATAAACAATAATATCAACTCGGTAAGTAAAAAATATTCGGGTGTACATTTACACAATACTCTAGTATTTGATGTTAAAAATGCATTTGCTAGCGGTCTTGTCGGGATTGCTACTTTTGGTGGACTAGCCATCTGGGCCTCTACACTTGGTAACTTGGGTGGGTATATTCTTGTAGCACAGTCAGTAAGTTTATTATCATCTATCGGCATTTCTGTTGGGGGAACAGCTGCCGCAGCTTCCGCTGTTGCTTCAATAGGGGGGCCTATTACTTTAGGAATTGCTCTGGCAATAATTACTACTCTTTCAACTTTTGCAATAACTACTGGTACTTGGAAAAAGAGTATCTCTAAAAAAATTATTAAAGAATATGATAAGCAGGATGCTCTTTCTAAGTATGAAAATGCAATTACTTCTTTCTGGATAGACACAGAAAAAGCATTTGAACAAGCGGATGATAAAATGAAAAAAGCCGCAAGAGAACGAGTTCAATCTTTAAAGAATAGTATCAATGTTTTAGACGATACTTATTTAGCCAATGAAATAGACATACACACGAAATTTATAAAAATCCTGGAGGAATTAAATGGGAATTTACAGCTTGGGATGACGGTAAAGCATTAAATTATTATGGGATTTTGTGAGAAATTGTAAGTGAAATAGTAAATTTATGGGAAAGTTATCGGAATTGACTTTACAAAAGGTGGCATTAAGGGCGGTGTTACTGGTTTTTCCATTTATGGTCTAACCAATTATACAAACATGGGAGCACCAATGGCGAGTGCATTTGTTTCTACTGCATTTGGTGTATTAAAGCTTTCGAATGACTACAACGATGGTAAAATCAACATGGATGAATTTATTGTTCAGGGACAAATCATTTGTGCGGAAGCCGGTATTGTTGCACTGGGAGCTGCAGCTGGGCAAACATTGATTCCAATCCCTGTAATTGGCTCACTCATTGGAAGTTTTGCAACAAGCACATTCATGAGCCTTACGAAAAGATATCTAGCTGATAGTGAAAGAGAAATCTCAGCCAAACTGCAAGAAATTTACAATGAAGCAATAAATAACATTCAAACAGAGTATCAAAAAATTGTGAAAGCTATTTTACAAGAATATAATCGATTAGGCACAATCACCAAAATGGCCTTTGATTTTCAATGCAACGCTATTCTTCGTTTTGAACAAAGCCAAAAATTGGCTAATGAATACGGCGTAAGAACCAAACGTATTCTAACGACTGTAAGCGAGATTGATGATTACTTTTTAAAATAAATACGTGCATAAGGAGAGATAGCTACCCAAACAAGAGTACGTTATCATTCATAGCGTCTACCTTGAATGTTAAGAATTATTTAAAAAATGATCTTTCTTTTCCGAAAGATCATTTTTTAAGTCTAGCCAAAACTTTGTTTCGAGGAATTAAGACACCCACTTTTCCATAGCTTTAGCTTGTCTTCGATAATAGTGGTCCACAATATGTCCGTATGTGGAGGCCAGGATTTGTTGGAAGAGCATGCTGATGATGACAGGGACGGCGGCTTTGGCTCGAAGTAGGTGATGGCGACGACTGCGCCGGCTGATGTTGCGCATGCCTCCAAGGAATGTCATGGCGACGACTGTGTCTTTGTTCATTTTAAACATTCGGCCGATGACAAACGATAGGCAATAGCCGCAAAAGGCGATCAAAAAGACAGATCCGGCAATTTCGACTAGTTTTATGTCGATATGGCGCAAATAGGGAGCAATCACCGAGCTGTAAATTAAGACGACGATTCCTAAAAAGATTTTCGAAAACGGAGCCAAGCGAGGGGGAAGCACCTCCTTGGCTTTTCCTTTTGATAATGGGTTGGCCCAAGGATTTTTGTTTGTCAAAAAGACTCAGGATTTGTGATTGAGAAAGAATCATATCAAAATTTATTAAATATGTCGTTATGAGAAAAAGAAACACTGGATATAGTAGCCCTTCTTTAATCTCACTTTTATTATGCGTGCTCTTCTTTAACTATACGACCCCACATTAGTGCCTGTATGTCATTACTTCTATTACTAAGTTCCTCCCCGATTACCTACTAAATTTCCCATGGATTGGCAAATAGCGGATTATCTTATTTAATAGCACATTCATCGAGTTCATCTGGTTTGTTTCGATAGAGTTCCATTTGCCATTTTAGTGGCTTTAGCATCACTTAGCTTATTATTGATGAATGTATTCATCAGCAAAAGATGGAAGAGGAGTTTGAAGAATCCATTCTTTTAGGTCGAAAGTATTTGAGAAAGGAAAAGAAAATCGTCATGTTGATCGTAAATAATTTATAACTTTGGTCCGTTTTAGAAATGGATCGAAGTGTTATATGATGTACCATGCAAGTAAATGGAACAAAAAAGGAGAAAAGTGAAGCTGGAAACGATCCCCTTTTCATATATTTTATGTTGGCACCAAGACCAAATAAAGGAGTATTTTCCCAAAAATGAAACAAGAGAAATCCACACCTAGATCTATTTTTTATGATGCGAAAGGGAGAAGAAAAGTATTTTTTAATTGGTTCGTATGTTTAACAATAATCATTTTGGTTATTGTTTTTTATTTTTTCTTTCGAAGTATTTTATCACCCTCGAATCTTCCATTCACGAAATTATCCTCCAATCAAGATAAAAAAGTGGTATCCATTGATCAAAAACTTAGCGATCAGCAGCTGCAGGAAGAATTGAAGAATGAAAAATCCAAGTACTCTAATGACTTAACGAATGACACGAAACGCTCACCAATTTCAGGAGGGAATAGCGATCTGCCTAAAGAAGTCTATGGTTTTTATGTAAACTGGGATCAAAATAGTACCACCTCTTTAAAGGAAAATATTCATTCCTTAACCATGTTAGTACCGGAATGGTATCACTTAAATGCAGATTTAACCGTTAGCAGTGAGATTCAACCTGATATTGTACAGTTGGCAAAAGAAAATCATGTCAAAATCATGCCATTAATCAACAACTTTACCCAAAAGAGTGCTGGTCCTGATGGAGCGGCGGTTGATAAGCTGCTGCGTGCTCCAGTTAATGTACAGGAAAAGTTTATTCGTGATTTAGTAAAACATATAGAAGCGAATCATTTTGCAGGTATTAATATCGACTTTGAGTCTGTACCGGGGAAAGATCGACATGAATTAACAAAATTTATGAAAAAATTGGCTGCCGTGTTTCATCAACATCATTTGCTTGTGACGGAAGATGTTCCTGCTGACGATCAGACTTTTGACTATCGGGCATTATCGAAAGTAGTAGATCGTATGATTGTCATGATGTACGATGAACACTATGGAGCGGGGGATCCCGGACCTATTGCTTCAAACAAATGGTTTGAGGATACACTCAATCATTTAGATATTCCTTCACAAAAACTGATCGTTGCTTTCGGTAACTATGGCTACGATTGGGCGATGGATAGCAAAAACTCTGCTGAGTCTTTAACTTTCTCAGACATTATGAAAATGGCTCATGATTCTGATGTAAAAATACAATGGGATAAGATAAGCGGGAACCCCTATTTCCGATATAAAGAAGGACCGCATGAACATATTGTTTGGTTTTTAGACGGCGTCACCCTCTACAACCAAATGAAAATAGCAATGAAAAACAACCCAAAAGGATTTGCATTCTGGAGATTGGGAGCAGAAGATCCTACTGTATGGAAATCACTCAAAGATCCTAATAAGATACAAAACAACATCAGCTCATTACATAAAATGACTAGTTCCAATCAAGTAGACTATTCCGGTCAAGGTGAAATCTTGAGGGTTACGAGTGCCGGCCAAAATGGCTTTAGAGACTTTCGAGTAGACAATAATGGTTATCTTACCGATGAAGTGTATCAGTCCTTCCCGGAGTCCTATCAAGTTCAACGCTATGGACAACCAAAAGGAAAAGAAGTCGTACTAACATTTGATGACGGGCCTGATCCTCATTACACGCCAAAAATTCTGCTTTTTCATCGGAATAGATGAACATTTTGGCGAATTCTTTTTCGCTTTTTCGCGTTTATCGTTTTTTAGACGGACGGTTTAGTTCTTTAAAAAGAGATCCAGTAAAGAACGCCTGGTAATATCTAATTTTTAGAAATATTATAAAAATTTAGTTTGTAATGCCGATAAAAAAGAAGGATGGGCTTAGTAGTTGTTTATTCAAGGAGGGTGGAAACAACGCCACAAATCCATAGGTAAGAACCTTTCTTGCTGTTAGAGAAATCACTGAAGTTGGAAAGGATAGATGGTTTACCATGTTGAAGTGAAAAGCCGTAGTGGTGTTTCTGTTCAATATCGTAATTCAAAAAGATTCTTGGAAGAGATGGCTGTTTTTATGAACCTTTCTCATCGATAAAAAAGGAAGTGAGAATCATGTTTAGCAGATTAAACCAAGAACAGATTGCCAATTTTCATTCTAATTGTCAACTTTTGTTGCTTCGTTCTCTTTATGGATATAAAGGACATGTAATAGAGGAAAAAAATAATTGGGTGATGTTAGATGGCAAAGGTTTTCGTGATATGATGGAAAATGCAACGGAACCCATTCATCCAGAGAATGTGATCCATATGTCAGCAGAAGAAGAACATCGACTTCGCAGCAATGGAAACAGCGAACTTCTGATTCAAGCGTTAAAAAGAGCAGGCGAATTAGGGTTATTAGAACCAAATGGTCATCAAAAATCACCTGTCGTCCAACGAATCAATCAAAGTTTGGGATATAAAGCCTACGGATGATATTCAAGAAAAAATGAAAAAAGGACGTTCCATTTAGTCAACAATGAACGTCTTCTTTTTTGTGATTTCGTTAAATATACCAACACCCGTTACGACATCTATGATTTTGCTTTGGAAGTTTTGCTTCAAAAGATATTTAGATAAAAGAAAAATTCCGCAAATGACCGATTGCTCCACTAACCATCAGCGGGGTGACAGAAAAACCCCACTGATGGAAGTTGCACCGTACTTAAGTGCTGCTATTTTTTAAATTAGACAAGACATTGATGGCAAAAAGGATAACTGCAATGACCACGAGAATGAGTCCTACCAACGTTGCAGGTTCGGCTGACGGATATCCTGACTGCAAATAAGCGAGACTGATGATCAACACTAGAAAACCAATGTTATAAAGCCAAAAATGTGTTTTTCCTAGAGCAGTGGTGCCGAGTTGAGGAAATTGATGATAAATCAGTCCGGCTAAGCCTAAAGATGTCCAGCCGAGCAAAAGAATGGATGTGTACACGTCGCTTAGGATGTATGAATGGGATAACGAAATGTATAATCCTAATAAAATGCCAATGACAAAATAAACAACCGCGATTTTAATAAATCGGATTCCCATGTTGTTCACCTCCTTTTTCCTTTACCATATTATGTTGTTTGTTCAAAAAGATGAGTTGGAGGATTATAAAAAATGGCTGGTTTTGAGAAATAGGTAAAAAGCCTTCATTTTAGCGAAAAAAGGACAAAATGTGGAAAATACGTATTTGGACGGAACAGAAAATGGACGTACATACATTTTGGTGAAAGCAGATTGGGAATCCAAAATAACGGCGGACATTGTTAGAGGAAAGGGAAAACAACATGAGCCGGCCTGTTTTTTTCAACTGATTGGTATAGGGGATCCAAGATTTAAGCGGACAAAAAAAGAATGCTGATCATCTACTTGACAGCATCCTCCCTGTTTCTCCGACCTTCCCATTTTCAATTTGGATGAAATCAAAATGTCCTTTCCAATCCGATCGGTTCCTTATCATCTATTTTTCAAAATAAATTCAGCCTTTTCTTTATGGATGTTTTGTGCGATTAAGCTTTTCAATACGTATTCCGCATTTAAACTTTCTTTTATTCTTTGAATAGAAGAAGCGAATTCCTCGTAGGTTGAAGCTTTTGAGACCGAATGGATCATTTCTTTCGTTTCCTCTCTCGATAAATCATGATTCAAAACTATATGAAAAAAGGAAAAATCCTATCCGTATCTTCCTTATCTAAAAGCATCGTCAACAATAAACTTTGATGATACTTTAACTTTTCAATTTCTTGTTCGACATTCAAAACAAACTCTCCTTACATTCAATGATTTCATTGCATCTGCCATAACAGGGACGACGTTTTCGGGAAATCAAACATGTTTTCCATGTTGTGAATTTCCATATAGAAAAGACGTGTACAGACGATCTTCTTCCAATCAAAAGTAAGTGCCATTTCGTTAGTCCATCACCAATCCGCCGTCGACGACTAAGTTTTGACCTGTGACGGCGCGGCTCCACGGCGAGGCGAAAAAGAGGACGGCGTCTGCCAGTTCTTCCGGAGAAGTCACACGTCTTAACGGAGTGGTTGCTTCAATTAGTTTAAATACTTCATCCGAAGTGGCTCGGCTGGCATCGGTTGTCTTAAGCAATCCGCCGCTCACCATATTGACGGTGATGTTATATGGGCCTAATTCCTGTGCCATGTTTCTCGTCAACGCAAGCAATGCCGCCTTGGCTGTTGTATAGTCATGATAGGGAACAACGGGATTTTGAAAAAGATTGGTTCCGATGGTGATGATTCGGCCGAATTTGGAGGCTTTCATTTTTTCTAAACCGGCTTGAATGATGTTCAGCGCTCCACGTACGCTCCCTTCCAGCTGCTTTTGAACATCTTCCCATTCAATCGCAAAGGCGTCTTTTTTGTTATCGGAATCAAATTGGAAATCAATCAGTGCATTATGAATAATGGTCGTAACCGGTTTTCCGAAATGCTCTTCTGCTTTTCGAAACAGGTTTTCCATATCTTCTTTACTGCGAACGTCTCCTTGCAGCGCCAATGCACGAGGTCCAAGTTCTTCCGCCAATTTTTCTGCTTTTTCTTTGCTTTGGTAATAATTGATGATGACTTGTGCTCCTTCTCGGACAAAAGAACGGGCTATTGCCGCGCCAAGACCTCTGCTTCCGCCGGTTACTAATACGAGCTGCTCATTGATCTTCATTTGTTTTTCCTCCTTTTGGCAAAAATCTTTTGAAGGGTTCCTTCATTTATGATTATGGACCTTTTCAATCTGTATGGCAGGACTGCCGTTCAAGCAAAATAAAAACTGCTTTCCCGAGAAAGGAAAGCAGTGCATGAACGAATGGATTTTCTTCCCTCTGCCGGTGCAAACTGGAGCCGTTTCAATGTTTGAAGTCTTCTTCATACGACCATTTCAGTACTTCCGTTGAAAGTGGCATATATTTTTAGAAATGTAACAAGCGTGGATGGAAGGACTATCTCGTTATGCTCCTATTAGATGGGAAGCTCCTTCAAAAAAAGTTTGCAAAATTTTGATATTGGCGGATTCGTTTTTGCGAAGGGCGTCTTGAAAGTTTGGATCGAAATATTGATCGGGCGAGAATTTCGCTTCTCCGCAAATGTCCATTCCGTATACGTTTTTATATTGCAGCAGTTCCTCTATATAATGGAGCAATGAAGCGAGAGACATTTGTCCTTGATCCCAGTTGGTGATGGCGTCTGTTTTCTTGAGCACATCTTTATCGATGCTGATATAAACGGTGTTTGTTGGTATGTTGGAAAGAATCATCTTGGAAGAAACTCTGTGGCTGTTGTATGGAAAAATGGTCGCATTAGGCAAAGAAGAATCCTGATTCTTAAGAGAGGTTGGTCCAATGATCACGGCTTTTTTCAGCATGGGAATGTTCTTTAGGGCATAGGATACCCATGATCCGCAAGAAAGCAATGTGTCCGATTCGTCGGAACGGCCGATGTCAGGATGGTGATCGAATAAGACAAGCGTAAAGGGCTCTTTGATTTCTTTTAACAAAGAGGATGTGACATAATGGTAGTTTCCGCTTCCGATCAGCGTCATCCCTTTTTTTCGTCTTTCGGCAAGACGTTGTTCGATTTTGGTCAAAGAATCTTGTTCGCAGTATAAGTTCACGTGTTGGAGATCGTAGAAGTCAATGTTTTCGTGAGGAAAAAGCTGAAGTTTTGACTGCAGTTTGTATGTTTCATCAAAATGTAAAACCGTCATACCCTTATTCACTAAACCCATTGTTTCCATCTCCCTTTGGTTGAATCATAGGTTTTGAGAATGAAGCGACATTCGGTTTTCTATTCTATTACTATAGCACAAAACTCACAGCGAATGAAAAAAGGACTCCTCCTTTATAAGGGGCTTGGAGGAGACCACGTGCTTATTTTCTTTTCGTTAAGTTTTCTTCTGCCAATTCAATCAATCTTTTCACCATATTTCCGCCGATCTTTCCTCCGATTTTTCCGGCTTGTTCAGATGTCAGATCGCCGTTATACCCTTTTTTTAACGGAACGCCCGCTTCTTTTGCCGCTTCAAATTTGGCATCTTGGGGACGAGAAGAGCCGGCGATATTCGCTTTCAGCTGGTCGAGCGCTTTCCTGGCACCAGGTACAAGAGGCCTGTTGTTCCTTGCCATGATCGCATTCCTCCTTTCGTTGATAGTGTGTCCGATTAGAAAAAATTTTTGCTTCACAAATGGGAAAGTTTATACTTGAAGGGAGAAAGGCGTTCGGGAAGGGGAAATGATGAATGGCTGACATCCGGTTTGAACACGTTTCTAAAGTGTATCACGGCGGCATAGAGGCGGTAAGGGATTTTTCATTACATATTTCAGATCAAGAGTTTCTCGTGATAGTAGGTCCGTCTGGAAGCGGAAAATCAACGGTGCTGCGAATGGTTGCGGGCCTTGAAGAGATTACAAAAGGGAATTTATATTTAGACGGAAAATTAATCAACAACATTCCACCGAAAGACCGTGACTTGGCCATGGTGTTCCAACATTACGCTTTGTATCCCCATATGACTGTGTACGGGAATATGGCTTTCAGTTTAAAGCTGCAAAAACTTCCTAAATCAGAGATCGATCAGCGGGTGCGATGGGCGGCAGATGTGCTGGGGTTAAAGGAAAAACTGGATCGGAAGCCGAGGGAGTTATCGGGAGGCGAGCGGCAGCGGGTAGCGCTGGGAAGGGCTATCGTTCGTCAGCCGCAGGCGTTTTTATTCGATGAGCCGCTGTCCAACTTAGATGCGATGCTCCGGGTTCAAATGCGAAATGAAATCAAAAAGCTTCATCAACAATTAAAAACGACTTCTATTTATGTAACGCATGATCAGGTAGAAGCCATGACGCTGGGGACAAGGCTGGTTGTCATGAAAGAGGGGGAAATTCAGCAGGTGGGAACACCGCAAGAAGTGTATGAAAATCCGGCTAATCAATTTGTCGGCGAATTTATCGGTTCCCCCGCGATGAATTTTTTCGTTGGAAGGTTGGAAAATGGGTTCTTTCAGATCGGTGACCTGTTTTTTAAGCTGCCGGAACAGAAAGCATCGTTTCTGAAAGCACGCGGGTATGATCTGCAAACGGTCCTTCTAGGCATTCGCCCGGAGCACATTATCGCGTTTTCTGAAGGGGTGACAGATTCTGCAACCGTGGTGGCGAAAATTCAATTAGTCGAGTTTATGGGCGCCGAAACCATTTTGTCTTTTCTCGTCGGAGGTCAACCATGTTTAGCCAAAGTGCCTTCCGATAAAGGATGGAAAGCGGGAGAACAGGCGGCGTTTCGTTTTCAATTGGAAAAATCCTGCTTTTTTGATGCGAAAACGAAATGGCGGATTGATAAAGCCGGCTCCTGAGCAGAAACCGACTTTTTGTTCGATGTTGATCTATCCTGCTTTCAAAAAGGGATCATTTTTCTTCGGACAAAACCTCGTCAATGACTTGATCGAGCTTTTTATATAATTGGTAAAAGGTCATCAATTCCGCATTGGAAAAATGAGAAAAAAAGGTGCCCATCAGTTGACTGAAAGATACACTGACAGTTTCCACCAGCTCTTCGCCGGCTTTCGTCAATTGCATCATGACTACTCGTCGATCTGTGTCGGAGTGGCACCTTTCGACAAGCCCGCGTTCAATTAATCGATCAATGATCACAGTAATGGCGCTTGGTTTCACATTCATCATGTCCGCTAATTGAGTCGCTCGGGCAGGACCTTCGCGCTTCAACATTTTCATGATATGATACTGGGGCCCGGTAATCCCGAATGGCTGCATATTTTTTTCTATCAATGGGCGCAGTTTTTTACTAATAGAAACCATAATCATTTCCATTTTATCTAAAAACTCTTTTTCATATTGGAGCATCTTCAATCGTCCTCTCATATTCCTGCTAATATTTTACCTAATTAAATATTAAATAATTTAAAATGTTTTGTCAAACTTTCACATGCCAAATAAAAACTAAGATGATTTGGCCTGAAGGTGCGACTTTTATTTTTTTATTCGTATAAATGCACTTTCATTGGGAGATCAGACGCATTTTTCTCATTTCAAAAAGAGTCAGAATAAAAGAAAAAAATTGTGACAAAATGGTTGACATTGTGAACTTGTCTGTAATAATATTTAAATCGCTTAAATTTTTATTTAGGAAAGGAGTGAGCCGAGTGCCATCAACATGACCTGATTCATTCCATCGCCGGGAAGTAGGCATGATTGGATCGCTGTCATCCATCCATAAAAAATCAAGTGCTCACTTCAATAAGAATACTTGAACCGTTCACCATCGGTCGTTTCCATTCCGTATGGTTGACGAAATTTCAAAAGCGGCGAACTTTTGTATGTAGACAATGGAAAAGAAGGTCAACCATCCGTTTCAGTTTTTTAGAATGGTTTATGGCTAAAAAAGGGATTGTGAACTAATCCACAAATAGGAAGTTGGGAGATTGCTAGTTCTTTCGGAAATTTGTTTCGAAAGAATGGCATTAGTGAAAAATTAAACCGCTTGCGACTGGAATTGTTTTCGAACGGTTTGATTGAAACGGCGGATCCTGGGTGGAGGATTTTTACTTATTCATGGTATATCCGGACGAAAGGATCCGATGATGGATTTCTGAAAAACCTGCATCGCCAAGGAAGAAATGCGGAAATTAAGTAATGATTCTTCCGTTGAAAAACGGTTTTTCAAAGGGGTGGCGATAAGGTGTCTTGAGCAAAAAAAGCCTTTCACAGAATTTTTCTGTTCTAAGGGATGGAAATGACTCATTTATATTAGGATCGCTTCATAGAAGTTTTTTGTAAAAAACTTCCGGTTTCTATTTATGTTAAATGCATAGAGTAAGTATAAAGAGATGAAAGGAGAAAAAGAGAATGTCAAGAGGACGTTTAGTTCTATTGAATTTAGTAGGGATCATTGTCGTGATCTTGTTGTTGGCAGGAGGAGCTTATTATTACTATCAAACCACGAACTACTTGAAAACTGATGATGCAAAAGTATCAGCGGATATGGTTCCGGTTGTGGCGACAACTTCCGGAAAATTAGTGGACTGGACCGGAGAAGAAGGAGATAAAGTTTTGAAGGACGATTTGCTTGGAAAAATTTCTGACGGCAAAACGACGATTCCGGTAACATCTCCTGAAAAAGGGACCATTATTAAAAATCAAGTGCAAAAAAATCAAATTGTTCAAGCGGGACAAACGTTGGCTCAAACAGCTGACTTGAGTCACCTCTACATTGTGGCCAATATTAAAGAAACCGATCTTAAGAACATTGAAAAAGGAGATAAAGTAACCATAACGGTGGATGGCGATCCGGATACGACATTTGATGGCAAAGTGGAAAAAATCGGATATGCAACGAACTCTGTTTTCTCCTTATTGCCTGAACAAAATTCCAGCGGAAACTACACAAAAGTTACACAAAAAGTTCCGGTGAAAATTTCGATCAAAGATCCATCGGATAAAGTTCTGCCTGGCATGAACGCAGAAGTGAAAATTTCTAAATAATCGTCATGAATTCAATCGGAAAGGAGGCAGTCGAGAATGGCTTCTGAATCAGCTGATACAACGAACCAAGGAATCCGACAGCATATCCCGTTATTGGCGGTCCTCATGCTGGGGCTGTTTTTGGCCATCTTGAATCAGACGCTTCTAAGCGTTGCCGTGCCCCATATGATGACGGATTTTGGGGTTGGAGCTACGACGATCCAATGGCTGTCTACAGGATTCATGCTAGTCAACGGAGCGTTGATTCCGTTGTCAGCCTTTTTAATCGAACGTTTCGGCACCCGGATTTTGTTTTTAGTGGCCATGGTATTTTTTACGTTGGGGACTTTTATATGCGGAATAGCCCCTAATTTTTCCACCATGTTAATCGGTCGTTTAATTCAAGCGATTGGCGGCGGAGTGATGCAGCCTCTCGTTATGACGATCATTATGTTTGTTTTCCCGCCGGAAATGCGCGGAAGAGGAATGGGGATTTTCGGTTTGGCGATGATGTTTGCGCCTGCCATCGGCCCTACTTTATCAGGATGGGTGATTGAGAACTATTCTTGGCGTATTATGTTTTACGCCATGGTGCCGCTGGGAATTTTAATCATTCTGATTTCCTTCTTTACCTTGCGAAACATTGTGGAGCCGAAAAAAATCAAACTCGATTATTTGGGAGCTTTATTGTCTTTAATAGGCGTGGCTTCGCTATTATATGGAGTCAGTGAAGCGGGAACAGACGGATGGACGGATCCTGTTGTCCTCACAACGATTGTCATTGGTTTGATAGGCATTGTAGCCTTTGTCATTCAACAATTAACATCGAAAAAACCAATTCTTGATTTTCGCGTTTTTAAATACGACATGTTTTCGTTGGCCAATGTGATTAGCGCGATCATCACAGTGGCCATGTTTGCAGGCATTTTCTTGCTGCCGATTTATTTGCAAAATTTGCGGGGATTTACACCGCTTCAGGCCGGATTGTTAATGCTTCCGGGTGCACTTGTTATGATGGTGATGTCGCCCGTCTCAGGTATGCTGTTTGATAAAGTAGGACCCCGGCCGCTTGCAGCAGTTGGCTTAATTGTCACGATCTTGACAACCTATGAATTTACTCGCTTATCCATCCATACTTCTTATGAACAAATTTTAGGCCTTTACATGATTCGTTCTTTTGGAATGTCGTTATTAATGATGCCGATTATGACAGCCGGAATGAATCAATTGCCTAGACATTTGAACAGCCATGGAACGGCGATGACGAATACGCTTCGCCAAATATCCGGTGCGTTAGGAACCAGTTTAATTACCACTATCTATTCCAACAGAACCAATTTCCATTATGCGAACTTGGCGGATGGCATGAGCACAGCTGATCCAACGTTTATGCAGTCGTTTCAAGCTTTTGTCCATTCGATGGCGGGGGCGACGCATTTGCCGGTGGAAATGGCTCAGCAACTTTCTGTTTTTTCGCTTTACAGCCAAATCTTGCTGAAAGCCAATGTGAACGGAATTAATGATGCCTTTTATTGGGCAACCGGGTTATGTATCGTTGGGCTCATTCTAAGTCTGTTTTTACGCGATGTCCGAAAAGACAAAGTACGCGATAAAGCGGCAAAAAGAAAGCGGAATGTTCCAATGCTTCCTTCTCCTTCTGAGCGGCCGAAGGAAGTGTAAGCTTAAGTTTCAAAGAACAGGAGGGTAGACCCTATGAAAATTTATGTGGTGTATGACAGCGAAGGCGGGCATACCAAAACTCTCGCTGAAGCCATTGCGGAGGGTGCGAAGAAAGTGCCCGGAGCGGAAGTCCTCATCGATCATGTGAAGGATGCCGATATTTATAAACTTCCGGAAATGGATGCCATTATTTGGGGAGGACCGGGACATTTTGGCACGGTCAGTTCAGGCTTGAAAACTTGGATTGACCGTCTCGGCTACCTTTGGGCGGAAGGAAAGCTGGTGAATAAAGTTGGAGCCGTTTTTTGCACGACTGCTACGATTCACGGCGGCATTGAATCCACCATGCTGAATTTGATTACCCCCATGCTTCACCATGGAATGATTGTCGTCGGCTTGCCGGGGAATATTCCTGAAAATGCTTTTTACGGTTCGTATTATGGCGTGGGAATCAGCTGTCCGCCTGACTCCCCTGAACCGATTGACAACAATGGGTTGGAATTGGGAAGGGCCCTCGGTGAGCGGGTGGCTCGGGTGGCCAAGAAAATGGCAGAGGAAGAATAGGGGGATGACCGGATGCTGACAACGATTATTTGTATCATCCTTTCGATTTTGGTACTCACCGGTTTAGTGACCGTCAATACCCGTGCCGTCACTAAGGAACCATCAGGCCGATCGGAGGAAGAACGTACTCAACGTCAAGAAGAGGAAGAGTCCGGAACTGATCGGCCGCCGCTCTCCCAATCTGACGATCATGTCCGGCATCACGAGGATGAAGATCTTCAATCGATCATGGCGGATGACGAGTATCGGCAAGTGCTGAAAAACTTTTGGAAGCAAGTTTCGAAAGACGCCGACCATTCAGATGAGGAAAATCCTTCAAAAGAGGAAGATCCCATAAAAGATGATCAATATCGGGAAGCTTTGCGTTTGATGAATAAAGATCAAGATGACCAATAAAAACCATCAGCAGAAACTTGCTTTTCTGCTGATGGTCCTTTTTTTGCCGTTTCACCAGTGTGTTTGGCAGGGATCTTGTCTCAGTAAAATTTAATAGCAAAAGGATCGTTTCCATAAAGGATAAAAAAACTTATCCATATTTTTTTGAATCGGAAAATGATAGTAAATTTTGCGTGAAAAGCAGTAAAAACGGCATTCCTTCATGTTTCATCCTGGAATAAGGAAAAAACAGGCGGAATAGAAGATATTGTATCTTTTTCTTGAAACGTATGAAACAACACTCGAAACCACCTATGCAATTGGTGTATAATTCAAAAGCAGATAAGTGCGTCATCTTCATTTATGATTTAGTGGTTTTATGAAAAATTCCGTCTCCACACCTTGAATGGATGTTTTAAAAGTGTTGTGAATCATTTTGTGTCGGAAAGAGAGTGGAACTTCATGGGACGTAAATGGAATAATATAAAAGATAAAAAAGCTGCGAAAGATGCGAATATGAGTCGTATTTATGCGAAATTTGGACGTGAAATTTATGTAGCGGCCCGGCAAGGAGAACCGGATCCGGAAGCCAACCGTGCGTTAAAAGTGGTACTGGAACGTGCGAAAACGTATAATGTGCCTAAAGCGATTATTGAACGTGCGATTGAAAAAGCGAAGGGCGGTTCCGATGAAAACTACGATGAACTTCGTTATGAAGGATTCGGACCAAATGGATCGATGGTGATCGTGGACGCACTTACGAATAATGTGAATCGTACGGCGTCAGAAGTGCGTGCAGCGTTTGGAAAGAATGGCGGTAATTTAGGTGTGAGCGGATCCGTAGCTTATATGTTTGATGCCACGGCGGTTATTGGAGTCGAAGGGAAAACAGCTGATGAAGTGCTGGAATTATTATTAGAAGCAGATGTGGACGTACGGGACGTATTTGAAGAAGATGACACGGTTATCGTATATGCTGACCCTGATCAATTTCATGCCGTTCAAGAAGCATTCAAGAATGTGGGAATAACGGAATTTAAAGTGGCGGAATTAACGATGATTCCACAAAATTACGTTACCCTTTCAGAAGAAGATCAAGCAAAATTTGAAAAAATGATTGACGCATTAGAAGATTTAGAAGATGTTCAGCAAGTGTACCACAATGTGGATTTAGGGGAATAACTTCCGGGGATTTGACCCAAAAGAACGATCCAGCAACAACAAAGGTTGCTGGGTTTTTTTATGCTTTAAAAATGTACTAAAGGGAATAAATAGGATTTTTCTCGAAGGATGGAGAGTAGACCAATCGAGGCATAAATGGCGAGTGTTCTCAGCAGGATGTAATTAACGCTCTTTTTTTGTAAATAAGGGATAAATTTTCTTCCGTTTTTTGCGCATATTAAGGAATGCATGTTACCTATATGCGAAGGAGGGAGTTCGTTGGCTAAGAAAAAAGACGGCGGAACGAAACAAAACAGCAAGCAAAAGCCGAAGGGGAAAACATCCGGTTCAGCTAATGGCCAAAACGGCTACCATTAGGTATATTTTACTGTGACGATCTCAAAATGGGCGAGACTCCTGCGGGAAAAGCAAGACTAGGCGATACCTAGCAGCGAGGGACGAGCGAGAAGGCTCGCGGATCGCCCGCGGAAAGCGAATGAATTTCGCGATCATACTATAAAAAGATTTACATTAAAAAGGGGTGCCACGGTTTATCTTACTGATTTCCGGGGCACCGTTTTTTGCGAGAAAAAATCGTTCAATATTCATTCAAAATAGCTTGTAATCACACGATAAAACGATCGATCCTGTACTCGACCGCTTAGCTCTTGGCGTATCGATTAAAATGAAAACGAAAGAAAGAACAATAAAAACGATCACAGAAACGTAACCGAACCATATGTACGGTGTGTGAAAGATAAAAGGATTTACTGCTTATTTAAGAGGTTCGCCAAAGCTGCCTTCAAAGATGGATTCTTTCACAGGCCGGCGAGTAGATGGCACTTCTCTTTCTTGCAAGTGTGGTGGCAAAGCTTCTTTTTCTCCTTGATAGCCGATGGCGATAAGGGCATCGATTGCATAGTCTTCCGGAATATTTAATACTTCACGAGCTTTGTCAAAATCAATTCCTGTCATCGGATGCGTAATCAAGCCTTTTCTCGTTGCTTCCAAGGATAAATAACCCCAAGCGGCGCCTGCGTCGAAAGCGTGAGAACCGATATTGCCCCTTTCACTAGTCAATTGAGAGATAATCAAAGCGAATGCGGGAGCTTTTTTGCACCAAGTTTGGTTAAATTCACCGATGAAAGTCATAAATTTTTCACGGTCTTCTTTAGTCCTAGCCAGAATGAAGCGCCATGGTTGAAGGTTGAAAGCAGACGGCGCCCATCGTGCCGCTTCAAACAGGCTAAGCAGGATATCTTCCGGCACCTCTTTTTCTAAAAATGAACGTGGAGACCAGCGCTCTAAAAATACAGAATCAATTTCGTATTCCGGCTGACGTACGACTTCCGTTTTCCCCATAGGGACCCCTCCTACAATGTCGTTTATATGAATCTAGTTCTATTGTAAAACAGTTTTATTTTTCAGACAAATAATTGGTTTTTTCTCTTTTTGTTGGATTTTTGTGAAAAATGAATGAAAATAGTATTGAAAATGATTCTCATTATTATATATAATACATTTGTAACGGTTTGATATTTTATTCGATTGATAGAATACATATTCATCTATAGAGGAGGAAAAAGAAAAGTGAAAATTTGGAAAGCTGCATTCGTGACATTGTTATCATCCAGCCTGTTATTCGGCTGTTCTCAATCTTCTAAAACAGACTCTGAGCCTAAGAAGACGGACAAAAGTGCTTCAACGCAGCAGTCAAAAGAATTGGCGCAAGTCACAAAAGAGTATCGAGGCTATGCCATTGGAGAAATAGATGAACTTGTTAAAGATACAGAAGCGTTTACAAACGCTGTCAAAAGCGGAGATATAGAAAAGGCAAAACAAATTTATCCGCTGGCTCGGATGCATTATGAGCGGTCAGAACCGATTGCGGAAGTATTTGGAGACCTCGATCCTGAAATTGACGCCCGCGAAGGAGATGTTCCGGCATCGGAATGGCGGGGATACCATCGAATTGAAAAAGGTTTGTGGAAAGAGAACACGACAGTTGGCTATGAGCAATATGCAGACCAATTGTTGAAAGATGTAAAATTGCTGCGTGCCAAAGTAGAAACGGTCAAAGTGACGCCGGACTTATTAATTACCGGTGCAGTGGATTTATTAAATGAAGTGTCGACATCAAAAGTAACAGGGGAAGAAGATCGCTATTCCCATACTGATTTGTACGATTTTGCCGCAAATGTCCAAGGAGCTGAAAAAATTTATGAGTTGCTGAAGCCTGCTTTAGAGAAAAAAGACAAGAATATTTCGGAGGAAATCGGAAGTCATTTTGATCAAGTCAACCAATTGCTCAATCAGCATAAAAAAGGCGACGGATATGTTCCATACACTGAGTTAACGTCCGCTCAGGTAAAAGAATTAAGCCAAGCGATTGATGCACTGGCAGAGCCTCTTTCCAAAATGGGCATTGTTGTGGGGGAATCATAATGACGGAACAATCGAAGAAACAACCGGAAGAACCAGCTTTTTTGTCTAAGCAGATTTCCCGCAGAGATATGCTGAAAATAGCGGGAGCCGGAGGAATTGGCCTTGCGCTTGGGGCTAGCGGCGCCGGAAGTCTGCTCACGATGACGAACTTATTCCCGGAAGCGGCCGAAAAAGATAAAGAGGACGAAACCGTTCCTTTTTATGGTGCCCATCAAGCAGGAATTGCGACACCAATGCAAAATCATGTGTACTTTGCTGCAATGGATGTAACAGCTGAGAGCCGATCAGAATTAATCCAACTCTTTCAAGATTGGACGAAAGCCGCCGCTTTGATGACGGCCGGAAAGCCGGTCGGAGAGAATTCCGGAAACGACTTTTTGCCCCCTAAAGATACAGGAGAAGCAGCGGAGCTTTCGCCTTCTAATTTAACGATTACCTTTGGTGTGGGGCCCACTCTTTTTGTAAAAGATGGAAAGGATCGCTTTGGCTTAAAGCATAAACAGCCAAGAGAATTAAAAGAACTGCCGAAGTTTCCTCTCGATGCGTTGGATGAGAAATGGTGCGGAGGAGATTTATGCATTCAAGCATGCGCAGACGACGCCCAAGTGGCCTTCCATGCGGTTCGAAATTTGGTCAGAATCGCCCGCGGCAAAGCGACGATCCGCTGGGCGCAAGCCGGATTTCAGCGTTCCAAGCAAGCGGCTTCCTCCAAAAAAGATACGCCGCGGAATTTGTTTGGATTTAAAGATGGAACGGTCAATCCTGATGTGCGCAATGCAAAAGAAATGAACCAGTATGTATGGGTTCAGCCGGGAGACGGGCCTAATTGGCTAATCAACGGATCTTATTTAGTCGTCAGAAGAATTCAAATGCATATTGAAGTATGGGACAGGTCCAGTTTACGCGACCAGGAAGAGACTTTTGGCCGTCATAAAGCAAGCGGGGCTCCGCTTGGTCAAAAAGATGAATTCGATCCTCTTGATTTAAAGAAAAAACGGCCGGATGGTCAATATTACATTCCGGTCGATTCACATGTTCGGCTGGCGCATCATGACGGAACGGAAAAAATTTTGCGTCGTTCGTATTCTTATGCCGACGGGATGGATCCAAAAACCGGAAGTTTGGACGCAGGCTTGCTCTTTATGTGCTACCAACGCAAGCCTAGCCGGCAATTTATTCCCATTCAATCCAGGCTTTCTCAAAACGACAAATTAAATGAATATATTACCCATCGCGGAAGCGCCATTTTTGCCTGCTTCCCCGGTGTAAAAAAAGGCGGCTATATTGGAGAGTCTCTGTTTGAATAGAGTCTCGTTTGGAAATGAGGAGATGATATTTTGAAACGATCTCACATCATCATCGTCATGATCGGCATATTGGTTTGTTTTCTAAAGATTTCTCCTGCTTATGCCGAGAAAGGGTATGATGAATTGTATGTTCCTATCGGTGATGCGTTAACGCATACGCAATCATCAGCTGACTGGGATGTCATTCAAAAGGATATTCAGCAATTTGAGCAAGAATGGAATACGCTTCAAAAACCAAGCGGCAAACAGGTAAAGCAGATCAACCAAGAACTGGAAAAGGCGAAAAAAGCTTTGCATGAAAAAAATGCAGGGGATCTCCGTCACGCTCTTTCCGCTTTATCAAGCCAGCTGATCCTTTTGGAAGAACAGCAATCAAAAGGCAACAAAGAGGAAGAAAAAGAAAAAGTTCGTCAATTGCAGCCGATGATGGAACAAATGAAAACTTTGATTGAGAGTAAAAAATGGGAACAAGCCTATAATCAATATCGCCAATTTGAGACCGTATGGAATCGAGAGGCGGAAATGGTTGTTCGACAACAAAGTGTTGCCTCTTATGGAGAAATCGAAAAAAATATGTCCTTTTTGCGAATTGCTCTTACCCAAGAGCCAGTGGATCAAAAAAAGGCATCAGACAGCCTTCAGTCATTGAAACAATCGGTTGATGACTTTTTATCCGGAAAGGCGTCCGCCAAAACGAACTCAAAAGAGTATACTCTTTCCGATTTAAACCGACTATTAAAGGATAGTGTCCAAGCGATCCAAAAGGAAAATAAATCAAAGGCCGTTTCCTCCTTAAATGAGGTTTTAACGATTTGGCCGATGGTGGAAGGGGAAGTTCAAACTCGGGATGCCGCATTGTACAATGATATGGAAACGAAAGTACCGGCGGCAGTCAGTATTTTAAGCTCCAACAGCGGTGATATCCATAAGACAGAAGCCATCATCAATGACTTACATTCCCGCCTCGAGTCTCTAATGAAACAAACAAGCTACAGCATTTGGGACGCTGCTTTGATTTTGCTGCGTGAAGGCATGGAAGCATTGCTTGTGATTGCTGCTCTTGTCGCCTTTTTGAAAAAAACGAATCAGGCGGAAAAACAAAAATGGATATGGGGAGGGGCCGGCGCTGGTATTCTCGCCAGTGCATTGTTTGCGATCGTGTTAAGTTTGGCCTTTTCTAAAATGACAGGTGCTTCCAGCCGTGAGTATATCGAAGGGTTTGCCGGAATCGCGGCCGTTGTGATGATGTTGACGGTAGGGGCATGGCTGCATAATAAGTCAAATGTTCGTCAATGGAATCAATATATTCAGCAGCAAATGAATCAAGCGCTTGAAGGCGGCCGTCTTTTGACGATGTCTTTGATCAGTTTTCTTGCTATTTTTAGAGAAGGAGCAGAAACGATTATTTTCTATGTTGGGATGGCTCCTTCCATGAGTGTCAGCCAATTGCTGGCGGGAATCGGAATAGCGTTGGTCATCTTATCTGTCATTGGGTTTTTGATTATTCATTACAGCGTCAAAATCCCAGTCCGGCCGTTTTTCTTGGTTGCTACTGTGCTGATTTACTTCTTATCGTTTAAAATTCTCGGAGTAAGCGTCCATGCCTTGCAAGTTTCAAAGTTGCTTCCGGCGCATACTTTGACATCTTTGCCTAATATTGAATGGATCGGTTTTTATCCGACATTGGAAACGATCCTTCCGCAGATTGTGCTGGTTGTCCTCATTGCAGGAGCGGCTTACTGGGTAGAGAAATCAAACCGTAAAAGTGAGAAGGCGGCTTAACCTAATAAGGGGAGCGTTCCGTATGAATCACCGGTCGCCTTCTCTTGATGTCGATTCAATCCATATCGGAACATTCGCGCTCCCCGGATTTTTTAAGGTAAAACTTTCATCCGTAAAGGCTTGATTTATAAAGTAAATTATGGTAGTATAATAGATGTTCTTAAGAAGACGGGGCATTAGCTTAGTTGGGAGAGCAGCTGACTCTTAATCAGCAGGTCGCAGGTTCGAACCCTGCATGCCCCATTATAAAGTCCAAAAAAGCAAGGCGTTTTAAAGGCGCCTTGCTTTTCGTTTGTTGGCAAATCCGAAACCGGGATTTGCCGACAGCTTTTTTGTGTGTCATTAAAAAATAGAGATGGATGAAATGCTGGCAAAGATACTTTTGCTGCGATGAATGTGAAGAATGTGGCTTGCCGATCATCGAAAAGTCCGGTAATAGCATAAAATAAACTTTTTGGCGTGGTCTGACCGCAATCTTTAAAAGCATGAAAATGACAAAAGACATCCGAATATGTCCATTCAAATGCCTTTTGTCTATACTCTGGAAGGATAATGCTTTGATTTCTGGTCATTTTTTATTGCTCATCGTTTTTTGTCATAGTTTCGAAGCAAAATCGCTATAACAAAGAACAAAACAAAAAGCCCCCATGCTGTCAGCCCTTGTCTTTTGATAATTCCGAATATAAGGACTGAAATGCCGGACAAAACAAATGAAATTTGGCTTAAAGTGTTTTTATTCATCCTGTTCGCCATCCTATTGCAATTTTTAATTGTCCCCTAATGTTTCATGTCCCTATCAGACCCCTTAAAAATCCCTTTTTATCAGCAGCAGTTTCAAAATAACAAGGAAAATTTTTATCAAAAACAACTTTTTCCCAATAAGAATAGTCATTTTTTAACCATTCTGGTATATGCTCTCTTTCTTAAAGTTCCGATTTGGTAACATTGAAATGGATCGTTGCAATCATTTTCTCTTAACTTCTAGTTCTTTTATTTCCGTTTTCCCTACTCACAATATAACAGATCTATTATTGTTATATGTATTTTCTTAATATTTTTTGCATTAAGGGGGAACGAATCCCCTTTATTTTATGAATTCTACCCTCTTTCGGACGTTTGTGATTGCAATAAAAAAAGAGGATTCAATATCAAATTCCCTTAATGTCATAGCTGCTATTTTGGAAGGGGCTGATGATAGTCCCTTTAATAATTTCAGAGGAATTGTGCATGATTATGGTCTCTGGCATATTAAGCGGGCGAAATTGCTATAATAAAGGCTGGTGGTGATTGAATGGAAAGAAAAATCAGAAGGATCGGCAACTCATTGGGTGTCAATTTGCCTGCTGATATGCTGAAAGAAATACAATTAAATGAGGGCGACACCGTTGAAGTCGAGTTACGAAAAGACAAGGGTGAGATCGTACTAAGAAACAAAAAAATCACGCCTATCAATAGTGATTTTGAATCACGAGTGATAGACGTTGTGGAAAAATATTTTGACATAACAAGGAAGTAGAAACCTGTACGAATTCATGAGAATAGGGGGCGGGCAGACTCTATTCTCTAGTTATATGTTATTACATTGTTATAACATTGTAAATACTTTTTATTTAAAAAATTATCCTCGGCTGTATTGAAGACTGATTAAGTTTGATGCGGCCTCAGAGAGTGTAGACAAAAAGGCGTCCGAATATGCCCATTCGGATGCCTTTTGTCTACATTCTGAAACGAGACGTTTTAAAGGTAGGCGCCTTGCTTTTTTTAGGTTTTTTCTTTGTAATGAAAAGAGAAGCGAATTTCGATAGTATCATCATGAAGCTTGGAATAACAACAAAGTGGAGGAAAAAAGAAATGGAAGGGCATATGAAGTATCAACCATTGCCAAAAGAATTTTTCCAGAAGCCGACCCTTGAATTGGCAAAGGCCTTGCTTGGCTGTCTGCTTGTAAAAGAAACGGAAGAGGGAATAGCCTCTGGTTTTATTGTAGAGACGGAAGCATATATGGGCCCGACAGACCGCGCAGCCCACAGCTATGGCAACAGGAGGACAAAACGGACGGAGATTATGTTTCATGAAGCCGGGTTGGCTTATACATACGTGATGCATACCCATTGTTTGTTTAATGTTGTAAGCGGCGGCAAAGAACAGCCGGAAGCGGTGCTGGTTCGTGCTCTTGAACCTTATGACGGCATTGGTTTGATGTTTCAAAGAAGAAGCAAGATTAAGGACGTGCGCCAGCTGACAAACGGCCCAGGCAAATTGACGAAGGCTTTAGGGATTACAATGGCAGACTATGGCCGTCCTCTTCAAAAACCTCCCTTGTTTATAGCAAAAGGATTTGTACCTGAGGCAATTTCACAAGGAAAGAGAATCGGCATCGAAAATACGGGAGAAGCAAAAGACTACCCATGGCGATTCTGGGTAAGTGGAAACCGATTTGTTTCGAAATAGATAAAATTCCCACCAAAAACGATGACAGAAGAAGTGTTTGACGCAGGGATGATGGTAAGAAAAAAATCGATGTTTTGATGGAGAGGGGCGATCTATAGATAGTATCTATCCGATCATTTGATATTAAAAGATGCTGAACTTTTGGGAATCATGAAAAGTCTTTTACGATAGAATGCTTCAAAATCAGGAGGAGTTCAAAGTTGCACTTATTGATCCATTTAATCGATCAATATGGATACATCGTCCTTTTCTTTTCGTTAATGCTGGAGCTGATCATTGTTCCTGTCCCGAACGAAATTCTTATGAGCTATGTCGGTTTTCTTGCTTATCAAGGAAAAGTCAATTTTGCTCTCGCTGTCCTTTTTGGGGGCTTGGGGGGAATTGTGGGAGTCACGATTTCCTATTGGATTGGATTTAAATTGGGAGCACCTTTTTTCTATAAATATGGAAGCAAGTTTCATTTAGGACCGGAGAAAATAGAAAGAATTTCAAGATGGAATCAGAAATACGGAAGAAGATTATTGTTATTTTCTTTTTTTATTCCCGGCGTTCGTCATGTGACTAGTTTATTTTCGGGAATCACCCGCTTGCCTTTTCGATCTTTTGTTGTTTTTGCGTATATCGGTGTGTTCTTGTGGGTAGGGACGTTCATTTTTTTGGGGAAAATTTTCGGTCCAAAATGGGAGCAATTTCATCAAGAGGCCAAATTATATATGATCATTGGCTGCATCGTGATTGGTCTTGTGTACGCTCTGTACTTATACATTAAAGTAAACATCCGCAAGATTCGAGAAAATTTGATTTTGTTATTTGAAGCTACGTTTAAACGATTTCACAGCTTCCTTGGCATGAAGCTGCTGATTTTCGGGATGGCCATTGTGTTTATCGCTATGTTCAGTCTGATGGTAGGGATGATTCAAGATTTTATCGAAAATGAATTTGGGCAATTTAATACCATCACGAAGGCTGTCGTCTCGTATATAGTGGATCCTCGTTGGAAACAGACGATCGATTCTATGTATTCCTTATTGTCGAGAAACTCTCTTTTGTTTGTGGGTTTTTTAACGATTATATGGATTTTCTTCAAAGGGAAAAACAAATGGTTGGAATTCCAATATTATGTCATTTGCATACTGGGAGCTCTTATTTTAAGCAAAGGCCTCCATATTTTGTTCAGCTATATTGCGGCTGCAAACATGTTCAGCCAATCTTTTCCGAGCGAATTAAGTTTTTTATGGGTTGTGCTTTACATCTTTTTTCTGTACATCGTGCTTCGGCATAGTCAAAGAAAAATAGGAAGTGTTTTGATTGTTGTATTAGAAATGCTGATATTTGCACTGATCTCAGTCAGCAGCATTTATTTAGGGTCGGAAAATCCAAGTGATTTAGTGGCTGGCTATACGTTTGGAGGAGTTTGGGTAAGCTTGATCATTTTAATGATCGAAATTTCCAGGCTCTTAAATATGATCAAAGCTTCCAAACGAAGTCATATGGAGAAAGCAGAATAAACGGGCGAAGAAGAAACTTCCCGCCCGTTTTCCAGAAAATTTTTATCTTTTTCGATGATGTTGGGAGCGTTTTGGGAGGACTTTTATAGGACGTTTATCGATCATTTCATCTAAACGGACAAATTGAATGTTACGCTGCCTCAACTCTTTCAAAACTTCTTTTAATGCTTTTAACATATAGTAGGGAGCGTCAATATGGGCGCCCGGCGTGTCTCCGCAATCATGCAGCAAAACAACGTCCCCGGGCTTAATCCTTTTCAGAAGCTTATTCTGTATAATTAAGCTCGTTCCTTTATTGCGCCAATCGCCTGCCATAACAGACCATAAAATAATGCGAAATTCTTTGTGCAGAAAAAAATCAAAGAGATTCATCAGACCCCAAGGCGGACGGTAATAGGACGGCCGAACGCCGGTGATATTTTGAACAATGGCCGCGGAGTCCCGCAAGTTGCGGACAACGGACCAAGGAGTCATCAGCCAATTGGATCGATGGACGTAATTATGAATTCCGATCAAATGACCCTCTTTGTGCATTCGTAAGATGAGTTTGGGGTATTTTTTCGCTTTCGATCCGACGACAAAAAAGGTGGCTTTGACCCCATATTTCTTTAAAAGATCAAGCAGTTGTGCTGTGTACACGGGATCGGGGCCATCGTCGAAAGTGAAAGCGACTTGGCTTTCACCGTTCCCTTTTCGAAATGCTCCAACACCGAACCAAAAGGATAATAGATAAGGAATAAACATATAAAAACATAAAAAGACAAAAAAGCAGATCATGATTTTCTCCATAAATCAAAATCCTTTCTTCTCTACAAGGCCTAGGAAGATTCATAGATGACACAGGAATCTCCCTATCTTTATCCTATTATAACGGTTCAGCCGTTGATGTGGAGGATAGACGTTCTTTTTTTAAAAAAACGTGCTGATTTCCGTTTTTTCAATTGGAGTCCATTTGCCACGATGTAAGTAGGGTGGCTTGTCATGGCCATTAGTTGATAAATGGCCAACACCGCATCGAATGCGGCGGCTTTTTTTTGGATTCTTTCAGAGTTCTTTTTCATCTTCAGCAGGAGCGGCTTATTTTTTATCAAATTGGAAATTTGATAGATTAAGTCATCGGGATTTTCAGACAGAATGGCTGCTCCGGATTTTGTTAAATAACGAGCGTTTTCTTGTTCTTGACCGGGCAGAGGATGGTAGAGAATCATGGGCAGCTCCATGGCCAAAGCTTCTGACGTGGTCACTCCTCCCGGTTTTGTGATAATGATGTCTGAAACCGCCATCAGTTCATGGACATATTCTACATAACTGAATAAATGAATCTGATGTTTAGACTGTTTTAGTTCCAGTTCCAACTTTTGTTTTAATTTCTGATTGCGTCCGCACAAAATAATCAATTGCAGAGTTTCCGGGATGGACTCAAGCGTCGGCAAATTGAGAAACCCTTTGCCAAAAAGGCCATCTCCGCCTCCCATAATCAAAACGGTAGGAAGCTCGGCATCCAGTCCGTGCTTGACAATAAATTCATCGCGTTTATAAGGATAAAGAAACTTTGTCTGAATGGGGATTCCCGTACTGGCAATTTTCTCTTCCGGGATATTTCGTCTGAGCAATCTCTTTTTCCCTTCGTTGGAACCTACTATGTAAAGATCCGTAAAAGGGTGAATCCAACAACTGTGATCCGTATGATCTGTAATCACGGTCACAAAAGGGATATTCGTTAATCCATATTCTTTCAGTTTAGAAAGTATTCCGGACACAAATGGATGGGTGCTGACGACGACCGCGGGTTTCTCTTTCTCCAGCAATTGGAGCATCTTTCTTAGTCCAACGAAAAACAACGACTGTATTCTTGTTGAAAATACGCTTTTTGGATGGGTTTTTTGATAAAAAAATCCATATAGTTGAGGAAAGACTTTCAATCCTTTTATGTAAAGATAATTGCTGATTGGATACATATGAGGATGAGCCCATGCAATAAAATCAAAAACAACAGGTTGGACATTTGGAAAACATAGCTGAACGGCTTCTTCCAGAGCTTTGGCAGCTTGGAGGTGTCCTTGTCCGAACGTACCTGAAAGAATAAGGATCTTGTTTTTCGTCACTTTTGACATTCTTCTTCCCCCAATAATCTTTGTGATCAATAGAAAAAGACTGAGGCTGTCCATAAAAAGTTCATGTCAGAAAAAAGCGGGCTGAGGAAGAAAAAACAAAAACCCTTTATGAATTAATCAGAGTTTTTGCTTTTTTTCCTTTCAAAGAGCGGTTTTGAAAAAAGCCATGTCATGGCAATGCCCAATGAAAACCATATGAGCAAGAGCAGACAGACACTTCCAACGACAGGAAAATTAATCATAGAGACTGCCAGCGTTGAACCGAAGAGCAATTTCAGCCATTCAGGTTTGCCATCCATGAATTTCAATTGTTTGCCTAATTCTTTGCTGAATACAAGCAATCCGATAAAAAAGGAAAGAGCGCTTGCGACAAATACCAACAAGGCAACCGGTATGCCAATAATGGTGAGAGCCAGAAGTGTGCATAACGTTGTCAGCGCTAAGCTTGCCATAAATCCGATAATCAACGTTTTACCGGGTCTTTTCATTAAAAGTTCTTCGTGACTGAATGTTCTGCGTTTCAGAATGATCCCTAACAGTACGGTGCCAATCACTAATATAATACTAAAAGCAAGCCGTATGCCCCAAGTGAATAAATAAAGAAATCCGCCGAAGATAAAGCTGTTTTGCATAGGATCGTTTAGATTAACGGTGATGAGATGCTCGGAGATACGAGCCCCTTTTTCTTGATGAACATGACCGCCGATCACAATGACAGGACCGCCTACAACGGCTGTTTTGTTCATCGTAAGGTCACCGTTCACGACGATGACTCCGACTTTGACATGTCCGCTGATCTCGGCGTCATTTCCAAGTACAACCACATTTTCCACTTTTTCTTTTTCGGGAACGATGACTTCTTTTTTGTCTATTATAAGTTTATCTGCTGCCAGAGCAGGGTGAACGATCAGCAAAGTCAAAACCATGATGGAAAGAAAGGCAGTCAAAATGTTAAACCCTTTCATGTTCTACATCTCCCTATTCTAGACTTTTTACCCTGAGCAAAAACTGAATGGCCCAAATCGATGTTCCTAAAATAACCATGGAAATGATAACACAAGCGAGAAAGAGCAATGGAATGGACGAAAGAACCGAGGCCAGTGCATGAGTCACGCTTAATCCGATATGCACAAAGGAAGTGGCCAGTGTAATTCCTACATAAAAGACGTTTCCCATTTTCAACAGAATGAAGGCAGCCATTAGTAGGGCGATGAAACTTACAGTCCAACGAACATATCGATTCATTGGGCGATATGGCGAAGAGATTTGTTTTATTTTCTGGACAACAGAGTGTTCAAATTGAACATTCGGTATTTCGATGGAATGATAAGCGGCAAACAGCTCTTCTTTCAGCCATTGAAGTTCTTTTAGCTCAGTGCTGCATTGACGGCATTCTGCAACATGGTCTGCTACTTTTTTTCTTTCCTCTTCGTTTAATTCTCCATCAATAAACGCTGACAGGAGTTCATGAACATGGTCATTCATTGTGCTCGCCTCCGAAAATTTCTTTTTTCAACGCGATTCTGGCCGAATGGATGCGTGATTTCACTGTACCAAGGGGAATGCTTAACATTTTGGAAATTTCATCGTACGAATATCCTTGGATGTCGCGCAACGAAAGTATGGTGCGCTGGTCCGGGGATAATTTTTGCATCGCTTCCTGAATTTCAAGCTTCAATTGTGTCCGATCGATAGATGAGGTCATACTCATGTGTTCGGCTCGATCCTTGCTTTGCAGCTGCAATTTTTGTATTTTTTTTCTTTTTTTTAATTTGTCGTAACAAATATTCGTTACTATTCTTGTCAGCCAAGAAACAAAGGCAAAGTCATTATCCAGTTTGGATAGCGATGAGTAAGCTTTTACAAAAGCTTCCTGAGCGATATCTTCCGCTTCCATTCGGTCATTCACGATCGAAAAAGCATGGCGGAATACTTGGCCTTTATATTTGGAAACCAGTGTAGAGAACGCCTCCAAATCCCCGCTCCTGGCCTTTTGTATTAAATTGGTGAGTTCTTGATCCACCTTTTTTCAACCCCCTGTGAAGAAAAGCTCGAGCCTTCTATGGTTGATAGATCGGAACGACATTTCTTGCTAAAATAATGGGACGCCTTCTTATAAGGAGATTTAAGGATCCATTTGCCGGTGCCGGAATTCAGATGCGGAAGATCGGGGAAAATCGGGTGGAAATCACTCAAATTTCCCTTATAATATGGACTGTTTCGTCTTTTTTCTCAAAAATCGATCGTCCGTTTCTGTTCTTTACAAAAGACGCCGTTCAAATAAGATAGGTTCATTTTTACCGAAAATCATTTTCAGCATTCTTAGGCAATGACGACGTGAAATACTTTTTTGGGGAAAGAAGGCAAATAAATAATTGAATAGAACGTTTTCTATGCTTTCAAAGCTGATTTTTCCATAAGGGATTTGTCGGATCATGGTGAAAATGGAAAGTATTTTATCATATTTCCTGAAAATTTACAATTCTATTTATTCTTGTCGTTTTCCTTTATATTTAGTGGGATCATAATATTTTAGGGGGGATTTTATTGAAAAAAGTTGCTGCCGTCATCATGTCTGCCGCTATTGTTTTGTCTGTAAATCCTTCGCTTGAGCTTGCTGCGCCGCCAGAGAAAGAACTGACTCAATATCTTCAAAAAATAGGAATGTCGAAAGAAGTAGTCAATAGTCAATTGGAAAAATTTTATGGCGAAGATTTAGATTCATTTGATTCGGTGGAAGAGGTAAGACAAGTTCTTGGGAATCCGATTAACGATCAAGATTTGCAAGATTTATTGACAAGATATGGATTTTCCGCGTGAACCATTCATGAACCTTTTTTTACAAAAAAATGGACTGATTTTCATCGCTGCTGTTATTTTTCTGATCGGTGGCCTTTACCTAACCGGAAACAGTTTGAAATCTCTTTTCTTTTCTGAAAAATACGAAAATGAAAAGGCTGTTCAGGTTGACGGAAAACAAGCTGTACAGCCTCTAAAAGAAGAGCCGTTCTATATAGCCCGGCCAAAACAGGGTGAAAAGTTTGGCGAACTCTTTATTCCGAAGCTCCATGCCAGTATGCCGATTTATGAAGGGACAAATGAGGATGAACTGGCGAAAGGAGTCGGTCATTTTGCTGAAAGTGTATTGCCGGGGGAAAAAGATAATTGTGTGTTGAGCGGTCATCGGGATACGGTATTTCGAAAATTGGGAGAAGTTCGGGAAAACGATTTGTTGATTGCTGAAACATCTGCGGGAACGTTTACTTATAAAGTCTACAAAGTGCGCATCGTTAAAAAAAACGATCGTACCGTTATTGTTCCGAAACCGCGGGCGACATTGACGCTGACGACATGCTATCCATTCCACTATATTGGCAGCGCACCGAAACGTTATGTCCTGGTGGCTTCATTAATCTCTGAAAATTTGAAGGTAAAAAGAATTCATCAAGAGAAGAAAGCGGGATAAGAAGGCTGTTCTGCTTTTTCTCAATGAAAGACAGTATAATGCTTTAGATGATACATTTTTAAAATTCCCGAAAAAATATGCAGCAACCTGTTCAAATAGCATCATTTTATTGGATATTTGGAGACGGACGATCAGTCCGTCTTCTTTATTGGTTTGATTCATGGAAAAAATGTTTATGGATAGACTGATGACTACGGCATCCGATGATTGAAGGGCGTCGTGCGTGGCCCTTTACTTGCTTGGAACGAAAAGAGATGTCTAAATCATCGAATGATGATGATTGGCCAAACGGCTTTTGAAACAATATAGAAGAAACGGGAAGAACCTATACAATGTTTATTTTTTCATGGTGGAGTACATGTATTGATAGGCTTTTGCTTCTTCCGTCATTCCTAAATGACTATATATTTTGGCCAGCCATTGAACGGGTTTCGGATCGTTCGGGTGAAGCTCCATTTCCCAGCTGAAGCAGTCAATCGCTTTCTTGGGCTGTTGAAATTCATAATACAGTTCGCCAAGCAGAAACTGTTGATCAGGGTCGTCTTGGATGGCCAGCATGCGATTGATTTTGGCTGCTGAAGGCAAAGGGATATGCTTTTCTTCAAAAGGCTGAAGCCATTTTTTTACATAGTTCAAATCGTGTTTTTTCAGCAGAAGAGGAATGATCAATCGGATCGTTTTTTCTATTGTCCCTGCGTTCTGTTTGTTGACAGGAAGGGTATTAATTTTTTCCAACTGAATTTCATCCATTTGAATGGCGGGATCAGCCAAGATAGAGGCAAATTGTTGAGATTGATATTCCGTAATCGGGGAGTGCTGATCAAAAAGAAAGTTGACCGCACGTTCATACCAATGAAGCTTGAGAAGCAGATCAAATAGATCATACTCAAGAGCCGGAAATGCTGCACCTTGTTGATGAAGCTGGAGCAAAACGAGGGCTGTATCTTGGTCGGATAGAAAGGTCGAGAGTGTATTGCGCAATGATTCATAATCTTGCTCTGGTGTGCGGGAATGCAACAGGCGATGGATGGATAAAGCCGCTGCATCGATCAACCGATTTTGTTCGAGAAGCTCGGATTGAAGCTTTGCATAGGCTTTTTCATCATAGGCGGTACGCTCAAAAAAGAGTTGTTCAGCCATAAGCTTATCTTTTTCCCATAAGGCATCATCGTTTTGATAAATGTCGTCGTATTTTCGGAAATCAAGATCGTTGGCTATTTGTTCTACCCATGGATTTTCCGGAGCATACTGTTTTAACAGGCGTATGACTCGATAGGCAAGAAAGTATTTGCCGTTTCGCCGGTATTCATAAAAAATGTCTCGAATCAGCTTGATAATCGTCTCTTTTTCAAGAATGGAGTCGAATAAAGGGAGAATGTGGGCAATTTCGAGAGAAGAATATTGATGTTGCCATTGTTTCAGAAGATGTTGGAAACTTTGAATCGCAGAGGGGCGATTTTGGTGAATGAGGGTGTCTATAAAAGGATGAGGGGCCTGAAATACGATTCCGTTTTGAAAGGCTTTGTACAATTGGGAATGATCGTTGAAACACAAAGGTTTTATAGCAGCAAGCAATCGGTTTTTAAAGTAAATCAGAAAGAAAGTCTGTTTTTTGGAATCCGACGCCTCGATCAACTTAAACATATGGTACACGGCCATTCTTTTTATATCCAACTTGTTCGCTTTATGATGATCAAGAACGGTTAGCGTATAATTTTCTGTCATTCTTTACCCCTCCAATAGTGAAAATACTTTTTATTTTCTTATTTGATTTTATTGTACCATGATTGCAACACAAACTCGAGCACAGTCTTTAAATCGTTTGGTATTGCCGCATGTCTGTTTACTCCCATTCCCCTTTGTGACATTTTGTACGCCTAAAATGATATTTTCAAGCACAACCGGAAGATTCCTTATGACGGTTGGATTGTCAGGAATTCATCGTCTAATCGTTGTTTTTCCGAGCACTCGCGGAAAATTCAAAACGAATAATCCTTCAAATTTCATCGCATTCTAAACAAGGGCATGCCGCCCAATCTTGAAAGGAGGGAATTCTAATGGAACAGCCAATCCATCAAAACAACGCTCCTTCTATGCAAAATATACCTGGACAAATGTATCACGGTGGTCATGAGTTGTTTGAAATTCATGAATTGCTTTCCAACACGATCAGCCTGCTCGACCAATATATGATATTGCGCCAATTGGCAAAAGATCCGGAATTAGTGGACATAATGAACCGTCAGTATCAATTTGTGTCCGATAGTTACAACATTACAGTAGAAGCTTTGAAAACGGGGAATAAACCGTCCCATCCAACGCAGACATATATGATGAAACAAGATCATAGCACCGTTTATGGGATAAAGCCTTCCAATCCGGCTAAAGCAGTGCAATCCGTAACGGAAATCAATGACCAAAAAATTTCTACTCAAATGCTGCAAATGATGAAATCGGCTGCCTTTCTTCACACGATAGCGGCATCCGAAACGGTCAATCCGGTTCTAAGACGAATATTGGCTGACAATGTTCCAAACTATTTGGAAATGGCGTATGAAATTTTCTTGTATCAAAATAAACGCGGTTATTATCAAGTACCTCAATTTGATAGACAAACGACGGAGACAACTGTCAATCGCTTTGCGCCGGTACAAACAAATCTTCCGCAAAATCAAGTGACAGGCTATAACCAAACACACTAAAAAGGATCAGTCCTAAAAGTGGGGCATCCTTTCATGTCAAGCTTTCTGTCGGGCGTTGTTGGATAGCGGAATTCATTTGCCTTCCGCGGGTGATCCGTGATCCTCCTCGCCCGTATCATGCCTGAAGTCTCACCTGGCTTGTTTTTCCTAGAGTAGTCTCGCACGTTTCGCGTTGATTTCGTTCAAATTTCGATTGGAGCTTCCTGCTAGGGGGGCTACGAATATTGTGGCTCGATGTTGTATACAGCTGTCTAATACACGGAATTTTAACTGTTGCATGATCAAGGGATTTTTGGATGAAAGGAGCATTTGGTTGCTAATTTTCACCTTGTATCGTTGATTTTACATAAAAAACCTTGATTATTCATTTTGAAAATGCAAAAAAGGTTGAAAAGTTCATATGAAAAGGATAGTGAAAAAGGCCATCGATTAATATAATAGCCGGGCAGTACATATGACGGCGTGAGAGGAGGGGGTTTTTTCCTCTCCTCTAACTCGATTTTCGGTGAATGGATGGCTATCGAGATGCCGGCAGGAAAAGATCAATTTCAGGAGACATAGTCACTTTAAACCTTTCCATCGTTCTGACAGATGTCTTAACTCTACAGCGAGATCCGCCACTTCTTTGATCCTGTTTGCCACTTCTTTTGTCGTCGCTGATTGTTCTTGAATGGAAGCGGCGGCTTGTTGTGAACCGGAAGCTAATGAAGCGGCAGCATATGATACCGCTTCCATCTCTGAAAAAACTTTTTCGATTCCTTTCAGCGTATCGTGGCTGGCATCCGTCATTTTTTTCGTTTCTTCTGATACAGTGTGCATGATATCAGAGATATTTTGAAAGGCGTTGTCAAGTTGTTTGGATAATTGTTCTTGTTGATTGGTTACTTCGTGTATCGCTTTGGATTCTACAGCGGAAGTATGGACATAATGTTGTATCTGTTTCAGCATTTCGTTTACTTGTTCAACGGATTTGGAAGTTTCTTCTGACAAAGAACGAATTTTTTCGGCGACAACGGCAAATCCCTTTCCTTGATCTCCGGCTCTGGCTGCTTCAATGGCCGCATTTAATGCTAATAAATTAGTTTGATTGGCGATGTTGCCAATTAATTGCAGAATGTTGTTTGCCTTGGAGGAAGCTTGTTTCAGCTGGGAAGTGGCTTCGTTCAAAGATTCAGCCATTTTGACACTTTCCATGATCGTGGCATTGACTTGCTTGACTTTTTCTCTTCCTTCGTAGACACGATGATCGGCCGTGTTGACCACTTCGTTTAAATAATTAGACCCTTGTTCAACCTCTTTTATGTCTTTCACCATTTTTTCCATTGTCGTTTTTGAGATATCGGCTCGGTTGGCTTGATCGGTAATTCCGTTTGACAACTCTTCAATAACGGAGGAAAGGGTGTCAGCATTTCCTGCCAACATATGGCTCGCTTTAGCGATTTCGTCCGACTCATCAGAAAACCGTACGGCATACTCTTTTACATCCAATAAAATATTTCGAAGACCTTTCAACATTTTGTTCAATCCATGTGAAACGATCCCCATTTCATTTTGAGAGCGATACCCGGATCTTTTAGATAAATCGACTTTATCTGTGACGGAACGGATCGTTACATCGAACTCCCGCAGCGGCTGTTGAACATGTTTCGAAGTATAGGAAAGAAAAAAATAAGAAATCAGTAGTCCCCAACATAAGCAAAGAATCATAGCCGTTGTGACGGAAAAGGTTGTGAAGAGAAAAATGGTCAGTCCCATTGTCATAAAGACTAATAAAAAAACAGAAAAAACAAAAAAGGATCGGAAGCTTTTAAACAAATCGGTCCCTCCTCATATTTCTTTTTACCTATTTTTACTATTTTCATTATATCAAAATGATAAAATATAAGACAAAATTTTCCGAATAAAACAACTGGAGAAAATTATAAAAAAAGCTTTTTCTGAGACTGTTACAATCAGGAGGTTTTTATGGCTATTTCTTACTCCGTTTATAGTAGAAAATGCAAATTATGACGAAAAATTTTAGAATACAGTTTGACTTTAGAATTTCTCAAACGGTGGAAAAAATTATGTTGAATGATTGAAAGGCATTTTTTTGTGAAAGATATAGCCTTTTTCGTTACTAGCCGCCGAATGACATGATGGCATCGAATAAAAAAGGAGAGATGGATGCTTCACTTGTTTTTAAAAGAAGTGCGGTGGACTTGCACCCATATAGTCAAAAATTCATAAAATAAGAATATGAGGGAATCGTTTCATTTTCCGTTTTTAAACGAATGGAATTGCGGTCGTGGTTACTTAATTTATTTAAAACTTTTTAATGACAGTTAAATGTAAATATCGTTGCGCAGTGGCGGCAATATGATTCCCGGTAGCAAGCAATATAAAAAAAGTTAAAGAAAGATATTGACTTTATTTAAATCGGGTGATATTATATAATACGTCGCTTGATGAGTGACGTTCCATGATAGACTTAAATAAACATGGTTCTACAGATGTTGACAAATTAGTATTATTGTAATAAAATATAATTCGTTATGATGATCCTTGAAAACTGAACAAAACGAAGTGTGAACCAATGTTTCAATCGAAACAAGCCAAGTCAAATTTCTTTTTGGAGAGTTTGATCCTGGCTCAGGAC
>ERZ1673783.29-NODE-29-length-38753-cov-20.817407_pt1 | contig 38753 bp, 51 predicted proteins | sample MGYA00580133_ERZ1673783 | MGnify/ENA primary metagenome ERZ1673783 (study PRJEB41219, sample SAMN04549595) | soil metagenome | isolation source: soil | place: USA: Texas, Big Bend National Park | collected 2009-03-17 ...
GTTCCCTCAACAAATGAGGGGGTTAAATTTTGCCCACAATAATTTTACTCATACTGGACATTGACGAAAATCTAATAAAATAGTGTTCATTTCATCTTATGGTCATTTTAATCCTACTTTTTGGGGGCAACAAAGCTCCGGTGAATGGCTGTTGTTTAATGAATGAATGTTTGTTTTTGGACGGAAGAATAGAAAGTACTAATAGGCTGGAGAACAGGTAAGTCGAATAGATTTTTAGATGAGGGGAGTCGATAGGGGGGGAGAAAGGCGGTATTAGGAAGATCGGACATAGACTGTTTTAGGCTTTATTTTTAAAAGGAGCTATCCGAGAGAACATTCTTCGTTGATATGGTGGAAATGCTATGTCCATTCGTTCAATGAAAGGCTGATTTTGTATCTACCTTGCACGTAAAGGTTTCCATTCATAAAAAAGTGGGGAAGATGTTTCCCCACTTCTAATTTTTTCACTTTAAATTCAGCAGCTTTTGTTTTAGTTGGTTTTCCATTGTGGAAAGCTCTTGCTCGACTTGGTAACGTTTGGCGCGGCCTTCTTGTTGTATGCGCAACACTTCTTCTAATGTCGAGATCAAGTTTTCTTGAGTTTTTTTCAGTGTTTCAATATCGACGAGGCCTCTTTCGTTTTCTTGAGCCGTTTCGATGGTGTTTGCTTTTAGCATTTCAGCATTTTTCAGCAATAATTCATTCGTTGTTTTGCTGACTTGTTTTTGAGCTTCTACTGCATGACGTTGGCGAATCAGCGTTAACGCAATCGCGATTTGATTTTTCCACAACGGAATCGCCGTCATAATCGAGGATTGAATTTTTTCCGCTAATGTTTGGTTTGTATTTTGAATTAATCGAATTTGTGGTGCGCTTTGGATCGTAATTTGACGGCTTAATTTTAAATCGTGCAGACGTTTTTCCAGTCGATCAGCGAACTGCACCATATCATTTACTTCTTGATAAGCCATTTGGTCGCCGGATGTTTCCGCTTTTTTCCTCAGTTCCGGAATGATCTTCGTATGAAGTTCCTCTAATTTTAACTCGCCTGCCGCAATATAAATATTCAAAGCATGGAAATAGTCTTTGTTTTTCTCATACAATTGTTCTAACAATTGGATATCACGAAGCAATGTTTGTTTGGCAAGATCGAGTTTCACGCTAATGCGTTCGATTTGAGCGCTCGTTTTTTGATATTTGGATAATATTTCGTGAACCGAATGAGAAATTTTCCCAAACATCCGCAGGAAAAAGTTTTTCTTTTCCGGCTGCAGCTCTTCAGGGTTTACTTGTTCGAGCTTTTGCATCAATTCGCTTAAAATATCGCCGATTTCGCCAATGTCTTTATTTTGTACATGTTCAAGCATCGTTTGCGAGAAATGGAGTAATTTAGATTGCGCTTGCGTTCCGTATAAAATGATGGCTTGATGATCGGTGGGATCAATTTGTTTGCTCAGTTCATATGCTTTTTGACGATGCTCTTCAGGCAAAATGTCGACTAAACGGTTAGAATCGGCTTTATGGCCGACTTCCGTTTGATTCTCTTTTTGATCCAATATAAATTCGTTGCTTCCAAAAGGGTTGGCAAGTAAATCATCGATTCCATCACTGAAATGTTCAGGGGTTAACGATTTTTTTTCATCTGTCATTTTGTGCTGTTTCTCCTTTCATGACGTGAGAGCGGGTGTTTATGTCTGAGGGAGCGTTTTGCATATTCCAGTTCAAATTGGAGTTCATCCATATCGTTTGAAAGCAGTTGATATAAATCTTTCTCCACTTCATGATGCAATTCCTGTAAAGTGCGCTTCGTTTCTTGAACGCTTTGTATCATTTCTTTATTTTGAACGGGCTGTGTATTTAATAAGGCGTATTTTTCAATGAGTTCTACCATTGAATCCAGATGAACATAAAAAAATGACTCTGCCTGATAAAATCGCTTCGGTTCTTTTTTTATGAGACTATATATTTTTCTGACTAATTTGTACATGTCATAAAACAGTCTGAACGTATCGATTTGGCGAACACTTAGAAAAGCTTTTTGAAGACGTTTCATTTTTAGCTTCGCTTCTTTTAAATTTTTGCGGATAAAGCGATATTCTTTTCTTGATAAACCTTGCTGTTTCAAAAACTTTCCAGTCATCATCCATTTTAGCCATTGGTAGATCACGAAACCGGCAAAAATGGAAACTGCCGATGATAACCAAAATAAATGATGAAACAGAAAATATACGAGCGCCCAAATGAAGATCATCGACGGTATGGTAATGAGAATCCGAATCAAGAGATCTAAAATCCATTTCACTTTTCGGCAACTCCTGTCTATATTTGTCGTTCTTCTATTGTATACGATTCAAATGAAAAAAAGGATTCATCACTACTATATCAAAGATTAACAAAATGTTCATAATGATGAGAAACAAAAAATCCAAAAGAGGGTGGGCTTCAGTGGGAGAGAGGAAAGCATGGTGGAATTCTGTGCAGGATGGAATGGAAACGGTGTAAAGTAAAAGAAGATCGTTCATTCACAATGCTTTGCAACGTGTACATACACTGCTTCAAAATGCATTTTGAAAAATTTCTTCATAAAAAATAAAAAGCAAGTGATCCTTTTGTAAAAGAACACTTGCTTTTTAACCGATATATTTCCAAAAAACCCCGTGCTTTGCAGGTATTTTTTCCACTTTTCTTTGAAGCATAAGCTTCTTAAGCTCTTTTTCAGCATCGGCCGTCTCCCAATCATAGACAACAGCCACTTCTTTAGTGGCCACGAATTGATAATGTTTCAAAAATACTTCGAGCGGGGGTGGAGATAAAGGCTCAGGCGTTTCCGGCAGCATCTCTTGGATAATTTGAACATAAATTTCATATGGATAAGTTCCAGTAACTTTAATTCCTTCATCTTCGATATTCTCATTAAAAAACACCAAAGTTGGAATTTCATCTACTTCCATTTCCGAGGTGATTTTTAAATCGCATTGAAAAGCTTTTACTGCCGGATCGGCATGCAAATCGTTTTTAAATTCTTCTACATCGAGATTCGCTTCTTCTGCACTTTGTACAAGAACATCCATCTTCGTCACATTTTGTTTTTCTAAAAACAATCGTTCTTGCACCTTTCTTAAAAATCGGCTTCCGGCTTTTCTGCCTTGCAATTCGGCTGCTTTAATGGCTACAGAAACGATATAAGGAGAGGAAATAGGATTTTCCAGCCAGAGAGTTCCGTCACAGGACATCCCCGTCCGGCTTGCTGTTCTTTCCCAATATTGGGCCATGTTTTCATGCCTTTTTTTGCCGATATTTAATGCTGTCAATTTTCCCGTTAATATGTGTCTAAGACGAAAATACTGTCCATATTCAATGTGCAGTTTCTTTAAAATCGGTTCCAACGCCCAACATTGAGGACACAACGGATCAATAAAAAAGTAGATTTCCAGCGGTTTCTTTTCTTTGCTGCAGCAATTTTGGAAAAAAAATATTTGTTCCACTATACTTCACCTTGTTCTTCGGGTGTGTTGATCATATGATGGGCCGTCAGCGTCAGTCGCATTAAGAGAAATTCACGAAATTCCCCCGCCAGTCCCACTTTATCCATTGCCCTTTTCATGCAGTTGAGCCAGGCTTCTGCACGTTTCGGTGTAACCGGAAAATTCATGTGCCGCGCTCTTAACATGGGGTGACCATGTTCTTGAGAGTATAAAGGAGGCCCCCCTAAAAATTGGGTCAAAAATTGTTTTTGTTTTCTGGCTGTTTCGGTTAGGTCATCAGGGAAAATAGGGGATAAATCAGGGTCTTTAGCCACATTGGCATAAAAAGCGTCTACTAAATCGGAAAGTTTCTTTTCACCGATGACATCATAAGGCGTTACCGCATTTTCAACCATTATTCAGGCTCCTTCAATCCTTAGTGTTAGTATTTTAAGCTTATTGTATCAGTGATAGAAAGAGAACTCAAACAAATAGCTTTTAACGGTGGGTTCGGTGCCCTCATCAACGTTGGCGTTCAAAATGCACCTAAGTTTCGCCGTAACGTATTTGCACATAAAAGCACATACAAATCGCAAAAAGATAAACATTTTTCAAAAATAGTATATCACATTTAGTGAAAAAGCGGAAAAAAGACCGGCGATAGATTTCAGCTCCCAGCTTCTGAAATAAGGTCGAATAGATGCTCAATCTCTTTCATATCCTGTTCAAGAAGATGGAAACTGTCATGCCGGATTTATATTATATATTATGCATAAAATTGTTGAGCAATATTGCGTACATAATTTTCTGTTTCTTGAAACGGCGGGATGCCTCCGTATTTTTCTACGTTTCCGGGACCGGCGTTATAAGCGGCTAGAGCAAGCTCAATATTATTGTCAAAGCGATCGAGAAGCTGCCGCAAATATTTGGTTCCCCCAAAAATATTTTCTTCGGGATCCATTGGATTGCTGACTCCAAGCGACCTTGCTGTTGCGGGCATCAATTGCATCAATCCCATCGCGCCGGCAGGGCTGACGGCGTTTGGATTGAAATTAGACTCTTGTCTGATGACGGCTTGAATTAGTTTTTTAGGAACGTGGTACGTTTCAGCCGCTTTCGTTATGTATTCATCAAAATCCGTTTTTACAGAAGAATCGTCTGTAGAAGCGATCACATCTGCGCCGGGCTTAGTAATCAAAGGAGGAGCCGAATGATGGTTCTCATAATCTTCTATGATTTCCAAGCCTTCTTTTAACGCTTCCTGGAAAATGACGCCAAATGAATTCAGCGGTTCCTCTTGAAAAAGTGTTTGTGACGACATGGATTGAACGGGAGAAGAGGCGATATTGCCAAGAGCGTTCAATTGCGTGATAAGCCCCAACCAATTGTTATTGACCATAATCCTTCCTCCTTGCTTCGTTATTTCGACATCAGTGCGTTATAAAAACGTTTGATTTTATTTTCCGTTTTTCTGACCGGGATACCGTATTGCTGCAATAGTGATAAGAATTTTTCTTTTCCGACATCATAATTTTCTACTTCATATTCTAGCTCAAAATCTTGAGTATTTAAATACCAACTCTTGTCCAATACGAGAATGCCATCTTTGTAAGGAATTTCAGCACGGCAAGTAGTCAGAGTGCCGAAGCATTTTAATTCTGAAAGTGGAACAGAAGATTGAATCAATGCCGACTTCACTTCTCCATCGGGGATCATGCCGGAAGTCAGCATCATGGTCGCTTCTTCCGAATTTAAAGTTTGATTGGTTTCAAGAAGGCCTTTTTCGTAAGGCTGTTTTAATGTAAGTTCAAAATGGTTGTTAGTTTCGCGAATTCTCAAAGCCGTTTTCTTTTCTTTTAATAAAAAAGAAGGTGTATCAAAATAATGGTTTTTATGCGAAAAAAAGTCATTTTGGCTGACGCGGAAACGGTCGGCCAAACGATGGAATTCCTCTTCGGTCAACAGATTTTTAAACTCAATTTCTAGCTGCTTAGGCATGAAACATTCCTCTTTTCCGTTAAAAAATGATAATATAATTATGTCTTGAATCATGAAAAACATCAATGATTGCATCAAAAGTCCTGGAAGGGAGACAAAAGATGAGAAAGAAAATTCACTTTACAAAGTCCGAATGGGATGGAAAAAATCTCATTCTGAAAACCGATCAAAAGGAGACTTTTCCTGCTTTGAAAGCAAGCGGACAAATGATCGTCGATTCCGATCAATTCGCTTTTATTTATTTGGCGGAAGATAAAGACGAATATATATATCTTTACATACACGAGCCTGTTTGGGCGGATTTACATAAAGCGCTGCAAACGGACGCAGCAGTGAAAGCCGATATTGAAGGAGAAATATTGGAATTAACTCAATTTTCTGATGAACTTTCCTATTTAATCCACAACATAGAAGGAAACAGCAATTATGGAGAAGAAATGGTGGCAAAAGTAGAATCTGTTTTTTTCGAAAAGTAACGGCCGGTTATATAGAATAGGGAAAAAGAATACTTTCCTCTTGTGAGGTGAAGAAAGTGAATCACTGGGATCAATTTTTAGCGCCTTATAAGCAAGCTGTAGATGAGCTGAAGGTGAAACTGAAAGGGCTGCGGTCACAATTTGAATTGATGAACATTCCTTCTCCTATTGAGTTTGTTACCGGGCGGGTGAAGCCGATCGCCAGCATTTTGGATAAAGCCAATCAAAAAGGGATTCCGCTGGATCAATTGGAAACACAAATGCAGGATATAGCTGGTTTGCGGATGATGTGCCAATTTGTGGACGATATTATGAAAGTGGTAGAACTTTTGCGGATGCGAAAAGATTTTACGATTGTAGAAGAAAAAGATTATATTTCAAATAAAAAACCAAGTGGCTACCGTTCTTATCATGTGATCATCGAATATCCCGTCCAAACGATTTATGGAGAGAAAAAGATTTTAGCCGAGATTCAAATTCGTACGTTGGCCATGAATTTCTGGGCTACGATCGAGCATTCTTTGAATTATAAATATAAAGGCCGTTTTCCGAAAGAAATCGAAATGAGGCTGCAGAGAGCGGCGGAAGCAGCCTTTCAGTTGGATGAGGAAATGTCGCAAATTCGAGAAGAAATTCAAGAAGCGCAGGCTTTTTTTACAAAAAAGAAAGAAGCGAAAAAGGATCACAATGACAAAATATCGGATCAAAAAGGGGGGACAGAAAAATGAAATTTGCGATCACGTCCAAAGGAGATGCGAAATCCAATGCGCTTATGCACAAAATCCGAACGTATTTGCAGGATTTTGATTTAACCTATGATGATAACCAGCCTGATATTGTCATTTCAGTAGGGGGAGACGGCACGCTGCTGTATGCTTTTCATCGCTACAGCTCAAGGCTGTCCAAAACGGCTTTTGTCGGAATACATACGGGACATTTGGGATTTTATGCCGACTGGGTTCCCGAAGAAATCGAAAAACTGGTCATCGCGATCGCAAGAACCCCCTTTCAAGTGGTCGAATATCCCCTTCTTGAAATCATTATTCGCTATCAGCACGGAGGAAAAGAAACAAGATACTTGGCTTTGAATGAATCGACGGTGAAAAGCGTGGACGGTACATTAGTGATGGATGTGGAAATCAGAGGTTCCCATTTTGAACGCTTTCGGGGAGACGGACTCTGCGTCTCGACCCCTTCGGGAAGCACAGCGTATAATAAAGCGCTGGGAGGAGCCATTATCCATCCTTCTATCAGGGCGATTCAAATTGCAGAAATGGCTTCCATTAATAATCGGGTATTCCGGACGGTCGGTTCCCCGCTCATTTTGCCTTCTCATCATACGTGTATGTTAAAGCCGGTCAATAAAATGGATTTTTTGATTACCATCGATCATTTAACGCTTCTACATAAGGATGTCAAATCGATTCAATATCGGGTAGCGAATGAAACGATTCGTTTTGCCCGTTTTCGCCCTTTTCCGTTTTGGAAGCGGGTGCGTGAATCTTTTATTTCCGAAGATTAACGACGGTGAGGATCAATATGGAAACCTTTATGCCTTTTCAGCTTGAGTGGGTCATCCATGAAGATGCCGATGGTCTTCTCATTAGAGAATTTTTAGGAAAACAGCATATTTCCAAGCGAGCATTAACCGCAATCAAATTTTCGGGTGGAAAAATAATGGTTGATGGCAAGGAGCAAAATGTTCGCTATCGCTTGAAAAAAGGGGAGCAACTGATTGTCGTATTTCCCCCGGAAACGCCATCTGAAAGTTTGCAGGCAGAAAATATTCCGCTTTCGATTGTGTATGAGGATCCATACTTACTCGTGATTTCCAAACCTGCAGGAATGAATACGATTCCTTCCCGGGAGCATCCATCGGGAAGCCTTGCAAACGCACTATTAGGATATTATGAAAAGAAAGGGATTCAGGCGGCTCCCCATATTGTGACAAGGCTTGACCGCCATACGTCTGGGTTGGTGCTGGCGGTGAAAAGCCGCCACATTCATCATCTTTTCAGCGAAATGCAAAAAAGGCGCGGGGTGAAAAGAACGTATCAAGCCCTTGCGGAAGGGATTTTTTTAAACCAACAAGGAACGATCGAAAAGCCCATTGGAAGAAAAGAGTCAAGCATTATTGAACGCACTGTAAGAGAAGATGGCCAGTATGCCTGTACACATTACGAAGTGCTTAGGCAATACGACCAATTTGCCCATGTCCAGCTGACATTGGACACCGGACGGACGCATCAAATTCGCGTCCACCTGTCTTTTATCGGACATCCGCTGTTGGGAGATGATCTTTACGGCGGGAATACGAGCTTCATTTCAAGACAGGCCCTCCACTGCGCTAATCTTCAATTTTACCATCCTGTATTCCAAAGGGATATGGAGTTTAGTGAACCGTTGCCGTTGGATATGAAACAAATTCTTGCTTTCCATACTAAGATCGACCTCTAGTCTCAGTGGAATCTCAAGAGTTAATCCCATGTTTCTCGAAATTTTTCGGGGACGAAGGGCATCGTGGAAGGAACGCTCACCGTTTCGAGTTCGGGCCAACGAAAAGCGGTGAGGGCTCCTCCAAATACAGCCCCTGTATCGATATTGGCAGTTCGGTTAAGAATTCGTGGTTCTTTTACAGGAGTGTGTCCGTAAACAATCCAGGCTTTTCCTCGATAATATTTGGCCCAGTCTCTGCGAACGGGAGTTCCGTCCGCATGTTTTTCACCGGTAATGTCGCCGTACAAGACGAAAGTTTTGACGCGTTGATTGTTTTTTCCAATATCTTGTTCACGAATGCCGGCATGAGCGACGATCAATTGGCTTTCGTCTAGAATTTGATAAAGAGGGGCATTTTCATAGAGTTCCATGAACATGCGCCGATAATGGGCGGCATTTTTTTCGGGGAGAGCCTTTAGTTCGGCTACAGTCGTTTCCAACCCATGGGAAATTTGAACACGATTTCCGAGAAAGTAGCGGTAGAGCTTGTTGCAGTGGTTGCCTGGCGAATAGTAACCAAGTTTTTGTTTCCAAAGCAGGTAGACCGTTTCTATCACTTTCAGAGACTGAGGCCCTCTGTCCGTCAAATCTCCAACAAATGAAAGCACCCTTCCCTTTGGATGGACAGGAATGCCTTTTTTCCAGTCGTATCCAAGTTTTTCGGTCAGCTCTACCAATTCTTGAAAACACCCATGAATGTCTCCAATAATATCGATGTTCATTTTCAATTCCCCCAAGTCGTCGTGTTTCTTTTTATTCTTTCCTTTTTGTCCATTGAGAAGTACATATTTCGTCTTTTTTCATTATTCAAAATAAAACATAATACGTGGAAAAAGAAAGGAATTGAAAAAGCAATAAGGAAAACGGATAGAACGCAGTGTTTTTTGATTCACATGCAGAATCCGGAAGCCTTTTTATCAGGGCTTTTTTTCTGTATGGAAACATGCTAAACTTTTTATCAGGTTCTAATAACTTGTATTAGGAGGAAACGGAACATGGATCTTTTAAAAGGAAAAACGTTTGTGGTGATGGGGGTCGCGAATAAGCGGAGCATCGCATGGGGCATTGCTCGTTCCCTTCATCAAGCTGGGGCGCGTCTTATTTTTACATACGCAGGAGAACGTTTGGAAAAAAGCGTGAAGGAACTGGCAGAATCTTTAAACGAGGACTCGCTTGTTTTGCCGTGTGATGTCACCAATGACGAAGATATTAAAAAATGTTTCGCGGAAATAAAAAATCGCGTCGGGGTCATTCATGGTCTTGCGCATTGCATTGCCTTTGCCAATAAAGAGGATTTAAGCGGAGACTATGTGGACACTTCCAGAGATGGATATCTTCTCGCTCAAAATATCTCTTCTTATTCATTAACCGCCGTCGCCAGAGAAGCGAAAGAGTTGATGACAGAAGGTGGAAGCATCGTCACAATGACGTATTTAGGCGGTGAACGAGTGGTAACCAACTATAATGTGATGGGTGTGGCTAAAGCAGCTTTGGAGGCAAGCGTGAGATATTTGGCTGCGGATTTAGGGAAATATGGAATCCGTGTCAATTCGATTTCGGCAGGACCTATTCGTACGCTATCGGCAAAAGGGATCAGCGACTTTAACTCGATCTTAAAAGTTATTGAAGAACGCTCGCCGCTTAGAAGAACTACTACACAAGAAGAAGTTGGCGACACGGCTGTATTTTTATTCAGCGACATGTCACGTGGAATCACCGGCGAAAATATACATGTGGATTCTGGTTTTCATATTACGGCGCTTTAATCGAGTCGATGGGCTGGCTTGGAAAGGATGCTCTTTTCAAGCCAGCTTTTTTATTTATCAACAAATGGGCGGTCGCAGCATACAATAAGGAAGGTTCGATCAGAATGGAGGGTTGAGAATGGAACAAAGCCAAAGAATCAAACAGTCGAGACCGCCTTTATTGTATATCAGTCAGCCTAAATTTCCCCTGCCGAACACTCCGATGCAAAAGCAGTACACGATGGAAATACAGAGGAACGAGACTGTTGCAGAACCACCTATCTTGAACGCGGCAAAAGAACAGGACAATACCTTCGTTAAAGCGGACAAATTGGATGACCATAAAGACGATTCTAATCATCATAGCGGATGATGCCACATAGACATCAAACGAAAGTAATCAAAATGAGGAATCGTCCAATGGAGCAGATAGCCTACTTAAAAATTTTCAGTCAGCATTCATTCATTGAAAATAGTAGAATCCTTTACCGGAGCACTCTATTAAAAAAGGATCGAAAGTATCAAGATAAATCGAAATAAAAACCTGTCTGTTTGGATCCCCTCAAGGTAGACAGAAAAAGAAAACAAATGATTCTGTTTACGATTGAGGAGGCTTTTTTATGGAGAAATAAAGAAAATCATATGAAGCGGCATGCAAGAAAAAATCTACTGGCTTATATCTTAAGAATGGGAGATTTGAGACGCAGCAAAAAATAAGGAATCGATCATGCGATGATTCGCCGCCGGGTGAATCTTTTTTATTTGAGAAATTAAAAGGTTTTGAAGATAAGTCTGAATAGGCAGAAACGGAGAATTCGTTAAAAGAACTCTAAAAACATAAAAAGAATAAGAAAAAGAAAAAGCATACATAGTAGTTTCGTTTTTATCTCCTATTCGTTTTTTGCTTTATAATAAAATGATAATATTATTTTATTTTGGAATAAAAAGATATTTTTGGATGGAGAGTAAAAAAATGAAGGGCCTTATACTCGTCCTTCTCATCCTGATCGGAGGAGGTTTTCTAACGGACAAGTTTTATTTTCAAAAAGCTGCAGCACAAAAAACCATAATGGATCATATCGAGGAAAAAGGATATGCCGACCGGATAGGATCTAAAAAGATGGTTTATGACAGTAAAAAGGGACTTATTATATGGTTGTTTCCTACAAAGATGAAAAAGGTGTTCGTTACGAACATTTTTGCAATGGCGGTTTGATCCCTACTAAAGTTTTTTGTTGTGGCATATGATCATGATTCAATTGAAAAAGGCACGATAGGAAAAGGGAAATATTTAGAGGAATAACAGCTCCTCAGGCAATAAGCAAGCAGAAAATGGAGAGAAGGATAATGGATAAAAAGATAAAAGAAAGCAAACTTTTAAAGAAATACGACGAATATAACATAGGGATTGTGTGCGCGCTTATTCTTTTCATTGGCGGGCTTTTAAGAGTCAGTATCTCTATTCAACTATTTTTATTGTCGCTAGTGGCGCTGGTAGACTTAATGGTGGCGGTGATAACGAACAAAAAGAAAGAGATGATCATGGATATTTGTGCCACCGTCCTTTTATGGATTGGCGCTGTGTTTTTAAAATAAAAAGAAAGGGTGAATCATGAAGGAGAAAAGAAATCATGATTTACTGAAGTATGGTTAGAGATTATTTTTGGGTAATGGGATCATTTAGTTTGATACGACTTTTGAACGTAATGCGGCTTTTTGCCGAAGCGTTTATTTGAATATTCGAAAAATAATATTGCTATCAGTCTATCATTTCGACAATTAATGCAAATTTGAACCTAACTATCTTTTTGTATCTGAAGAAAGCTGTTTGAATTTGAAAGAATGAATTCTTTCTCTTTAACCAAATGGTTTAATATAGGTGTGATATCTGTTATATTTAACTAATTGGTTAACCATAATAAAGATGATCATTTAAATGAAAGTTTTATGCATTAGCTGTTTCTGAAAGTAGGACAGCTACTAGCGAAACCGTTTGATCTGTTTTTGGCTTCTATTTCAAAACAAGTGAAGATTTTAGAGCGAGCGAATTAGTCCATAAGATTGTAAATGGAAAAACTCACACGTGTTGCTTAAATACCGCATTATTATTTCAAGCTACAGAACGGCTGCTTTTTTTGAGAAATTTTGGAGTAAACGTTTTGATCTTCTTGAGAGTGAGTTATAAAAAACCAATAAAAAAATATTAAATCACCCGTGGTGCCAGATAAAATGAGATCAGCATAAAAATAGCCCTGCACGAAGGATCTCCTTTAAAATGAGAGTGCTACCAAACATTCAATAAGAAGGCAGTGTCACATATCTAATAAATTAAAAACTCATTTTTATTGGCGCTGGATTGGAACAAAATCGTCTATAATATATAGTTATTGTTTCCAATAACTCAAGGGATTATTTTGGCAGTGTTGAAAAAGAGGTTGAAGAGCAGCATACTGTTGCCCTGGCAACCTCATTATTCAACGTTTAAAATGAGCAAAAGAAATTTTTCCTTCTGATTTTGAGCGGTAGATCCCCGAATCTGTCCCCAAAAATGAAGCGGAATTTTTGCATTTAGCAAGTCATTTATACACATAACGAAAGAAAATCCCGCTTGTGTTCCTCATTTAAGACACATATTTCTTAAATTTTTGAATGTCGATTCACAATCAGTTCGGTCTTCTTATTTTTATTTCCGTTTTTTGGAAAACAAACGTGAAAAAAAACCTTTTTGTTTCTCTTTTTCTGCCATGGCGGCTTCGATTCTAGCTTTCCTGATTTCTAAAGCTTGATTCAATGATTTCATGAGTTGTCGATCACGTTTCTCCAATGACTCTTTGATGAATATTTCTTGTTCTTGAAATCGTTCCGTTAATTGTCTATTGAGCTCATTGAGTTCTCGAAGCTCTTTTACTATATCTTCCATCATGTTGAGTTTATCCAATTGATTCATTAACTCATTGAATCGGTTATCATATTGTGTTATATCGCTTGATTCTTGTTGATTTGACTGGACTTGTTTAAGTGTTTCGCCTTCCGCTTCACTTTGTATTTTTTGTTTCTGATTGATTACGATCATTTTCGCCATACGTTCCACTGGCACAGCACTTTTTTTAGATAAACTCTTTACTTCTTTGAAAACAAACACATCGTTATCCGTATAGATCCTGGATCCATTCTCGGTTTTCCTGAATCTATAACCTGCTTTTTCCAATGCTTGTGCATATTTTCTTACCGTCGATTCCGCTATATCGACCATATTCGCTATATCTTTAGTACTGTATTCTTTCCCTACATTATCGCTATTCATGTCCCAATCCCCTCGGATACACATATTCAACACGGGTCATATCGTGTCCTTCAAAGTCATCACACAATCTCGTTTCAACCTTTATCCAACTCATTTGTAATCTATACAATTCATGTTTTAATTGTGTGTTTTTCTCGCCTAGAACGAAAACAGTTTTTTCTTTGTTCATAATAAAACTAAGTAGCTCATCCTCATTAATGAATTTAGCCATTGAGTTATCCATTATTTAATGAGCCAGGATCCAATCATGGATTTTGTCATGTAAGTGAACTGAATTCAAAACCATTTTTTATGATCAATTGGATTATTTGAACAACCACAGTGCACTCATTGTTAGTCGTGATGGGAGAACATGGCTTTTACAAGATGCGGATCTTATAGTTGTTAACCATTTCCATTATAAAATAACGGGTTTGGAAAAAAATAAGACTTAGTTAACAAGCAATGTTGAGGAGATGACGTTATGAACATCGTAAAAGGAATTATGGCCATATTTGTTCTTTTCCTTTGTCTTTCCGGATGCGGCGGCATGGGCAGCAATCACACAAAAGACAGTCAATTGGCGTTGATGAAAACGACGGATCCCGAACCGATAAAATTATCCGACTCTTCCTCTAAGAAAGTAGCTGCCATTAAAAAAGAAGTCAGCCGGATGAATGAAATTTATGATGTTTCTGTGGTGGAAGGGAAAAAGGATATACTGGTTGCTTATAAAGTAAGGCATTTGTCGAGATTTAAAATGAAAACCATCGAAAAGAATTTAAAAGAGAGACTTGAGAAACAATATCCACACGATCATTTCGTTGTCTCAAGCGACTATAAAATATTTTTGGAATCCGTTAGATTGAAGGAAGATTTAGATGCAGGAAAAATATCCAAAAAAGAAGCCAACAAGCGTTTTCGGAAAATAATAAAACTGTCAAAAGAACTTACATAAAGAAAGGAGTATTCAAATGCCGAAACAGCAAAAAACCATGGTTCAACAGGAATATGAAGAAATTGAAAAAAAATATGAAACGAAAAGACCAGTGTTAAAAAATTGCGTGCGGGCTTTTTTCGTAGGAGGGCTGATATGCGCCATCGGACAAGCGATCACGTATTTTTATATTTACTTCTTCGATTTTACAGAACAAACAGCGGGAAATCCGACCGTTGCTACCCTTGTATTCCTGTCGATGCTCCTGACGGGATTTGGGGTTTATGATAGAATCGGTCAATTTTCAGGCGCAGGCAGTGCGGTTCCGGTTACAGGATTCGGAAATTCGGTTATTTCTGCAGCCATTGAGCACCGAACAGAAGGGTTCGTTCTAGGAGTGGGCGGCAATATGTTTAAACTAGCCGGATCGGTCATTGTGTTCGGTGTTTTTTCAGCCTTTGTGATCGCTTTAATTAAAACACTTTTATTCAAATTCGGCGTTTTGTAATAGGGGATGAAACGTTCAAAGTTCAAAAGATCTGCATTTTTAGGCATCTTTACTCCACGAAATGAAGATTAATCATCCGATTTCATTGTTCACGAATGCCGTAAGAGGCGTTGGCCGATGAAAGCGACTTTACAAATTGAACAGAAAAGGAGTGATTCATATGATCGCCATGTACTTTTGGGCTTTTGTCGTCGGTGGAGCGATTTGTGTTCTCGGTCAGCTTCTTTTTGACGTTGCAAAATTATCACCGGGCCATACGATGAGTTTATTGGTTGTTTTAGGTGCTATTGTGTCCGGATTTGGACTGTATGAACCGTTGATCGATTTTGCCGGTGCGGGTGCCACTACTCCGATTACCAGTTTTGGCAATTCACTTGTACAAGGAGCGATGCAAGAGGCAAGACGTCACGGCATTGTAGGGGTATTAACAGGAATGTTTGAAGTAACGAGTTCAGGAATTTCCGCCGCCATCATTTTTGGATTTATCGGTGCACTGCTATTTAAACCAAAGGGATAATCAAAACTTTCATGGCAAAAGCCTATACAAGAACGTACACCTCCACATATGTTATTAATGAAATCACAAAGTGAGGTGACGATCATGGGCTTCGGATTTGGAGGATACGGTGGCTACGGCGGCTTTGGTGGCTGCGGTTGTGGCGGCTACGGCGGCTATGGCTACGGTGGTTTTTATGGCGGCTCTACGTTTGTGCTAATCGTCGTGCTTTTCATCTTATTAATCATAGTTGGCGCAAGTTTCTGCTAATTAATGTGTTCACCTATATGGAAAGGCAGAGGGCAACTGGCTCTCTGCTTTTTCAATTGTTGAGGAATTCAGGCTTTCTTTTGGTGCACGAAACGCTAAGGGTTGAATATGATAGCAGTAGCCAAAAGGAGGTCGGTAGAGAAAATGGATAATCAATTTTTTAAGAATATCGAAAAGAAAACAGGCGTCAATATGAAGGATGTCTTTGAATTGGCAAATTCTCTACAAAATGCTGATTTTCGAGATGAAAAAACCGTTCGCCACGTCATCCGCCGAGTTTCACAAATCGCGAACAAACCTGTTTCCAAAGAAATGGAGGATAAAATTGTTCGAACGATTATAAAAGATGGGAAAAAATTAGATTTCAATACAATTTCCCAAATGATGAACAAAAAGTCAGGGAAATAACTTGCTGACTGCCACTAAGTGATGAAAACATTGAAAAATAATTGAATTTTTGGAATGTTATATATAAACAGTGATCGAACATAGACGGGGGCAGCATCCCCCGTTTTATGGATTTGCGGCACCCACTATAGAAAAGGAAGTGAATGATTGTGGGCTATATCAATCCTAATCTTTCGTTTCATACTATCCAGTATCATGAACGGATTAGAAATCAAATGGCACGGCCTTATCAAATTCAAAGCATTCATCCTATAAAAATGAAATCCCCGTTTCAGAAGATGCTTGATAAAAAACTACCGTTGCCAAAAAAGAAAAAACATTCTAGTACCATGACGGAAAAAGAACAAGATATGAGAAAAAAGATCGATTTACGTTTGTAAAATGCCGGACATCCATGACGTTCATTGACATCATACATAAACGAGGCACCCGTTTAGAGGGCGCTGCACATAATGGGAGGTGGATACTATAGATAGTATTCACTTTTTGTGCGTTGAAATGAAGAAGGAAGCGATTGCAGTGCTCGGATAGGGTGTTTGACACAACTTATCAGGTCAGAATTCTTTCAGCATTGTCTTATGAGGGATTCCGGCATCCATAAACTCTTCGGAAACAACTTTATATCCAAGCTTTTCGTAAAAAGGGATGGCATGGACTTGAGCATTAAGCTTTAATGCCGGAACGTTTTGGCTTCTAGCGTATTCCTCGATGGCTTCCATAATCGCTTTTCCGGCACCTGATCCGCGCGTTTCAGGAAGAACGCAAATCCGCTCTGCTTTTCCTTTGCCATCCACTATCCTGAACCTTCCGGCGCCTGCCGGATCTCCATGATGAAGAAGGAGAAAATGGACTGCTTCCTTTTCGTATTGGTCGATTTCCTCTTCTATTGGTACATGTTGTTCTTCCACAAATACTTTTTTTCTAATTTGAAATACTTGTTCAAGCTCATGTTTTGTTTCGACGACTTTCACTTGCATGGGCTTATTCCTTTCCTAATAAGAATGTTTCATACACTGTCCATTGTCCGTTTTCCAGTTGATAAAGTAAATGGAATCGGTCTACTGTTTCTGTATGATCAATACCAAGCATCCTAAGCGATCCATAAACATCGGAATGCTCATCATTCGATAAATCTTGCGCGATCGTAATGTGGGGCACAAAAGCGTATTTCGTATCATCGTCAGGAAATTGTTCATGAATATCTTGATACAGTTTTTCTAATTCTTCCGTTGGTTTTACTTTAAAATATACGACGTTGTTAACCGGTTGGAAAGAGCTTACCTTGAAGACATGCAACGTTAGGGGCTTCGATTTTTTGGCAATCCCGCTTAGTTTTTGTGCGATTTCGCTAATTTTGGCTTCATCCGCTTCAAATGGATCTTTTAAAGTCAGATGCGGAGGGATTAACGAATAGTGGGAATCATATCTTTTTCGATAGGAATTGGCCAAATCTTGGAGTTTTTTCGACGGGAATATCACAATTCCATATTTCATATTTTCATCCTCCTCACTATGCCTTCATTAGACATATGTAGTTTATTATAACAAATTTTCAAATGATTCAAAACTTATAGTTTGAAAATTCAAATGGCAAACATTTTCCGAAGAGCTCTTTTTAAATCAAGCTGCCAATATTTCCAAGAATGGTGCCCATCGAACTCATCATAAAATGGATTTAATCCCTTGCTTTCCATCAGCAAATGCAGCTCCCGATTCGGGCTTAAGAAATCCTTTACCTGTCCGTTTGTCATTTTCACCGCTGTTTCTTGTTGGCCGATGATATGATAAATATCCAAAAGATGCATCTGGTCGTTGTTCTCAACGGCTTTCAAAACTTTTTCGTCCACATATGGAGAATAAAGGATGATTTTCCCAAAAATATTTGGATATTGAAGCGCTGCCATTAAAGAAACCGTTGCCCCTAAAGAATCTCCGGCTAAACAGCGGCTCATGCCCATTTGGTAAGTGGGGTAAGCATCGTCGAGGAAAGGTACCAATTCATGGGCAAGGAAGCGGATGTAAGCCGCATTCTGTTCCCCATCCGGATGGTATTTCCTCCGACGGTCCTGAACATTTCGATAAGGAATACCCGCGATAATAATGTTTTCAATTTCTTTTTTCCCAAGCAGCTCATCGGCTAAACGAGGAATTCTTCCTAATTGAAAATAATCTTTGCCATCTTGTGTGATCAGCAAAGAATATTTGGAAAGCGGCGAAAAAGAGGGGGGCAAATAGACAAGAACAGGGATTTCTTCGTTCAATTCTTTTGAAAAAATAGTATGTTCTGTAACCGTTCCGCGTTGTTGAGACATTTGTCAACCCTCCAGTAAATAAAGTCAAGCATTTTTTTCGGGGCATTCCTTTTATTCCGGTATTTGTTTGAGTCGTCTGGAACAATGGCCACCAGATGAGGGAAGATAGCGAAAATAACTATTGGATAAACATTTGCCTATCTAGTTTACCATAAAAATGCAAAATTTTCTTATAAGTTTTATTCCTCCAGATGGGAAAAAAGAAAAGTTTCTTCTAGTTCATTTTATCGTCAACGAATTTTTGTCAGAAAAGGGGATGATCTGTTTCAGCCGGCTGACCGTCTTTTTGAACGTTTCATTTGGGGGAAACGGCCTGGAAACGCGGACAGTATGTGATCGATGGAAAATCTTCGCAAGTCTTGGCGCATAAAACAGTAGGCGAGGATGGAGTGTTCATTTAGGTTGAGGACAAGAATGGTTCGCTGAGAAAATTTTCCGTATTTGGATTCGTAAATGATCGTAATGGGGAACCGCTCCCGCATGCTTCTTCTGAAAAGAGATTCCATTTGGTCGCACCTCCTTGTGGAGAATTATATAGAACGTTTGTTCGATTGTCAATGAAGCTGAGGTTGTATTTTTTTCCAAAGGTCTTTTAAAAAAGATTGCAATTCATAGAACTCCCATGATTCCTGGGCGGAAAATTATCATGCAGCAAACGGACGAGTTTTTGTCTTGTTCGAATAAACCTGTCAATTGGTCAGTAAAATGGAATGAAAGCGTTTTAAAAAGAGGGGGATCAGGGGAATGGGCATTCAAACAGTAACAGGAGAGCTGGCTCCTGAACAGTTGGGAAAAACGTTGATGCATGAACATTTCTTTTTTGATTATGCGGGATTTCAAGGAGACCGGACGTTGGCGGGAAGATCAAAAGAAACGCTGTTGGAAGAAGCGTCCCATGCGGCAGCGATTATGAAAAAGCACGGCGTGAAGACGGTGATTGACCCGACACCTAGTGATTGTGGACGTGATGCGACAATTTTGAAAGCGTTATCAGAAAGGAGCGGCATTCACATTATTTGTGCATCAGGCTATTACTATGAAGGGGAAGGCGGTCCGGCGTATTTTAAATTCCGCCAAGCGCTTGGCACAGCCGAACAAGAAATTTACGACTTGTTGAAAACCGAAGTGACGGAAGGAATTGAAGGGACAGGCATAAAAGCAGGGGTGATCAAACTTGCCTCCAGCAAGGATCGAATCACACCTTATGAACGAATGTTCTTTGTAGCAGCGGCGCAAGTTCAAAAAGAAACCGGCGTCCCGATTGTCACCCATACACAAGAGGGCACAATGGGACCGGAGCAAGCCAAACTTCTAGTCGAAAACGGCGGCATTCCGGAAAAAATTATCATCGGACACATGTGTGGGAACAACGATATCGATTATCAACTTCGGACGCTGGATTATGGAGTCAACGTTGCCTTTGACCGCTTTGGACTGCAAAATTTGGTTGGAGCTCCAACGGATGACCGCCGCATTGGAACGTTTATGGGATTGATTGCGCTCGGATTTGAAGACCGTTTGTTCCTCTCGCATGACACAGGCAACGTTTGGCTGGGACGACCGCCGCAAATGCCTCCGGAAATGAAAGAAGCTCTGAAAAACTGGCAGCCCGGACATCTTTTCGAAAATATCCTTCCGAAAATGAAGCAAGGCGGATTAACTGATGAACAAATCGATAAAATTTTTGTACGAAATATTCAAAGAGTATTCTCCTAAACCATAAATATCACTTCTTAAAAAGAGGTTGTTGTCATTGGGCAATTCATTATATTCATCCTTTTTCATAGAGAATGGCTCCTGTAATGGTGGTTTCATCCCCATTTAGCAGTTCGAATGGAGTCATTCTCTTTTATATGGAAATGGATAGGTCTTTCCTAATATAAACCCTGTTTCATCGGCGCACGATGAAAATGACAAAATTCAATTCTAGTATTTTTGAACTATTTTTGAAATTTATTGAATAGATAAAAATAAAAGGAGTTTTGATGATACAATGAACGTGTAAAGAAAATAAAGAGGGGGAATCCTCATGAAAGGTGCAAGATGGCATAACGTTCGCGACATTCGAGTGGAGGAAGTGGAAGAACCGAAAGTAGAAAAAGGAAAAGTAAAAATCCAAGTGGAATGGGCAGGAATCTGCGGCAGTGATTTGCATGAATACGTTGCTGGTCCTATTTTTATTCCTGTCAAAGAACCTCATCCTATCAGCAAAGATGTAGCTCCTATCATTATGGGACACGAATTTTCGGGACGAGTAGTGGAAGTGGGCGAAGGAGTTACGAAAGTAAAAGTAGGAGATCCTGTCGTTGTAGAACCCATTCTTCGCTGTGGAAAATGTCCTGCATGTAAACAAGGAAAATACAATCTCTGCGAAAATTTAGGATTCCACGGTTTAGCCGGAGGAGGCGGTGGATTCTCTGAATATACTGTAGTAGATGAATACATGGTTCATAAAATGCCAGAAGGCCTTTCTTTCGAACAAGGGGCACTTGTGGAACCGGCAGCTGTAGCTTTACACGCCGTAAGATCGAGCAAAATTAAGGCCGGTGATAAAGCGGCTGTCTTTGGAACAGGTCCAATCGGGCTTCTTGTCATTGAAGCTTTAAAAGCAGCCGGTGCTTCCGAAATATATGCCGTAGAAGTTTCCGAAGAACGTCTTCAAAAAGCGTTGGAACTCGGCGCAACTGCTGTCATCAATCCGAAAAATGAAGATCCCGTCCAAAAGCTTCTCGAACTGACCGATGGAGGCGTCGATGTTTCCTTTGAAGTAACAGGAGTGCCGGCTGTTTTACAACAAGCCGTTGACAGTACGGCGTTCGAAGGAGAAACAGTGATCGTTAGTATTTGGGAAAAAGAAGCGAACCTTTTGCCCAATAACATCGTTTTAAAAGAAAGAAACGTAAAGGGAGTCATTGCATACCGCGATATCTTCCCGGCAGTCATGAATTTAATGAAACAAGGTTATTTCCCAGCTGAAAAGCTTGTAACGAAAAAAATTAAACTGGATCAAATTGTAGAAGAAGGATTTGAAAAACTCATCAAAGAAAAAGATCAAGTGAAAATTTTAGTCAAACCAGAATAAATTCTGAAACTTGCAGCAATATCCCCTTAGAAAGCAGTTATCTTGCGCTACCCTTTGATCAGACGTTTTCGTGAGAGGTGTCAGACCTCTGATGCTCCCAACATCGGAGGCCGCGCGCCTTTCTTTTTTTATATTTTATCATTCTACTTATTTTAATATGTTCTTGCAATCAGTAAAAATACGGGAAGAAGCTCCTCGAATCATTTGATTCACTGGATAGGAGCTGCAAAAATCCAATTAGTACGCATTTAAAGGTATGAAAATTCTATCATTTTAAAAAATTCCTCATAAGTTCAAGTGTCTACATCATGATAAACGCGCTAAATTTCGTTATAAACGTACAATCATTAATGTAATGGCCGGATTTTTTGTGACCGCATGCCTCTCGAAAAGACGTCTGGAAATTCTGTGAATTTTATGGGTTTCAGACTTGCGCACAGAAAAAACTTTGGGGGTCTGATACGAAAGCAACATTGTTGATTCAATGGAAATTATTATGGAACAATGTAAGTATAAGCAGAAGTTTTTTATATTTCGCTTTTAATCTTTTCGAGTACTTTCGCTAAATCTCGGTGAATCATCCGGCCGCTAAACCGCATCACTTTCCAGCCGTTTTTCCGCAGATAAGCGTTTTTACGTCGATCATGTGCTTTTTGTTCAGGTGTTGAATGATACGCTTTACCGTCGCATTCAATAGCGATTTTATACGTTGGCAGCGCAAGATCGATCCGGTATTTACCACATGGCACTTGCGATTTTACATAATAGCCGTTTAGGGACAGCGCATCGTAAAGTCGCAATTCGATAGGACTTTCGCATTTTTGACGATCAAGATCGCCGATGACCGAATAATCTTTTTCGAGTTTTAAGGCGAGGATATAAAAGACAAGACCAACGCTTATAAGGCCGAAAAATACGATGTAATCTACCATGTTAATCACCTCAATGTATTAGTATGTCCATTTTTATCTTTCCGGAAACAGGCAATTTATACGCGGGTTCTTTTTAAAATCTTTGAAGGTTTTTCGAGAACTATATAGAAAACAAATTGGGAAGATAACTACTAATAAGGAGGGAAGATATCATGTCGCAAGAATTTAACGTGACATTGAAAGAAGCAACACAATAAATGTTACAATAATTTGGTGTGTAAGAGAATTTTGGTAATTACAAGAAAATATATAGGCCCTTATTAGATAAAGTAAACAAGGGTGAAATTCAGTCCATAAAAAGAGGATATAGAAAAAATTTCATTAATTTGTGAGAAAAATCGAATAGTATCACGAGTAATTTCGTTAATTGATCGTGGAATTCCGCATTTATCTAAATACTCGGTAAAACACGAATAGTTGTCGCGGTATTTTTTTAGAGTGTTAGGCGCTTGATCTTCCGCCTTTTTGATTGCAAAGAACGTTTCGGAAAGATCGTCTAGGTTGATCGCGGTTTTCCTCACGACATGTTCGTTCATTGTTTCGCATGAAAAAACACGCTCCTTTTCGAAGCGTGCAACATACCGGGTTAAGTAGGGTGAAACCTTTCGGACGAGTCTGCGCTTATGTCAACGTAAACAAAAAAGCGTCAAACCATTGAAAGTCACGGCTTGACGCTCGTTCAATGATTCCGACTGGTCTCGAACCAGCGACCTCCACCCTGTCAAGGTGGCGCTCTCCCAGCTGAGCTACGGAATCGACAATCAGTATCGTTTAACTGACATGTCTTATTTTATTGGATGCATAAAAAATAGTCAATACTTTTTATCCTATTTTTTTGCATTCGTATTTTTATATCTGTAAAATCAAAGGTTTTCCATTTTATGCATGAAAAGCACTTATTTAATGACAGGGTTTTGCTGTCTTATGTTCCCTTTACTCTTCTAATAATTTCTGAACGTTTTGCTCGAAATCAACCGGTTCTTCCCATGGTTCATATCTATCCACGACTTGACCGTTTTTGTTAATTAAATATTTGGTGAAATTCCATTTAATATCATCGCCGACCAGCCATTCAGGATAGTCATTTGCCAGTTTTATTTTTAATAGCTTTTCTGTCATATTCGATTCATCAAATCCTTGGAACGGCGCCTCTTGTTTTAAATAATGGAACAAAGGATGAGCGTCTTTTCCGTTTACATCGATTTTTGCAAACATCGGAAACGTGACGCCGTATTTTAATTGGCAAAAAGAAGCCGCTTGGTCGCTTGTTCCAGGCTCTTGTTGATCAAACTGGTTGCATGGAAATCCCAGTATTTCGAAACCTTGCTTTTGATATTTTTCATACAGCTTTTGCAATTCCTCAAATTGGTATGTAAAGCGGCATTTACTAGCCGTATTCACCACTAAGAGCACTTTTCCTTTAAATTCTTCTAAAGAAACTTTATCACCGTATGCATTCTCTACTTCAAATTGATAAATGGACATGGGGAACACCTCTTTCATCTATTATTATTTAATAATTATTATAATATAAAAATGCAGATAGGCAAAAAAATTGCTCACAATGGCATGTTTGGAAATGCCTGCCCATAAATCAAAACATTTGAAAGAGAGTGCCTGCCTATCTATCTTTCATAACACAAAATTCTTGACGGTACCGTTTAAATTGAAGCTTAGTAATTAAAGGGTTAATAGTGGAAAGTGTATGTACAACAATACAAATTGGACAATTACCAGCTTTGTCTTAGCAACTAGTAACGGGTTCCGTTTTGGGGACAAAACAGGCATTTGACTCACAAAATGATTTGCTAATAGGATTAGCACCCGCTTGTTGTCTTGTCCATTCAAAGCTTTTCAAATAAAGTCATTCATCTTGCAGGATAATGTTTGAGTTTTCTCGAAGATCAGAAAAGGGAGAGGTGCCAATTGTATGCACATTTCCAAGAGATAGTTCATTGATAAACCATATTCCTGAGGTGTTTATGTGTAGAAGGGAATGAAGAAAGATGAAATTGCTGGGTCAAAAAGTCTATTTGCGATTTTTACAGGATGAAGATGTGGGGCCGTTGGTGGAGTTGCATCGTAGAAATCGAGAATTTTGGCAGCGATATACGCCGCTTAGAACAGAGGAGTTCTATACGGAGGAATATCAGTTAAATCGAATCCAGACTAGCTTGGAGAAGATGGAAAAAGACGAGCAATATACGTTCGGCCTTTTCCTTGTCGATACTGATCAACTGATTGGCATCATTGAGTTGACTGAAGTGGTCCGAGGTCCTTTTCAGTCATGTTGGCTAGGCTATTATGTAGATCACTCGCATAACGGACGTGGCTATACTACTGAAGCTGTTCGCTTGGTCGTTGACTACGCTTTAGAGGTTCTCAAGTTACATAGAATGGAAGCCGGGGTCATGCCGCAAAATATCGGGTCGATTCGAGTTTTAGAGAAGGCAGGATTCCATAAAGAGGGGCTTTCCAAGAAGAACGTGAAGATTAACGGAAAGTGGGAAGATCATTTACACTTCGCTATCGTGAATCCAAATGATCCAGAATAACTATGAGTTTCATAGAAAACAGAAGAATGATAAGGACTGTCAAAAAGGTTTGTATCCAAGACCGTAAGCGATACGAATGGAATGATGATCTTTATAGTTCCAAGGATAAGAGAAAGAGAGTTCTCTATCATATTGTTTCAACGATATCAATGGAGTGAACGAGGTCCAGTTCTGGAATCTAAGGAAATGGAAGTAAGCGGAGTGTCTACTCTAAAAAGAATAAATATTTTCCTAATTCTTCCGATATCAATAGTGTTTAAAAAAATTTTTTTCGAGGAGTTATGATCATGTTAACAAAGATAAAAAAGGTTAAACTAGAACCGGAATATAAAAATCCTGTTTATAAAGTAAAGCTGGAGAGCCCAAAAGGCAAAGAATTGTATATTAAATTTGACTTTACTTATTCGATGAATCGTTACATGCCTTTAGAAGTTCATTATGACGGAGAAGATAAAGGAGCCAAACTTGCTTGGTATACGAACGAAGTAGAAAAAATGAATGTGGAAGATTTCCTGGAGGCAATCGCAAAGAAAATTAATAAAAAATATAATTTTGAGTTAAAGAATACATTATAATGGTAAGCTCCCTCACAGAAACATGCAAAATGAAAAGGTATAACGGTAAAAAACTTATCTATTACCACTCTGCACGGAACGAATCTGTAGATGATCGTTTACATATATAATTTGAATTGTATATCACACCGAACAGGGTGTGTTTTTTTATCTGCTGATACAGGCAGATCGAGATATTTGTTAACGATTTTTCCTGCAAATAATGGAGTCTGTTTTTTGGTTCTTATTTGGTTTTCTTTTGGTGCGAAGCCAGTCTGCCCATAAGAATAATTTTTCTCCACGTTCTAAGAACTCCCCATTCTCAAAGCACCCTCGATAAAGCATGTATAGATCATTGTTTTATGGCATGAAATAATCAAATCTGTTTATTCATAAAGTAGTATTTTATTCACTAGCCTTACCTTCAGGTTTCTCATCGCGTTCCTCCATCAGGATTTTTTTCATTTTCCAAGCTTAGCAGATGTGACAAAAGGGAATTAAACACAAAAAATAATACCGGCTGGCCGACTGTATAAAGCTGAAATCTAAATGGCTTGCGGCATTTGGAATGAAGACATGAATCTTGTCATCAACACCAAGATCCTTTCAGACAGTCACAACAACACAAGCACTAACCCATTCATAAACATAAACTAAATAAAAAATTCATTCTACTGCGGTTGATTTCAACCGTTCTTTCACAAAAGATCTGTTTGTTTATTCTCAGCGAGAGATGGAATCTCAAAAGACCAAGTACTTGATAATTTGGGACTGCTTAAGCGAGTTTGCTGTTGCAGAAGAGGATGAATTCAAAAAAGAAGTTTTAGCTAAGTAAAATTCGGACTTATTTAGAAAGAAGCCGAACAGCGGAATGTCCATTTCAGCATTGGTAAAATTGGTCGCAGATCGATCAGTCAAAAAGAACTTCAGTATGATCACATCACCATAAGATTGGGATTGCAGCATCAGAAGTCCAATTGAATCTGTCGGAAAAAAGTTTCTGCAAAACGATTGAAGCGTGCAAATATGAAACGTCCATTTGGAATTTATACATCTAGAATGATAAAAGAAACCGGGAAGCTGGTTCAGAACGTGGATGATGGCATGATACTCCATTTGCTCGCGGTGGTCAGAATTTTATTGAATGTGCGGGGAGGATAACGAATTATGGTGCGAGTAGGGGATTGGGTGAAGGTGTGTTTAAAGGATTATGACGTGATTGGGTTTGTCATTGCGACTTACGGTTATTCAGCCGTTATTCAGAAAACGATTTATGTTCGAGACGGGATCATCATGATCACTCGGGAGGATCCGGTGAAATATTCACTAGGTTTATTAAAACCGATCCCTGAAACGATTCATCCAGATGATTTACCCGTGTTGATTGATATGGCATTAGATCATTATGATCGAGAATGGTTCGAGGAACTAACAAGGAAAAAGAATGTGCATAAGAAACGATAAGAACGGCGCCGCGAGTACTAGGATGAAGAAAAAATTGTCCAGCGATAGAGGTGATGAAGGTGGAATATGGCAATGATTTCAAGAAAGTCATTGATTAGACAAAACAAATATGGCAAACATATGAGAAGGTGAACATTGGTTTGCAAGAGTCGAAGAATGATTAGGGGTTCCATTATGAATATTGAAAGTTACAAAAAAAGGCAAGATGGTTTTTTGAAGAAAAGAGTGGAGATAAGCAATTGAATGACAAATGTTTCATCATAAAGTTAAAAAGATCCCCATTTCATTCCGCAGGAAAATGAAAGTTGGGTATTAGTTGAAATGATTGTAAGCGCATTATCGGATCTATTTTTCTGAAATTCACTTTGAACGATTGACTTTATTGCAGACATGAAGGTTCACCCTTTAGATTTTAAAATGAAGAGAAAGCGTCTTGAAATCTTCGTACAGGTTCAACCTAGTTACATACATCAAGAAGTGATAAAAGAGTTGTTTCAAGCGGATCCATATGAACCTAATAAAAAACCTACTAGAAAAAGTCTCTAGTAGGTTTTTAGGTAAATTAAGCTATCATTATTTTAGACATGAAGAGGTATGCAGCATAAATGAATACGGAAAGCAAAACGGCATAAGACGGCTTCATCCAATTGGTCAAGAGAAAAACACAAAATACAAAAAGGGCTAAACCGAGCGCACCGAAAATACCACTTTTTTGAGCTGTATGAAACTCCTTTGAGCTCATGAATTTCATTTGCAGCGTCATGTTGGCCAATGTCATAAGTGGAAGTACAGTGATCAAACCAGATATAAACAAATTTTTGGATTTGCTGAAATAGGTCGCAAAGGCAAGGATGCAGCCGCCTAAGATAAACTTTGAAACATATTCCAACATTGTATGGGCACTCCTAAAAAATTGCGTTTTAAGTAATTATGACATAAAAAAATTGGAAGTAAACCCTTGAAAATGATCATTTGTTTATTTTATGAATATATCATAACCAATGGTGTTTCTTAGAAATACTAAAAAATACGTTTAACTGATGAGATAAACTTCCGCTGGAATGAGTAGGCTATTTTTAAAAAAGCACGTGCAAAGATATGCCGTTTTTGTATATGTGCTGGGAGGCAGCAGAGTGATTGAAAACTTAGGAAAGAGAATTACAAGATCCTGGCACTTATGATGAATATTGAAATAGAATGGGAGATTTTAGTATGGATTCGATTCGAGTGACTAAATACAACCCTCAGTACAGAGATACGAACGATGTGTACACTAGAGAAGAGTGGACTAGTTTTTCAGATATTAATAAAGTGTTTCAAGGTAAGTTATTTTCCTTAAATGAATATTTACTTGTAGAGGAGAAATATATAAAAGCTGTAAAAACAATTTTAAAAGAAAAGAATATCAAGAACTTAAAAATTCGTGATCTAGAGATATATTCTGATGATCTAAACCTGAATCTAAAAGAGGGAGATAGTATAGGGTCCTTAAATTTAAACGAAGTAATGAAAATGATTCTTAGGGAAAACATTTGGTGTAAATTAGTTTCGGATGATTATTTTGAAATACATTTTGGCTACGATTATTATATGTATTTTGTGAGTAGTGAAATTTCCAATCGTGTCATTGAGAGTGTGAAAGAAATTGAAGGATTATTTGTAGAAAAAAGAAAATCACCTTATATCCGATGAATGATTTTTGTTGGGGTACAAATTTTTTCCAGTCGTTAAGCACTGTCTTTGCAAAAGCATTTTTTTTAAAGCGCAATAGTGATCTTCTTCAAAGTTTTATAGGCTTTATCATTTAAGTGAATTTTTCATATCGAAAACAAAAAGATTTGGAATGGTTTCAGTTCGTCCATCCGACAAATTGACGGAATATAGCGACTTTTTTTCTTTTTGATATTGACACTTAGCAGGGACGGTGATAATATACAATAAATCAAACTAAACAGGTATGATTTATAAGTTTAATAAAATTAATGCTATTATTTAGAAAAATAAGGGGGAGTTTAAATGGGGAAAATCGTGATTATTAACGGGAATCCTTCGCTGACATCGAGACTGAACGGAATCATTCAATATGTTGAACGAAAGTTGCTGCAAGAGGGGGTTGATATTGAACATATCCAAGTTGCGGAATTGCCGGCGGACGATTTGATCAAAGCCAATTTTGACAGCGACGCTATACGGAAAGCGAATCAAAAAGTAGAGGAAGCGAAGGTGATCATCATCGCGAGTCCGGTATATAAAGCGTCGTATACGGGTGTATTAAAGACCTACCTCGATTTGCTTCCACAAAAAGCTTTAACCGGAAAAATCATTCTGCCACTGTTTATCGGCGGCTCAATCGCTCATCTTTTGTCCATCGATTATGCGTTGAAGCCGGTGCTATCCACATTGGGCGCAAGGCTCATTATCGGCGGAGTGTATGCGGTGGATACTTGGATAACCCGAAACGGAAACAACGGCTATCATCTATCGGAAGAATTGATTCGCAGATTAGATGAAGCAGTCGCAGAATTGCTAGAAGAAATAGAATTAAGAAGCGGATTGCCGGAAAAGGTCAAGTAAACCGTCAAAGGCTAACGAAGCAAGAAAGCAGCTAGTTTTATACAAAAATATTTCTGAATATTAAAAATAAACTTATTCATTTTCTAGAAGAGATCTAACTCTATCGCGATCTATTTTTAAACAGGGGTGAAGAAAATGTCTTTGAAGTTTGCTTATTGGGTTCCGAATGTTAGCGGCGGATTGGTGATTTCCAAAATTCCTCAAAAGACAGGCTGGTCCTTTGAGGATAATGCCAGATACGCTCAAATAGCTGAAGAAGCAGGATTTGAATATGCGTTGCTTCAAACGAGATTTCTGGCAAGCTACGGTGCGGAAAATCAATTGGAGGCCATCACGTTGGCATCCGCATTAGCGGCGGTAACGAAGAAGCTAAAACTGATTTCGGCGGTGCTTCCCGGCTTATGGCATCCGGGGACGGTAGCCAAAATGATTTCCACCATTGATCAAATCAGCCATGGACGTGCAGCGATTAATATTGTGAGCGGGTGGTTTAAAGGAGAATTTAACGCATATGGCGAACCATGGCTAGACCACGACGAAAGATATCGGAGATCCGAGGAGTTTATCAATGTGCTTCGAAAATTGTGGACGGAGGAGGAAACCCATTTTCGTGGTGATTTTTACCGAATAAACGGTGCTCCATTAAAGCCGAAGCCTTTGAGAGTTCCGGAGATTTTCCAAGGAGGGAATTCTTTCGCCGCACGAAAGATGGCATCCAGAGTATCTGACTGGTATTTCATGAACGGAAATACCATCGAAGGCATTAAAGCACAAATTGATGAGGTGAATTCGCTCTCGGCTGAAAATAACCGTAAGCTGAAATTCGGCGTCAACGCATTTGTGATTGTGAGAGATACAGAAGAGGAAGCTAAACAGGTGCTTCGTGACATTATTGCTTATGCGGATGGCGAAGCTGTGGAAGGATTCCGCAGCCAAGTGCGCTTTGCCGGCAAAGCTTCTCCGGAAAGAGAAGGAATGTGGGACAATTCGGATTTCAACGATTTGGTTCAATACAACGACGGTTTTAAAACCGGATTGATCGGTACGGCGGAACAGGTGGCGGATCGCATAATCGAACTCAAAAAAATCGGAGTCGACCTTATCTTAACCGGATTCCTTCATTATGACGAAGAAATTCGATTATTCGGGGAAAAAGTGATTCCATTGGTTCGAGAAAAGGAAGCCATATTAAACGTGGATGCTGTATAAAAATGGACTTTTTATGAAAAGTATGATGTTGAACGTAGCAGGGGATGGTTATGTACAACTAAATGTAGAAAGAAGACTTGCGAGAAGAATCCCCCTCTATTGTTGAGAAAGATATTCGAACAATTACCAAAATCATTGATTAAAACAATGTGTTTCCAAATCTTTAAATGCTCGATAAAACGGGATGGAATAGTGTGTTCCTAAAAACCGGGATGGATGCGGCTGGGATTGCATTTGTAAGTGCTCCATTATACAAAGAAGGGAGCACTTCTGTGGTACTTTCTAAATCCTAGATAAACAGCAGCGGGATGACGGAATATTTAGACGGACAAATTTATATCACCATAATTATGAATATTCGTAAAATTGGTTATTGATATAGGGAGGAATGAGGATTGGGGGCAGGGTCAATAGGTTTCCATTTAATGGTCAAAGAGGTCAGCAAGCGATTTAATAATGTCCAAGTATTGAATCATTTAAATTTGGAAATCGAACCTGGGGAATTTGTTGCGATTATTGGGCGCAGCGGCTGCGGCAAAAGCACTCTGCTGCGGCTTCTTGCTGGACTCGATGTTCCGACAGAAGGGGAAGTGCTTCTTGACAATAAAAGAGTCAAAGGAGTTCATCCCGATACGCGAATACTTTTTCAAGATGCTAGATTGCTTCCTTGGAAAAGAGTGATAGCAAATGTACAAATCGGTGCAAGAAACGGAGACAAAGACAGAGCAGAGGAAGCACTACAGCTCGTAGGGTTGGAACATAAAGCGAAAGAATGGCCCGGCATATTATCCGGCGGACAGCGCCAGCGTGTCGCTCTTGCGAGGGCGTTGGCGGGTAATCCGCGCCTCCTGTTATTGGATGAACCACTTAGCGCATTAGATGCTCTGACACGTATCGAAATGCAAGAATTGATTGAACGAATTTGGCATCAGCAACGATTTTCTGCCGTTTTGGTCACACACGACGTCAGCGAAGCCGTCGCTTTGGCAGATCGTATCGTCTTGATCGAAAATGGGGCTATCTCTCTTGATATACCGGTAGATTTACCCCGTCCGAGAGAAAGAAATACTGGCTTTGCCTATTATGAAAAGCTCATTCTGGATCGTCTTATGGGAAAAGTGACTAAAGAGACTTTAGAATCTGCGTTTATGTTCTCTTCCAAATAATAGTTTATAAATGTTGAATATTTTTTATTCTAATTCAATCCATTGAAAGAGGGATCTTTCGGAATGATCTCAAAAACGTATAAAATGGCCGTTATGATTTTCGTTATGACGCTGGTATGGATTCTTGATGGCTGTAGTCACTCCGTTTCCCAAGAATCCGAAGTGAAAACTGTCAAACTGGATTATGCTTACTACAATCCGGTGAGTCTAGTTCTGAAAGAAAAGAAATGGTTGGAAGACGATTTGAAAAAGGATGGAATCAGAGTTGAATGGATTTTTAGCGCCGGAAGTAATAAAACGCTGGAGCTTTTAAATAGCAGGAGCATTGACTTTGGATCAACATCTGGAGCTTCGGCTTTACTCGGAAGGGCAAATGGAAACCCAATCAAATCGATTTATGTTTTTTCTAAGCCAGAGTGGACAGCTTTAGTTGTTCGTGCCGATTCTCCTATAAAAAAAGTAAAAGATTTGAAAGGTAAAAAGATAGCTGTTACGCGAGGAACGGACCCTTACATATTTTTGCTGCGGGCATTGGGTACTGCGGGATTGAGCGAAAAAGATGTAGAAATCGTGCAACTGCAACACCCCGATGGTAAAACGGCCTTAGAAAAAGGGGATGTAGACGCATGGGCAGGACTCGATCCGTATATGGCGCAAACAGAGATAGAGAAACACTCAAAATTGTTTTTCCGCCACCCGGATTGGAATACGTACGGATTTCTTAATGTAAGGGAAGAGTTTGCAAAAGACCATCCCGAGATTGTGAAAAAAGTGCTTAAAGCTTATGAAAAGGCTAGAAAATGGGCATTAGAAAATCCGGACGAGTTTGAGAAATTAGTGGCAGCAGAAAGTAAACAAAACGATAAAGTCGCCGCAAAAGTGATCCACCGGACAGATTTGACCAATCCGGTCATTGGGGAGGTTCACAAACGGACCATTGAAGCGTCGGGAGAAGTGTTATTGAAAAGCGGTGCAATGGATAAATCCGTCGATATTAAGAAAACGACCGACGACTTAATTGATCCGGAGTATATCGAAAACCTCAACAAGAAGTAAAGGAGGCAAGCGGGGTTTGAGTCAATGGAAGAAACATTTCTTTATCACAGGTATGGGGCTGATCATTCCAATATTCATCATCATCTTGTGGCAAACCCTTTCTATTAACGGTTTGATTCCCCCTAATATTATGCCTTCTCCCTTGAAGATTGTTTCCACCATCGTAGATTTGTTTCGGGGAGGAGAGCTCATGGAACACGTCGGAATTACACTATATCGGGTAAGCGTGGGATTTTTGCTTGGAACGGCTGTTGCTTTATTGTTTGGGGTATTGAACGGATATTTTCGTACGTTTCGGTATTTGTTGGATCCGCTTATCCAAGCCTTGCGAAATATCCCTTCCTTGGCTTGGGTACCGTTATTTCTTTTATGGATGGGCATAAGCGAGACTTCCAAAATATCCTTGATTGCTTTAGGTGTTTTTTTCCCGGTTTATCTTAATTTAGTGTCTGGTATTCAAGGAGTGGAACGACGTTTACTGGAAGTAGGATTAGTGCACGGTTATCATGGCTGGAGATTGATTCGTCATTTTTTTCTGCCTGCGGCTCTGCCTTCGTTCATTGTAGGACTGAGAAGCGGGCTTGGATTGGGATGGATGTTTGTTGTAGCGGCGGAGATCATGGGGGCAAGCAAGGGATTAGGCTTTCTTATGATGGATGGTCAAACGACAGGGCGACCAGCTATTATCGTGGCCAGCATTTTATTGTTTGCTTTGTTTGGGAAATGCACCGATTATTTCTTGGAGCTGGCAGGACGTCGAATTCTTGCTTGGCAAGACAGCTACCAATCCTTGGAAAGGGGAAACGTTTAATGAATAAGAATAGCATGATAAACAAGACACGTGGCAAAAAGTATTTGGACAGTTTGAAAGATGGAAGGAACGTGTGGCTGAATGGGGGCATCGTGGAGGATGTCACTGCGCACCCCGCCTTTACGGGGACGCTGTCTACCATCGAGCGGTTGTTCAATATGCTCGATCATCCGGAAGAGAAGCAATTGGTCGGTTTTCAGCCTCCTGGTTCAGACGCATATGTCCATAGTTCGTTTCTTGTACCTCGAAATCAAGACGATTTGCGGAAGAGAAGCATCGCTTTTAAATATTGGGCGGATGAAACGCATGGAGTGATGAGCCGTCTTTCGGAATACGCCCGCTCACTCGTAACCGGGTGGTATGCTGCCAGAGAGCAGCTGGCCCAGTTGGATCCGCAGTTTGCTTATAAGATTGCGGATTATTACGAGAAAGCACGCGACAATGATTTGTTTGTAGCCAATGCATTACTCGATCCACAGGTCGACCGTTCCAAAGGATTGGAAGATTTCGATGCGGCCGACCGCATTCTGCATATCGTTAAAGAAACGGAGGATGGTTTAATCTTAAGGGGTGCCAAGATGATAGCCACCGCCGCTCCTTATGCACACGATTTTCTTATATTCCCTTTTCATAAAATCAAAGAGGAATATGCGAAACATGCACATGCCTTGATCGTTCCCGCCAATTCGCCGAGACTGCATATCGTATGCCGGGAACCGTTCACTTCTGATCGTGAACAAGATCATCTTTTGAGCGCTTCTTTCGACGAAATGGATGCTGTATTATTTTTTGACGACGTTCTAGTTCCTTGGGAAAGAGTGCTCATTCACGGGAATGCGGAAGCAGTATGGAAGTTTCGGATGAATCGGACCGCTAATTCTCTCGCTTTTCATCAAACGGTCGTGAGGCTGTTAAGCAAACTTGAGTTTGTGACCGGTGTCGCCATCGCCATTGCAGAAGCGATTGGGGTTTCCGGATATTTGCATATTCAAGAAAAATTGGGGGAACTCATTACCCAAGTCGAAACGATTCATTCGCTGTTGGTTGCCTCGGAGGCGCAAGCTGAAAGGGACGAGACCGGCACGTTTATTCCTGCTCTTAAACCAATTGATACGGCGCGCATTCTAGGATCTCAATACTATCCGCGTGCGATCGAAATTTTACAGCAAATCGGTGCGGGGGGCTTCGTTCAAGTTCCGTCTACATTGGAAGAAATAAACGGGCCCATTTCAGAATTAATGCATAAATATTTTGCCGGAGCAACCGTGGGAGCCGAAGAAAAAGTCAAACTGTTTAAGCTGGCTTGGGACTTGTTTGGGAGCCAATTGGGTTCCAGACACGAATTATACGAAAGATATTATGCAGGAGATCCTGTAAGAGCCTTGGCCAATATATATACGAATGCGGAAAAACAGCAATATACAAAGCCGGTTTGGGAGTTTTTGCAAAGTAAGTCTCACGTCAAAAATGGATCATGATCATGAGAACGGGCTGATGCACTAAAAGCTCTCTGAAGGAAGTCTCGCTTTATCCCGCATAAAGGAGAGTAAGCTCCCCCGCAGGATGGGAAGAATCAAGAAAAGTCTGAGAGGAGCCACTCTCCCTAAATGCCCGATTAGTTCAACTAACCTTCAGGAGGATAAGAAACCTCCTGAAGGAAGTTTCACTTTATCCCGCACATAAGGGAGAGTAAGCTTTTGAAATTTGGAAAAATCGAAGCAGGGCGATTTTCCTTTTTTATGAACATAAGTACTGTAGTTGTTAAAAAAGAAAAGCCCCTAGTAAGGGCAATTTCGTGAAATGAACATTCATTACAGACCAGCATTTTCTGATATGTGATGTCATTTCCAATAATGAAAGCTTTTTTCTAATTGATTTTTGCATCACCAATGTCTAATGGCTATTATATAGCAAAAAAATGTAAATTCCTCTTATGCTTTTGTATCGATTTTATTTATTAAAGTTTCATCCTTGTCGACAAGGCCTAATTGAAATGCCTTGGATATAATATCTTTTACTTTTAATGTAAATTCAGGGTCTTTACTATAATTCATTTGTATTTGAAGCGCATCTTTATGAAATTTAGACATTTCCCCGGCGTTTTCCTTGTTTACAACTTTATTTTCATTCAAAAGTTCGTTAAATTGCTCAAAAGAAATATCTTTCGATTTTCCACCAACAAATTCAGTTCCATCCTTTATGCTTTTTTGAAACTCAGCAAATAATGTCAATCGAGTATAAGCAGCAAAATTTGGGTCATTTGGTTTGATTTGCATTTTTTTACCCCCTATTTATTAACTGTAATGAATAGATTATCATAAATTGTATTATTAGGTGGATAATAATTATTTGCTGATACAGTAAAGGTACCCGATGAAACTGCCGAAAGTGGGATACCTATATATTTTATGGTCCCTATAACGATATTGTTTGAATCCGTTACATAATCATCTGGTAATGCCTGGAATGTACTAGATGTGATATTATTACCGTTGTTATATATTCTTAATGTACCAGCTTGAATGGTTCCTTCAACATAGACTGCAATATATCCATTTTCGCCACTCATCGGTATACTCGCAGACTGTTGGTTAAAACCAATTTTTTCCCAATTTCCATTTTCTCCGTCTGATGTTACCCCAATAAATTGAATGTTTGTTAACGCTGGGGCTGGAGCTGCATGTGCTGTTCCACTAAACATAAATGGAATAGCTAGTAAACTTACTAAGAATACGGATAGTACCTTTTTCATAAATATTTCCTCCCCTTTATAGTTTTTCCAACAACCAACTATAATTATTTTATACGAAAAATTTAAAAAATTGAACCTTTTGTACCAAAAAAAGGGAAAAAGTACTATATTTATGTTTTGTTAATTCTTTGAAAAGTTAATCTCTAATAATTCCAATAAAAGCTCATGAAGGGCCGCATCCATATGTTTAATAGAGTTGTAGTTTGCAAAGTTTTGGATAACAGTTTTTGATTCTAACACCATACTGGCAGGAAAAAGTCTTTTATATTCATTTCATCCGGATATGAATAGAACTACGTTGTTAGTCCGTTCTGCCCACTATCCGCTTTCCTGAATGCCATATCTTTTTTGATCCATGATTTTATTTACGGATCCATAAAAATTGGGCTCAATTTGTCAATCCACTAACAAAACCAATCCATTTTCAAGTTCCTCTTTCATCAGAAATTTTTTTATCATTTATACAATCTTTCCCTTTTCTGAAAACAACAACAGGTTAAAAAATAACACGATGAACGCGGCTAGGTGGGGGTTCCTAAGGTCTTAAGGCAAGTATAAAAAGCAGACAGTCACAACGACACAAACATCAAACATTTCATAAACATAAACTAAATAAATCAAAAAGAATTCTACTGCTTCAGATTTAAATGTCTTTACTCAGCTGGTGAAATGGGACAATTCAAACGGTTTTTTTGCTGAAGAGGAGGTTGGAATCGAAAATTCCGGGTTTGTTGCGTATTTAAGAAACAAAATCACTATTTTGAAATTAGAAAAGCTCCTTTGTCCAAAACGTGATTCGGGACTGGAACGTTTTGTCGTTTTTGATGTTTTCTTTATGGACGAGCTTAAAGCCAAAATAATGACGAAACCATAAAACGGCTACTTTTAGTGAGAATTTATTTAGCTGTACTTGTAAAGAGACTACATCTGCAAAATTAAATGGTGGTTTGTAAGTTCGAATATCAATGTGTGTTGTCGTGATGAGTATTTTTTTGAAAAGCGAGAGTAAATGTAAGTGGTTACATTTATTGTTGGCGATGGGTGTTACGGAAGAGCGTATCGAAGTGATTTAGGATCTGGATTATTTAGAAGTGAGGCATTGCTTTAAATGGTGAGAATGAAAACTGAATGAGGGGAAGAGAATGGATCATGGTACGAGTAGGAGATTGGGTGAAGGTGCGTTTATCTGAATATGATGTGATCGGTTATGTAGTGTGGATTTTTGATTATTCAGTGGAAATTCAAAAAACGATTTGTGTCCGAAATGGTGAAATAGAGCCAATCGAAAAGCGACTGGGAACCTATTCGCTATATGAAATAAACCTTATTCCGGATATGATTCACCCTGAAGATTTAAAAGAATTGATTGATATGGCATTAGATCAACATGACCGGCAATGGTTCGAGGAACTAATGAAGAAGAAAAACAGGACTCTAACAAAACTGTACAAGCAGACGAGACAATGAATAGGATGAAAGAAATGACTCCTTTCTTAAAAGTTAATTTTTAAAAAAGCGAAATTGCTTAAAAGCGCCCTTATTCTTCCATTGAGTAAGGGCTTTTTGTGATATTTTTGTCCATTAGGTGCGTCTACAATTTAATGTAATGTATGGATAAATAGATTCTCCTAATGATTTTTGTATAAGGAAAAGAGTTTATATAGAAAAGGAATTATCGCAAAGATTGTCGAACTGATAGGGAAAGGCAGCAGTTACAGTAAGACAAAAAACGCATGGGGAGAGTTAGTGAATAAGAAATCCTTAATCGTCTCTAGATGTTAAGAATAATAAATTAGTTGAAGGGGGAGAGCGGTGTCATGATTGAACTTGAATATTTTGAACGTCCAGATTTTAATCAGCTGATTCGTTGGATTGATTCACCAGAATTTTTACTTCAATGGGGAGGACCTCAATTTGATTACCCGCTGAACGAGAATCAATTAGAAAAATACATTGAGAATGCAAATCGTGATACCTCTGATACTTTGATTTATAAAGTGATACATAAAGAAACAGGGAATGTGATTGGCCATGTTTCTCTGAGGAAAATAGATAGGAAAAATAAATCAGCAAGAATAGGGAAAGTTTTAGTGGGAGAAAAAAATTTAACTTCCCTCCGAAAGAAGTCTCCTACTTCTAAACGTGAAGGCGCGGAAGCACCAGTGAAAGTGGGAGATGAATTTCGGTTAGGCGTAGCCTAAAGTT
>ERZ1673783.30-NODE-30-length-35606-cov-23.139152_pt1 | contig 35606 bp, 34 predicted proteins | sample MGYA00580133_ERZ1673783 | MGnify/ENA primary metagenome ERZ1673783 (study PRJEB41219, sample SAMN04549595) | soil metagenome | isolation source: soil | place: USA: Texas, Big Bend National Park | collected 2009-03-17 ...
TCGCTCTGGTTTAACTGTATATATTTACCAAATGGGCAGTGCCACCTTTCTTTAGATTTTGTCTTTTTGGCACAAATTCACAAAAATAATTAACAGAAAATTCTAACTATATTTATGCAATGCTAATGATTTTATATAAATTCATATATTTTATCAAACCGAAAAATGGCGTGAAGTCAACAGTGTTTGTCCAACGCCAATCAAAAGTCTAATTTTATATATGACATTAATGACCCTCTGTGTTTGTCCTATATCATTTCATCTTTTCATCATAGGATAAGACTAGCCTTTAAAACGATATGTGTTCATATGCCTATACTTACGGAGAAATGACATTTCGAAAAGAGAGGGATCATAATTTGGATTGGTTCAAACTTTTTATAATTATCAATCTCATCGGAATTAGTTCTAATTTGGATAACACGAGTGTGGGAATAGCGTATGGTCTAAAAAATATTCGATTTCCTTTTTGGATTAATTTCATTGTCAACTTGATTGGGTTTGTCACTGCGCTTATTGGTGTATATTTAGGATCGTTTATTGCAAGATATATTTCTTCGGAGAAAGCTGCGTGGGTTTCATTCAGTGTCTTATGCAGCATTGGCCTATTTATTGTTTATAGTGAATACGGTCATCAATTGATTTTCGGTAAAAAACAAAATATAAAGATTCAAAATCTTGGAATCCGTCAAGGCATCTTTCTCGGATTCACTCTTTCCTTTTCGAATATTATCACTGGTTTCGGGGCGGCCATTTCCAATCATTTATTTATCTGGCCTACAGTGATCAGTATCACCATATGGGGGATTATCACGATTTGGCTTGGTAATAAAATCGGAAAGGGAACGATCTCCAAACTATTAGGTAAATACTCATCTCTTGTTTCCGGGCTTCTTTTTATCTTGGTGGCAGTTTATCAAATTTTGTAATCATGCCGCATCACTTCACTTCCGATTTTGCTCGAATCAATTATTCAAACGAACTGTCCTACATTCACTTTTATTTGGTTGCTTCTTTATTCTTTGCTGTTTTCCCCGCATAAAAAAACGCTTCTTCATTGTGAACAGCCTGCCTTTTTAGTCGGTTTCCGTCAAACGGATACGCTTCCTGCCGTCTAACGTTCACAATGGAAGACGTTTACTGTCTCCGACAGTATCTAGCCTTATTTTAACGCTTATGTAAATGTCAATACTGCTTTCTGGCGTTCCACACGGATTTAGAAACAACAATGAACACATATTCATACTACAAAAAGAATTAAGGCAGCGTGATGAGAAATTAAGTTCCGATATATTTAGAAGAATGTATGTGTAAAAAATGTGTAAAATGGTTTCGTTTTTTTTCTTTTCTTATCATATTCTCAAAAAAAGAAAAAAGCTCATAAACGTTGATAAATCAACGTTTATGAGCCCATAAAAAAATTATCTTATTCAAAATTAACTTAGAAGCGTCCCAGGAGAGATTCGAACTCCCGACCGACGGCTTAGAAGGCCGCTGCTCTATCCAGCTGAGCTACTGGGACATTTTTTTCAATTTCATCAAGGACATTTTTAATTATATTAACATCAAAAATAAATGTCAATTGTTTTTTTATACAAACCGAAAAAATTTTTTCCCGCTTTTATAAAAAGTTGAAAAAGAACATTCGATTATTTTTTCAGATAAAGAAGAACAAAAGGCAAAACCATTGCCCATTTGTTCTTCTCTATGTATTAAATGCCGCTTGTCAATCCGTTAACAGCTGATGTTGTTCGTTATAAAAATGAACAACCGAATCGTCTCCATCCAATTCCACGATTGCATAGGTTCTTTCTTTTCTACCTCGCGGCAAGAGAATGCTCCCCGGATTCAAAAACAACGTTTCGCCTATTTTTTCCGCTACCGCTTGATGAGAATGACCGAAAAACACAAAATCAGCTTTGTTTGCTTTTGCTTTCTGTTTCAGTTTCGAGAAAGACGCTTTGACATCGTAGCGATGTCCATGTGTCATAAATATTCTCTTACCCTTTATCTCTTCCACGATATCATAAGGATAGCGATCATCCATATCGCAATTTCCTCTAACCACAATATAGCCTTTCATTACTTCACTGTCTGCCGGAAGTTCAGAATCACCACAATGAAACATGGCATCCATCTCTTGCTCGTAGCGTGCTTTTAAATCTTTTAAAATTTCCGTGTCCCCATGACTGTCACTTACAACTAGAAGTTTCATAGTACTCTTTCCCTTTCCAATTGTTTCAATATCGTTCTCATTTTTGCCAACGCTTCGGCGCGGTGGCTGATTTTATTTTTTTCATTTGGAAGCAATTCCGCCATCGTACGCTCATAACCTTGGACAAAGAAAATAGGGTCATATCCGAACCCATTTGCCCCTTTTTTCTCAAAGGTGATGAATCCTTCACATGTCCCGTTCACTGTTATGGTTTCTCGTCCCGGAATTGCAAGAGCCAGAGCACAATAAAAACGAGCTGTCCGTTTCGAAAGAGGAACTCCTTCCAATTCCCTTAACACCTTTTGTATATTGGCTTCATCATCTTTTTCAGGACCTGCGTATCTGGCCGAATACACGCCCGGCCGGCCGTCTAACGCGTCAATCACCAAACCTGAATCATCTGCCATAACCATGGCTTTTGTCTCTTTCATGACCGATTCCGCTTTGATGATCGCATTTTCTTCAAATGTCGCACCCGTTTCCTCGATTTCCGGGAATTCAGGAAGATCAAGAAGCGTTTTTACCTGAATCTGAAACGGTTGAAACATTTGCTCAAATTCAAGCGCTTTCCCCTTATTTTTCGTGGCGATCACAACTTCTCGCATCATCGATTTGCTTCTCCACCTTTTGACATATTTCTTTCTATCTTCACTGCTATTTCGCTTAGCGCTTGCTTTTGAATGTCGATCAATTCTTGCAACCCTTTTTCTGCCAATGACAATAATTCTTGAAGCTGCGAATGGGAAAATGTGGACTCTTCTCCTGTTCCTTGAATTTCTACAAAATCTCCGGATCCAGTCATGACCACATTCATATCCACCATTGCTTCACTATCTTCTTTATAATTTAAATCTAATACTGCTCCCTCTCCTTGTAAAATGCCTACGCTAGTAGCAGCCAGAAAATTGGTTACCGGAAAAGTCGACATTTCTTTTTGAATAGATAATTGATGCAACGCCATTGCCATCGCTACAAAGGCGCCGGTAATCGAAGCGGTGCGTGTTCCGCCATCTGCTTGTATGACATCGCAATCGATCCATACCGTTCTTTCGCCAATGGATTCCAAATCGACAACCGCCCGAAGAGCTCTCCCAATTAATCGTTGAATTTCCATTGTTCTTCCTGATACTTTTCCCTTGGAAGATTCTCTTATATTTCTTTGCTCAGTTGCCCGTGGCAGCATGGAATATTCCGCTGTAATCCATCCTTTACCGGACCCTCTCATAAAAGGGGGAACACGGTCTTCGATACTAGCGGTGCAAATAACCCGTGTATCTCCAACGGTGATAAGCACGGAGCCTTCCGGATGTTTTAAAAAATCCGTATCGATCTTAACCGCTCTTAATTCATTTTTTTGTCTCCCATCTACTCGCACCATAGATCCTCCTTTTAAGCTGCAGCTCCTGTCCCACGGCAAAATCCCCGCAAGGCCGAAACTTCCACCATTACCGTGAGAACGATTTTTTATTGACTCTTCAGTCGCTTCGCTTTTTCGATATGTCCAATAAAAATGAGGTGGCATTTGCCAACCTCTGTTTTGATCTATTATATAATATACCAAAAAAATTTTTTTAGAAACTACCGGTGTTGACATGCTCGGGCCTTGAAACGGTTTCGCTGATGGGTTTTCCTTTGTCGTCTACTAAGTTCGTCTTGCCATCCACTTCAACGGTTACACTTTTAATCCCTTTCTGTTCTGTCAAAGAAAGCACAAGAGGATTTAACGTATTTTTTGAGATCATTTTTTCCTCGAAACTACCTAAAATCGATTTATTAAAATTTAATGTGACTTTTCCATCCTTCACCACCGGAGCACTAATCAGTTTCACATCCGGCATAAATTCGCTTACCAGTTCAGACGAAGGGCTTGGTCCTTTGATGAGCTCATTGACGACCGCCGTAACATTATCTTTATTATTGTTGCTCACTCTTTTTGTGACGGGGACGTAATAATAATTCTCTCCGTCTTGAGCTAAATAATAAACGGTGATCGGTCTTGTATTCGTGATGTCGACCACGTTTTCAACATCCCAATTAATTCCGATGTTTCTGGATAATCCATTGGGATCAATCGCTGTCCCATCCACTGGCATTTCTTTTAATGGCTGGCCGTCCACTCTCAGTTCGACTTTTTTCACCGCGTCAAACTGCGTCAACGTCCAAGTAATAGCCTGTAAAATTTTCTTTTCGTCTTCCGCTTTGTACTCTTTAAATTCAGGAGAAAAGTCCGCGATGGCCTTTCCATCTTTAATTTGAACGCTTCGTACTTCCGTGCCGGCCGGCAGCACCGCTCTGAACCCGTTCGGAAGCATATTTGACACCGGCCCGTCGTCTACCAGATATTCAAGCGCTTCTTTGGCGATGCTTTGCGTTTTGGGAAGCGGCAGCGTCTGCGATACTACATAACCGTTTTTATCTATCAGATACAAATCTGTCATCATTACGTCTTCTTTTTTCATGTCCTGAGCAGATTGATGTTGCAATTCTTTTAAGGACCCGTCCTCTTTTAAATAGGTTACTTTTTGCGGTGGATCAATGTTCTCTTTCTTTTCATTGCTGCCGAGCAATCCGCATCCTGTCAAATAAATAGACGATAAAATGACAGCCGCCGCGACGAGAGTTTTCTTTTTGACCATCATGAAACCTCCTCACACAGTTTGTACTACATGTATACGAGCTGGTGAGGAAAATTAGACCGTTTTCCAAAAGAAATTCGCCGCAGTTTAAAAAACGAGTTCATTTTCATCTAAACGAATCGTAGAAACATCTATTGTTGGATCTTGGAGCCAATCGGAAGCGATCTTATAAAACAGCTCTTTAGATCCGGTTGTAAAGAATCGATTAGGGAGACAAGATTTCTCCATGTTTAAAAGTTCTTTATAATGCAATATGGCGCTCACTTCTCTTGCTGTTTCTTCTCCTGAACTAATCACCGCAACATTTTCACCCATGAATGACGAAATAATCGGTTCAAGAAGCGGATAATGAGTGCAGCCTAATATCAACGTATCCAATTGTTTATCTTTGAGCGGCAGCAATGTTTCCGCTACAATTTTTTTGGCCATGGCACTATGATATTCCCCGCTTTCTACCAAAGGAACAAACTTAGGACATGCAAGCGGAAAGATCTTTACATTCTTATTGATAGAATGAAGAGCTTTTTCATACGCACGGCTTTTAATAGTGCCGATCGTACCTAGAACCCCAATACGAAAATGTTTTGACATTTTAATAGCCGCTCTCGCTCCGGGATGAATGACTCCAATAACCGGAATGTCGAGTGCTTCTCTAATCTCGTCGAGAACAGCAGCCGTTGCTGTATTGCAAGCGATCACGAGCATCTTGATATCATAACGAAGCAAATAGCGGGTCATTTCCCAAGTAAATTGTTTGACCTCTTCCACGGGTCTAGGCCCATAAGGACATCTGGCTGTGTCACCAATATAATATATCGTTTCATGAGGGAGCTGCCTCATGATCTCAATAGCAACTGTAAGACCCCCAACTCCGGAATCTATTACACCTATTGGCCTGTTTATCAACGTATCTCGCCTCATTCTTTTGTATTTTCTGGTTGCATCTTTCTGATCATGTCATCCGTTTTAGATGATCACTCTCTAAATATGCGATAAAAACCATTGCTGCTGAAACACTTTTTTCATTTTTTCTGCCTTAAACGTCACGAACGGATCTTCCGCAATATTTTCTTATTGGCAAATGGCAGCGCCGTTTTACAAACGTTTCGTTCGTTTTTTCAATTTCTGAAAAGAAATGCTTCAAAACTCAAAGACTAAATCCTTTATCTCCATGAGCCATTGAGAATGCCTCTTTGTTCTATTTCTTTATGTATATATGAAAATTTTCATTCCTAAACCGACATTCTTTTCGCTCTAAAAGTTTCCTAGTTTCTTCATTTCTTAACGAACTCTATGAGAAAAGAAGCTTCAGCAGTCTATCAAACATTTTCTCGTTTTTTACTTTGTTTTTCAAGAGTGAAGATCCGCCTATTTTTTCACGGAACAATGCGGGAATATCCTTATTTTTCAAAAAACAACAGACAAGAAACTCACTCTTATGGTTAAAAGCCATCCCGGTTTCTTTCAGATGTGTACAACTTTCTTCCATTTTTAATCACTCATCCGTTCCTCAATCGTCGAGAGAGCTTTCTTTTGTTAAAAGCGTCTTTACATGACCTTTTTGCTTATTAGAAAAACAGCTGTCAAAATATATCCACATGCTTAAACACAACTTTATGGATCATCCAAAGCAAAAGGCCGATCAGCAAACTAGCCCATGCAGGTATTGGAATGACAGGCAGAATATCTTTTAAGAAAAAATAGATGACGAGCGGCAAAAAATAGGCGATCGTAATAGGAAAAACATATCCTAATAATACGCGGACGCTAAATTTCTTAAACGTGGATTCCCTCAGAAACAATAAAATAATGTCGAAGACAAGACACATAAAAATAGGTGTAAAGAAATAATCAACAGAAAACCCTTTTACCGGAGGCAGATCGGTAAATTGGTTTAACAAAGGATAAATGATCAATCGGGAAATGCCGTCTATGAAAAAAACAATATACAAGCCGATCCCAAAGATGAAGGCAAATCGACTGAACTTGAAATACGATTGTTTGCCCATTGTTTGCACGACTTCTTTGCAATAGGATTCCGGATTCTTGCCAAATACGTCTTCCGCCGACCGCCCTTCTTCTTGGGCGATCAGCAAATGGTCCAGCATTTCCAGCAGCAGTTCCTCCGTCTTTTTTTCCGGAATGGAACTGAGCCGCAAATAAACAAGCATGTTTTCATAATACTTCCTGTTTTCCTCGTTCAACTGCTTCCGTCGTTCATTATTTACTTGGATCATCTCTTCTGCTGTCAGGGTTCTCACTCCTTTGATTCAAAATATGATCGACTGCAACCTTCAGGTCCATCCAATTTTCTTTAAATTCCTCCAACGCTTGTCGCCCTGAATCGGTCAACCGGTAATATTTTCGTTTCGGACCGTTCGGAGAATCTTTTAGAGTTCCAGAAATGAGATTCTCTTTTTGCATGCGCAGAAGCACCGGATAAATGCTTCCTTCGCTCACAAACGTCAATCCATACTCGGCCAGCTTCATACTTAATTCATAACCATAAATTTCTTCACGGGCAATCACCGCCAAAATACATCCTTCTAAAACTCCTTTCAGCAATTGACTTTTTAATGACAAAGATCATTCACCACACATTCCTCTATCTTGCCAAAACTTAGGAAGATCAAAACCATGATCAAACACGGTATCTTGTTAAACAAGTTACTCAACCAAAAATCTGCTATCTTGCTAAATAAGGTAGTGACTTAATCATATCAATCTAAGTGGAAGAAATCAAGATTTGATCTTGTACAGATACCGCTCTTTTTGGTATTGACGGGTGATTTTCGGTCGATTCAAGAATATTTAGAAAGGTCGTAAAATGCAGTTGATTTTTTGAACAAACTATAATAAAATGACTAGCAAATATTAATACAATTAAACCTATAGGAATTAATGTTTTTAGGGTGCCGATGGAAACAAATTCATAGCTTAAATGATTTATTTACATTTTTGAAATGACGAAAGGTGGTAAGGAAATGGAGAGTGCAACCATTATTCAAGTGGAAAATTTGAATAAAAGTTTTCCGAATAAAGGAAAACCGGAACCAGTCCTCCAACAAATATCTTTTCATATAGAAAGAGGGGAGATCATCTCGATCTTAGGTCAAAGCGGTTGCGGAAAAACTACACTTTTAAACATAATCGGCGGTTTTGAAAAGCCAGACCAAGGTCGTGTCCTGTTTGACGGAAAAGTAGTGGAAAGACCAAGCCGACGATGTGTTATGCTATTCCAACATTATGGTCTCCTTCCTTGGCGTTCCGTTCTTAAAAATGTAGAGCTGGGCCTTGAAAGTTTAAAGTTAGCCCCCAAAGAGCGTAGAGATCGGGCTTTCGATTATCTCAAACTAGTTGGCTTACATGAAAATGCCGACCGCTTTCCTAATGAATTATCCGGAGGAATGCAACAACGAGTTGCAATCGCTCGTGCGCTCGCTCTTCAGCCAGAAGTCATTTTGATGGATGAACCGTTTGCGGCTTTGGATACTTTTAATCGTTATTATTTGCAAGATGAACTTTTACGGCTTCAAGCTAAAGAAAAGACAACCATCGTTCTAGTGACTCATGATATCGACGAAGCAGTGTACCTATCAGACAGAGTGTTCATGATGAGCGCAAATCCCGGGCAAATCCATCGAGAACTGAAAATTCAGAACTCTAGACCTAGAGATCGGGGTCACTCAGATTTCCAATATTATCGAAAGATCATTCTTGAAGAATTTCATTTTCATCATCCGACTTCTCCTATTGATTATCATATTTAACTGACTAAACCAGGAAATGAACATCTTTTTCGCCGCAATTAACAAAATATTTAGATAAAAATAACCATTCCACTGCAAGGAAACGGAACTATCAAAAGGAGGCTTATTTCATGAAAAAATTAAGGAAACAAATCATCACTCTATTCATCCTGACGTTCGTTTTCAGCAGCTTATCTGCTTGTCAATCTGATCCTACTGATTCCCACGTAAATGAAAAGCAAACAATCAAAATAGGGTACTTGCCGATTACCCACGCCATTCCTCTATATATAGAAAAAGAACAAATAAAAAGTCAATCTCCTTTCAATATTGAACTCATTAAATTCGGTTCATGGCCTGAACTGATGGATGCATTGAATACAGGGCGAATTGATGGAGCAAGTGTATTGGCTGAACTGGCGATAAAAGCAAAAGAACAAGGCATTGATTTAAAGGCAATAGCTCTAGGCCACAGAGACGGAAATGTCATCGTCACGTCTAAAGATATTCACAATGTAAAAGACTTAAAAGGAAAAAGCTTCGCCATTCCTCATAAGTTTTCAACACATAATATATTACTCTATCAAATGTTGAAGCGGGATGGTTTCAACTATAAAGATGTAAAGACCGTCGAACTTCCGCCCGCTGAAATGCCAGCGGCCCTTTCTGAAGGTAGAATATCTGGCTACGCAGTCGCAGAACCTTTTGGAGCCCTGTCTGTAGCGATGAATAAAGGGAAAGTGTTATTTCAATCAAAAGATTTGTGGAAAGATTCTGTATGCTGTGTACTAGTTTTAAGAAATGATTTCATCCGTCATAAAAGAAATACCGCTCAAGAATTCGTGAATGAATATGTTAAAGCCGGAAAAAAAGCAGAATTAAAAGATTCCTACACCTATAAGGTTGCCTCCAAATATATGAACGTCAATAAAAAGGTGCTTGATTTATCCTTAAAATGGATTTCATTCCAAGATTTAAAACTGGACAAGAAATCTTATCAAGAACTTAGAAAGTACATGATAGAAACAGGAATGTCTAAAAATCCTCCATCCTATACGGAATTTGTCGATAATTCATTAATAGATAAAGTGAAGTGAGAACATGAACATTGCCAAAAAAATCTCAAACATCATCATCGGATTTACAATACTCATTGCTTTATGGCAAACCATCATTTGGGTGGGAAACTACGATGAGGCCCTCTTCCCTCCTCCTTTAAAAGTATGTAAAGGAATTTGGACTCTTATCACCACCGGAACTCTATTTGTCCATTTGAAAGTGAGTCTTATCCGATTTTTCATCGGCTATTTATCAGCAGTGGTTTCCGCTGTTATATTGGGTCTCATTTTAGGCAACCTAGAAAAATTATGGAATATCATTGATCCAATCGTACAAGTCCTAAGACCAATCTCACCCATTGCCTGGTCACCTTTTATTGTTTTATGGTTTGGAATCGGAAATATCCCTGCGATTATGATTATATTTATCGCCGCATTCTTCCCGGTTTTACTTTCAACCGTTTCCGCTGTAAAAAAAGTGGATCGTACGTACTTAAAAGTAGCAGAAAACTTTGAAATTAAGCAACCTTATTTAATGGCCAAAATCATTTTTCCAGCGGCTTTTCCGTTTATCGCCAATGGTCTTCACCTCGCATTGGGTACAGCTTGGATTTTCCTCGTTGCAGGGGAGATGGTCGGAGCGCAGTCCGGACTGGGCTATTTAATCGTCGATGCAAGAAACTCGCTAAGTTTGGAGCTTGTTTTAGCCGGAATTATCTTAATCGGTATTTTAGGACTTATTCTTGATAAAGCTATACGTTTGTTGGAAAAATGGGTAGAAAAACATTGGGGGAATGTGGTCAAATAATAACGAATGAAAAAATGGAAATAGATCTATTCTCAAAATAAATGCAAAAAATGTTATATTTTCAAAAAAGAGGATATACGTTCTTTTGTAGAACTGAATATCCTCTTTTCTCATTTTTATTGAATATCTTTATTGTCGCCCTCTATTTCTACAACGGCTGGGTCTTCTACATTGGTTTTACAGTGAGGACAATAATAAGAGATTTCCACTTCATGTTGACATGATGCATGGACTAATTTTTTGTAACATTTTTTTAAATGCCTTCTGCCCCAAAGGATTAAGGCATTAAACACCATTTCCAAATCCTGCCCGCTTTCCGTTAACATATATTTGTATCTTGGTGGGTGTTCAGAATATAAAGTCGAAGTGATCAAACCACTTTCTTCTAAATATTTCAAACGATCCGATAATAGATTAGAAGATATCCCTTTCAAGGCTTTTCTGATTTCGCTAAATGTATTATGCCCTAATAAAATTTCGTGAATAATCAATAAAGTCCAGCGGTCACCGATAATATTCAATGATTGAGCAATATTACAAGGTAAATCATATTTTTCCCTCATAAAAAACCCCCAGTTCTCTTTTTCGTTAAATTATAACTCAACTTTCATAGAATAGAAATTTTGTTCTATGCAAAGGTAATCAAAATTTCCTATAAAATGAAATTCCAAATGCCTTGCTTAGAAGATTTCTGTTCTATAAGTTTATTTCCTGATCAATAATTCTGAATTTTATCAATTAAATTGATTTTAAGGTTGATTTTTTGAATCAACTATAATAAAATTACCTTATCAAATCATATTATCTCTATAGGAATTTTAGGTTATAATGATAAAGGAGGCGCTGTTATGGCTCTTTACTTAGTGGAATCATTTTTTAACGGAAAAGTAAAAAATAAAGAAAGTTTTGAAAAAAAAGTTTCTGATATTCAGACAGCACTTGGCCAGAATGATACAAGTCTAATAGAAGTGCAAGTATCCAAAGATTTTTCAAGAGCATTTTTCATTTTCGAATGCAAAGAACGGAGTATTCTGAATAACAAATTAAGAGAGTTAGGCATTCCTATTACTCTCATTAAACCAGTCCGTATAGTTGGAAAAAGTATTGAAGAAGTTAAAAAAGAAGCGGATACGGTGAATTACTTAGTTGAATGGAATCTTCCCGAGAATCTCACCATGGAGGAATACTTAGATAGAAAGAAAAAGAATTCCGTACATTATGCCGAGGTTCCGGAAGTTACGTTCTCTAGGACCTATGTTTGCGAAGACATGACAAAATGTCTTTGTTTTTATGACGCCCCTGACGAATCGGCCGTCAAAAAGGCTCGTGAAGCGGTGAAAACGCCTATCGATACCATCACAGAAATTTTGCCCGGAAAATAATCATATTGAAAAAGCCTCAGCTGGAATTTTTATATTCCGGCTGAGGCTTTGACTATAATGAGGTGAATCTTGCTTCCCTGCTGACACTATTTTGAAAAAAAGCCTTTTACAAAGTATATTTTCATTTTTCGAAACATTCATTTTTATTATTACCTTAAATGATATTTCCTTCTGCCAACGATTTGATAAACAATGCCATATCAGATAGGAGGTTATCGGTGAATGGCTGTAATGGAATCCGGAGCAAAAAAAACTTTACAAGAATTGCTTTATAAACAATTAAAGCCTTTGGTAAAAAAAATTGACGTTAATGCCTATTATCCTCGAGAATATTTAGAAAGCCTTGGAAAACATGGTTTCTTTTTATCAACTGGCCTTCCTGCAACAGACGTTCTTATCAGAGAAATGAAATTAGTCGAAGAAACGGCTAAAGTCTGCATGACAACAGCTTTTACTATTTGGTGCCACTTAGCGGCACTAACATACTTGCGAACGTGTGAAAATGCTTATCTCAAGAATCTTCTTTTACCACTCCTTGAAAATGGAAAGGTACTTGGCGCAACCGGACTTTCAAATCCTATGAAAAGTTACGCAGGACTTGAATCTCTCCGTTTGAAAGCAGAACGTGTTTCAGAAGGATTTGTCATTAATGGGCATTTACCATCTGTCTCAAACCTTGGCCAAAACCATTGGTTCGGTATTGTCGCATCCGTTCATGAAAAAAAGCAGGTCATGGCGTTTGTTCCATGTAACATTCAAGGATTAGAATTAAAAGGAAAACAAGAATATTTAGGGTTAAACGGAAGTGCAACCTATTCCTGCACCTTTAATGAAGTGTTTATTCCGGATCAATGGATCATTTCTAAGCAAGCAGATGAATTCGTCAAAAAAATTCGTCCTAAATTCGTAATGTATCAAATCCCACTAGGATTGGGAGTCACAGACGCATCCATCCAATCTATGAAAAAAATACAAAATAAACAAAATGGATGCAACCAATATTTACCTATTCAACCTGACGAATTAGAAAATGAACTGATATCGATTCGTGAAAAGACATTCCACCTAATTCAAAATTCCGATCTGACTCAACATTGGGAGGACTTATTGGAAATTCGGTTAAATATCGCATATTTAACTCTAAAAGCAGTACATGGTGCGATGTTACATCATGGAGGAGCTGGCTATTTTCAACAATGCGATCCATCTCGCAGATTAAGAGAATCCTATTTTCTTGTAAACTTAACACCTACCGTTAAACATTTGGAGAAACTGCTAAATAGCTAGATTTGAAAAAACAAACGCCTTACCGAAATCAAAACGGTTATAATAGAGGTGGAAAAGGTTTGATTAAAACTTATTTTCTACTCCTGCCTTTTTCAGAAATATAGTGATGCATCATTCGAAGTTTCTCGTTGTACTTTCCAATATTAAATCAATCCATCATACTTTTCATTGCATCAACACAAGCAACCTTACCCTACAAAAATTGATTCCTTATGGAGTAACGGTTTTCAGCTTGAAAAATGAAAAAAGAAAGGCTATTTTACTTGTTTTTTGACTTCCATCCAGTCTTTTCCTAATATATGGTGGTTTCCGTTTGTTAGACGAATCCATTCTTCGACAAATGGTTTGCCTTTAGCTAGTTGTTTAGCGGCATCTGCGTTATGAACAATATCTCCTTTTTGATAGGTGCCGCTTTGAGGCATAGATGATTTCACAAAATGCCTTGTGTCTCCTTCCATCCAAAAATATCGTTCATTATTGTACTGCCTGACGATCGGGATCACAGGATGGATTGGAAAGTAATCATCCGATCGAAACAGCCTGTCTTCCATATAAAAATTATCCGCTTTGATACTCGCTTTGTTTTCGATTGTAGAGGTTCCGTAAAATTTTCGTAAACGCGGGGATCCGATAACGTTATTTTTTCTTTCACGAAAACCGTCCATGACGATGTTGGCGTTATTTCCCACGGAAAGAATGGAGTAATTCGGCGCTTTCTTTTCATCGAATCGGCTGTAGACAAGAGATGTGTTTCGGATAGTGGTTTTCGAATCTCCGTCTATATAGAAAAAAGAACCATAGTTTTCACTCGGTTCGTATCCTTCAAAGTGAATACTGTCAAGATCGATGTTGCTTCCGCTTAAAATGATTCCCTTGCCGTATAAACCATGTTCGATATTCAACTGCATAATAATCCCATCATCAAATCCTTTAAGTACCATACCGTATTTCGCTTGCAGTTTTGTTTTTTTGTTGTAGTCATTCCAATTCACCGCATATATATTCGAAATGACATTTCCTGTGTTTCCCCTGCTTGCCAAAAACATGGCGGAGTGACGAAAACGAGTAATACGGATATCACGAATAGAGGAAGAATAGAGATGAACTTTGCTGTTTTCACGAAGATAGATGCCGCTAGTATTGCTTTCAATATACAATCGTTCCAGAACCGCTCCGTCTCGTAATCCAGTTTTTAAGTAGATTCCGGTGCCATTGGGAACTTTCTCTTTAGAAGAAGGAAGGGAAGAATGACCGATGTATAAATCAGATATGTATGGAACGCCACCTGTGATGAGCACAGGCTGAGTGGTGTCCGTTTGAACCAATTTAGATTTGCCTCTTCCCTCACCGATCAGGCGCATATTCTCTTGTTCAATCGGCCTATTTATGAGGTATGTACCTGGAGGGATTCTCGTTTCATGGCCATCCATCAATGATTGCTGAATCGCACAAAAATCAACCTCTAAATTTTTCCAATCTACATTAGGATATTTGCGTAAATAGCTTCTTAGAAAAGGATATTCTTTTTCCGCTTCTAATCGTGTGGAAAATTTCTTTTTTAGTGGATGGCTTCGTCCGTCCCCATAAGCCTTATAAGCGGATTTATCGGCTTTTTCCGCTGTCAGATTATGAATTACGGCAACGCTTTGTTTATTCGTTGATTGTTCACTCATACTGCACCCAGCGACAAACAGAATAATGGGAAAAAGAAGAAGCAGTTTTTTCATCACTGGACCTCTTTTCTGAATAAAATCAGATGATAAAAATGGCCCTTGCGTAGTATACGTAAGGGCCGAAGTGCAAATTAAGATTCTTGTTTCAATATGTTTCTTGCAAATGAGTTGTTCATGATCCGTTTTTACTTGTTCAAGAGAGCATGATGCAAGTTTTTGACATTTTGAAGAACGTGTTTTGGTCCTTTATTTTTATGTGGCTTATCTCCCTTGTCTTTCCCGTGTGAAGTAGGGTCGACATGGAAGGATTGAGAACCGAGTACGATTCCAGTCTTTCCTAGAATAGCTGATACCGTAATATCACCGGCTTTCTTAATATAAAGCTGATTTCCTTTTACAGTTGCCACTTTAGGCTTATCGACACTCCAAGTCAATGCTCTTGTTAAATCCACATTCCCGATCGGATAAACCGGAACACTAAACGAAAGCTGATTTTGTTGATTTTTTGTTAAAGCTGCGCCTTTTGCTTTAAAAGCGCTGGATAATAACGTGGAACGTCCCGGTTTTATCCCTTGTTTATTGGCAGGATCTACGAAGCGGTCGTTTAAAATGGTTTGCATTTTAAACAACGTTTGAACATTGAGACCCGCATTGGCTAAGCGGCCGTTTAAGTTTGCATATTCTTTGTTTTTTAACGTGTTTCGTACAGCTCTTTCTACCACTTGATCATACGAATCGCCATTTTTTATCCCCGCAATAATCGATAATTCTAAATTAGGTTCTAAGTCTTTCAAGAAACGGACAAGTTCATCCGCCGTTACTGTTCCGTCTTGATCAAATAACGTATTAAAGGCATCGCGGTTTTGAACTTGGAAGTTTTTAATGGCTTGCGACAAGGCTTCTGGACTTTGATGCTTTGTATAGACAATGGCTGCGGTTTGTTTGACTAATGTTACAAATGCCTCTTTCTTTTCCTTTGATTTAAGTTTCGACAAATCCCCGCCCGCAGCAGCAAAAGCACTGAGTACATTTGCTTGATTGAGCTTACGGATGTTATACTGTACATTCCCCAATGTCTTTGCATCTGCATACTGATAAAATTTAAAGAAACGATTGGCAATCTGGTCAATCTCTGCATTTACATTGCTGGTCGCAACAGATGCCGCTTCCGCCTTAGGCAAGAAAATGCTTTCTGTCGGCAACAACGGTGCAGAAACTATGGATGTCACCAGTACTGCGGTCATAGCTTTTCTACCCCAACGAAATTCTTTCATCTTTTTTCCACTCCTCTTCGTTAAAAATTTTATTTATGAAAAAACTGAACCAATTTTTTGTTCAGCTTTTCCATCACATATGAAACTCAATAGAAGCACTTGCAACCAGATATATTCCCAATAGTTGCTGTCTGCTTTTACGAGAATAAAAGAACTGATACGCTCTTTTATTCTCGTAAAATCCCCCTGCCAGAAATATAGCAGGGGGAAAGTTTACTTTTTCGACTCTTTTGCAGCCACTTCTTCCAGCGCTTTTATTTCCGCTGGTGATAGTCGGGAAAAGACTTTCGATTTTACTTCTTCTTTTTCGCCTTTTTGATACATGTTTTTCATCTGGTAAAGTTCAGACACAGAAAACTTGCTTAATACAAAACGAGTTGCTTCTTGTTTGGAATGAAAATGAATGCCTGAACTTGAGCCTGTCGATCGATCGCTCTTCGTTTGAGTGATCTTCTCAGCAGAATTGCCTGTTTGTCCGGAAGAAGCCTCATTTTGTTTAGACGTTTTGGCAGCTTGTCCTGATGACGGATCCGCTGAAACAGGCTGAGATAAAGCTTGCTGTTTGTCGGCTGACATTGAAGCATTCTGGCTTGCTGCGTTATCTGAATCCGCCACTGCTGTCGAATCGCCTGTTCCCGTTCCTTCCTTCAACGCTTTTTGAACGTCCGGATCTTTCAGCATTTTCTGTACATCCTGGTTGTCTATTTCTTTGGATACTTCCGACAATAATTGATCTGACATTTTATTCATTGCATATCGATAGCCGCCATACCCGCCGCCACCCAGAATAGCGGCAGCTACTAAGACAATAAGGGGTTTGTAAGTCCAAAACGGCTTCGTCGGCACACGATTGCGATTCCTTACTTTTTTATAATAGACATTTTGATGTTTGTCCTTAAAATATCGGACACCTATCCATTTCATAGGTGTCCAAATCTCTTTCATCATGGGCATTTTTAGTCGCTCTCCTTGTTAAATAATTCTAAAAGTGCCACTTTCAGAAATACCGTCTCTCGCCAAAATACGTTGGATTTCATCGGAGAGATCGAAAAACGATAATATGATTTCTAGGCACTTCAACCAACGGGTCCAATGGCATAACCTCGGTCTGCGGCAGAACCTCCAACCAAGAATGATTGTAAAGTTCCATCGATTCTGTGAAAGATCAGCTGAAAAATAGAATATAAAGCTGAACCATACAATCGTGAAAGCATCTTGCAAGCTTCAGATCATAGAACAAAAATGTTTCAGTTCTTCCTTGATTTATGTAAGTTTAGCTATTCACCAACTGCTTTTTTTGTTTTTTCATTAGTTGCTTCAAATACATTGCCGGCAGCTGAGCATCAAAAATGACTCCCGGAATTCGCATTTCAAGATGGTGTCTCAGCCGATTACGGTTATTCCAGCATTTATCTGCTGCCGCAATCAAGTCTTCCGGCGTGATCGCACTAATATCAATCACATACTCTTTCAAATCTAAAAGCTCCATAATTCCTCTTGTTTTATGCTCGTAGTTAATCGCCACGGTTGGAATGCCGCTTGAGAGGGCAAAGATATTCGAATGCATTCGTGTCCCGATAAACATATCCATTTTAGAGTAGAAATATTTCAACTCACGCGGATGGAAATCAATATCAATCAGCTGTGCTTTTGTGTTGGACATGCCATTTAAGATTTCCCGGCTGATATTTCGGTCATCATTAAACGCATTTGGTCCGAGAACTTGGGGCATCAACAATACTTTTGCTCCGTACTTCGTTTCTAAATGCTGAATAGCTGCTTGAATACTTTTGATATACTTTTTGCGGTGAAAATCGGAATCATTCACTTCTGGAAACTTCCAATCTCTTACTGTGATTCCCACGAGAGGACCATTTGATTCTTTTTTGATGAAGTCCACTACTTCATCCACAAAATCGGATTGCACTAAATCCATACTGAAAGCAGAATCCGGTACAACCTCGATAGGTGCTTGAACATTCATCTCTTGAAGCAGTTTCTCAGATATTTTTTCACGAACAAAAATTTTATCGACCTTATCCAATATCTCCTTGGTCCATTGGGCAATGACTTTATTGTAGAGAGGACCAATGGATTGAGAATAAATGATCACCGGTTTTTGATAATCAAAGGCGATTTTCAATTGAACAAGATGCTGCACAGTCATGACGCTGAAACCGTGTGTTAATAAAAACCCGCCGCCGCAGCTAACGACCACATCGGCCCATTCATAATCAGGATCGGCGACAGCCGGCTTCCCATTATTTTTCTTTAGAATTTTATACATGCCCCAAGCGAGTTTCAGCTTTTCAAATTTGGATGTGTGGTCTCCCACATTGATATTGTGTACAGCTTCTGACACCGGTGCATTATAAGCTGTTTTGTCTACATCAGGGAATCTTGTTTTAATTCGGATTTGGCAATTAGGAATGTTCCGTTTCATCGAATCAATCATCGATAAAATAATACCCGCATCCCCTTTATTTCGAGATGAGTGAGCATTAATGATGAGAATCTTCACTTTCATTTCACTACCTTTTTCATTAGTTTGCTTTTGACATCTTGATACTCTTGGCAAAGCCCAGTTTTTTCCCTACCATCTGCTTTAACTCGACTGCCACTTCATTTCGTGAGAACATCATCATCACAATATAGGTGACGATGCCAACGATGATTTCCACTGCAAGCTGATATACATCAGAAAGAGGGGTTAAGACGCGGCCGATCAGCCATACCACGATTCCCATTATCGCACTGGCAACAGTCCCGGGAATAAACGATTGAATGTATGCCGAAAGGCTGGGACCTACTGCTCGATAAATCATGTAACGATAGCTTAAAATCGTATAAAAGACTTGAAGAATTAAATAAGCAACGGCCACACCGGTAAGTCCGCCTGCATAAGCTCCTATGATGATGCCGGGAATTTGCGTGAACATTTTGAACGCATTGAAACGAAAACTGATGTTCACTTGTCCCGTTGCCATCAACAGAGAACCAATGGGGTTTCCTACCGATCGCAGCAAACCCACCCCGCATAACAGCTGCAATAGATGAATGCTGTTCATCCACTTGTCGCCAAAAATAACAGGAATAAACAACGGAGCGGTCACAAATAACCCGAAAAAAATCGGAAAATTTACAAGGCTAACCAGTGTCAACAGTTTAAAGAAATTTTGCTTTAGACGCTCCTGATTATCCTGCATTTTTGAAAACAACGGGAATAAAACGCGAGTTAAGATCGGATTAATTTTTGTTGAAGGCATGATGATAATGTTGAAAGGCATCGTGTAATAACCAAGAGCTACCGATCCTAACGTACGACCGATAATGACGGAGTCTACTTTGGAGTTAAAATAATTAAGCACACTCTCTCCCATTTGATAGATTCCAAAGCTTAAAAACCGCTTTGTTTCTGAAAAGCGAAAATGCAAACCTGGTTTATGGTATTTCATTCCCGATCCAATAAAGATCACCGTTTTCACCAGCGCAATCACAAGCTGTCCCCATATAAGAGACATCACGCCTTGGCCATAATAGGCGGCCACAATCGAGAGCCCTACTCCCAGTACAGCTGACAGCACCTCTGCTTTGGCAATTAAATTAAAGCGCAGTTCCTTTTGAAGAAGCGCCCGATATTGCTGTCCTAAGGGGGTAATCAAATAAATGACGGCAATCCATTTTACTAAATCGCTCATTTTGGGTTCTTTAAATAAGTCAGCAATAACGGGTGAAAAGCACCAAATGAGGACAGCAATGAACGCGCCAGATATCACGTTCAGCCAATAAAGACTGGACAGCTCCTTTTTCGAAATGTCTTGGCGCTGAATAATCGCATTGGATATTCCCATATCCATAAAAAGATCAGCGAATCCGACTATCACAAGTACCATCCCCATAAGGCCAAATGCAGAGGAATCGAGCAGTCTCCCTAACACAACGAGCTGCAAAAGCTGCAATAAAATCGTTATGACCGTCGAAACCGTCGTCCACTTTACCCCTTGTATAGCTTTTTGTTTTAACGACATGTTTTTCTACCTTCTTTGTATGAAAGTTTCCCTTGTATGTACGAGTTAATGGAAGTACCTGTGTCCTTTTGTTCTGTAGACATTAAAAAAAGAGCAGCATGGATATACTGCTCTTTCTTCTTTTACGTCGATTATTAATTGCTGCTGTAATAATAATAAAGATCAGCATCACTTTTTCGTTTGTTGTTTAAGATCGCACCGAGTAATTTTCCTTTTGCCTGTGATAACAAATCACGCGTTTTTCTCGCATGTTCAATTTTCGTTTTGCCGCTGCTTATGACCATTACAATTCCATGGCATAGATTAGCTAGAATTTGAGCATCAGCTACGGCCAAAACGGGCGGAGTATCAATTAAAATGACATCATACATTTGATAAAGTTCCTCTAAAACTTCTTTCATCCTGCTGGACCCTAGCAGCTCAGCAGGATTTGGCGGTACAGGACCGCTGGCCAGTACGGATAAATTTGGCACTTCTGTTGTTTTGATCGCCGCTTGCAATGTAGATTGCTGCGTTAACACATTCGTTAAACCAATATGATTGGACATTCGAAAAGCAGAATAAATCGTCGGCTTTCTTAAATCGGCATCTACTAAAAGTACGCGTTTTTCCTGTTGGGCAAATACAATCGCCAAATTGGTAACCGTTGTCGATTTTCCCTCACCGGGACTCGAAGATGTCACAACGATGGACTTCATTTCTTTTTCTACATTCGAAAATTGAATGTTCGTGCGAATGGTCCGGTATTGTTCCGCAATAGGTGATTTAGGATTTAAGTGAGACAGCAATCGTTTTTTTGCAATAAACTGAAGTTCATTCTTTTTCCTAAGAGCCAACTGACTTACCTCCTGCACTGTATTGATTATGCACTTTTGGAGTGGATGCAGCCGATTCCTGGACTTGCCGGATCATGGTAACGGAACCAATCACCGGTATTCCCAGCAGCTTCTCAATATCTTGTTCTCGTTTCACCGTATTATCCAAATACTCTAGCAACACCGCTAAACCGATCCCCACGATCAAACCAACTATTAACCCAACCGTTAAATTTAAGGTAGGTTTCGGTTTGATCGGAGAGGGATGAGGAGGCATATCCGCTTTGGACAGAATACTAACGTTATCCACATTCATAATGTGGGGAATCTTTTGTTTAAAGGAAATGGCTGTTGCATTTGCAATATCAGCCGCTTTTCTTGGATCAGTGTCCTCTACCACGACGGAAAATACTTGAGATTCTTTGTCGCTCTCAACCGAAATTTTGTTATTTAACGTGTTGACGGAATCGGGTAAGTGCAGTTGTTTCTTCACGCTTTCTAAAATCGTCGGGCTTTTAATGATGACACTGTATGTGCCGATCAATTGAACATTCGTTTGAACTTCATTGAAGTTATAAAGTTCATGACCGTTTTTTGCCTGGTTCACCAAAATTTGAGAAGAAGCTTGATAAACGGGTGTGAATACATAAAAGCTAAGGACGGCACTGATCGACACAGCTACGAACACACATAATATGATCAGCCAAAGGCGCTTCTTCACAGTTTGAAGCAATTCTGCTATACTAATCGTTTCTTCCATGATGACCTCCATTAAATAATGCGTGACTTCACACAGTCGCTTTTAATTGCTTGTTCCATTTCCATGCACTTTCCACGATATCATCCAGTGAATAACGAGCTTTCCACCCAAGTTCACGGCTTATTTTCTCAGAGGAGGCAACAAGGCGTGCCGGATCTCCTTCACGCGGCGGTGCCATGGTGACATTCGCTTTCTTACCAGTGATTCGTTCGCATGCTTCAATGACTTCTCGTACAGAATAACCTCGTCCATTTCCCAGATTATAAATGGCGTTCTTCTTCGCTCCTTCCAACAATGCATCCAACGCTAAAATATGAGCACGGGCCAAGTCAGTCACATGGATATAATCACGGATGCACGTACCATCCGGCGTGTCATAATCCGTTCCAAATATAGAAATAAACGGACGATCCCCTGCCAAATGCTGAAGAATCAGCGGAATAAGATGGGTCTCAGGATCATGCGCTTCCCCGATTTTAGCCGATTCATCAGCACCTGCCGCATTAAAATAACGAAGAATGACATATTCCAACCCGTAAGCCTTTGAAAAATCTTTCATAATAGACTCCATCATTAATTTGGAACGCCCGTAAGGATTAATAGGATTGGTTGGTGTTTCCTCTGTAATGACAGGCCCTTCCGGTATTCCATACGTTGCGGCAGTGGACGAGAAAATAATTTTTTTGACGTTTGACTTCACCATGACTTCCAGCAAATTCAAAGTGGCAGCTACATTATTTTGATAGTACTTACCCGGTTCCTGAACCGATTCTCCCACAAGGCTGTAGGCGGCAAAATGCATGACAGCTTCAATTGGATAATGAGTAAAGATATTTTCTAAAATATCTTTATCGCCCATGTCCCCTTCAATCATCGTCGCATTTTCGTGAACTGCCCAACGATGGCCCGTAGAGAAGTTATCCAGAACCAACACGTCTTTTGTTTGCACAAGTTCTTTTACAAGGTGACTACCGATGTAGCCTGCACCACCTATAACAAGTATCATCTACTATTCCTCCTCTATTAAACTCCTGCCTTCATCATTTCCTGAGCAAGATCCATCACTGCATGCTGCAAGGCTTCCAGTCTCTTTTTGCTTTCTTCTAATGAAGTCCCTTTGACGGCAAAATAAAACTTCGCCTTTGGTTCTGTACCAGAAGGTCGAACCGTAAACCATGAATCATCATCCAAGAAGAACTTCAACACGTTTGATTTAGGAAGATCGATCATTCTTTCTTGTCCTGCGATTAAATCCATATGCTTTTGAGCTTGATAATCTTCCATCGCAATGATCGGTACACCGTTGATCTCTTTCGGAGGATTTGTACGGAATTGAGCAAGTATGGCTTTAATTTGTTCCGCCCCTCTTTTTCCTTTTAAAGTTAGGGACTGAAGGGATTCTTGATAATAGCCATATTGCTCAAATATTTCCAACAGCGCTTCATATAATGTTTTTCCTTTCGATTTATAATAAGCAGCGACTTCTGCTGCAAAAACAGCTGATTGCACTGCATCTTTGTCACGCACGAAATCTCCAATTAAATATCCGTAGCTTTCTTCGTATCCAAATTGGAACGTGTACTCATTTGTTTTCTCGAACTCATGAATCTTTTCACCAATAAATTTAAAGCCGGTCAGCGTATCAATAGTCGGAAGACCAAACTGAGCTGCGATGACACGACCGATCTCAGACGTTACGATCGTCTTTACCACGACACCGTTTCGCGGAAGTTCTCCTTTTCTCTCTTTTTGGGTTAACAAATAATGAAGCATTAATGCCCCCATTTGATTACCTGTGAGGACTTGGTACTCGCCTTTATCATTTTTGACAGCCACCCCTAAACGGTCGGCATCCGGATCCGTTCCCATGAGGATGTCGGCGTCTATCTTCTTTCCGTATTGAATGGCCATTTCAAAGGCCGCATGTTCTTCCGGATTCGGAGATTGAACGGTGGAAAAGTTTGGATCAGGCTGTTCTTGTTCTTCAACTACGACAACATTTTCAAATCCGAAAGCAGCTAAACCTCTTCGTACTAAATGATTCGATGTGCCGTGGAGAGGAGTAAAAACAATTTTAAAATCATCCTTCACTTTTTGTATGACTTCACGATTTAGCTGAATCGTTTTGAGCTGCTCAATATAAGCATCATCGATTTCCTTTCCAATCGACACCAGCATTCCTTCTTCTTTCAGCTTTTGTTCATCTGCCACTTGAACGGTCAGCTCATCCTCTACTTTCTCAATATAGCCGATAATCCTATCAGCCATGTTAGGAGGTATTTGTCCACCGTCTTGTCCGTACACTTTATATCCGTTATATTCCGGAGGATTATGACTTGCAGTAATGACAACCCCTGCAAAGGCATTTAGGTAACGCACCGCAAATGATAATTCCGGTGTCGGCCGAAGCGCGTCGAATAAGTATGCTTTGATATGATGCGCTCCAAGGGTTTTCGCTACTTCCAAGGCAAACTCCGGTGATTTATGGCGAGAATCATAGGCGATGACTACGCCGCGTTCTTTTGCTTCCGGCCCTTGTTCTTCGATATAACGAGCCAACCCTTCCGACGCCTTTCTGACTGTATAAATGTTCATACGATTTGTACCGGGTCCGATTTCCCCGCGCATTCCGCCTGTCCCAAACTCTAAGTTTTTATAGAAGCAATCTTCAAGAATGAGTTCATCGTCCTTGATTTGGTCCAGTTGTGCTTTCATATCCTGATCCAGCTTTTCAAACGTGAACCATTTTTCTGCTTTTGTCTGCCATGTCATGTGTGTATTCCTCCTAACTTCATTATGTAAACTTCTCATTTGTCTATTTTCGAATCCAATTCTCTTCTATTGTCAATTTTCGTTTGATCGTGGCCGGAACACCTGCAGCCAACACGTTTTCAGGAATATCCTTTGTTACAATACTTCCTGACGCTATGACGGAATTTTTTCCAATTGTCACACCGGGTAATATGATGCATTGACGGCCAATCCATACATTATCTTCGATCCTGATCGGTTTTTGAAAAACAGGTTCATGGGGCTCAACTTGATGAAAATTGCTGTCTATGATATTCGTTAAAGGACCGATTTTTACATGATTCCCGATATGAATGTTCGTAGTTGCTCCAATATCTACCCCATAATTAATAAACGTATGATGACCAATCGTTAATTCTGCTTTTGGAGAAACGGTAATACTAATAGGCAAGGGCTTGGCATACAGAGAGACGTGATGTCCCATTCGAAACGTCCCTTTATTGCGGATAAACACTTTTCCTACAATTTTCCGCAAATAATTGGCAGGTGTTGCTTTGCCTGCTAGCTTCCAAAACCCTCTAACAGTAAAAAATATATTCTTTGTTAAATACCCTATCTTTTCCATATATTTCTTCTCCAACGTCTATGTTTATCTATCATTTTCTTTATGGATGAGATACTATCAATTGAATATCTCCTTTTATAGAAAACGATCCCATTTGATAAGGAAGAATAAAATGATCGCCCTTTTGAAGAGTATATCGGCTTTCTTCCGTATGAAGGATCCCCTGTCCGTCAATGACGCTCGCCAAAATAAACGGCTTTTCTTGCATCATGTTTAATTCCTCATGTACATCCCATTTATATACCGTGAAATATCGTTCTTCTACGAATGTTGTAATGGTAAATTGCTTAGTTTTGATAATAGCCGGTTCCGCTTTATGGAACGTGTGAGGAACAGTGGTCACTTCCAAAGCTTTTCCCAAGTGCAGCTCTCTCGTGTTCCCATCTTGATCGCGACGATCATAATCATAGACACGATATGTAATATCAGAGCTTTGTTGTGTTTCCAACACGATGGTTCCTTTGCATAAAGCATGAAGGGTGCCGCTAGGAACATAGAAAAAATCCCCGGGCGAAATGGGGACACGTTGCAGCAAATCGTTCCATCTTCCTTCTTCTATCATGCCGGCAAACTCTTCCTTTGTTCGAGCATGATGGCCAAAAATAATTTCAGCCCCTTCTTCACAATCAATAATGTACCAGCATTCTGTTTTTCCTAATTCTCCGTTTTCATTTGTACGGGCATATTCATCATCCGGATGAACTTGCACAGACAAATCATCATTCGCATCGATGATTTTGGTTAAAAGAGGAAAACGGTCACTTTCATAATGACCAAAAAGCTCAGGATGCTTTTCCCACAATTCTAACAGTGTCATTCCTTCATATTCACCGCTGCGGACGATGCTAGGGCCGTTAGGATGGGCGGAAATTGCCCAGCATTCTCCTGTTTTGCGACTCGGAATGTCATATCCATATAGATCTTGTAATCTTGTTCCTCCCCAAATTCTTTCCTGAAAAATTGGTGTCAGAAATAACGGTGCTTTCAACGTTGAACACTCCTTCTTGGTAGCAAGCTATTGATCAAGTGAAATAGTAAAAAACGTGCGAAGGGTTTCGTTTGGCTTGACGAATATAAGGTCTTCTCCTGTATTTAAAGAATCAGGCTTTGCCATCCATGGTTCTACACAAACAAAGTCTTTTCCAGGTTCAGACCAGACTGCCACATAGCGAAACTCTTTTCCGTATTTCAATACAATGGGTTTAGAGACAGATGACAAAGAAAAACGAATATGGCGTTGTTTCGCGTTCATTAAAATGAACGCTTCTGTCGATGTCTCCAAATGTAGGGATCCTTCATATTTTTTTTGGAACCGATCGTGCATATCCAAATAGTTCTTTGCATCCGTTTGAAAGACCATGTGTTTGTCTTGGGTCAAAAAATAAGGATGAAACCCTGCATACATCGGCATATTTTGAACGGATCGATTTTCATATTCCTGAAAGATCGTCAGCTCCTGATCCCTCAGCTGAAATGTAAAAGTCAGTTGAAAATCGTATGGATAGACGGCTTTTGTTTCCGGAGTGCTCGAAAGCCCAAGTTTGATGAGACATTCTTCCTCGTTGCTTTCCAGTACCTCCCAGCAGACATTTCGCGCAAAACCGTGGTTTTTCAATTGATAGATCTGGCCATCTATTTCATACACCCCATTGTTCAGCCTGTCGCAAATAGGAAATAAAATAGGGATACCTCCCCTTACATTTGAAGCGGGGTTCTCAAATGTTTCCTTATTTAAATACAAAATTTCTTGGCCATTCAACCCAAGACTCGTGACAATGCCTCCTCGTTCAGGACAAATCGTAAACCAGGAATTCGTGGGGAGATGTCTGTAGTGATACATCTTGTATTGAGTCTTCATGGAATGAGACATATCGAGTCCTCCCTGAAAATGATTTACTCTTTCGAAGAAAAAATGGATGATAACAATAGGTACACGTATATCCACGATCGTTTCAAAGTGAAAAAGCAAAAAGAAAGCGAAATCTGCTTCCTTTTTGCTTTAACCAAGATGAAACTGTACAAAAGAGCACCTAAAGGCTCGTCACAGCCATATTGATTCCATTTATAGCAAGGATTTTTGCGATTTCAGTACATGTTGTTGAATATCGTCCCAGCTCATATACAACCTCACAATATCTTCTTCAATTAACTGAGTTCCTGTTTGCACTTCAATAATCTCTAAATCTGTCACAGCCTTGATCGCATGCTTGTCTCCCGCCTTGATTTCAATCACATCACCGGTTTTGACGTTATACAACTCATCATTTAACACAAATTCGCCTTCTCCTTTGATGATTGTCCACACTTCATTACGATGATCGTGAACCTGATAGCTCAAGTTTTTGCCCGCTGCGATTCCAATGCGCTTTGTCAATACTTCGTTGCCGTCTTTAAATTTTTTGTAATCCAATACACGATACCAACCCCATCTTCGTTCTTCATACATCGGTCGGTTCGCAAACTGGCCGACTAAGTCTTTTATCCGCGGGCTTGCCGCTTTATCAGAAACTAAAATGCCATCCGGACTCGCAGCAACGACTAAATTGGAACCTCCTACAACCGTTACTGGAATATCCAGTTCATTGATTAAATGAGTATTCACACAATCATGGCTGATAATTCCTGTTCCAATTTGACTCGTTCCCATTTCTTCCGTGAGCGTGTTCCATGTACCCAAGTCTTTCCAATAGCCACTATATGGAAGGACGACAATGTGCTCCGTCTTTTCCACTACTTCGTAATCAAAGCTGATTTTCGGCATCTGATCATATTGCTTTAGCATTTGTTCGTATTGAATCGGAAGACCTTTCTCTTCTAAAATGGAAAGTACGTATTGAAGACGAAAAGCAAATACTCCGCAGTTCCACAATGCTCCCATTTGAATCAACTCTGCCGCGTCTTCCTCCCTTGGCTTTTCTGTGAAACGTGCGACAGACATGTAATTTTCTTCACTTTTCGCTTTCGGCACGATATAGCCATATTTGGAGGAAGGGAATGTCGGCTTAACGCCGATCAAGGCTAGATTTGCACCGCTGTCAGTGACAACTTGTTCCAAATCTTTTACTCGCTCAAAAAAGCTGTCCTGCACAAATGGGTCAACCGGCAATACGGCTACCACTTCATTCGGGCTTACGCCTTGAATGCTATAGAGATATGTGACAGCGAGAGCAATAGCTGGAAATGTATCACGTCGGCATGGCTCAATAATTAATTCAGCCTGACCTTGAAGCTGACTTTGAATCATGTCTACTTGTGCTTTGCTTGTAGCAATGACGGTGCTGTCAGCCAGCCCGACATTTTGCAGCTGCCCCCATACGCGCTGTACCATTGATTGAAGCTCGCCATTTTCATTTTCCAGCACACGTAAAAATTGCTTGGAGCGTGTATCATTTGATAACGGCCATAATCGTTTTCCCGATCCGCCTGACAACAATACTAATTTCATCTTCCCGCCTCCCATGAAATAGAAAAGCCTGCTTCATCAGCAGGCCTCATTCGTCTATTCGTGATCATGATTGAAAAATGCTTTCAAGCTTCCTATTTAATTGATGAATGTCATGTTTTTTACTTACCGTCAATCTGGCTTGTTTCCCCATCAGTTCCCATTGAGATTTATCTTGAATCATAATTTTTAATTTTTGATAGAGAGTCTCGGAATCCCGTTCAGGAACCAACAGTCCGTCTTTTCCATCTGTAATAAGTTCGGGGATTCCGCTGTGATACGTAGAAATGACCGGTTTTCCCATCGCCATCGCTTCCATTAACACAACAGGAATTCCTTCCATGTCTCCATCGCTGCTTGTAACACTAGGAAGCAAAAACATGTGAGACTCTTGCAAGTGCCTGATCGTCTCCTGTTGTGTTTTCGGCCCTAACAGCTTAATATGTGATTCCATTCCTAATTGGGAAATTCTTTCTTTCAACTGATTTTCCAGCGGACCGTTTCCAATAATGTTATATTCGATTTGAACGCCTTCGTTAATCAATCTGGAGACAGATTCGATGGCGTAAATCAGTCCCTTTTTCTCAACTAATCTTGCAATGGATAAAATTTTGATAACCGGATCATCAGATGAAGCTTGGATAAAACGGAATCGTTCTATATCAATTCCCATCGGATGCACAATAATTTTTCGTTCATCGCATCCTAAGGAAATAAGACGATTTTTCCAAAAAACACTGATAGGCAAAAAACCGTCACCTTTTTCAAATAAATATCGATATGCTTCTTTCCCGCGGTGATCTATATATGCCGTCATATCGTATCCATGAAATGTCGTAAAGACTTTCCCTTTGATCACACCTAAATCTCTCAGCACCGCTCCTAAAATACCGTTCGGTCCAAAATGACAATGAATGATATCGTAATCGCCGCTAAGACGTCTCAGTGAATGATAGGCAAAAAGAGGTCTCATGGATAAGACCTCTTTTCCGTACTTCATCACATTGACAGACTGGATGACTTTCCACGGATTGGACGGCAAAAGCTTCAAGAAACGGGCAATCCGCTCTCCTTTTCGATCTGAATACTCATAATAAATCGTTTTCTCCATTAATCCGTACTTGACGACATCTTCGTGCACCGTCCCAATGTGCTTTGGTTTTTGTGCAAGAATCGTCACGTCATGCCCGTAATCGATTAATCCAGTGATTTGATTTAGAATGAATGTTTCCGATAGCTTAGGAAATTCTCCGACAATAAACAAAATCTTTTTCATTAAAGTTCACCCTTTTCCTTTTTCGATCGTTTTGGGAAGGAAAAGTTATTAGCGAACTATTGCTTGTTCTCTTTCGACCACTTTTCTTCCAATAGAGTGATACTCAATGTCAGCTTTTTTGGCTTGGTCCAATGTAAAACAATTTCGACCGTCAAACAGAAGCGGTTCTTTCATATATTGATGCAGTTCCGTTAAATCCATTTCTTTAAATTCATCCCACTCCGTCACGATGACAGCCGCATCTGCTTCCTGAATGGCATCCTTATAAGTATTAGTAAACTCGACACTTTCTGGAAGAAGTTTTTTGGCATTCGGAATCGCAATAGGGTCGTAAGCCGCTACCTTCACTCCTTTTTGGACGAGTTCTTTTGCAATCACAATAGAAGCCGCTTCCCTCATATCGTCTGTATTCGGTTTAAACGCCAGACCAAGCAAGGCAATTTTTTTCCCTTTTAAAGATCCAAGACGTTTTTCGATCTTTTCAATTAACAGCCGCTGCTGCTTATTGTTTACTTCAATAACAGACCGCAATAATTCAAAATCATGGTTCACGTTGCCTGCTATTTGCACTAATGCATGCGTATCTTTTGGAAAACAAGAACCTCCGTATCCGATTCCGGCATTTAAAAACGAACGACCGATCCGCCGATCGTACCCCATTCCATCTGCAACGTCCTCAATGTTGGCTCCAACTTTATCACAAATATTTGAAATTTCATTAATAAAGCTAATTTTCGTCGCCAAAAACGCATTGGATGCATATTTTATAAGTTCTGAACTAGCGATATCTGTAACGAAAAATGGAGCCTCAAACGGTTCATAAAGTTCTTTGAGCCGTTGTGCTACTTCTTCGTTTTCCGCACCTATTACAATTCGATCTGGGTGCAGCGTATCATAGATAGCTGATCCTTCACGCAGAAACTCTGGATTCGACGCCATATAGAATGGAACAGAAACAGGCATATGACGCTTTATGCATTCTTTCACATGAACGTTTGTTCCAACTGGCACCGTACTTTTAATGACCACAATCGTATTAGGAGAAATATGTTGGCCGATTTTCGCCGCAACGTCCTCTACATATTGCAGATCTGCTGACCCATCTTCCTTCTGAGGAGTTCCAACGGCAATGAAAATGACATCCGAGTTCGGAATCCCTTCTTCATAAGATTCTGTAAAAGTGAGAGTTCCTCTTTCAATATTTCGCTTCATTAACTCATCTAAACCTGGTTCGTAAATAGGTGATATTCCTTTTTTCATCAGTTGAACTTTTTCATGGTTATTGTCAATACATGTAACGGAATGATTAATATCTGCTAAGCACACACCTGTTACTAATCCTACATAACCTGTTCCTATCACACAAATTTTCATCGTTATCACCTTTTTAGTATTTTTTCGTAAACTTCTTCGATTTCTTTAATCAAATGAGACATGTTAAATTTTTTCATAACATTTCGATGGCCTTCTTCGGAAAGAGCCGTGTATTCTTCTTTAGTCATGCGATACACTTTTTCCAAATTCTCCGCCAAACTTTCCGGATCCCCGTCTTTACTGATCAGTCCTCCATGAGTATGACGAATAATTTCCGGGGCGCCTCCCGAATCGGCCACTATGACAGGGGTATTCGCCAGCAACGATTCAATAATCACTCGTCCAAACGGCTCCCTGTCCGAATAGTTCACAGTTACATCACATTGGCTCATCATTTCTAACGGATTTTTCACATGACCGTAAAATACGACATTATTTTCAAGATCAAGAGCTTTCACTTGATTTTTTAATTGATTCAAATAATTTTCCGAACCGTCAATGGCTGTTCCTCCCACAATGTATAACTTACAACCATCTCCAATTCGGTCTTTTAATCTTTTTATTCCATCAATAATGACATCCAATCTCTTCCATTCAACGATTCGTCCAAACACTCCAACAACAAATTGATTTTCCAATTTGAACGGCTTTTTATTGGAAGAGTAAGTCGTTTTTTGAGGATCAATTCCGTTATAGACAACGACACAACGATTCTCATGTCTTTTATCAATGGTTCCTTTCACATACTCAGAAATGCAAATGATTTTATGAAAGAAAAAAGGTAACAAGTAGTTGTACATTTTGGACGGAGCATTGTCCCGATGGTGCCAAATCGTCTTGGCTTTTGTTAGTATTTTCAGAGGTGCAGCATACCAAGGTGCTCTCCATCCATTCGCATGAACAATATGTATATGATGGTCACGAATAATCTTTTGAATCGAAAATATTTTTTTGAGATAGACAGCGCCCCACTTCTCTTTTAACGTTCCTAGCTCCATAGGAATCACCTTTATGGGAATGGTGATTTCATCAAGATATTCAGTATTTTCAGGACACATTAAGTACACATTGTACTTTGTAACATCGAGATAGTTCATAAGATGAATCAGACTTTGTTCCGCTCCGCCTTTTTTATTAGAGTGGGTCACGTACAAGACATTTACTTTACTCATAATCTTCTCCCTTTTAGGAAAACACGATCATAATGAAACAAGTTCAGTTGCACGTCTCGTGTTGTATTGATTTATTTCTTCCGCATGTCTTTTAAAAATCGCACTATTTGAATAGCTTTCTTTCACGCTTCGAAATCCTGTTTCACTCATTTGATCGGCGAATTCTTTTTCTGCCAGAAGCTTTATGATCCCATTCGCAAACTCTTCCTCTTCATCGGCGACGAGCAAGCTAAAAGGATGAAGTTTAATGCCTTCCACACCAACGGAAGTCGTAACAATCGGCTTTTTCATTGCCAGGGCATTTAAAATTTTTATCCGCATGCCTCCGCCAATTTTAAGAGGAACGATAAATACATCACTATTTGCGATATAAGTACGTTCATCTTCTACATATCCTGTAATGACGATGTTATCTGGATATTGACTGCGGAATTTGTATAATTTTTCTGGTGGATTTTTTCCTACTATATAAAGTTTCGTCTTTTGATATTTCTGTAAAACCTTCGGAAAAATGCTTTCAATAAACCATGTGATTCCATTCACATTTGGGAGCCAACTCATCGTACCCAAAAACATTAATACAGGACCTTCATCTTTTTTATTGTTTTCCATTGGGAAATACTTCTCTGTATCGACCCCTGCCGGAAGAGTTTTGGCTACAACATGGGGATTCATATCTTTCATTCTTTCAGAATCTTCATCTGTAATCGTATAAACAACGTCAAACAAGCTCACAATTTCGCTCTCGTAACGATACAGCCTTTTATACTGGATCCCAAGATACGCTTTTTTGATCACATTATCTTCTTCTTCAATCGCGCGCTGGAAAATAGTGCTTTCCACGTTATGCTGCCGTAAAATCGTGAACAAGTCATACCCTTTTTGTTTTACCATCCGGGCATAATACGCCATATGCAGATGATCAATGTACAGAATGTCTATTTTTCGTCGCTTCACAATTTGTAATATTAGATCTGCCATTCGGTCATGAATATATTTTTCCATATTGTAAGGCAACGACTTGGATAGATTCATAATCGCCTTTTTATAGGAATTCGCATAAGAAATCGGTATCGTATGAGTTTCTATTTCAAAAGGCAAAGGCTCTATCGTTTGATTCTCTTCTGCAAATGAACATAGAATGACTTTATGGCCATACCTAACGAGTTCTCTTATCGTGTTATACGTGACAATCCTGCCTCCGTCATCTGGAGGATAAGGATACAAATGCGTGACAAACAAAATGGTTTTCAACTATCTCACCTCCAAACTGCATATTTCTCAAATGTCGAGTTTTGATTTTGATCGCTTTGTTCCAACTTGGAAGTAAAACAAAACAAGATAAACAAAAAATAGATGGTTTGCGGTTGAAGCAAGCTTCCTGACAACAAAGCGTACATCATGAAAATGGCCACAAATAATGTCTTGCTTCTGGCTCCCGTATAAAAGCAATGCAAAACAAACACCAGAAACGCAAAGCATGAAATGACCCCGTATTCAATGATGAGCTTTGATAATACTGGATAATTCGTATCCGCAGAAATATAGGGAATGGAGGCCCGATCCGCCATACCCGGTCCTAATCCAAATAAATAGACATCCTTGCTTAGCATTCCGACATTTTCTATTGCCACATAAGGAGAGATAAAGCGGAAATTAGCACTCGAATTTGAGTGCATACTGAATTCGCCTACTCTTCCAATCAAAACCTGTGCATAATACGTGTCTTTTAAGGCAAAAAACAACAGACACATGGTTCCTATGACGAATAGCTTCGTTTTCCACCCTTGTTTCAGGATATAGATGATGAGAAATACACCTAACAGAAGCAATCCTGTTCCTGAAAAACTGATGATTATTCCTGTTAGATAGAGCGCTATTCTCCATATCTTTTTAAAATATAGAGCTTCTAAGATAATAGCCATTGCTAAAAATTGCGAGAAAAAGGAAGGTTCCAGAAGAACCATTCCATTTGATTTATAAATAGGTGATCCGTATTCTATTGGATAATACGTATTGTATCCCGTTGCTACGATGCTGGAAGGCAAATACCCCCAGATATCGTTGTAGGGAATTCCTACAAAAGGGAGAGTAAATTGGACGATGCCTAAACACGTGATAAAAACCATTACTTTTTGGTAAAATGAAAGAACCGGAATATATAGATCCTCAGAACCTTTGTATATAAAAATCAACGGTAAATAGATTAAAATTAAATAGAACAAAGAGTAAGGCGGATAATTAGAATTAGCCGCCAATGCTGACAACGCCAAAATTCCTATTGCCAGAGTAAACAAAGAGAGTTTGGTAAGACTTATTTTTACTCTGCGATCTATTGTGAATATGACTAATGTGATATATAATAAAATGAGGACAATTGGCACTTGAAACCCGCTAACCTTTATGACAAGCCTCTGTCCAATTGTCAAAAATATAACTAAGAACTTAAACCAGAAAATCCAGCGTCTGCTTGGATTTGCCAAAGGGTTATTCATGTAACCACCTATATAATAGAATTTCGACCTTTTCCTTTGATTTTGGAACCATTAATGAACGTTAGCTAAAATTCTTTGCCATTTTTGTTTCATGTTGTCTTTTGAATAATCTTCCTGAACCATTTTCTTGCCGTTTCTTGCAAGTTGTCTGTTTCGTTCCGGATGATTAACCAATTCGATAATGTAATCGGCAAACTGATGGATATCGTCCGCTACGTACATGTTAATGCCGTTTGTATATTTAATGCCTTCAGCGCCGATGCTTGTAGAAACAACGGGTACACCTAGAGATAACGCTTCGATTACTTTTGTCTTAATCCCTGTCCCGAATACCAAGGGTGCGACAAATACCGCCGAAGTGATGATCTCTTTCTTAATATCATCTACAGGACCTAGCACTTTGACGCCATCAAAGCGGTCTTGCAGTTGAAGTACTTCTTTGGTTGGATCTTTTCCAGCTATCCAGAATTCCAGTTCTGGTTTTTTCTGTTTCACTATTGGCCAAATGTTTTCACAAAAATACAGCACGGCTGCTACATTATGGGCGATATCCATCTTTCCTACAAACAATAATTTATGTGGATTGTAGTTGTTTTTTCTCGTGATGTCATTTTTCACTTCAAATGACATCGGTATTCCTGTGCAAGAACTGTGATTAATTTCTTGAGCAAACTCTGCCGCTTCTTTTGGCGATGTGAAAACAAGATGATGAAACTTTTTCGCCACTTTATTTTCGTATTTTTGCAGCAGTTTGCTTTCAAAATTTAAAATCGTTTTTTGCAATTTTTTTGTATGAGCATTTTGCAAAATTAGATTTTTATTAAAAAGAGTTTTAAAAGAAACCCA
>ERZ1673783.31-NODE-31-length-34432-cov-23.539169_pt1 | contig 34432 bp, 30 predicted proteins | sample MGYA00580133_ERZ1673783 | MGnify/ENA primary metagenome ERZ1673783 (study PRJEB41219, sample SAMN04549595) | soil metagenome | isolation source: soil | place: USA: Texas, Big Bend National Park | collected 2009-03-17 ...
TTTCTATCGAAACATTGGTTTACGCTTCGTTTTGTTCAGTTTTCAAAGATCAATTAAGCGACTTTTATATATTATCACATTCAAATTAGTGAGTCAATATTTTTTTAAAAGAAAAAACATGACCAAAAAACTTTCCGCTAGATATGATAACAATGATCTTGAAAGATTTCAACCCCTATTTTCGTATAATGTCTGTTTTTGTTTTTTCAAAAGTATAGTTTAAAACAATAGTTAAACTCCTATTTTCAATGAACTGCGAAACAGCTCGAATTTCAATCATCCATTAAATGTAATTTGATTAAAATAACATAAAAGAATATAGGCCTCCGTGATTGAGCTTTAAACTCTTTTAAAGAACCTTATCAATGACCAAATCTCTTTTAGCCGCCATGTCAATCACTTCGTTTGTACCCTCTATTTTAATAATCGGTCTTGTTTTTTCATTGTCATTTACAAATAGAACCGTTGCGATCCTTTGATCCATCAGCTGGATTCTTGTGCCAATCGATAGACGAGCGAAAACACTTAAAAGAGCATTAACAACTTGAATATCAAATTGTCCGAACAAATCATGACGAATCGTTTCGAGCACTTTAAATAACGGTTGTTTTTTCTCATGAACTCTTTCTGAAACCATATGATGAAAAAGATCCGCAATACCTACTATTTGTGAAAGTAAATGGATTCTCTTACCTTTTTCACCTAGAGGATAACCGCTTCCATCTAGTCTTTCATGATGCTGGAGAATGCTAAGCTTCGTTTCCGTCCTCAATAGATTAATGTTTTTGACCATATTATAGCTATGCATGACATGCTGCTTAATGTCATTATATTGAGAAAATAATTGTTTATCCGGCTTTAAAAGAGTACCATTGATTTTAGCCATGCCGCTATCCGCTAATAAACCCGCCAGTCCCACTTGAATGGACGTCCCATTTCCAAGCTTCATTTCTTGGGCTAAGGAACTGCTGATCATGCCTACAGATACTGCATGATGAAATAAATATTTCTCTTTTGTCGTATAATCAAGAATTTCAATCAATTTATCTTTTTGAAATTCGATCGTTTTTATTAAAGGCAGAATAATCTTTCTTACAGCATTTATGTCAATTCCCAATCCGGACTGCCATTTTTTGAATTCTCTTTCGTACGACACTACCCCATTCATATACAAATCAAAAAGGTTTGTTTGCTTATTCGTATTTTTTTCAAATTCTTGCGTTCGAACGGCTGACGCTGGCGATTGATTTTTGGATTTAGTGAATGAATTCTTCCGTTCCTTGCCTTTTACATCGACAGATGATATGGAAAAGGCTTTCAAGATCTCGATATGCTCATCTGTTAGTACTGTATTTTTAGGAATAATAGGATAGCCTGAAAGACCTAAAACATCGCTGTTTAAAGTCAGACCCTCTTCCAGCTCTTCCACTCTTACCTCCATTAAGAATCCCTCCATCATTATCTATTACCAATTTACCAAAAAAACTCCAAAATGAGGAGAGAATTAAAAAATATAGCAAAAAATTATTAATTTTACAATTTTTCATTCATTCCTAATCGGTCTAAAATAGTTCTTTTTTTCATCCCAGTATACAAAGGAAATTAGACAAAAGAAAAAGGTCTATCTTCTCTTTCTTCAATCGAGAGAGAAGATACACCATTTTTAAGACCACCTAATGAATATATATAAATCGATTAGCTTATATGTTTCCTCACATCATTACAGTTAGCGGAAAATTTAATGAATTGTCCTGAAGAAGAAATTTGACCTATTCTTCCGCTTCTTGATCTTCTTCTTTGTCGCTTTCTTCTTTTTCAACAACGGCTACGGTGGCGACATATTCATCTTCGTCAAGGCGAATTAATTTTACTCCTTGTGCATTTCTGCCCGTTCGAGAAATGTCTTGAACATCCATCCTAATTAAAACACCGCCAGCAGTCATGAGCATGATGTCTTCTTCACCAGAAATCGTTTTTATAGCGACAAGAGGACCGTTTTTCGGAGTGATTCTGCAAGTGCGCAATCCTTTTCCTCCGCGCCCTTGAATTCGATATTCAGCTTCATGCGTTCGTTTTCCATAACCGTTTCGAGTAACGATTAGAACTTCTTCGCCATCATGCAGCAATTCCATTCCAATAACTTCATCGTCATCATCCAACGTAATTCCTTTCACACCAGTAGAAGTTCTACCCATCGACCGAACTTCCGTTTCTTTAAACCGAATCATCATGCCGTTCTTTGTTCCAATGACAATATCTTGGTTTCCATCTGTCAATTTAACCGAAATGAGTTCGTCATTTTCCCTTAATGTCAAAGCAATCAAGCCGTTCGTACGAATATGAGCATACTCTCTCAGCGGCGTTCGTTTTGTAATCCCATGCTTGGTCGTAAAGACTAAATACCAATTTTCATGATATTCTTCCACGGCTATCATGGTATTAATCCATTCATCTTTCTCAATTCCAAGCACATTGATGATTGGAATTCCCTTTGCGGTTCTTCCTAATTCCGGTATCTCATACCCTTTCGTTTTATACACTTTTCCTTTGTTAGTGAAAAATAAAATCGTGTCATGGGTCGACGTCGTAATGAGATGTTCCACAAAATCATTTTCGTTCGTTCCCATGCCTTGAATGCCTCTGCCGCCGCGCTTTTGGCTTTTGTAAGTAGAAAGTGGAAGACGTTTAATATAGCCGTTATGAGTGAGCGAAATCACGATATTTTCCTCGGGAATCAGGTCTTCATCTTCAATTTCGTCGACTCCGCTATCCATGATCGCTGTACGGCGTTTATCATTAAAACGTTCTTTAATTTCTAAAAGTTCGTCGCGGATAATTTGCAGTACTTTCTCTTCATCGGCAAGAATCGCTTTTAGTTCAGCGATCAACCGAATCAGATTTTGATATTCTTCTTCAATTTTTTCCCGTTCCAAACCTGTCAACCGCTGCAGCCTCATATCAAGAATAGCTTGGGCTTGTTTTTCGGATAAAGAAAAACGTTCCATTAATCCTTGCCGGGCAATATCCGTTGTTTGAGAGGAGCGGATAAGATTAATAATTTCATCTATATGATCGAGTGCAATGCGCAATCCTTCCAGAATATGTGCACGCGCTTCTGCTTTTCGCAAATCAAATTCCGTTCTTCTGCGAATGACAACTTTTTGGTGCTCGAGATAATAATGCAGGCATTGCTTCAAGTTCAATACTTTAGGTTGACCGTCCACAAGCGCCAACAAATTAATGCCAAAACTTGTTTGCAAAGCTGTATGTTTATATAAATTATTAAGCAGTACATTGGCATTGGCATCTTTGCGCACTTCGATGACAATTCTCATACCGCGACGGTCTGATTCATCTCTTAAATCCGTAATGCCATCTATTCTTTTATCACGAGCGAGTTCTGCGATTTTTTCAATTAATTTGGCTTTATTGACTTGATAAGGAATTTCAGTGATGATAATGGCTTCTTTTCCGTTGGATTTTTTTTCAATTTCCGCTTTCGCCCGTAGTGTAATCGACCCTCTGCCGGTTTCATACGCTCTACGAATGCCTCTTCTTCCCATAATAAGTCCTGCTGTTGGGAAATCAGGCCCCGGAATGTACTCCATTAACTCTGAAATCGTAATGTCCGGGTTTTTGCTTAATGCTAAAATGCCATCAATGACTTCTCCCAACTGATGAGGCGGGATATTGGTTGCCATTCCAACCGCAATTCCTGATGATCCGTTTACAAGCAGGTTGGGGAATCGGGATGGTAACACTTCAGGCTCTTTTTCAGATCCATCATAGTTATCTTTATAGTCAATCGTGTCTTTGTTTATGTCCCTTAATAATTCCATCGAAATTTTGGACATACGGGCTTCCGTATAACGCATAGCGGCAGCGGGATCACCGTCAATGGAACCGAAATTTCCATGTCCGTCCACAAGCATATAGCGGTAGCTGAAATCTTGAGCCATACGGACCATCGTTTCATAAACGGCGGCATCACCGTGAGGATGGTACTTTCCAATGACTTCGCCGACAATACGAGCCGATTTTTTATATGCTTTATCCGGCGTCATTCCAAGATCGTTCATCGCGTATAAAATACGGCGATGCACCGGCTTAAGACCATCGCGGACATCGGGGATAGCACGGGAGACGATGACGCTCATGGCATAATCAAGAAAGGAAGAACGCATTTCCTGGCTGATATTCACTTCTTGTACTCTAGAACTAGGCATATCTGCCATTTATTAAGAACCTCCTTCATACACACAGTTCCCGGCGTGTCAGCCGTAAGAATCTGTTTTCTTTACGAAGGCAGGATAGACTTTTCATCTATCCTGCTGTATTAAACATCTAGATTTTTTACGTGCAAAGCATTTTCTTCAATAAATTGTCTGCGCGGTTCTACTTTGTCTCCCATCAGCATTTCAAATGTTTCGTCAGCTTCTATGGCATCTTCCAAACTAACTTGAAGCATTGCTCTTGTTTCAGGATCCATTGTTGTTTCCCATAATTGTTCCGGATTCATTTCCCCTAAACCTTTATAACGTTGAATGCCAGGTTTTGGACTTTCTGGAAGACTAGATAAAATTTCGTCCAATTGCCGATCATTATATGCATACTCAATTCGCTTTCCTTGAGAAACTTTATATAAAGGAGGCTGTGCTATATAAACATAGCCCGCTTCAATGATTTGGCGCATATAACGATAAAAAAAGGTTAATAATAACGTACGGATATGAGCACCGTCTACATCGGCATCCGTCATGATGACCACCTTATGGTAGCGGGCTTTTGAAATATCGAATTCTTCCCCGATTCCGGTGCCTAAAGCGGTAATGATCATTCTGATTTCATTGTTGGATAAAATTTTATCCAACCGCGCTTTTTCCACGTTCAAAATTTTTCCTCTCAAAGGCAAAATGGCTTGGAAATGACGATCGCGGCCTTGCTTGGCAGATCCTCCTGCCGAGTCCCCTTCCACAATAAACAATTCGCTGATGGATGGATCGCGTGAAGAACAGTCGGCAAGTTTTCCCGGTAAACTGGAAACTTCCAATGCACTTTTTCTTCTTGTCAATTCACGTGCTTTTTTAGCTGCCAGCCGCGCTCTCGCCGCCATCAATCCTTTTTCTACGATTTTTCTGGCCACGGATGGGTTTTCAAGTAGGTAGGTTTCAAAATGCTCAGAGAAAAGAGCGTCCGTAACGGTGCGAGCTTCTGAATTTCCTAATTTTGTTTTCGTTTGACCTTCAAATTGAGGATTTGGATGTTTAATGGAAACAATGGCGGTCAGCCCTTCTCTGACATCTTCTCCTGATAAATTTTGATCCGAATCTTTTATCAGTCCGTTTTTGCGGGCATAATCATTGATTACTCGAGTCAAGGCTGTTTTAAAACCAGATTCATGAGTTCCGCCTTCATACGTATGAATGTTGTTGGCAAATGAATAAATATTGCTGGAAAAACCTTCGTTGTATTGCAAGGCAATTTCTACTTGAATATCATCTTTTAAACCTTCAACATAAATGGGTTCTTCATGAAGTACTTCCTTGGTACGATTTAAATGAGCGACATAAGACTTGATTCCGCCTTCGTAATGATATTCATTTTTTCTTTTTTGCCCTTCACGGCGATCTTCGATGGTAATCTTGATATTCCGGTTTAAAAAAGCAAGTTCACGAATTCTTGTCGCTAATACGTCATAATCAAACACGGTGGTTTCCGTAAAAATTTCCGGGTCTGGCTTAAAATGAACGGTTGTTCCCGTTCGATCGGTATGACCGATCGTTTTCAAATCTTCTACTGGGACACCGCGCCGGTATTTTTGATAATAAATATTGCCATCCCGATGGACAAACACTTCCAGTTCAGTGGATAAGGCATTAACAACGGAAGCACCAACTCCGTGAAGGCCCCCGGATACTTTATACCCACCTCCGCCGAATTTCCCGCCGGCATGAAGAACGGTCATAATGACTTCTACTGCCGGACGGCCCATTTTTTCTTGAATGTCCACTGGGATACCGCGGCCGTTGTCAATCACCGTTATACTGTTGTCTTCTTCAACAATGACATTGATTTCACTGCAATATCCGGCAAGTGCTTCGTCAATACTATTATCAACGATTTCCCAGACTAAGTGGTGAAGACCTTTGCTGCTTGTTGATCCAATATACATACCAGGTCGTTTTCTTACAGCTTCCAGACCTTCTAATACCTGGATTTGGCTAGCATCATACGATTGAGAATTTTGTTCGTTCTTATCTATCGCCAAATTCAATCACCTGCTCTTTCTTCAATGCCTTTTCCTGCTTTCACTGCTCGTACAGCCCCGTCAAAAAACGGGGAAATAACCGCAAAAGCCCGACACAACATAAGCGGGCATCCAATGTTGATTTATATAAACGATCTAAAGATCTGTATACTTCGCATAAATGAGCCGGGTCGAGTGGATCAGGAGGAAATTTCTCCATTTCGTCGGAAGTCGGAAGTTTGTTGAACATACCTTTCCAGACAGCAAATCCCGAATCCGTTCTTGTTAAGGAAATTAAAAATTAAAAACTGAATGACCATTTATGCGGGTTAAATGTTTTTTCAGAGTACCTGAGGCAAACGGTGAAAAATAGATTTGCTCCGTTGTAATGACGATCGATTTACAGTCAGGAGGCAAAACCGATGATTCCGGGATCTTCCCCGTTCTATTCCAATACTGCAAAAGGCTGGGAATATCCGAACCTTTCCGATCCAAAATGGCCACAATATCTTTTGCATGTATTATGCAATCATCTCCTACATGCAAATACATTCTTTTAACCTCCATCTTGTTTTGACACCCTGCCGGCCACCACATGAAAAGTATCTGCTTCTTTCAACGTTTGATGATGAATGCCGTCTGTACTAGTTGTAGTGACAAATGTCTGAACTTTTTCGCGAATGGTGTTCAGCAAATGCGACTGTCTAAAATCGTCCAATTCCGATAAAACGTCATCCAAAAGCAGCACAGGGTATTCGCCGATTTCCGAGCAAATTAACTCAATTTCCGCCAATTTTACAGAAAGAGCTGTCGTTCTTTGCTGTCCTTGCGATCCAAAGGTATGAACGTTTTTTCCATTCACCATAAAAACCAATTCATCCCGGTGAGGGCCTATCAACGTGACCCCGCGCTCAATCTCCCGCTCCTTTTGAGAAGAAATTTTTTCTTCGAATACTTCTACCATTTTTGACCAATCGTCATCTTCTAATACATCGATAGACGGACGATAATCGATTTTTAATTTTTCAAGTCCTCTGGAGATTCCGGAATGAATCGGCTGAGCCCATTCTTCTAAAAGCCGGATAAACTCAAAACGTTTTTGAACAATCTTTACCGCTAACGTAATTAACTGTTCATTCAAAACTTCCAGCATCGTTTTGTCGTGCTGCTTATTAGCCTGCAGCTGTTTTAAATAATGATTTCTTTGCTGTAAAACTTTTTGATATTGACTAATATCATGTAAATAGACAGGAGAGATTTGTCCGATCTCCATATCAATAAAACGGCGTCTAACTTGCGGGCTTCCTTTGACTAAATGAAGATCCTCAGGAGCAAACATCACGACATTCAAATTTCCAACATATTGACTTAATCTTTGCTGCTCAATATGATTGGATTTCGCTTTTTTCCCTTTTTTTGAAATCGTTAATTCTAATGGAATCGAGGTATGCCGTTTTTCCACTCTACCTTCTATTTTAGCATACTCTTCATCCCAGCGAATCAAATCTTTATCGTTTGACGTGCGATGGGATTTAGCCATCGCCAATACATAAATCGCTTCGAGTACATTTGTTTTTCCTTGGGCATTTTCCCCGAGTATCACATTCACCTTATTGTCAAAAGTTAATTGCAAAGATTCGTAATTTCTAAAATTTTCCAATACCAGCTCTTTCATGTACATTTACGCGACACCCTTTTTAAGTTCGTGTAATGACAAATTCACCGACGGAAGGAATGACAACGGTATCGCCTGGTTTTAATTTTTTCCCTCTCCGTTGGTCCAGTTCTCCGTTTATATACACTTCGTTTTCACTCAAAAACCATTTAGCCATTCCACCCGTAGAAATCACATTGATCAATTTTAAAAATTGTCCAAGAGTAATGGTGTCTGTATCGATAAAAACCTTTTCTGCCATTCGTGCTCACTGCTTTCCGATTTTAGTATCTAAAATTTAATTTTACTAAAATAATCAGGTAAATTCAAAATCATACTTGTCTCAAAACACCCAAATCCAAGAATGGAATTAAATAGAGATGGCCGCAACTGATTTTCTCTTTCGATCATCCAATAAAAAACTGACCCTTTTAAAGGCCTGCCTTCGCCATAAAATCCACTATAGAAGGAAGAACCTTAAGAGTCAGATACCAGCAAATAGTGAAAACTCTGTATCAAAACCTTTAAACATTTTGTTTGCAGTGATTTAATCTCAAGCCACCCTATAGCATAATGCTTTAAACAAAGATCCGCCTTGCGGTAATCGTTGAGGCACCGCAAAGCGGACAGCTTTCAAATGGATCGAAAACAGTTTAATTACGAAATTAATACGTTCTCACCGGCAAAATAAGCTGCAAAATTGAGTCATCCATAATAGGTCTTATCACAAAGGGGCGCATAGCTCCCGTAAATTGAATACGAATTTCGGTGCCTTCCAACGCTTTTAAAGCATCCATCATATATTTGGCGCTAAATGAGATTTTTAGCTCTTCCCCTTCAATTCGCTGGCTTTTTACCAATTCAATGACCTTCCCGATTTCAGGAGAATTAGAAGAAATTTCAATTTCATTTTGTTCTACGGTGGATAGCTTGACAACATTATTTCGTCCTTCTCTTGCAAGGAGAGAAGCGCGGTCAATAGCTTGCAAAAACTCTTTTGTATTTAATTCAATGGTGGTTTTGCTTTCGGTAGGAATCAGTCTAGATGTATCCGGATAATTCCCTTCCAGCAATCTTGAAAAGAATAAAATATGTTTCATTTTGAATAAAACTTGATTCTCCATAAACACAATTTCTACTGGATCCGATGAATCATCTAAAATTTTGCTTAATTCGCTTAAACTTTTTCCCGGGATCACCACGCTGTATGCTTCTTCAAATTCAGTTTCTACAGCCGCTTTTCTCAGCGCAAGCCTATGGCTATCCGTGGCTACGCAAATAAGTTCATTTCCTTCCACTTTCCAGTTGACACCTGTCAAGATTGGACGTGTTTCTGACGTGGACACTGCAAAAACAGTTTGCCGAATAATGGTTTTCATTAAATCCGCCGGCAATTGAAAGACTTTCCCATCTTCGATTTGCGGCAAATGCGGGTATTCATCAGGATCCAATCCGTTTAAATTGAACTCCGCTTGCCCTGACCGTATGACAGTTTGGTAATTGCTTTTATTGGTGACTTCAATTTCCACTGTGTCGAGCGGCAGCTTTTTGACGATTTCACTGAAAAATTTAGCTTGTAGAACAACAGCGCCGCTTTCTTGTATAGTCGCTATTTGATCATCTTCTTCTACCGTAGGAATAAAAGATTCAATGGAAATGTCGGAATCGCTCCCTGTTAAAGAAACTCCTCTGTGATCGGCTACAATTTTTATACCAGTTAATATGGGGATTGTTGTTCGTGAGGAAACTGCTTTCATTACATCTTGAACACTTTGAACAAGACGGTCTTTTTGAATGACGAATTTCATTTTAATAGCCTCCATGAGAATAATTTTTTGTTAAAAACATATATATTTTTTATTTAAAAAAATCGTAGTAGTAATAGTAGTGCCTGTGGATATGTGGATAAACTTGTTAATTACACGAAAACACAGCCTATCCACATGTGGACAGACTGTGGCTAGCCTTGGTCATGTTATTCACAGTATTCCCTTTTACGATTTCAATTTATTTTCAATTTCCGCAATACTTCTCTTCAATTGTTCATCCGTTTGCAGCAGCTTCGAAATTTTCTCATGCGCATGAATAACCGTTGTATGGTCACGGCCCCCAAACTCTTCCCCGATTTTAGGCAGCGAGGAATCTGTCAGTTCCCTTGACAAATACATAGCAATTTGCCTTGGAAACGCGATGGACTTTGTTCGTTTTTTCGCTTTAAAGTCTTCTATTTTTACATTGTAGTGTTCACCTACAACACGTTGAATTTCTTGAATGGTAATTACTTTTGGCTTGGAACTTGGAATAATATCCTTTAATGCTTCCGCTGCCAGATCGGCATTTATGTCTTTATTGATAAGGGAAGAATAGGCAACAACACGAATAAGAGCTCCTTCCAGCTCCCGAATATTTGTATCTATTTGATTGGCTATATAAAGCATGGCTTCATTAGGGATGTCCAAACCTTCTGCTTTCGCTTTTTTGCGGAGGATGGCAATTCTTGTCTCCAAATCAGGCGGGGTGATATCCGTAATTAATCCCCACTCAAAACGCGATCGCAGCCGATCCTCCAAAGTTGGAATTTCTTTAGGAGGACGGTCACTGGAGATGACAATTTGTTTGCTTTCCTCATGCAGCGTATTAAAGGTATGGAAAAATTCTTCTTGTGTTTGTTCTTTTTTTGCTAAAAATTGAATATCATCAATTAAAAGAACGTCGACATTTCGATATTTATTGCGAAATTCATCGGATTTGTTATCGCGAATCGAATTAATAAATTCATTGGTGAATTTTTCGGATGTTATATAAAGAACTTTCGCTGAAGGATTATGCTCTTGAACATAGTGTCCGATCGCATGCATAAGGTGGGTTTTTCCCAATCCAACTCCCCCATAGATAAACAAAGGATTGTATGCTTTAGCAGGTGCTTCGGCCACTGCTAAAGAAGCGGCATGGGCAAAACGGTTTCCGGATCCAATGACAAAAGTGTCAAATGTGTACTTTGGATTCAGCATACTATGAGGAAAGTCATACTCATCATCTTTAGGTTGGACTTTTTTGGGAACGGGAATGTCATAATCTTTTTCTTCCTGATTTTGAGGGATGATAAATTTTATTTCTAGTTCTTCACCAATCAATTCATAGATAACTCCCGCAATTAGCTGCGAATAACGCCCTTCGAGCCAATCTCTGGCAAATTCATTGGGAGCGGTGATGATTAATGTGTCGCCTTGAAGCGCATGAGCTTTGGTAGACTTTAGCCATGTTTCGAAGCTTGGCTTGCTGATTTTTTTTTCAATACTGGCAAGCGCCTTATTCCACAAATCCTCGATATTCTCCATGCCGTCCCCTCCTTAGGGCATGATCAACTTTTATAAATTCATATAGCATCATTTTAGTAGAATTTATAATTATGCATATTATGCATAGTGGATAATTATATAATAATGTTATAAATAGCTTTTCGACAAAATCCGCAATATGTGGATAAATTTTTTGCAAGGTTGTGGAATAAACTTTCCACAGGTTATTCACAGTTGTGGATAAGTAAGTTTATCCCGAAAAGCTATCCAGAGTAAAAACACATTAATAATAGCAGATAATGTTAGTCGTTGCAATGACTTTCTCTGTTTATCCACAATTTCAAAAAGGTGTGCAAAAACGGTTTTCCACAAGCAGGGGACGTGTTTAAAACTTGTCAATATCCCATGTGGATAAGAAAAAAACTGTCGAAAGATATCCACAAATCTATTCAAAAGCTGTTTTGAATATGAAAAAGGGTCTTTTGCAAGAATGAGAGAAATTGCTATTTGAATGGATCTCAAATCACCATTTCACACAGACGTATGGAAAATAATTGATTGTTTCACCGGACGCTGATCGATGCTTTTTGGAAACAAGTTGACAATGATACCGTAAGATCTTTATAATGAATTAGACTGTCTTTTACTGTTGACTAACCGATCCTCAGGGAGGTGTAATAAAAATGAAAAGAACATATCAACCGAATAAACGGAGAAGAAGCAAAGTTCATGGTTTTCGCAAACGCATGAGCACGAAAAACGGACGAAAAGTATTGGCACGCCGTCGTAGCAAAGGAAGAAAAGTATTGTCTGCATAGGCCACTGAAAACCTCAGTGGTCTTTTTTCGCTTTAGGGCGATAGATGCTAAAGGAAAAGCGTCTGTAAAGGATCAAATAGGTGGATGAGAAAAATGAAGAAAGCTTTTCGGATCAAGAAAAATAAAGAATTTCAAATGGTGTTTAAAGGCGGAAATTCAGTGGCGAACCGTCAGTTTGTTTTGTACTATTTTCCAAAAGAGCAGAAGGTGCCCTTTCGGATCGGGTTATCCGTCAGTAAAAAAGTAGGGAAAGCGGTCATTAGAAATCGGATTAAACGATACATAAGGCAAACATTCACTGATTTGAAAGAGGATATTAAACCTGGGTTCGACTTTGTGGTGATTGCGAGAAAACCTACGGCGGAGATGGATTTTCATGAAACCAAAAAAAGTTTGGTACATGTCTTAAAAAAAGCGAAGGTTTTAAACAAAAATTCAAGTGAATGTTAGTCCTAAAGTAGGAAGGCAGACAATCATTGATTGATAAGGTATGCCTTGCTGACTTTTTCGTGCTTTTCACTCTTCAAATAGATGTCCGTTTTTTTGCGGAAAGAATCAGCATAAAGAACGACGGTCAGGGACGGGAAGAAAAATATGAACGAATATACGGTGATCGGACCAATCATTAAAGAAAACGTGCAAACAGTCTTTGGCGCGCTTGGGAGTGAAACGGGGCGCCGTTGAATAAGGAGTTTTGCAGAAAGCGAAAAAAGGGATTTCGCTGATAGAATCAAATCATTTAAAGGGAGATCGTCCATTTTCGCTTGTACGATGCTCATTCAGAATGAGCGGAACGCCATCTCTTTGTCGTCATTTCTCTCAAAATAAAAGAAAATTTTCACCGTTCCGTCTCCAAAAATCGTGTGGAAATTAATATTTGTAGCGTGAAAAAGAAGCTCTAATTTCAAGAAAAGTTCATAACTGTATAATATAGGAAAATTTTAAGTATAAATTTGTTAATTTCTATAAACGAAAAACACAAGCTAGAAGGCTTGTGTCGTTTTTTTGTGAAAGTTTTCTCCTTCTCTCTCATTTCAATCCTTTCTCTTTCCCACTCACTTAATTCTCTTCGTTTTACTTTGAAAACTTTCTTTTCTTCCGAAGATATTCACATGTTTATAATGCCCCTGTTCGAAGGTCGATCTGATTATTGTTATTCACATGTGAATAAGTTAAAATAATACCATTATCCGTTTATACTGTGGATATTTTTTGATACACTTATGGGTAGAAAATCATAAAATGAGATCTGAACCAAGCCTTGACAAAAAGCAAGGTTCTTTTTTTGAAATACCTTATGTGGTAACCTAATAATTTAGAGGATTTAAAACCAATCCAATTTATTTATATAGATCAAAAGTTTGAGACGAAAAGAGGTGAGTCGATATGGATATCGACACGATTGCAGCTATTTCGACACCGCTTGGGGAGGGAGCGATCGCGATCGTTCGTTTAAGCGGCCCCGATGCTGTTTCTATTGCTGATCGAGTGTTTCACAGCCCCAATGGAAAAAAATTGGCGGACGTTCCTACCCATACGATCCATTACGGACAACTGCATGATCCACAAACCGGAAATGTTGTCGAAGAAGTAATGGTATCGGTCATGAGGGCTCCCAAAACGTTTACAAGGGAAGACGTGGTGGAAATTAACTGCCACGGAGGCCTTGTTTCGGTGAATCGTGTATTGCAGCTAGTACTAAATTCGGGAGCCCGGATGGCAGAACCGGGTGAATTTACAAAAAGAGCCTTTTTAAATGGACGTATTGACTTGTCGCAGGCAGAAGCAGTGATGGATTTAATCCGCGCCAAAACCGATAAAGCGATGAATGTGGCTCTTAATCAAATAGAAGGACGCCTTTCCAAGCTGATCCGTAAACTTCGTCAGGAAATTTTAGAAGTGCTCGCTCACGTGGAAGTGAATATTGACTATCCGGAATATGATGACGTGGAAGAAATGACCCACGAGCTGCTTTTGAAAAAATCTTTATACGTCAAACAAGAAATTGAAAAACTGTTACGGACGTCTCAGCAAGGAAAAATTTTAAGAGAAGGATTGTCAACGGTTATTATTGGCCGGCCGAATGTAGGAAAATCATCGCTGTTGAATGCTCTCGTTCATGAAAATAAAGCGATCGTCACCAATATTCCGGGAACAACGCGCGATGTAATTGAGGAATATGTAAATGTAAGAGGCGTGCCTCTTCGATTAGTGGATACAGCGGGGATCCGGGAAACGGAAGATATCGTCGAACGTATAGGGGTAGAACGGTCGCGGCAAGTACTAAAAGAAGCAGATTTAATTCTACTCGTATTAAATTATTCAGAAGAGCTGACGCCGGAAGATGAAAAATTGTTTGAAGCGGCAAAAGGAATGGACGTCATTGTCATCGTCAACAAAACCGATCTTCCCCAAAAAATTGATATGGAACGGGTACAGAAACTGGCAAACAACCATAAGATCGTAACGACATCTCTGTTGGAAGAACAAGGAATTGATGAATTGGAGGAGGCGATTGCTTCACTATTTTTCGAGGGGTCGATCGAATCGCAGGACGCTACTTATGTGTCCAACAGTCGCCATATCGCTTTGCTGAACCAAGCGCTTAATGCGATCAATGATGCGATTGCAGGAGTGGAAGCGTCTATGCCGGTCGACATGGTACAAATCGACTTAACAAGAACGTGGGAATTGCTCGGTGAAATCATTGGGGATAGCGTCCATGAAAGTTTAATCAATCAGCTGTTTTCACAATTCTGTCTTGGAAAATAATGATCAGTACTTTTTAGAGGAGGAATATTACGATGCAGCAATATGAAGCAGGCCAATATGATGTCATTGTCGTCGGTGCCGGACATGCTGGAGTCGAAGCAGGCCTGGCTGCTGCCAGAATGGGTGCCAAGACGTTAATGATTACCATCAACTTGGATATGATCGCATTTATGCCTTGCAACCCGTCAATCGGCGGTCCGGCAAAAGGAATTGTTGTCCGCGAAATTGACGCATTGGGCGGGGAAATGGGAAAAAATATTGATAAAACCTATATCCAAATGAGAATGTTAAATACAGGTAAAGGTCCGGCCGTCCGTGCGCTAAGAGCGCAAGCGGATAAAGTTTTATATCAGCGGGAAATGAAAAAAACGCTGGAAAACGAACCGAATTTAACATTAGTTCAAGGAATGGTTGAAAAATTAATTGTCGAAAATGATGAATGTAAAGGGGTTATAACAAAAACAGGTGCGGTGTATCGTTCAAAAACAGTCGTTTTAACGACCGGAACCTATTTGCGCGGGGAAATTATCATCGGAGACTTGAAATATTCGAGCGGCCCGAATAATCAACAACCTTCGATAGGCCTTGCTGAGCATTTAAAAGAACTTGGATTTGATATTGTTCGATTTAAAACGGGTACACCACCGCGCGTCAATAGCAAGACTATCGATTACAGCAAAACGGAAATTCAACCGGGCGATGAAGAACCAAGAGCTTTCAGTTATGAAACGACCAAATTTATCACCGACCAGCTCCCTTGCTGGCTGACATATACCAATGAGGAAACACACAAAATCATTAATGCCAACTTGGACCGGTCTCCAATGTATTCCGGTATGATTAAAGGGACTGGACCGCGTTATTGTCCGTCCATTGAAGATAAAGTCGTTCGTTTCCATGACAAACCACGTCATCAAATTTTCTTGGAACCGGAAGGACGAAATACAGAGGAAGTATATGTTCAAGGTTTGTCTACGAGTCTGCCGGAAGATGTGCAACATCGTATTTTGCAAACTATCCCCGGTCTTGAAAAAGCACAATTAATGCGTGCTGGCTATGCCATCGAATATGATGCGATCGTGCCAACACAACTGTGGCCAACTCTAGAAACGAAAAAAATTAAGAATTTGTATACTGCCGGTCAAATTAATGGAACATCCGGCTATGAAGAAGCAGCTGGACAAGGGATTATGGCAGGTATTAATGCAGCATGTCGGGTTCTTGGAAAAGAAGAAGTGATTTTAAGCAGATCCGATGCTTATATTGGAGTGCTTATCGACGACTTGGTGACAAAAGGAACGAACGAACCGTATCGTTTGCTGACATCACGGGCTGAATACCGCTTGCTGCTCCGTCATGATAATGCCGATCTTCGTTTAACAGAAATTGGCTACAAGCTTGGACTAATTAAAGAAGAACGCTATCAAGCCTTTTTAAATAAAAAGCAAGACATTGAAAATGAAATGAAACGGCTGAAATCCACTATCATCAAGCCGAATGAAGAGGTACAGCAGCTGATTTCAGAAGCAGGAGGAAGCCCGCTTAAGGATGGGATCCGAGCTTCAGACTTGCTGAAAAGACCGGAAATGACATATGACCATATCAAAAAAATCACTCCGGCCGAAAAAGAGTTAAGCCCGGAAGTCGAAGAACAAGTTGAAATTCAGATTAAATATGAAGGATATATTCAAAAATCGCTGCAGCAAGTTGATAAGTTGAAAAAAATGGAAAATAAAAAGATTCCGGAAGATATTGATTATGATGCCATCAACGGTCTTGCCACAGAAGCTCGACAAAAATTAAAAAAAGTGCGGCCGTTGTCGATTGCTCAAGCGTCACGTATTTCCGGCGTCAATCCGGCGGATATTTCCATTTTGCTTGTTTATATTGAACAAGGAAAAATTGCACGCATCGCTAATTAAAATGAATATGGATCGGATCATTTTCCCAGAAGCGTCAAGCTGAACGAATGCGTTAGCATGTGGGAGAAAGGTTCCATAAAAGACACTGCAATAGTTTTTTTTCAAAAATGTCCCCCACTTTTTGTCGATTTGAACAAGTGGGGGATGAATGCCTATAAGTGAGAGAATCCAAATAGGGAATGATGAAGTCATGAACATTGATCAATTTCAAGAAAAACTTAAAGAAAAAGGAATTATATTGACTTCTTTTCAGCTTGAGCAATTCGAATGCTATTACGAAATGCTTGTGGACTGGAACGAGCGAATGAATTTGACTGCCATAACCGATCGGGAAGAAGTCTATTTAAAACATTTTTATGATTCGATTTCCGCTGCTTTTTATTACGATTTTCGCAAAGAATGGTCGGTATGTGACGTGGGAGCGGGGGCCGGTTTTCCAAGCATTCCTTTAAAAATCGTATTTCCATCGTTAAAAATAACCATTGTCGATTCTTTAAAAAAACGAATTACCTTTTTGGAGGAATTAGCCAAAACATTGAAATTGGAAAATACGTCCTTTTACCATGACCGCGCAGAAAGTTTTGGACAAAAGAAAGAGCATCGCGAGCATTACGATGTGGTCACGGCTAGAGCCGTTGCCAGAATGTCGGTGTTGAGCGAACTGTGTTTGCCGCTTGTGAAAGAAAATGGAGCCTTTTTGGCGATGAAAGCTGCCCATGCCCAAGAAGAACTGCGTGCGGCTGAAAAAGCCATCTCCACTCTGGGAGGCAAAATCAAAGAAATTGGATCGTTTCTGTTGCCGTACGAACAAAGCGAAAGAAATATTATCTGGATTGAAAAAGTAAAACAAACGCCTAAAAAATATCCGCGCAAGCCTGGCGTGCCTAATAAAATGCCGTTGGAATAACGTTCCATAATAAGGAGAAAAAAGTTATTATAAAGAGGGAAAAGTCTGGACCGTCAAAATATTTTCCGGGAAATATATAAAAAAATGTCGAAAGAAGATTACTGAAAAACACGCATTGACCATTGGTATGGCAGGAACTTGTCGTCAAGATAAAGAATATGTAATAAGGGAGTTTCCTAAAGGTGGTGGAGGACGATGAAGCATCCTTTCTCTCGTTTTTTTGGTTTGGGTGAAAAAGAAGTTGATGAAACGCAAGAAATAACGAGTGAGAGAGAAGAAGTAAAACACATCCCCATATCCCAAATTATCCCCAATCGTTTTCAGCCGAGAACGATTTTTGATGATGAAAAAATAATAGAATTATCCAGAACAATTCATACGCATGGGATTATTCAGCCGATTGTTGTCAGGGAATTTGAGCAAGGAAAATATGAAATCATTGCTGGCGAGAGACGTTGGCGAGCTGTCCAGAAATTAGGATGGGAAACGGTACCGGCTATTATAAAGAATTTAAATGATACGGAAACAGCTTCTGTAGCCTTAATCGAAAACTTACAGAGAGAAGAGCTTTCACCCATAGAAGAGGCAATGGCTTACGGCAAGCTGTTAGAGCTTCATAATTTAACTCAAGAGGCTTTAGCTCAAAGGCTGGGAAAAGGTCAATCCACTGTGGCCAATAAGCTTCGTCTCCTAAAACTGCCTCAAGAAATCCAAGAGTCTTTATTGAAAAAAAACATTACAGAAAGACATGCGAGGGCGCTCATTCCTCTCAAAGATCCTGAAAAACAAATTCAGCTGTTGAATGAAATTATCGAGAAAAATTTGAATGTCAAACAAACCGAAGAACGAGTTGCCAAAATGTTAGACAAAACACCGGCAAAACCGAAACCGAGAAAAAAAGCAATCAGCAAAGATATGAGAATTGCGGTTAATACGATCAGACAGTCCCTTACCATGGTTGCAAAAAGTGGAATCAAGCTGGATTCAGAAGAAGAAGATTTAGGAGAGTTTTATCAAATTACTATTCGAATCCCAAAGAAAAAATCATAGATTACGTGAGTGAGAAGCATTGAATTTCATAAATGTTTCTCACTTTTTCATGGACTTTTCACATTTGTCTTCATTGCATCGATACGACCAGTCTCCTCCTAATCTTTCTCCCTCTTAAATAAAAAATTTTGATTTTAAAAAAATAATTTAGATTTAAGAATCTTTTATAAAAAGTAAGTTTCGCTTTATTCTATCGTGGTTAAATCTGCACTGTACTTTAACACAGCCTTTGATAAAATAGATTACATAATTGGTAGAGCAAAAAGGTAGGTGAAAACCGTGGGCAAGGTCATAGCAATTGCAAATCAAAAAGGAGGAGTGGGGAAAACAACGACATCCGTCAATTTGGGCGCTTGTCTTGCTTACATAGGAAAAAAGGTTCTGCTCGTAGATATCGATCCTCAAGGAAATGCAACGAGCGGTGCCGGTATTGAAAAGGGAGAAATTCAGCAATGCATTTATGATGTTTTAGTTGATGATGCTGATATAGCCAAAATAGTGAACCCGACCGCTGTTGAAAATTTGTATGTTGTTCCGGCAACGATCAATCTTGCAGGTGCTGAGATTGAGTTAGTCCCCACTATTTCCCGGGAAGTGCGATTGAAAAGCGCATTGGATAAAATCAAGCATGAATATGATTTCATTATTATAGATTGTCCCCCTTCATTAGGTTTATTAACGATTAATGCATTGGCAGCAGCTGATTCCGTGATTATTCCCGTTCAATGCGAATATTATGCTCTCGAGGGGCTGAGCCAACTTTTAAATACCGTTCGTCTTGTCCAAAAACATTTAAACCATGATCTTACTATTGACGGTGTTCTTCTTACCATGCTGGATGCTCGGACGAATCTAGGTATTCAAGTCATTGAAGAAGTCAAAAAATATTTTCAGGATAAAGTCTATCGAACGATCATTCCCCGCAATGTCCGGCTGAGTGAAGCGCCTAGCCATGGGAAGCCTATTATTCTTTATGATCCCAAATCAAGGGGAGCAGATGTTTATTTAGATTTTGCCAAGGAGGTGGCCATGAATGGCTAAGGGACTCGGGAAAGGAATAGACGCCCTATTTAAAAATTTGGAACCGGCCAATGAAGAAGTCATCAAAGAAGTAAAATTGAAAGAACTGCGCCCTAATCCTTATCAGCCACGGAAAATTTTCCATAAAGAAAAAATTAAAGAATTAGAGCAATCCATAGCAGAACATGGAGTTCTACAGCCGTTGATTGTCAGAAAGAGTATAAAAGGATATGAGATTGTTGCAGGGGAAAGACGTTTTCGGGCAGCAAAAGAAGCGGGATTGGAAAAAGTCCCGGTGATTGTACGAGAAATGAAAGATGAGCAAATGATGGAACTGGCTGTTCTTGAAAACCTGCAGCGGGAGGATTTAACACCTATTGAAGAAGCAGCCGCCTATCAGATGCTAATGGATAAACTTGGTTTAACTCAGGAAGAATTAGCGAATAGATTAGGAAAAAGCCGTCCACATATAGCCAATCATCTTCGTCTTCTTTCACTCCCACCTGAAATTCAAACTTATATTTCGGACGGGAAAATTTCCATGGGACATGGGAGAGCGTTGCTGGGGTTAAAGAAAAAAGAAAAGCTGCCTTATTTAGTCGAAAAAGTGTTGAAAGAACATCTCAATGTCCGTCAGCTTGAAAAATTAATTCAGCAATTAAATGAAAATGTTTCACGTGAAACAAAAAAGAAAAAAGAAGAAAAAGATGTCTTTCTGAAAGAGCAAGAGAGCATTTTACGAGATCGACTGGGAACCAATGTGGTGATTCGCCAAGGAAAAAATAAAGAAAAGGGAAAAATCGAGATTGAATTTTTTTCAAAAGAGGATTTAAATCGAATCCTTCAGCTGCTCGATCAGCAAGAAAGATAAAAAACCATCCAACGATGGTTTATTTTTTGGGCTTTGTTTTAAATTGAGATTTCCTATGAATTCTTATCGATATCATCGAAAATGCAAGATGAATGCCGCTTCAAGATTGTAACAACTTCGGAAGTATTGGAGGAAATTGGAATGGTGCTTTTGGGCTCGTTGGTTAACGGATTGAGCATTTTAGTCGGCTCGATTATAGGAAAATTTTTACATAATATACCGGAAGGCATTAAAAATGCGGTAATGCATGCGATCGGATTGGCTGTATTAGTGCTTGGTCTGCAAATGGGATTGAAGAGCGAAAATTTTTTGGCCGTTGTGATCAGTTTAGTTGTCGGTGTTGTCATCGGAGAATGGATGGCGTTGGAAGACAAATTAAATCAGTTAGGCATATGGATCGAAAGAAAAATAGGCAATCATTCAAACCGTAGTGGGAGCATTTCTGAAGGATTTGTGACCGCTACGCTCATTTTTGTTATTGGCGCCATGGGCATTGTTGGTGCTTTAGACAGCGGTATAAGGGGAAATCATCAAGTGCTGTTTACGAAGTCCATTCTGGATGGATTTACGGCGCTTATTTTAAGCTCCACTCTCGGAATGGGAGTTTTATTTTCGGCTATACCTGTTTTTCTATATGAAGGTTTGATCGCTTTGTTTGCCACACAAATTAACCATTTCGTCCCAAAAGAAATGATAGATTCCTTTATTACCGATATGACATCGGTTGGAGGAATTATGATCTTTGCGATTGGCTTAAACGTTCTTGGGTTAACGAAAATCAAAGTGGCCAATTTTTTGCCGAGCCTTGTGGTGACGGCCATTCTTGTCATTTTTTACTATTTTGTTTGATAACTGCTAATGATATGATCATAGTAAAGTGGGCAGTCAGTATTTTTATGGGAGCTGTTGCCTTTCTTTCAGTTCTAATGGATAGAAAGATTTTTTGACGGGATAAAGGTAGGACGCCTCTAAAATGCCTCGCGATATGATTTTGGCCATTTTCATCACTAAATTTAAACGGGTATTTTGAAGAACAAAAAACTCCATGAATCCGCTGACGTTCACGATGCCAGTTAAATGGGCATCGCCTACAGGGGGCAGATCTTTTTGAACACCCGCTCCAGGTTTGACGGGCCCTAGATCGATTTGGATACATCCAATGCTTTTTAAGCGGCCCAGGCATGCGTCGATTCCAATAATAAACGGATTGTCAAAAGTGCTGTGTACTTTATGTAATTTTTCCTGTAAATTTACCGCATGAACCGGATCGTCCAACGTTCCCAAAACATGAAAAGAAGAAAGCTGTTTTTCTTCCAGCAATGTCCCAACTAAAGGCCCTAATGAATCGCCAGTAGACCGATCGGTTCCGATACATATGAATACGATCGGCCGATTTTGTTTAGGCAGAAGTGAGACAAGCTGTTTTGAAATGATTTGGACGGCGTTTTCATCTTCATAGTGAATTTTTACAGGCTCTATTTTCTTGTCCAGCCAATTTTTTATATTCATTTATACCGCTCCCTTCCGGATGTATTATAGTATACGGATAAACCAATTTTTCTATACGTGGGAATGCACAATCTTGCCAAAATATCTATCTGCAATATCCATTACTGGATAAAAAAGGAATGTTCGTTTCAAAAATAGATCAATGTTTTCGTTAAATGATAACCAAAAGGGGGGGACCGACTTGAAAACTTGGGATAGATTGATTGAGCGGTTATGGGAAAGATTGACCAATGAAGATTTATGGCTGTCCATTGGTGAAGGAGCGCTGAAAATCACCGTAACGATATTGCTGGCAGCTATTGTGATTCGAATCGGAAAAGTGATGATCCGTAATATCTTTAAATTGCGTGCGAAATCTCCTTTAAACTTTTCGGAAAGAAGGGAAAACACCTTATTAAGGCTGCTGGAAAATGTTCTTACCTATGTGGTGTATTTTATCGCTTTTGTTAATATACTGTCGATTATGACATTTGATATAAAAGGTTTGATCGCGGGTGCTGGAGTAGTTGGTCTGGCTGTTGGTTTTGGAGCGCAAAGTTTAGTTAAAGATGTCATTACGGGATTTTTCATTATTTTTGAGGATCAATTCTCAGTAGGCGACTATATCCGTATTGGCAAATATGAAGGATATGTGGAAGAAATCGGGCTGCGGACGACAAAAATCAAAAGCTGGACAGGAGAGCTTCATATTTTACCTAATGGCAGTATAACAGAAGTGACGAACTTTTCTTTGCACAACAGTTTAGCGATTGTCGACGTTACCATTGCTTATGAAGAAAATATTGAGGAAGTGGAGCGGACGATTGAAGAGCTCTTAAAGACTCTTCCCGATAAATACGAAGAGTTAGTTGCTCCTCCACAGCTGCTTGGCATCCAAAATATGGGGGCAACGGAAGTAGTATTGAGAATTGTTGCCGAAACAACGCCCATGAATCATATGTATATTGCCCGGATGATAAGAAAAGAAGTAAAATTGTGTCTAGATGAAAAAGGCATCGAAATCCCATTTCCGCGTCTTGTCATGTATTCTCGTGAAGAAAAAGAAAGCATGATTGGAAAAAAAGACACGGAGACGAGTTAGGAGGGTGATCGTGTATGGACACCAAAACTTTTCAGCTGCATGATATTGTAGAAATGAAAAAGCAGCATCCATGTGGAACGAACCGTTGGCAAATCATCCGAATGGGGATGGACATCCGCATAAAATGCCAGGGCTGCGGTCATAGTGTGTTGATTCCAAGAAAAGAGTTTGTGAAAAAAATGAAAAGGGTATTGGAATCGGCTGATCAGGAAAACTAGACGAAAATGAGGCCATTTTCAGAGGATTGTTCCCTCTATCAAAATTGGCCTCTTATTTGTCCATTGAGAAAATGGAGAAATCTTACAATCTTTGGTGAGAACCACTCAGGTCTTTTTCTTTGTCAAAAAAGTTTTCCTTTGCCACTCAGCTGTTTTGTAATGTTTCCACGATATGAAAATGGTTTGTCATTTGAGATGCTTCTTGAATCACAAAAAAGACTATCTCTTGATGACAAAGGCGTTCACTCTTTTTCATTGGAAGTGTTCGGAACAGGATTAAAAGAGTTGCCAAGACGCGGTTCTTGTCATTTTTCTTTCTTATCTCTATAATTGGAAAAGGTTTTATTGTAGACTGACAATTTTTTATTCTTTTTTCAAGAGGAAAGAGGCTCATTTATAAATATCCTTTTCTTTGTTGCAGCCGTTTTTAGAAAGCAGAACAATTATGGATGAAAGTTATATAAATAGAGGAGTGACTATTTATGGCTTTAACAGCCGGAATTGTCGGCTTGCCGAACGTTGGAAAATCTACCTTATTTAATGCGATTACAAAGGCGGGAGCTGAATCAGCGAACTATCCATTTTGTACGATTGATCCCAATGTAGGAATGGTGGAAGTTCCGGATCAACGTCTTAATCGATTGGCAGAGATCGTTCATCCCAAAAAAATCGTTCCGACCACTTTTGAATTCACAGATATTGCCGGAATTGTAAAAGGTGCCAGCAAAGGGGAAGGATTAGGAAATAAATTTCTTTCCCATATTCGCCAAGTGGATGCGATTTGTCATGTCGTAAGATGTTTTGCCGATGAAAATATTACCCATGTTGCTGGAAAAGTAGATCCGATTGCCGATATAGAAACGATCAATTTAGAATTAATTTTGGCGGACTTGGAAACAGTTGAAAAGCGAATTGGAAAAGTGGAAAAGATCGCGAAGCAAAAAGATAAAGCAGCTATGGCTGAATTTGAAGTGTTGAGCAAATTAAAAGAAGCCTTTGAAGCGGAAAAACCGGCTCGTACGGTAGAATTCACCGAAGAACAAGAAAAACTTGTGAAAGGTTTCCAATTGTTAACGATGAAACCGGTTCTTTATGTCGCCAATGTAGGAGAAGACGATGCAGCGGACGCCTCCAACAACCAATATGTACAGCAAGTACGTGAATTTGCAGAAAAAGACAATGCTGAAGTCATCGTGGTATGTGCAAAGATTGAGGAAGAGATCGCCGAATTGGAGGATGAAGAAAAAGCGATGTTCCTTCAAGAACTAGGCATCGAAGAATCAGGGCTTGATCAATTGATTCGCGCTGCTTATCATTTGCTCGGTTTGGCGACGTATTTTACGGCGGGTGAGCCGGAAGTGCGCGCTTGGACGTTTAAAAAAGGAATGAAAGCACCGGAATGCGCCGGTATTATCCATTCGGATTTTGAACGAGGATTTATCCGGGCGGAAGTAGTTTCTTATGAAGACTTAATCGAAGCAGGTTCTATGGTTGGGGCCCGCGAAGCCGGCAAAGTGCGACTGGAAGGAAAAGATTATGTCGTGCAGGATGGAGATGTCATTCATTTCCGTTTCAACGTATAATGAAGTTGATGGGAAAATCCGCTGTGTTTTTAGCGGATTTTTTCTTTTCAGTGTATGTTAAGGAAACAAATTATTTTGTAACAGTTGAAAATACAAGATTCAGTTGAAAAGCGATCTTTTTTCAGATTTTAAAAAATAATCAAGAACATTCGTTCTATTTATGGTATAATAAACAAGACAATGATAGATACACATTACCATCGTTTTTTTATACTGCACAACATTTATGGGAAATTGCTTTTTCGTTAAAACTATGGTATACTATCAAATTGTGAGTAATGAAAGATTATTACTCCTTGCTCTTTTTACTAAAAGAGCCGTATAGACCATGAGGAGGTGAAAGAATGATGAGAAAGTACGAATTAATGTACATTATCCGCCCAAATGTTGATGATGAAACGAAAAAATCAATCGTAGAACGTTTTGACAACATTTTGTCTTCCAACGGAGCGGAAATCATCGATTCGAAAGAGTGGGGAAAACGTCGTTTAGCTTACGAAATTAACGACTTCCGCGAAGGAATTTACCACATTGTTCATGTAAATTCTAATCCGGAAGCTGTTCAAGAATTCGATCGCTTAGCTAAAATCAGCGACGATATCATTCGCCACATCGTTGTTAGAGAAGAAGAATAATCGGATGAATTTTTGTAATCTCGATCATATATGTTTCACGTGAAACACGTGTAAAAAAGGAGGTTGATTCTGATGATGAACCGTGTCGTTTTAGTCGGTCGGTTAACAAGGGATCCTGAGCTTCGGTATACACCGAATGGAGTGGCAGTTGCAACTTTTACTCTTGCTGTCAATCGTAATTATACGAATCAACAGGGTGAAAGAGAAGCGGATTTTATTAATTGTGTCGTATGGCGACGACCTGCTGAAAATGTGGCAAACTATTTGAAAAAAGGTAGTTTAGCTGGTGTGGATGGCCGTTTGCAAACACGAAACTATGAAGCGCAAGACGGAAGACGTGTATACGTAACGGAAGTGTTAGCCGAAAGCGTTCAATTTTTGGAACCACGCAGCGCTTCTTCTAATACAGCCGACCGCAGCGGCGAATTGGGAGTATATGGTGGCCAAAAACCTCAGGATTTTCCTTTTAGCCCTAATCAGAATCAACGTAGAAACGATGATTATACACGTGTGGATGAAGATCCGTTTGCCAATGACGGACAACAAATTGATATTTCTGATGATGATCTCCCATTTTAAAGAAATTTGGACAAAGGAGGGAATGACATGGCTGGACGCAGAGGCGGACGTAGACGTCGGAAAGTGTGCTATTTCACAGCAAATGGAATTACGCACATCGACTATAAAGATGTAGATCTTTTGAAAAAGTTCATTTCTGAACGTGGAAAAATCCTTCCACGTCGTGTAACGGGAACGAGTGCTAAATATCAACGGCAATTAACTCGTGCCATCAAACGGGCACGTCAAATGGCACTTCTGCCATATGTAGCGGAAGATAAATAAGGTTTTCTTAGTAAGCAGCAGGGAATGGAATCCTTGCTGCTTTTGCTTATTTGTAAAATAAGCGCCATCTGTTTAATAGGATGAAATCTGTGTTTCTTCTGCACATTCCATAAAACAGAGCGATTTCAACAGTCTGCCAAGAATATTGAATCATCGTGATATGAAAGCTAAAATGGTAAGTGATGAACTTAAGCAACTTACCATGACATAGAGAGGTGTTTTTGTGAAAAATACGCGAATATTAACGGAAGGAGCGATGATGCTCGCTCTCTATGCAGTCCTGTTACTCATCACTCTTTACATACCGGTACTTTGGATTGCATCAAGCTTTTTTCTTATATTGCCGTTTTTCATATATAGCGCAAAATACCCTGCCAAAAACTCAGTCATGCTCATCATTGCAGCCATTATCATATCTATGATAACGGGAAATATTGCCGCTGTTTCGATTGGGTTTGCCTATGGAACAACAGGCGCGGCGATGGGTTATTTTCTTTATCGAAAAAAAGGGAAGTTCTCTGTTTATATGGCGGGAAGTTTGGTCTTTTTGGCCAATACGATCATTCAATACGTGGTCGCTGTTCTTTTCTTCCATTTTAATTTAATTGATGATTCCATGAAAATGTTGAGAGAATCGTTTGAGCGATCCGTTCATATGATGGATCAACTGGGAGAGCCCGTTCCTGACAAAGCAATGGAGCAATTCGAATTTGGCATGGACTATTTCCGTGCTCTTGTGCCAAGTATATTTGTCGTTTCTTCGTTTGTCATGGTTTTCCTGTTTACAGTCATCCATTTTCCGATTTTGAAAAGATTAGGGGTTGAGGTTCCCTCTTGGAAGCCTATCCGTGAATGGCAAATGCCGAAAAGCGTATTATGGTATTATATCATCGTTTTAATCGCAGCCATTATCTTTGTTCCTGAAAATGGGAGTATGTGGTATATGATTTATATAAATTTGTTATTTATGCTGCAAATCTGTCTCACCATTCAAGGGATCTCGTTTCTTTACTTTTTCGGGAACTTAAAAAATTGGCCGAAAGCGGTCCCAACAGCGCTGACAGTTCTTTCTTTTCTCTTTTTTCCGGTGCTTTATCTTGTCCGGATATTAGGTATAATGGATTTAGGTTTTGATTTAAAACAGCGCCTCCAACAAAAACCATGACTTAGGAGCTGAAGTTATGCTTTCTTATTATAACAGGCGGAACATAAGGTATCCGTTGATCGGATTAATCATTATGTCCATTGCTTTGTTATCTGTGCTAGCGCTATTTTACTGGTGGTTAAGCCTCATTGGGTTTATCATTATAGCTGCTCTATTTTTTCAAATTTTCCGTTCAGAGCGATTGATTTCCCACGAAATTGAAGAGTATATCTCAACGCTTTCTTATCGTGTCAAACGAGTGGGAGAAGAAGCTTTGATGGAAATGCCGATTGGGATCTTGCTTTTTAACGAGGATCTCTACATTGAATGGACAAATCCTTTTTTTGCTTCTTATTTTAAGGAAGAAACGTTAATAGGACGGTCACTTTATGAAGTAGCGGAAGAACTCGTACCGATGATCAAACAGGAATCAAGGAAAGAGATTGTGACTTTACATGACAGGCAGTTTCGGGTGGTGTTTAAGCCGGAAGAACGGCTTATGTATCTGTTTGATGAAACGGACCATCAAGAAATGGTCAGGAAATTTAAAGACGCTAAAACGGTGATTGCAATTATATATTTGGATAATTATGATGATCTTACACAAGGAATGGATGATCAAACTCGAAGCAGCCTAAATAGTATGGTGACTTCTCAATTAAATAAGTGGGCAAAAGAGTTTGGAATTTTTCTGAAGAGAACTTCTACGGAAAGATTTGTTGCCGTTTTCAATGAGGGGATTTTAAAAAAACTTGAAAAAGAAAAATTTTCTGTATTAGATGAAGTACGGGAATTGACTTCTAAGCATAATGTTCCGCTAACTTTGAGTTTTGGAATTGGAACGGGCGCAATGTCTCTGCCGGAACTGGGGACGTTGGCACAATCCAGTTTGGACTTAGCCCTTGGGCGTGGAGGCGACCAAGTTGCCATTAAAGAATCGAGTGGAAAAGTCAAGTTTTACGGTGGAAAAACCAATCCAATGGAAAAAAGGACTAGAGTTCGCGCGCGAGTGATTTCTCACGCGTTAAAGGAATTGATGATTGCCAGCGATAAAGTAATGGTGATGGGCCATAAATATCCGGATATGGACGCTATCGGCGCGGCCATAGGGATAAGCAAAATGGCTCGTATGAATCAGAAGGAAGGCTATGTCGTATTAAATTTTTCTCAAATGGATAAGGGTGTGAAACGGCTGCTGGCGGAAGTGAAGAAAGACCCTGACCTCTATTCGCGCTTTATTACTCCGGATGAGGCGTTGGAAATGGTCACAGAAAAAACGTTGCTGGTAGTAGTGGATACTCATAAGCCTTCGCTCGTGATTGATGAGAAATTATTGAGTAAAATAGAGAAGATAGTGGTAGTCGATCATCATCGCCGAGGGGAGGATTTCGTTCAAAATCCGATGCTCGTCTATATGGAACCATACTCCTCCTCTACTTCAGAGTTGGTAACGGAATTACTAGAGTACCAGCCAAAAGAAGAAAAAATCTCTATGCTGGAGGCGACGGCTCTGCTTGCCGGAATTACGGTGGACACCAAAAGCTTCTCATTGAGAACCGGATCACGGACATTTGATGCAGCTTCCTACTTGAGGGCACAAGGAGCTGATACCGTTCTAGTTCAAAAATTTTTAAAAGAAAATATTGATATGTATATTCAGCGTTCGAAACTAATTGAAACTGTATCCATCCAGCCAAATGGAATTGCGGTTGCCGTGGGAAGCGAAGAAGAGGAATACGATCCCGTTTTGATCGCGCAGGCAGCCGACACGTTGCTTATGATGGACGGCGTGAGCGCCTCCTTTGTCATTGCCAAGCGGAAAGATAACAAAGTGGGAGTCAGCGCCCGTTCTCTTGGTGACGTCAATGTACAGCTAATTATGGAGGAATTGGAAGGCGGAGGACATTTGACCAACGCCGCAACACAACTGGAGGATACGACCATCGAGGAAGTCGAAGTTCGACTTTGGAAAGCTATTCAAAAATATGTAGAAGGGGGAATGGAATCATGAAAGTAATATTCCTTCAAGATGTAAAAGGCAAAGGAAAAAAAGGCGAAATTAAAAATGTGGCCGATGGATACGCCCACAATTTCTTATTCAAAAAGAATTTGGCGATCGAAGCGACGCCAGCCAATTTAAAAGCTTTGGAAGCACAAAAGAAAAAAGAAGCGGAATTGGCAAAGCAAGAACTGGAAAATGCTAAAAAATTAAAAGAAGTTCTTGAAAACACGACGGTGGAATTAAAAGCAAAAGCTGGAGAAGGTGGGCGATTGTTCGGCTCTGTCACAAGCAAACAAATCGCGGAAGAATTAAACAAAACCCATAAAATTAAACTGGATAAACGGAAAATTGAATTGGACGATGCCATTCGTTCATTGGGATATACGAACGTTCCGGTTAAGCTTCATCCTGACGTTACGGCCGTGTTAAAAGTTCATGTTTCAGAAGACAACTAATTTTACCAAACCGTTCGGCTTGTTTTCATGATAAAATAGTTAAAAGAAAAGGGCTGATTCAGAGGGTTAAGATCCCTTTGACAATATATAGATAAACTATATCCATCATCCTTGTCTATATATTGTGAATTTGGAGGGCGAACTCTGTGAGTCGGCCTTCTTTTCATGAGGGACTCTGAATACCTTCTAACCATTTGGGAGTGGTTATGATGAGTGATCTATTGATGGATAGAATTCCACCGCAAAATATAGAAGCGGAACAAGCCGTTTTAGGGGCTATTTTTTTAGAACCTTCTGCTTTGATCACCGCGTCGGAGATTTTAAGTCCTACTGATTTTTACCGAAGCGCCAACCAAAAAATTTTCAGTGTGATGCTGAAATTAAGTGATGAAGGAAAAGCGGTGGATGTGATTACCGTTACAGAAGAATTGGCCGCTTCTAACAACTTGGAGGATGTCGGCGGGGTAGCGTATTTGACGGAACTTGCCGGAAGCGTACCGACAGCCGCCAATATTGAATATTACGCTAAAATTGTCGAAGAAAAATCGTTGTTGAGAAGGTTAATTCGAACAGCGACAGAGATTGCCCAAGAAGGCTACACACGAGAAGACGATGTTGACGATCTGTTAAACGATGCGGAAAAAAGAATTATGGAAGTTGCCCAGAGAAAAAATACTTCTGGGTTTCACAATATAAAAGACGTACTCGTCCGGACGTATGACAATATTGAGATGCTTCATAATCGCAAAGGCGATGTAACCGGAATTCCGACTGGATTCGCTGAATTGGATCGGATGACCGCGGGATTCCAGCGCAGCGATTTAATTATTGTCGCCGCCCGTCCATCTGTCGGGAAAACGGCTTTTGCACTCAATATTGCCCAAAATGTCGCTACAAAGACCGATGAAAATGTAGCCATTTTCAGTTTGGAAATGGGGGCTGAGCAGCTCGTCATGCGGATGTTGTGTGCGGAAGGGAATATCAATGCCCAAAACTTGCGGACAGGGACATTGACGGAAGAGGATTGGCGAAAATTAACGATGGCAATGGGAAGCTTGTCCAATGCCGGCATTTTTATAGACGATACACCGGGCATTCGCATCAACGAAATTAGGGCCAAGTGTCGCCGTTTAAAACAAGAACATGGACTTGGCATGATCGTCATTGATTATTTGCAGCTGATTCAAGGCAGCGGACGCTCTGGAGAAAACCGCCAGCAGGAAGTGTCGGAAATCTCCCGCTCGTTAAAAGCGTTGGCAAGAGAATTGGAAGTCCCTGTCATTGCTTTATCTCAGCTGTCTCGTGGAGTGGAACAGCGCCAGGATAAACGGCCGATGATGTCGGATATCCGTGAATCGGGAGCTATAGAGCAAGATGCCGATATTGTAGCTTTTTTGTATCGGGATGATTATTATGATAAAGAATCTGAGAATAAGAACATTATTGAAATCATCATTGCAAAGCAAAGAAACGGTCCTGTCGGCACTGTTCAACTGGCTTTTATAAAAGAATACAATAAATTTGTCAATTTGGAACGGCGGTATGATGAAGCTTCCATTCCGCCGGGAGCATAAGAGAGGCATATCTTCTGAAAAAATGCCTCTCTTTTTTTATGCAGTTAAATACTCTAATATTGAGATTTATTTTAGGTTTTAGAAAAAAAGTATTATTTGTGAATCATTAGGTATTGAAGGAATAAAACGAAATTAGCCAAATGGGGCCTTTTCGCTTGCTCTCTATTGTCATCACGGAATTTTTCTGCTCGTGAAAATGATTTTTGCGAACGAAAACAATTTATATAAAAATAAATGTTCGGATTTTGAATTGACTAACAAGAGAAGATATTGGTAAAATAAAAAAGGTGCCAAAACTGAAAAGTTCATCTTCCAAGTGATGGTGGTATCTTGAACATGGAAGTTGTTCAGACCGGGATCTCAAACATGACTTTTGAGTTTTCTGCCGGTTTAAACAATAGAAACGATAAAAGGACCTTGCGGAGGTGCGGAGAATGTCATCAGTAGTTGTGGTTGGAACCCAGTGGGGGGACGAAGGAAAAGGAAAAATAACGGACTTTTTGTCCGAGCATGCTGAAGTGGTTGCTCGCTACCAAGGAGGCAATAATGCCGGCCATACAGTCCGTGTGAATGGAGTGACATATAAACTTCATTTAATTCCCTCAGGGATTTTTTATAAAGAAAAAATATGCGTGATTGGTAACGGTGTGGTGATTGATCCCAAAGCGCTTGTTGAAGAGCTCAATTACTTGCGAGACCACGGTGTATCCACAGAAAACTTGCGTATTAGCGACCGGGCTCATGTGATCCTTCCTTATCATTTGAAGCTGGATGAAGTAGAAGAAGAGCGCAAAGGAGCCAACAAAATCGGTACGACGAAAAAAGGAATTGGTCCTGCTTACATGGATAAGGCGGCGCGAGTCGGCATTCGCATTGCGGATTTGCTGGATAGAGAAATATTTGAAGAAAAGCTTGCCCACAATTTGAAAGAAAAAAATCGTCTATTGGAACGTTTTTATGAAACAGAAGGCTTTAAATTGGAAGACATTTTAGATGAGTATTACGAATACGGACAGCAGATCAAAAAGTATGTGTGTGATACGTCCGTAGTATTAAACGATGCGATTGATGAAGGACGCCGTGTGCTTTTTGAAGGAGCTCAAGGAGTCATGCTCGATATCGACCAAGGTACATATCCGTTTGTGACATCTTCTAACCCGGTTGCTGGCGGTGTGACCATTGGCTCTGGCGTAGGTCCAACCAAAATCAATCATGTTGTCGGTGTGTGCAAAGCCTATACATCCCGTGTTGGAGACGGTCCTTTTCCAACAGAACTGCATGATGAAATAGGCGACCATATTCGTGAAGTTGGCCGCGAGTACGGAACCACAACCGGCCGTCCGCGTCGTGTCGGCTGGTTTGATAGCGTAGTGGTACGTCATGCTCGCCGTGTCAGCGGCATAACGGATTTATCACTGAATTCGATCGATGTGCTGACAGGGTTAAAGACGGTAAAAATTTGCACCGCTTACCGGTATAAAGACCAAATATTGAGCCATTATCCTGCCAATTTGCGCGTGCTGTCAGAATGCGAACCTGTTTATGAAGAATTGCCAGGATGGACAGAAGATATTACCGGTTGTAAAACGTTGGATGAACTTCCGGAAAATGCTCGCCATTATGTGGAACGTATTTCGCAGTTGACCGGTATTCCTCTTTCCCTCTTTTCGGTCGGTCCAGATCGTTCGCAAACAAATGTGGTGCGCAGCGTCTGGTCGCAAAATTAAACAAAAATAGGCTGACTTCTAAAAGATTGGACTCCTCCGAAGTTTACGATATATGGAGATGATCAAAGCAGATTATCGAGTATATTGTGAAGGAGGAGTTCAAACTTTAGATGAGGTCAGCTTTTTTTTTTACATCCCATTCTTTTTTTCGACAAATCTTTTAAAAAGGTGTTGTCTAATTATCAAATGTTGTGTTATTATTAACAACGTCGCCGCTAATCATATCTTGAAAGATCATGCTCCCGGTGCGATTTCAGATACACAGTGCAAACACCTATTGAAATTAGTCATTCGAGAGCCGGCGGCAAAAGGATGTTGGCAGCTTGAGCTGTTCATTGATGAAAAGACAGGACAAGCGGTTCTAGCCGTAATGATTAGATTAGTTCCTTTGTCCAAACTTCTTTATACATAAGAAGCATTCACATTTAATAAAGAGCCATTAGCTCAGTCGGTAGAGCATCTGACTTTTAATCAGAGGGTCGGAGGTTCGAATCCTCCATGGCTCACCATTTCGGCCCGTTGGTCAAGTGGTTAAGACACCGCCCTTTCACGGCGGTAACACGGGTTCGAATCCCGTACGGGTCACTTGCCAGAAGAAAAGCTTCTTGCTGCCAACTTCCTTTCATGATGAATATTGGTCCCGTAGTGTAGCGGTTATCACGCCTGCCTGTCACGCAGGAGATCGCGGGTTCGATTCCCGTCGGGACCGCCATTTTCAAAAATTGAACTTTTGCTTTGTTCCGTCAAAATTTGGCGCGGCAATCGTTGAATGAATGCATGGACGAATAAGAAGGTCGAATTTTTTATTGCGGCTTGGTAGCTCAGTCGGTAGAGCAAAGGACTGAAAATCCTTGTGTCGGCGGTTCGATTCCGTCCCAAGCCACTCAAAGAAGCATTGCGATGACATATTGCTCTCGCAGTGCTTCTTTTTTCATATACCGCCGATGTCCATTTGACAACATTCAGATTCAGAAATGACGAATAGCGTTGATTTTTCTATCAACAGGTCGGATGAAAAGGCATCAAGAAAGTGTTAAAGTAATAAAAGGTATGAGTAAAATTATTGTGGGCAAAATTTAACCCCCTCATTTGTTGAGGGAA
>ERZ1673783.34-NODE-34-length-30293-cov-28.580660_pt1 | contig 30293 bp, 27 predicted proteins | sample MGYA00580133_ERZ1673783 | MGnify/ENA primary metagenome ERZ1673783 (study PRJEB41219, sample SAMN04549595) | soil metagenome | isolation source: soil | place: USA: Texas, Big Bend National Park | collected 2009-03-17 ...
ATCCGCTTTCATTGTTAGGGAGAAAAAAACTGCCCACAAATACTTGACTCAATCTAATAAAAGACCTGTTCTATTTTACATTGAAATGATTTGATAATATATATAAATAGTAGGATTCTCAATAAAAGAGGAGAGTAAGTATGCAAAAGAAAATTCTTGTTGTAGACGATGAAAAACCGATTGCAGATATATTGGAGTTTAATTTAAAAAAAGAAGGTTATGAAGTACATTGTGCTTATGATGGGGAAACAGCCATGCAAATGGTGGAGGATATCCAACCAGATATGATATTGCTTGATATTATGCTTCCGGGAAGAGACGGCATAGAAGTTTGCCGGGAAGTGCGGAAAAAATACGAAATGCCGATTATCATGTTGACGGCAAAGGATTCTGAGATTGACAAAGTTCTCGGTCTGGAATTGGGAGCCGACGACTATGTGACAAAACCGTTCAGTACACGGGAATTATTAGCTCGTGTAAAAGCAAATCTGCGTCGCCATCAAAATGTGTCGACACAATCAAATGAAGAAGAGAATAACAGTGAGATTACGATTGGACCATTAGTCATTCATCCTGATGCATATGTTGTTTCCAAACGTGGAGAAACCATTGAATTGACACATCGCGAGTTTGAACTGCTCCATTATTTGGCAAAACATATCGGCCAAGTTATGACCCGAGAGCATTTGCTTCAAACGGTTTGGGGATACGATTATTACGGGGATGTTCGGACAGTAGACGTCACCATCCGACGCTTGCGTGAAAAAATTGAAGATAATCCAAGCCACCCGACATGGATTGTCACACGTCGTGGAGTAGGTTATTATTTGCGCACTCCGGATCAGGAGTAGAATTCGATGAAAAAAGTTGGTTTTTTTCGCTCAATCCGGGTCAAATTTGTTGTGATCTATGTCCTCTTGATTTTGTTTGCCACGCAGGTGATCGGGGTTTATTTTGTCCGTGAACTGGAAACAAAACTTGTCACCAATTTTAAAAACTCATTGAAAGAACGAGTCAACTTACTAGAGTATAATTTGCGCGAAGAAATGCTCAAAGACCGGAATGAAAATTCGGCGACGTTGGAAAAAGACATTCGCAAAATTTTGGGGGATTTTGCAGCTTCTGACGTGTCAGAAGTGCGAGTGATTGATAACCACAATCGGATTATCGGGACTTCTGATCCTAACAACCAAGGAATTGTCGGACAAAGAACAACAGAGCTGGCGGTCAAGAGAACGCTTGCTGTCGGTTCGGAAGAAGACAAGATATATTTGGATCAGCAGACCCACAACCGCATTTGGGTGTATACTTCCCCCATTGTCTCCAATAAAGAGGTAATCGGGGCCGTCTATCTGGTTGCCAAAATTGAAAATGTCTTTAAACAAATGAATGAAATTAATCAAATCTTTATATCAGGAACCATCATCGCTTTATTGATAACTGCTTTTCTCGGTATTTTGATTGCCAATACGATTACAAAACCGATTACTGAAATGAGGCGGCAGGCCCTTGCAATGGGAAAAGGGAATTTTTCGAGAAAAGTAAAAGTATATGGCAATGATGAAATCGGTCAGTTGGCGATAACGTTTAATAATATGACAAAACGTTTGCAAGAAGCCCAAGCTTCCACTGAAAGCGAGAGAAGAAAATTATCTTCCGTATTATCTTATATGACAGACGGCGTCATTGCGACCGACAGAAGAGGGCGCGTTATTTTAATCAACAAGCCGGCTACAGAAATGTTGAATGTTTCACGTGAAACAGTGATGTCCGAATCGATTGTCACTCTGCTTCATTTAGAGGGCCAATATGAATTCGAGGACTTGCTGAATATGAAAGATTCCATTAATCTCGATTTCAGCACGAAAGATCGTCCTTATATTTTAAGAGCCAATTTTTCGATTTTACAAAAAGAAACCGGGTTTTTAAACGGACTGATTGTCGTTCTGCATGATATTACAGAACAAGAAGAAATCGAAATGGAACGTAAAGAGTTTGTCGCCAATGTGTCCCATGAACTGAGGACTCCATTAACCACGATGCGAAGCTATTTAGAAGCGCTGGCAGATGGAGCGTGGAAAGATCCGGAAATTGCACCGCGGTTTTTAGAAGTCGCGCAAAATGAAACAGAACGAATGATTCGGCTTGTCAATGATCTTCTTCAGCTTTCAAAAATGGACAATACCGATTTTAAACTGGAAAAAGAAGAACTAGATTTTGTGAAGTTTTTCCATAGAATTATTGATCGTTTTGAAATGACGAAAGAGCAGCATGTCGTTTTTGAAAGAAAACTTCCAAACTATCCGTTATATGTCGAGTTTGATCCGGACAAATTGACTCAAGTGCTGGACAACATCATTTCCAACGCCTTGAAATATTCTCCGGAAGGAGGTCAAATTACTTTCAAGGCGGAAGAAAAGAATCATTATATTGAGGTCAGCATTAAAGACCAAGGTATGGGTATACCGAAAAAGAACTTGGATAAGATTTTTGAGCGTTTTTACCGGGTGGATAAAGCACGTTCTCGTAAAATGGGAGGAACAGGACTGGGACTGGCAATCGCTAAACAGTTGATCACTGCTCATGGCGGAAAAATTTGGGCGACCAGTGTGGAAGGAAAAGGTACGACTATTTATTTGACGTTGCCATATGAACCATCAGAAGAGGAAGATTGGTCATGAAGAAGTACGAAAACATCAAATCCGTCATTTTAGCAGTGTTGGTGGTTGCCAGCGCGATTTTAACGTGGAACATATGGACGTATCAGCCGGATTATGAGACGATTAACAATCACTATTTATATGAAGTAGAGATCAGCGAAAATCGCGATGCTTCCAGTTTAATTAAACCTGTCAAGATCATCTTCCATAAAGAGGGTGCACATTACGGCACTGTGAATGAGCGAGATATCGATACCATGATGAAGGAATTGATGAAGTGGAAATTTTATGATTTCCGCAATGTATCTCGCTATTTCAACCAGAAGGAACTGCAAAGGCTGGTCAATGGAAACGGCCAAGTGGATATTGAATATTCGGCACAAGTTCCGCTCAAAATGTATCAAAATGTACTGCACTTTGAAGATAAGAAATTGCCCAACGGCACTTTTGATCATATTATTTTGAACGATATGAACACGGCTGGAAGTGAGGCAACGGTCTATTTCGTATCTGTTCATAACAAAGCTGTTTATAAAACCACAATCGCTTCCAGTCAACTGAAAGAGTGGAAAAAAATTTATCTAACCAAAGTCAATGACAAGAAGGAATACAGCGCCTATAAGTTTAAAACCGGCACCGTTTACTTGCCGAAAGAAAAAACAACGATGATTCGTTATAAATATATTCCCGATTTTATAGAAACAGAAAAATTTAAAGATGCCCTCTTTAGCGATCCCCATTTTGTGAAAAAGAATGTCAATTCCGAAGGGGAAGAATATACGGATGGTTCGAGTTTGATGAGGGTCAATTACACCAATAATATGATGTTTTATGTCAACCCTGCCCAGGAAGCGGAACTGGGCCATATATCCGATCTGAATGATTTAATGGGGAAAAGCATTCAATTTGTGAATGAACATGGCGGCTGGACAGATAAATATCGTTATTTTGACAGCGACTTGAAGGAGTCAAAGATTGTGTATCGGCTTTTCGTGAATGGGTATCCCGTTTTTAATGAAAATGGAATGGCGGAAATTCAGCAATATTGGGGAAAAGAGAAAATTTATAAATATGAGCGCCCTTACTTTACTCTTAATATTTCGCTGCCATCGGAAACAGTGGAAATCACGTTGCCGTCTGCTCAGGAGGCATTGGATTTTATTTCCAAACAGCCGGATTTTAATCCGGATTTACTGGAGGATATGGAAATTGGATACCAATTAATCCGTAGTCCACAAACCCCTAAAATATTGATCTTGGAGCCGGCTTGGTACTATAAGTACGGCGAGTCATGGTTCCCGCTCACGAATAAAAATTCGGGAGGAGGGAATCAAAGTGGATTGGAGTAAAACGAAAACCATTTTTATTTTTGTTTTTTTCATACTCGATATTTTTTTGCTGACGGTTTTTTTGAACAAACATTCGGCCAGCCAATTTGATATTATCGAAGAATCGTCTATTCAAGACAAACTAAAAAACGATGATATTAAATACGATAAGCTGCCGGGCGAGGTGGGGAAAACCCCTCTGATTACTGCCAAAGCCAAAACATTTACCAAAAAAGAAGTAGCCGGATTGAATAAACAAAAAGCAGCGTTGACGAGCGATCAAACGATGATCGTTTCCCATTTGGATAAATCGATTCGTTTAGATAAAGATTGGAAGCAAAATCTAAAGAAGTTTGTAAAAGAAGAAGTGTTGTATGGAGATCATTATGAATATTGGGGTTACGACAAGGATCAAAACCAAATCGTTTTCTCTCAAGTATTCAAAGGAAATAAGCTTTTTAAAAACGGCAGCGGGCAGATATTGTTTGAAGTAAATGACAACAATGAAATTGATTCTTATGAACAGACCATGCTGGAGGAAATTGAGGAAAATAATAAAGAAAGCGTCCTTCCGGCAACGCAAGCAGTCAATAATTTATATAAAAATGGAATGCTGAAGCCGAACAGTACGATTAAAAAAGCCGAACTCGGCTATTATACGTTGGTTCAGCTAACGGAGTCTCAAGTTCTTTCCCCTACTTGGCATTTTGCCATCGAATATAGAGGAAAAGTGAACCATCTATTTGTCAACGCTTTTGATGGCTCTATTCAGCAAACAGATAAAGAATGAATTGGGAGAGGATACCATGGCCATTCAATTTAGTGTACTTGCCAGCGGAAGCACTGGAAATGCCATTTACGTAGAAACAGATAAGCATTCGTTTTTAGTCGATGCAGGTTTAAGCGGAAAGCAAATGGAAGGATTATTTTCGAAAATAGGCCGCAATATTCGCGATTTGACCGGTATTTTGGTCACGCATGAACACAGCGACCATATTAAAGGCTTGGGAGTGCTGGCCCGCAAATACCAGCTTCCGATTTATGCGAATGAAAAAACATGGAGAGCGATGGAAGGGCTGGTCGGGGAAATCCCTACTGACCAAAAATTTGTGTTTGAAATGGAATCGGTTCAGACATTCGGAGACTGCGACATTGAGTCTTTTGGGGTATCCCACGACGCAGCAGAGCCGATGTTTTATATTTTCCACCATGAAGGAAAAAAACTAGCTTTAATTACCGATACCGGATATGTCAGCGACCGCATGAAAGGAACGATCCGGAATGCCGATGTGTTTGTTTTTGAAAGCAATCATGACGTGGAAATGCTGCGGATGGGGAAGTATCCTTGGAACATTAAACGGAGAATTTTGAGCGATGTGGGACACGTATCCAACGAAGACGCTGCTTTGGCTATGAGTGAGGTTATCGGCGATCGGACAAAACAAATCTATCTTGCTCACCTCAGTCAAGACAATAACATGAAAGAACTGGCAAGAATGAGCGTTTCTCAAACACTGGAACAGCGCGGGATCGTTGTTGGAGAGCAAGTGAGGCTGATGGATACCGATCCTAAAATCCCGACGACTTTGACGGCAGTATAAAACAACACTTTTCATAGCGTCAGTTGTATAAGATTCTATTTCACTTCCTTGTTTTGTACAGTTTTCTTTATAACCGATGATAGGATTCTGTTGGCAAAGAACTTTTTCATTGAAACGGAGCTTTGATAAGCAAACTAATTGCCTGGCGATGAACGGCTTCTTCATAGATTCCTGGTCAAGAAATGGGGCTGGATCAGCTTATGAGCTTATCATAAGCTGCAAAGATTCCGTTGCCTTTTTCGACAGCTAGAGCCTAATACATAACGACCCGTCATATTTTTGGAATGGGAAAGGCAAATCACTTTGTGAATATTCCGATATTGTTTAAAATAAAAGCGGATGTTTTCATCCTTTTTTCACTATGAAGGGTTATTCTTATAGGAAAAAAGGAAGAATAAACTAACAGGTGAAAGCGATAAGAGAAAGGATGATAGGCAATGGGCTTTTACGATGAGGACCCGGCTCAAAAAAAGACAGGCCGAGGAAAAGGAGGCTATTTTTTAGCCAGCCTGGCTGGGCTTATTGTGGGAGCGCTCTTGGTCCTTATAGCGCTTCCGAGATTAACGGATCAATCTATTTTGAACAGTGGCACGGGTACAGACAATACCGAAACGAATCAAACGGTCCGTCATGAAAAAGTATCAGTGAATGTGACAACGGATGTGACGAAAGCGGTCAGCAAGGCAAAGGATGCCGTTGTTGGTATTAGCAACATTCAATCAACCAGCTTTTGGGATACAGGGGAAACGAAATCGGAAGAAGCTGGATCTGGTTCAGGTGTGATTTATAAAAAAGTGGGAAACCGTGCTTTTATCGTCACCAACTATCACGTCATTGAAGGGGCTGAAAAATTGGAAGTCACCCTGGCAGACGGTACCAAAGTTCCAGCCAAAGTCCGTGGCGGGGATATATGGACGGATTTGGCCGTTCTTGAAATTGACGGTTCGCACGTGAAGAAAGTGGCGGAATTCGGTGATTCCAGTGCTTTAAAACAAGGAGAACCGGTTATCGCTATCGGAAACCCGCTTGGACTGGAATTTTCCGGTTCTGTTACCGAAGGAATTGTGTCTGGGCTTGAACGAACCGTTCCGGTCGACATCGATCAAGACGGCGTAGAAGATTGGCAAGCAGAAGTTATTCAAACGGATGCAGCCATCAACCCAGGAAACAGCGGCGGTGCTTTGATCAATCTTGCCGGTCAAGTGGTGGGAATCAATTCGATGAAAATTTCCCAAGAAGCAGTGGAAGGCATCGGATTTTCCATTCCGATCAATTACGCCGAGCCAATTATAAACTCCCTTGAAAAGTACGGGAAAATACAACGTCCGGCAATGGGAGTGACCTTAAGGAATGTAAACGAAATTTCCGCCTACCATCAACAAGAAACGTTGAAATTGCCGAGCGATGTGAAAGATGGCGTCATGATCGAACAAGTCTTGCCTAATTCACCGGCAGATAAAGCAGGATTAAAGGAATTAGATGTCATTGTTCAGCTGGATGATCAAAAGATCCATGACATTCTCGGACTACGCAAATACCTGTATAACAATAAGAAAACGGGAGACACCATCACAGTCAAATTTTATCGGGAAGGAAAACTGAAAACAACAACTGTAAAATTAACAAGTGAGAATTCCTTCTAAATTCTGAAGCAAAGGGGCGGAATCCATTTCCGCTCTTTTTTACTGATAATGGACTTTCCGGCACTTCATGAGTTTTGATCGGGTTATTAGAAGGGGGATACTATTGTTTCGCACAGCTTTTATTCGATAGGACGCTCATTCTTTTTTTCGTTAGTTGAAGTGAAAGGCCTGTCGAAAAAGGTTTTTGGACACGCCGGCAATGGTTTAAACTATGGATAAACAGCATTTTTTAAAGGAGGGGATTCAAATGATTTATTGTTGTGAAGAACATGTGGAATTGGCATTAGAAATTGCCATTGATGAGCATGGAACGGCTCCGAACATGGAGAAACTGCCGGAGGAGCAACAATTGTCAACAACCTGTGAATATTGTCAAAACCGGGCGATATATGTTGTGGCAAACTAATATTCCCCTACAATATGTGGATAAAAAATGTGGATATGTGGATAAGTCCTGTGAATAACTTGTTTGTAAAGTGAGGAGAAAGTGTGAATATCTCAATTGTCACGGTAGGTAAATTAAAGGAAAAGTATTTAAAACAAGGAATCGAAGAATATTTAAAACGGCTGTCCGCTTATGCAAAAGTGGAAATCATCGAAGTGGCGGACGAGAAAGCTCCGGAAACCTTAAGTGAATCGGAAATGGAACATGTCAAACAAAAAGAAGGCGAACGCATCTTGGCAAAACTTCAGCCAGACACTCATGTCATCGCTCTCGCCATCGAGGGGAAAATGTACACATCGGAACAATTTTCTGCCCACATCGATCAGCTCACTACATACGGTAAAAGCAAAATCGCTTTTATCATCGGAGGCTCTCTTGGATTAAGCAGCCAAGTGCTAAAAAGAGCCGACGAAACCCTCTCCTTTTCTAAAATGACCTTCCCTCATCAGCTCATGCGCCTCATTTTACTCGAACAAGTGTATCGAGCGTTTCGGATTATGAGAGGGGAACCGTATCATAAGTAAAGGAGGTTTTCCTTTTTCGATTATTACGTAAATTCTGTTTGAATCACAAACAATGGTGAAGAAGCATAATTTATTTATCAATTTTTTCTTGAAGATTTGAAGAGTGAATGATAAATTTATGTGTGTAAAAATACTTAACTTCATAAAAGAAATCTTTAGCAAGGGTATATTATTTGTACACTCAATAAAGCGTTCATTTTCTAGTATTTTGGAAAGGAGCAACCCCTGTGATAAATAAGAAAGGATGGATAGAGTCTGAAATAAGCAAAGCTCTAACCAAATGGGAAAAGGAATACCTTGGAAGGGGTTCTATATCGGTTAAAACGGACATTTTACGAGATATGATCATTGTATCTCTTCATGGAATTTTAACCCCTGCAGAATATACACTCTGTGATTCAAAAGAGGGGAGATTGTCTATAAAACAAGTTCGGACCAGTTTAGTAGAATCTGGGGTAGATGATCTTATGGAAATGATTTCTGAAATTACGGAAGTTAATGTAAAAAGTTTCCATACGGATATTAGTACGCAGACAGGGGAACGGATTATGGTTTTTAAACTCGAGGAGAATGTAGAGAAGAAATTAAATCACTAGTTATTTTATTATCGTATTTAGTTACAAAACGATGCAATTTTCCTTAAAATCATTTATAATTGTATTCAGTTTCAGAAATGAAATGCTGGTAGACCTTTAAAAAACTTGTTTTTACAGGTTTGTTAAAGGTAAATCAGCAACATAAAAGATAGAACGGGAGATCTGAGTTAATACAAAAATTGGCTCTTGATAAACCGGCTATGAACTTAAGATATTCGGGTAAGAATACTCGTTTCTTAAGTCATAGCCGGTTTTTTTACACAATTTGTAAAGAAGGGGAAAATATGGAGGAACTAATTGCAATCGGATGGTTATTGTCGTTAATGACTATATTAATCAGCGCACTTATTTATCAACTTCCTCGGGTTCCTGAAGGATTTGTTTATACACATTTAATATTACTAGTATTACCTATTATGATGGCTGTCTTTGGATTAATGTATTTTGAACCAGAAGTTTTATTTGGAACTTTTCAAATGGATATTTTTAACTGGGTTCTGGCTTTATACGTTTCTATACTCAATTTTGTCATTCAGCGCTTTTCGATAAGGTATCTACACGGTGATAAAAATTATCGAAAATATTTCCTTTTATTTACGTGGATTTCAGGTACCACGTCCATCACATGGATGATTGACAATATTTTTCTATTTAGTGTAATCTGGATATTTCCATTTTTGGGACTTGTCTTGTTAACTCGATTAAACAAGGAATGGAAACCAGCGAATATTGAATCCAAACAGATGGAAAAGATATTTTTTTTAAGCTTTCTAGCTGTATTTTTTGCAGTTTACTTACTGCATTATACAACAGGAAAATGGTACTTATCAGAAATTTTAATGGGAAACTTTACAAATAATTTGTTGTGGCAAGAAACATTTATAATTAATCTTTTGATAGTTTTAAGTGCTGTTATTTTGGCCGGACAATGGCCGTTTCATCGCTGGCTAATAGAATCAGCGGTTATCCCGACGCCTGTATCAGCTATTATGCATGCAGGTTTGGTTAATGCAGGGGCGTTATTAATTTGGAAATTTTATCCATTATTTACAAATATATATACCCATGTATTCTTATTAATAATCGCTTTTATATCAATTGTCATTGGAGTAGGTATAAACTTAGTCCATGTAGACTATAAACGTCAACTTGTGGCTTCTACCATGGCCCAAATGGGATTGATGCTAGTTCAATGTGCATTGGGAGCTTATTCGGCTGCCATTATTCACTTGATGTTACATGGGTTTTTTAAAGCTACACTATTTTTGCAATCGGGAAATGCTGTTCCTCGCCCTGAATACATTGGTCACATAAGGAAATGGTCTAGATTCGATAGAATGTTTGGGATCTTCTTGGGAATCAGTGTTGGACTTCTATTCTGGAATAATGCTTCGGAGGAACCAACAAGGCTAATTAGTTCACTGTTGCTAACGGCTTCCGTTGCGATCGGTTGGGGTCGTCTATCTTTCTTCCGTGAAAGTAGATGGATTGCTACTCTCTGTTTAGCTGGATTTGCCTTTCTTTCTGAAAAACTGCGTGAAAGATTAATGTACCTTTTTCAACAATCAGTGGAGTTATCTTTTTCACTACCTTTATGGGTTGAATGGTTTGTGTTGATATTATTTTTACTTTTTACAGCATTTTTCTTCATTCTTTTTAATAAACGTTCTTCTAAAAATTCATATAAATTTTATTTGTGGCTTGTTGCCTTAGGAGAGCCTAAATTGACGGGGATTTATCAACGTTCAAGCAAAATGAGAAAGGAGTAAAATAATGCAACATTCTATAAATATTCTAGAACGCCTTGACTTAAAAGAAAAATTTAAACAAGAAACGTTTTTCAATTCAATTACAGAATTAGTTAATGAAGCAGAGAAAGTTATAGCACCATTATGGCCAATTTCCACTTTTATCGCCCGCCACCCATGGGAGGAATTAGAACACTTACCTTTTTCTAAAGTTGCTAATTATTTTCAACAATCTTTTGACATCAATATTTATCCTGATATTCAAGTATTTAAAAGGGCGCTTCAAAAGGGGGAAATTCATAAAAAATTTATAGAAAAAAGATTGAATCAATGGGTAATGGAACAAGATTTGGCAGTGAATAGACGTTTTTTAAAAACACTTTGTGAAAATCTTTTAATGGCAGAAGATCTACCTGATAAATGGTACCATTCTTCTACATTAGGGGAACTGGCGAGACAACTGTCAGGATATACCAAAATCTTTTCTCGTGGAGAATTCCTTCCCGTTTCTGTTCATCTACAACTAGGAGACCGTTTGAATCAGCAAATGATTAAATGGTGTAAATTATTTTTGGATGAAAAAATGGGGGCTTGGACGCTTCCACTCCGAGAAAAGGGTTTTTATGCTGCTTGGAGGGAACTTTTCCAGCATGATCCGACACTGTCAAAGGAAGAAAAAAACCATCTCTCTGAATGGCCAAAAGAGGATAAATCCGCTATTCTATTGGCCCTCTCTCTTTTGGAAATTCCAAAAGAAAATATTAAAAACTATTTGGAGGGGCATCTATTACAATTACCGGGATGGGCTGGTATGCTAAAATGGCGGTCGCAACAACAAGAACAGTTTAAAGATTTATTATCAGATTACTTAGCTATTCGATTGTCATTAGAATGGGCTATGACAGCTTCACATTTGCCATTCCAAAAGAAATTTAATACAGAATCTTCTATTTTACCACTTTTAGCTGCATGGAGTCACTGGGGAGGTTTGACAGAAGCGGATTGGACAAAATTACAAACAGATGACATCCTAAAGTGTCTACAAGTAGCAGACCGTTTTTGGCGGAATACTCGTTTTCAAATTTGGCTTGAGGCTTGGGAAGAAACTTATGAATTACGTCTGAAACAAAAAATTGCAGGAAACTCTGTAAAACAATCTGAACAACCTGTAGCACAGCTTCTTTTTTGCATTGATGTAAGATCAGAAGTACTCCGGCGTCATCTAGAAGCTAGTGGCCCTTTTGAAACCTATGGATGTGCAGGTTTTTTTGGTCTTCCCATTAAAACAAGAAATTTGGACAGTCTGTATTCCCATCCTTCTTGCCCAGCTATTGTAAAACCAAAGCATGAGATATACGAAATCGTTTCTGAAAAGGAATTGTCAGTGTATCGTAGGAGAAGAAATATGTTTCTGTCCATAGCAGAAACCTTTCGGAAAATAAAAAAACATACGTTGGCATCACTATTTTTACCTGAGATGAGTGGCCCTTGGCTAGGTTTTTATACCATTACTAGAAGTATTGCTCCATTAAAGGGGGGGAATGCAATTACTCGCATCATTAAATGGGGTTTCAATACACAAAAGGTACAATTTTCCTTAAACCGAAAAAAGGGAGTCTCCTCATCTGGGTTACCAGTGGGCTTGACAGAAGAAGAAAAGATTCAATATGTAAAACAACAATTGTTAAATATAGGTTTAACATCAACTTTCTCTCCTCTTGTGGTTATTTGTGGACACGAAAGTGCCACGACGAACAATCCGTACGCTTCTTCTTTGGATTGCGGAGCTTGTGGCGGTGCTGCGGGTTCTTTTAATGCCAAAGTCTTTGCAATCCTTTGTAATGAAAAAAACGTCAGGGAAGGCTTAAAAAAAGAAGGTATTTTTATTCCAGATGAAACGGTATTTGTAGCAGCGGAGCATATTACGACAACGGATGAACTAGTTTGGTTGGATTTGCCGGAATTAACGAATTCAGCTAAGCAATCTTTTCAGCTGTTAAATAAGAAATTAGTAGAAGTGAGACAAAAAACCAACGCGGAACGTTTGGAAAAGTTACCTCATATTGCGAAATATAAAAATCCAAAAAAGGAAGCGATTCTTCGTTCTATTGATTGGAGCGAAATTCGTCCGGAGTGGGGGCTTGCAAATAACAAAGCATTTATTATCGGAAAGCGAAATCTTACAAAAGATTGCTCTTTAAACGGGGAAGTATTTTTACACAGCTACGACTGGGAAAAAGACTTGTCAGGGGAAGCACTGGGAAATATTATTTCTGGCCCGGCAACCGTCGGTCAATGGATCAATCTTCAATATTATGCATCTGCATCTAATCCTGAATATTATGGAAGCGGAAATAAAACAACCCAGACAATCACTAGTGGCATCGGGGTCATGCAGGGGAACGGAAGCGACCTTCTATCTGGACTTCCGTGGCAGTCGATTGCTTCTTCGGATGATGAACTTTTTCACGCCCCTCTTCGGTTGCTTTTGGTCATAGAAGCACCTGATTATTATATTGAAAGGTTGCTTGAACAAAATAATTCGTTTCGCCAAAAAGTAAAAAACGGTTGGCTTCGGCTATCATCTATTGAACCAGATACTGGTGAATGGATTACATGGAAACCGTCAAAGGTTAAGTAGGAAGGTCAATCACAAGTCTATAAGAAAAACTAAATCAATATACCTTTTTGTAAAAAGTACTATTTTACAAAAATTATTCATGAGCTTTTAGCTCAATAGGTGAATTAAACAAAAAGATTCATCATGACATTTTGTGATGTTAGACAAAAAAAGAGGCTCTATGTCAATTGTTGGGGTACACTTATCGAAGTGCCCCCTTTTTTGTAGTTGACTAGATGAGTGAACATAAAGCTTTATTTCTTAGTCTCTTAAAGTTCCGAATGCCATATGACATTCGTTTAATGACTTTTATCTTGTTGTTGATCCCCTCAATAAATCCGTTGGTGTAGGGGAAGAGAAAGGAATTTAAGATCTCCTTTTCCCAGTTTTTGAATGTTCTTTTCATGTATTGATATTCTTCAAGTCCTGACCTCTCTATTACCTTATAGAGGTGCTCAAGGTTTCTTTTGGCGTTCGTTTGGTCACTTTCCTTCAGCCACTGATAAAAGGTCTCTTTTACGATATAGGCCTTCTTTAAGTCAGGGGCCAGTGAAAAGAAATAGTTCAGCTGTTCCGTTTCATCTGCATTCAAATGGGCATGTGGCTTATGAAGCAGATAACGCAACTTCTTCATGGATTTACGATCCTTCTCTTGAAAGTTTTTCTGGACTCTCTTCCTTACCCGTTCCAATGCCCATACATTATGCCGAACATAATGGAATCGATCGACCACCAGAATCGGTTTATCAAAACTTTTCAAAGCGAGCGTCTTGTAGGGCTGCCACATATCCATGACCACCATCTGTACTTTCTCCCTTGGAAGTGTACGGAAGTATTCCTTTAGGGTGGATAGATTCCTGTTAGGAATGATATCGTAAACCCTTCGGTTTACAGGATCGCCAATGATACATTGGTACTTGCCCGTTTCAGAAGTCCCTTTAAATTCATCAATGGCCAGAACTTTCGGGAGGGCCTTATTGTCATAGGAATAGTACTTGTCAAAGAGCCGAATGACGGTGGAATGCCCAAGTCCTGTTTCCTTGGCAACCTGCTTAAAGTTATACTCCCTCACTTTAACCAAAAGTGCTTGGAGGAGTCGTTTCGTGTGGCGCTGGTAACGCTCTAGAAAAGAATAGGGTTCGTAGAACCGTTTTCCACAGGACTTACATCTGTATCGGCGCTTTCTCAAGATGAGAAAACAATATTTTTCAAAGACCTTTACATCACGAATCTTTTGAATCCGATCATCATGGACAGAGGAAGTTTCCTTCTGACAGCAGGGGCATTTTTGAACTTTTACAGGCGTTTGAATATGGATTTCAAAGTAAGTGATTTGATCCTCTACATGCGTGATTGTATGAGTAAAATTAATGTGGGCAAAATTAAACCCCTTTATTTGGTGAGGAATCGTCAGATCACTCACCAAATAAAGGGGCCACCAAGCGAAAGCGCGGTAGGTATGGTATGTCAACACTAAACTAGACAATTTTTTTGAGGTGTTTCTCTTTGTACTCCATTGGGCTTAAATACCCTAGTGTTCCATGGATTTTTGTATGATTAAACCAATGAACATAATCATCTAATTCCATTTTTAATTGTTCTAAACTTTCGAAGTATTTCCCTTTTACAAATTCTGTTTTGATAATTTTAAACGTTGCTTCAGCGACTGCGTTGTCATAGGGGCAACCCTTCATACTTAACGATCGTTTAATGTTGAATATATCTAGCACTTCATCCATTGTCTTGTTCTTGAATTCATTGCCTCTGTCCGTGTGGAATAATTGAATTTTCCTCAAATCTGCTTTCACTGTCGATAATGCTTGATAAACTAGCTGGGCATCTTTGTTTGGACCTGCACTATGACCAAGAATTTCTCGATTGTAGAGATCGACAAATAAACAGATGTAATGCCAGCTTTTTTCCACTCTAACGTATGTTAAGTCACTGACCACAACTGTTAATTCTTTTTGTTGATCAAATTCTCTTTTTAACACATTTTCAACCTTTGATTCATTACATGTATCCACATGGGGTTTAAACTGGGCAACCGTATAGCTTGAGACCAGTCCATTTTCTTTCATAATTGTTCCAATTCTTCGCCTTGAGGCGATGATACCTAGTTTCTTTAATTCATATTTAATTTTACGTGTACCATAGTTTTGCCGGCTTTTCTTGAATATCTCCAGAATGGCGGCTGTCAGTTCATCTTCTTTATTAACTTGCTCTTTTGCTTCGTAGTAATAGGTGCTTCTTGAAAGTTGTAGGACATCGCACATTGCTGATATCGAGTATTTGTGACGGTTATTTTTGATCACATTTACTTTTGTCCTAGTATCAGCGCGGCTTGCTTTAAAATATCGTTCTCCATCAATAAACGTTTGTTTTCTTTCCGTAGCTGGATCAATTCGTTTTCTTCTGGGGAACGATTGTCCTTCTCCTTAAAGGAACCGGACGTTTGGCTTTGTTTTATCCATTTGTCCAACGCTGAAGGCGTTAAATCATATTCACTAATAATATCTTTTCTGGGCTTCCCGCTTTCATAAAGCTTGACCATTTGGGCCTTAAATTCTGTGGTGAATGTTCGTCTTTTTCTCATTATTAAATCTCTCCTTAACTGGGGAATGTAGACGTAGACCACAAAGATTAGTTGGTTTGCGACGAAACTTGACATGGAGCCTCTGCGGCCATGCTTTCTAAGCTAGGGAGCCAGCTGTTCAACACACCTAGCTTGCCTGAAAGGCTAGCATACCCGCCTCTCCACGTAAAGTTTCTAGAACGGATCTCTTATGCTTGTTAAGCAGTATACCCAGTTTGGGTGGTTAGTCTACTTGACCTTAATTTTATTATCCAGTTAAGTGTAGCCGATTCACACAATTGACATTTCTTCCAGAGACTGAGGAAAAAAAGACTTCAAAAAGAGAAGTTCTCCCTACTTTCAAACCCTATGACAATCGCCAAATTCAAGTGATTTTTGATCTTGAATCGCTCATACCAGAACATCATGTTGCACGTGTCGTGGCGAAATGGTTGAGGCTGTGCCAGATGAGTTGCTGTTTTCCCATTATAAAGGTGGAGGTAAAAGTTCCTATCACCCCAAAATGATGCTTAAAATTATTCTTTACGGCTACTCCCAAAAGGTTTATTCCTGCCGTGGTATCGAAAAATTAACAAGAGAAAATATCCCAGCCATGTGCAACAACCGGATTTTCATACAATAAATGAGTTCCGCGGAGAACGGATGAAAGTCTTGATGGATGAAATTGTTTGAGGCTATGATTCTGAAATTAATGGAAGAAAAATACATCGCGATGGAAAACTACTTTTTGGATGGCACCAAGAACGAAGCCAATGCCAATAAGTATTCTTTCGTGTGAAAAAAATCAACGGCGAAATGTGAAGCAAAGTTAAGAGAAAAAATCAAAGAAACCCTGCAGCACATCCATGAATTAACCGAATTAGAGGCCGGAATAGGGCAAAAAGAGACCGCGATCCACATACAGAGATCACCGAACAGAACCTGGAGGAACTAGCAAAAGAAATAGAAGAAAAAGTGGAAACGCTAACGGAAGAAATCGAAAAGGAGACCGATACATCCATTCGGAAAGAGAAGCGAAAAGAACGCAGCCCATTAAAGAAATCGGTGAAACAAATTTTCGTGAAGACTATATCCCACGACTAGCTAAATACAAGGAACAAAATGAAATCTTTGGAGACCGCAACAGCTATTCCAAAACGGACAAGGACGCTACCTTTATGCGTATGAAAGAGGATCATATGAAAAATGGCCAGCTTAAGCCTGGGGACAACGTGCAAATGGGGACAGAGAACCAATTTATCTTGTTTTATACTATCCATCAAAGACCAACAGACACACGCTGTTTTATCCCGCATATGGAAAAACTGGCGGCGTCTTCTTTGCCCATGCCAAAAACAGTCATAGTCGATGCAGGATACGGCAGTGAAGAAAACTATGTATATGCGGTGGGCGATGAGAAAGAACCTCGATTTGAGTTTCTCATTCCTTACGGGACCTATGTACAGGAACAAACACGAAAATATAAAAAAACATCAAAAATTCCAAAAACTGGACCTATTGTGAACAGGATGATGGCTTTATTTGCCCGAATGGAAGGAAAGTAACGTTTAAAAAATACCTAAACAAAAAGAATCAATCCGGATATGAGCAAAGCTTCAAAATATACGAATGTGAAGATTGTACAGATTGCCCATTGAAAGTGAAATGCACGAAAGCGAAGGCAAAAACAGCCCTTGAATGTGAAGAGAAAACTGCAATCTACGCTCGGCGCAAAGTCGAAGTAGAAAGTGTGTTCGGTCACATCAAGGGCAATCGGTCGTTCCGCAGATTTTCTTTGCGAGGTCTCGACAAGGTACATGTCGAGTAAAAAAACCAAAAAAATACAAAAGCAAGTGGAGAAAAACAACTCGTTTTTCTCCACTTGCTTCATTTTAGGGACTTATCAGACAGCCCCTTCTTGTTTCATTGCTTCCATATTCATTTATTCTTTTATACAAAAAAACAACTTATTATAGAAAAAACTCATTTACTTATGATACGTTTCACCTTAACCCCTTAAACGACGAATTTTTAGACTCTTCATAAGGAAGAGCCTAACTTGTCTTTTCACAATGAAGTTATACTCATCAAAATTCTCCGGATTTCATTGTTGTACTGCTTCAACCAGTTGATCACATCACGACATACTTCTTCGCGATTAATCCCATTTAACATCTCATGTCTTCTATCTTGATAGAGTTTATAGCTGACGTTCTGAATACCAGTTTCTCGAAATTTAAGATGGGTGTGTTATTATAAAAATATGAAAAATAACGGGCTCCAAAAAGTCAGTTACCCTGACTTTTTGGACAGCCCCATGTTAAAGTAATTGTAAACTTTTATTTACTTTCATGTGTTAGGATTTTGTATCTTTATTGGTAATATTACTTTCATTTCCGTACCTTCTTTAGGTGAACTTTCGACCTGTATATCCCCTTTATGCATTTCAATGATTTTCTTTACAATGGAGAGTCCTAATCCACTTCCGCCCTTTGATCTGTTTCTTGATGGATCGGCTTTATAGAAACGCTCAAATATACGCATTTGAACTTCTTTTGTCATCCCAATTCCCGTATCTTTAATGATTACCTCTATCGTATCCGTATCTTTTTTTAATGTTTTTACCGATATTTTTCCATTATTTGGTGTAAATTTAATGCTATTATGGATTAAATTAATCCAAACTTGATCCATCAGGTCTTCATCAGCATGGATGGTCATTTTATTTAAAGAAACATCCATTTCAAGGTCTTTATTACTCCATTGTGGTTCCATCGAAAGGATCACTCTGCGTAATTGTTGATCTAAACGATAAGTTTTTGGTTGAAACGGCGGATGAGCTGACTCTAATGAAGTCAGCTTTAACAGATTTTCGCTTAGCTTTGAAAGCCGAATACTTTCCATCTCAATGATTTGCAGGTACTGTTTACGTTCTTCATGAGATAAATGGTCATTTTTTAAGGCATGAGCAAATCCTGAAATGGATGTCAGAGGTGATTGGATTTCATGGGAAACGTTGGAAATGAACTCTTGGCGCATTTGTTCCATTTCTCCAAGCTCTTTTGCCATTTGGGTAATACTTTCTACTATTTCATGAAAAGGATGATTTCGATTCCCAAGCTCTTCTTTGTAGGAAGAAAGATCAATATTAAAATTCCCTTGAGACATTTTTTTCATGGCATCAATTATGGGACGGAAAAAAAGGCTCCGCTTTTCTTGAACAAAGCCAATTCGGGAAATACCATACATGATAAGACCAAAGAGGAAAAATCCCAAAAATGAATCGATAATCTCCCTCATATAGAAAGATAAATGATTAATTGGAAAAACACGGAAAAACAATGAGGTGATGAAAAACGCCGCTGTCCAGCAAAAAAATAATAGTAGTAAAACGGCTAAAACCTCGCCGCTTTTTTTTAAAAACTTGATGATTTTCATTTTTTCACCTCTAAACGATAACCGAGCCCACGAATCGTAGTAATTTTAAAAGGACAGTTCTCATCTGAAAAACGCTGCCGAAGACGTTTAATGTGAACGTCTACAGTTCGCTCATCCCCTTCGTAATCATAACCCCAAATATCCTCTATCAATTGCTCTCTTGAAAAGGTTTTGCCGGGATGTGCTGCAAGCTTATACAAAAGTTCAAATTCCTTAAGTGGCAATGTGATTTCGTTCTTGCCATCAAACACTTGGTATGTAGAGCGATCAAGTTCAAAATTTCCAATATTCACCTTATTTGAAATGATGATATGGTAACGTTTGAGCAATGCCTTTATTCTAGCAATCAATTCAGCTGGATGAAATGGTTTAACTAAATAATCATCTGCTCCAAGATTAAAGCCTTTTACTTTTTGGGCCGTTTCTCCCTTTGCAGTCAGCATTAAGATCGGGAGAGAATCAGAATAATAAGCTCTAATGTTCTCGCAAAGGTCCCAGCCATCCATATTTGGCATCATGATATCGAGAATGATGAGATCGACTTTTTCGGAATCAAGCAAGGATAGCGCATCTTTCCCATCCTGCGCCTCAAGAATCGTGAAGCCTTCCTCGGACAAGATGACTTGAAGCAATTTACGAATATGAGGGTCGTCGTCTACAATCAAAATTTTGGCCATGACTGTTCACTCCTTTTTCAAGGTGATGATTCATTTTGCATCCTTTAAAAATATTTAATTTTTTTTAGCATACTCCTTCTTTATGAACTAAATATGAATAAAAGAGGAAAGCCTTTGGATTTGGGAGTTCATATTCAGTTCATAAATGACTGTTACCATGGACTCAGTTATAGAGGAGGTATGGAAATGAAACATTTACACCGAACATTGCCAGACAATGGTGATTGGGCCATTGAAGCGCACGGACTCGTTAAAACTTTTGGCGATAAACGTGCGGTTGATGGCGTAAATTTGAATGTGCGCGCTGGTGCGATCTACGGCGTGCTTGGGCCGAATGGGGCAGGAAAGACTACCACAGTCAGAATGCTAGCGACCTTATTGCGACCGGACGCAGGTTCGGCATACATCTTTGGCTACGATGTGGTAAAGGAACCGCAAATCGTGCGTCAGTTGATTGGCGTGACTGGCCAGTATGCATCGGTTGATGAGTCGCTCAGCGCGATCGAGAATTTAGTGATCTTTTCTCGGCTGCTAGGGCTGAGCCGCACAGAGGCACGGCGCAAAGCGGCGGAGTTGTTGGAGGAATTTGGTTTGACGGAAGCGGCGAAGCGCCCGCTGAAACATTTCTCCGGCGGCATGCGGCGACGGCTGGATCTGGCAGCAAGCCTGATTGCACAGCCGCCGCTCATCTTCTTAGACGAGCCGACTACAGGATTGGATCCACGCACCCGTAATCAAATGTGGGATACCATCCGGCGATTGGTAAAGCAGGGCTCAACCGTACTGTTAACAACCCAGTATTTACAGGAAGCTGACGAACTGGCTGATCGAATCGCGGTGATTGATCGTGGCCGAGTCGTTGCCGAGGGAACAGCAGATGAGCTGAAAGCCTCAGTCGGCAGTTCGTCGCTGCAATTGAAAATCCAAAATGCAAAAGATATCGAAAATGCGCGTCAGACCGTTGAACAGGTGCTCAAAGTCCGATCAAATGTGTCGTTGGAAATGGGTAAGATTACGGCACCGATGGCGGACGCAGATCGAGTGACTGATTTGCTTATCGCTCTTCGCGAGGCAGGAATCCACTTGGCCGAATTGAGTGTCCAGAAGCCGACTCTTGACGAAGTGTTTTTAGCCATTACTGGTCAAAGCGTGAAGGAAGAAACATCGGAGACATCCAATGAAATAGAGGGGGTAAGAGTATGAAAAGCACTTCCAATCAACTAAATGTGAATCGCCAATTAAAAAACAAAACAAGCTTTGGCCAGGCGGTCCGCAATTCGTTGACGATGGCCTATCGAGGTTTGCTGAAGATTCGGCGCACACCTGAGCAATTATTCGATGTCACGCTTCAGCCAATCATCTTCACCTTGATGTTTACCTACATCTTTGGCGGAGCCATATCGGGAAATGTACATAACTATTTGCCGATAATCATTCCCGGCATTCTTGTGCAGACTGTCATAGGGACGTCCATTGTTACCGGAGTCCAATTGCGCGAGGATATGGATAAGGGTGTCTTCGACCGCTTCAAGTCGCTGCCTATTGCACGGATTGCTCCGTTGGCGGGAGCTCTGTTGGCAGACACCATCCGATATACCATCGCGACAGTGCTCACTTTTGTAATGGGGTATATTATAGGCTATCGTCCAGAAGGGGGACTGGGTTATGTCGTCATCGCTGCGGTTTTCGTGATTGTGTGCTCTTGGGCAATCAGCTGGATCTTCGCCTTTTTTGGCGTGATTGCGCGTACGGCTTCAAGCGTACAAGGAATCTCGATGCTTGTGCTGTTTCCGCTTACGTTTCTTTCTAATGCTTTTGTGCCAGTCAAGACGATGCCAGACTGGCTCCAATGGTTTGCGAAGATCAATCCGATCTCGCATATTATTACTGCTGTCCGCGATCTGATCAATGCCGGAACGATTGGACAGGATTTCGCTGTCTCTCTCATCGGGGCCGCTGTTATCGTGGCGATCTTTGCCCCCATCACCGTCCGTGTATATATGCGTCGGGCTTAAATTGGGTATCGTATACGGATCCGTACACGATAGCCTAGTTGGCTTTTACCGAAACAATACGGAATCTTACTGCTGCTTGCAGAACTTTTAACAAATCATATAGGATTTCACAGTCTAAATGTGTATCGATTGTATACCGATGGCACATTACTGAGAACAGCGAAAGGTATAACATTTTAAAATGATTTACAATTTAGCCCATATAAAAATCTCTGGAAAGATCCAAAGCTATGAAGATGGAGTAATTAGAAAAGCTGATCTTGTTGGCAGGTTATCCAACATGAATGATGAGAAAGAGCGGCTGAAGGAACGACTGGCTCCAATCGAGAAACAGATGGGGCAAGGTGGCATCCCAAATAAAACTATAAAGTAGTCAAGCAAGTCATGCGGAATTTCATAACAAACTATAAGGAAGCTTTCACACAAGAACAGCGCAAGCAACTTTTGCATTTGTTGATTCATCAGATGACTATCTCGGAAAACAGAAAAATGGACACTATACAAATACAATTAAACAGAGTAATAGAAAAACACTTCATGTTTAACGGAGGAGAGAATTCATCCATTGTTGATGAATTCTTTCCTCCTTTTATTATTTTAAAACTTCAAATAGGAATGAGGTTTAGAAAAGATAACAGCAATTGAATGTTTAAGAAATACATAAACCATTATTGGTCTGAACTGGTTCATGAAGATTGGCTTGTTGATGTGGTTGCTTTGAGTAGGCCATACATTGTACATGATCACTTAAATCGAATGTCAAGAAAAACTGAACACATACATTTTCATATTGCATGTTGATTTCTCAAAAGTTATAGGGTATAAATATAAGTAATACAATTGGCATTAACGGATTTGCGAAGACCAGAAGGAGTAATTCGAAATTTCGAAAAATAGCAAAGGTTCCAACTTGCTGCATTTTGTCATTTAACACTTCAATGTAATGGGATGCAGTGTATATTGTTTATCTACGTGAATGCCAAAAGATTTTTCATAGATAATGAACAGTCTAATGGTAAACATAAGATACATGCTTACCCAATGGATCACAGGTGGAGTACGTTTATGAATATCGATAATTTAAAAATGTTTTGTCAAGTAGTAGAGGAAGGGAGTATCAGCAAGGCTGCACGCCTTGGAAACATATCGCAGCCGGCAGTTACCAAGCAAATTCATCAATTGGAAAATGTATACGGGACTTTGCTGTTTGAGCGGATCAATGGAAAGTTGAATCTTACAGAGGCTGGAGAACTTCTCTATCACTATGCAAGGGAAATGATCTATTACTATAACAGATCATTAGAGTCGGTTGCCGAGTTAGTCAAAACACAAACGACTACATTATACATAGGTGCGAGTTTAACGATCGGCGAGTATTTGCTTCCCGGACTTATCGGAAGTTTTCGAAAGATTAACCCAAATCTGAAGTTTAGTTTGATCATTGGGAATACGCCCTATATCTTATCCAAGCTGGAAAACAATCAAATGGATATTGCATTTGTTGAAAGTGCTGTAAATAACGACAGCTTCCATATTGAAAAATTTGCTGAAGATGAACTTATACTGGTTGCGCCATATCATCATCGATGGAAAGACAGGCCTGAAATCCATATAGAAGAACTGGCGGAAGAACAGATGATTTGGCGTGAAGCAGATTCGGGGACACGTCTAATTGTCGAAAACGCATTAAACAAGTATGGGGTATTAGACCAGATTGAAAGTGTAATGGAGCTTGGCAGCATGCAGTCCATCAAAAGCGCTGTAGAAGCTGAGCTTGGTGTCAGTATTCTTCCGAAGTTGACGGTTAGGCGGGAATTGCAATATGGAACGTTAAGGGAGATCAAGATTTCCGGTTTTCACTTAACAAGGGATTTGTTTATGGTGAAAAAAATGCACCGTTTTGATAAACCAGAATTACAAAATTTTATAGATTTCGTACGCCAGCAAACAACTTAGTTACGTAAATCTTTTTGTAAAACCTTATTTTATGATTTATTTCTCCTATTAGCAAAACTTTCTGAAAGTGAATATTCAGCCGTTTTTTATTCAGAATAGTAGAATAAGTAAGTATATTGTATTTCTCTTTGGGACATCTAGGGAGTGTTGGTATGAAAATAAAAAGTTTCCGTATCGCAGTACGGTCCGTCGTGATGGGATATTTGTTGATTTTGATCATTTTGCCGATTTCAGCCGTTTACATAAAGGGGTTTTCCCTTGGCTGGGAACCTTTTTGGAAAGAAATTTCAGGGATTATTGCTTGGAAAGCGATTCTATTAACTTTAAAATTAAGCATTTTCACTACGTTAATTCAAGCTGTTATCGGGACTTTTATTGCTTTCGTTTTGGTTCGTTACCGTTTTTTCGGGCGCAGTCTATTCAATAGTATGGTTGATCTGCCTTTTTCATTGCCGACTTCAGTGTCTGGATTGATGCTGTTAACGCTTCTTGGGCCGCAAAACCCGATCGGAAAATGGCTTAATACAATGGGAATTCATCTTCTGTATAATCAAGCAGCCATTATCATCGGCATGGTTTTTGTGACCTTTCCATTTGTTATTCGTACAGTCCAGCCCATGATTGAGCAATTCGACCCATCACAAGAAGAGGCCAGTTATACGCTTGGCGCAGGAAAAGGCTATACATTTTTTAGAATTCTGCTCCCTTCTGTATTTCCTGGCATTATCGCCGGAAGTATGCTGGCTTTTTCCCGTGCATTGTCAGAGTTCGGGGCACTCTCGCTCATATCCGGCAATCTTCCGGGAAAAACCATGGTTGCATCCGTCTTTATTTATGGTGAAGTTGAAAACAATAACATGCAGGGAGCCGCTGCTGTAGCCATTGTACTCATTACCTTGTCTTTAATTATTTTATTATTGGTCAATAGTTTTCAAAAAAGGAGGGGCATACAAGCATGAGAAAGGTTTCCATATCCATTACAGTGCTTTTGTTTGTCCTGATTCTTATACTGCCTTTTATAAGCATCGTTTTCGGGGCTTTTCAAAACGGGGTTGGCCCGGTTATTCAGGCATTCAAGAGGCCTGAGGCCATTCACGCTTTGACCGTCACCTTTATCATTACCGTCATTGTCGTAATCCTGAACGCGGTAATCGGTGTTATCTTGTCGTTGGAAATCGTGCGCGGCAAGTGGATTCCAAAATGGCTCCATTCTTTCATCAATGTCATGATCGACTTGCCGTTTTCCGTTTCACCGGTAATTGGCGGATTAATGATTATTCTCCTGTTCGGGCCCACGACTGTTTTAGGGATGTTTTTTGAAAATATAGGGTTCAAAATCGTTTTTGCCCTTCCAGGCATGGTGATGGCAACCGTTTTTGTTACTTTTCCACTGATGGTACGTGAAATTGTTCCTGTGTTATCTGAGCTCGGCACTTCGTCTGAAGAAGCTTCGGCCACTTTAGGGGCCGGCCCGGTACGCACTTTTTTTCAAATCACTTTGCCTTCCATTCGCTGGGCAGTGTATTACGGCCTCGTTCTCACCATTGCAAGATCAGTTGGAGAATTCGGGGCTGTGCTGGTCGTATCCGGCAATATTATCAATCAAACTCAGACTGCTACCACTTTAGTTTATCAAGATTCAGTAAACAACAATATCGTAGCAGCCGATAGTGTCGCGTTGCTGCTTGGGATTTTATCCATACTCGTTCTGTTGGTTTTAGAATGGATGAAAAATAGAAAGGAAGGAAGAGTGTATGCATATCGAGGTAAAAAATTTAGAAAAGCGCTTTGGAGCATTTCAAGCGGTCAACCAAGCAAGTTTTCAAATTAAAGCAGGGCATCTGGTCGGGCTTTTGGGACCTAGCGGAGGTGGGAAAACCTCTATCTTAAGAATGCTGGCCGGCCTGGAGAAACCCGATGCCGGAGAGATCTATTTTAACGGCAAACTTGCCAATTCATTGTCCGTCCAGGAACGGGGAATCGGCTTTGTCTTTCAAAATTATGCTTTGTTTAAACATATGACCGTGTTTGATAACATTGCTTACGGTTTAAAAGTCAAAAAAACGAGACCGGCAGTCATCAAAGAACGCGTACACAATCTAATAAACATTATGGGGCTTGAAGGGACTGAAAATAAATTTCCCGACCAGCTTTCAGGCGGGCAGCGTCAAAGAGTCGCTTTTGCACGGGCGCTTGCCCCAGAGCCCAAGCTGCTTTTATTGGATGAGCCGTTTGCAGCAATCGATGCCAAAATCCGCAAGGAACTCCGGGTTTGGCTGCGCAGCCTCATAAACGAATTTGGTACGACCACCATTTTCGTGACACATGACCAAGACGAAGCGATAGAGGTTGCTGACGAAATTATTATTATTCAAAAAGGGCAAGTGGAACAGCAGGGTACCCCATGGGAAATTTATAACCAACCAGCTTCTGCGTTTGTTGCATCTTTTATTGGTGAATCCAATAAACTGGATGCCCCGCTTTCACTAAACGGCTTTCCGGAACTAACGGAGTATAAAGGTCTGGATGTCCAGGTTCTCATCCGCCCCGAGTGGATAGAAATCCATTCTGAAAATGCCCCTGTCCGTACGGAAGCAGGGCAGGAAGGAACAGTAAGACATGTGCACTTTCGGGGTGATTCATGGTATTTGGAGATTGAACTTTTAAACGGGATTCGATTATTTACGTACCAGGCCATTAATCAACAAGTGTATCAACCTGGCGACAAAGTAAACATATTCATACATCGGCTCTCTGTATTTACACCTAAAGAAACACGGATATTAGAAAATCGATCAAAAGTCGATTTAATGCCTATAAACCTATAATTTTTCTAAGAATAGGGAGGATTAAAATGAAAAACAAACAAATATTTTCGCTTTTTGCAGTAATCACTCTAATTGTCGCTGTAGCGCTTTCCGGCTGCTCTTCCAGTAAAGCCGACAGTGCTGCAAGTGATAATAAAAAAACCGTTACACTAACGATCGCAGGCTATTCCACCATCAAAGATGAATTTGGTGAAATTATCCCTTTGTTTCAAAAAGAGTGGAAGAAAAAAACGGGTCAAACCGTTAATTTTAAAGAATCTTACCAAGGTTCAGGATCACAAGCTTTAAATGTCGTCAATGGATTTGAAGCTGACATTGTTGCTTTGTCGCTTGAAGGGGATGTAGACAAAATCCAAAAAGCCGGATTGATCAAACACAATTGGAAATCCGCCCCTCATAATGGCATTATTACAAAATCCATCGTAGCTCTTGGCGTTCGCAGCGGCAATCCGAAACATATTCAAGATTGGTCCGATTTAACCAAACCAGGGGTGCAAGTTTTGCTTCCTGATCCAAAAACCTCCGGCGGCGCAAAGTGGGACATAAATGCCGTTTACGGAGCCGGGCTGAAAATTTCGGAAGAAAAGACAGGGAAAAAGAGTCCAAAGCAAGCAAAAGAATTGCTCAGCAAAGTCTATAAAAATGTTAAATCTTTAGATAAAAGCGGTGAAGAATCGATGGCCACCTTTGATAAAGGAAGTGGCGATGTCATCATTACGTATGAAAATGAATTGCTTGCCCGGATGAAATCAGGGAAAAAATACGAAGAAGTCATTCCAAAATATACAACATCCATTGAAAATCCTGCTGCTGTTGTAGACCAATATGTTGATAAGCATGGCACTCGGAAAGTTGCAGAAGCGTTTTTAAAATTCCTCTGGTCATCGGAAGCGCAAGAAATTTTTGCGAAAAACGGTTTCCGCCCTGTTGATTCAAGCGTGGCCAAAAAATATGCCGACAAATATACCCAACCTGAAGGTTTATTTACTACAAAATATTTAGGCGGCTGGGACAGTGTTAATACTAAACTTTACGGCACCGGGGGAGTATGGGATCAAGTCATCGCAAACAATTAAGGATCCTGCTCCCACCTGCAGCAGAATAAATGATGGATGGAGCTCAACAATTTGTTGGAGCTCCATGCCTGATTGTTTCCCTTTTCTCGTTTGAGATTGATTAAAAATAAAAAAAGATCATGATAAAGAGATCAATCAAAGAGCACTGATCCAAAACACACTAACATAAGTAGCACAAATCCAGACCATGGTTTGTGCTACTATTTTTTATACCTGAATCCCGTATGGAATTTTCTGGTTTTCGGCTTATTTTAGTAGCAGACAAAGGATGAAAGTCCTTTGTTTTTTTATGCCGTTTTCATTCAGAAGAATCAATTTATTGATATTTGGACTGGTTGACCAGTTTCGATTCTTGAGTTTTCAATATGTTTGGTCATTCCAATTAAATTGAATCTTTTCATTTTAATTTTTTTGAGGGCTATTGTTATCAAATTATACAAGTATACCTGTCATACTAGATTGAGATTTTCCATAATGGCTAATATCATTAGTCAAACGTCAGTTCCTTTATATGTAAGGGTTTTTGATTTAAAGGGAATTTTGTTTTTTTTCTGCCCGTCTCTTTCAACATTTAAGTCTGAAGATGATAACTCTGCAAATAGAAAAAGTTCAAATTAAATTCACAAATAAATGTGAAATATTTCACAAAGTAATGGTATATTAACATTGTAGAATTGATTGTGAAATATTTCACAATAATATTTAGACTAAGTTTATTTTACAGGCAAGAATAAAAAGGAATTACTGATTAGGAGTTGAAAGGTCATGAGTGTATGGGAGCAATTATATAATCCATTGAACAACATTTGGTTGTCAGCTGCTATAGCAGCCATTCCGATTATCCTTTTTATTGTTATGTTAGTCTTCATTAAGTTAAAAGGATATGTCGCAGGTGGATTAAGTGTTCTGGCAGCAGGAGCTGTGGCTCTTTTCGTCTATAAAATGCCGGCTGCTATGGTTGCTGCAGCTGCCGTATACGGTGTTCTTGCCGGGATATGGCCGGTGGCATCCATCGTATTAGCAGCCATCTTTTTATATAAAATAACGGTAAAAACGGGACAATTTACGATTATCAAAAATAGTATTTCATCTGTAACGGAAGACCAGCGAATTCAAGTGTTGCTTGTAGCTTTTTCATTTGGAGCCTTTTTGGAAGGAGCTGCAGGGTTTGGAGCGCCGGTAGCCATCACTGCTGCGATTCTTGTTGGTCTTGGATTTCGTCCTTTATATGCCGCAGGACTTTGCTTGATAGCCAATATTGCAGGTGGGGCTTACGGTGCAATGGGAATACCGGTAACCATCCCTGCACTGCTTACCGGTTTAAATGGCCTTTCTGTTGCAAGATACACTGCTTTGGTTCTGCCTTTGGTGAGCTTTATGATTGCCTTTTTGCTTATCTTCATTGTGGATGGCTTTAAAGGAATACGCCAAACTTTCCCTGCTATACTGGTAAGCGGTGGCTCATTCAGTCTTACACAGGCTTTCGTATTGTATTTCTTGGGAGCTGAACTGGCAGATATTTTTTCTGCGATTGTTAGTTTACTTGCACTCATTCTTTTGTTAAGAGTATGGAAACCAAAAGAAATCTATCAGGTGAAACGCTCTGAAAACAACTCGGAAACAGCAACAGAAGCAACGGAAGTAAAGGAAGCATATCCTGTTAATAAAATTATATTTGCCTGGCTGCCATTCATATTATTAACTGTATTCGTAACGTTGTTTAATCTATCTTTCATAAAAAAATTGTTTGAAGCGGGCGGTCCGTTGAATAAACTTGTTCTTCTTTTTCCGATTCCCGGATTAAATAATCTAGTGATTCGGCATGCGCCGGTGGTGCCTGAAAAAAGCCCGTATCCTGCTGTTTTTAAACTTGATTTATTCTCATCTACAACGACAGCTATTGTATTAGCGATCATTTTTACTTTACTGATATTACACTGCGATTGGAAGTTCATAAAAGAAACGGCTGTCGAAACAGGAAAGGAACTAATTTCACCTATATTAACCATTTGCAGCGTACTGGCATTCGCCTATATTTGTATGTATTCAGGTATGTCATCGACGCTTGGTCTTGCTTTTGCTTCTAGCGGAAAGATTTTCCCGTTATTTTCACCCATTCTTGGTTGGCTAGGGGTATTTTTAACCGGTTCAGTCGTGAATAGTGGATCATTATTTGCTCCTCTTCAATCTGTAACGGCAACACAAATCGGAATTCCGCCGGAAACAATGGTTGCTGTTAACGTCATGGGGGGAACAATGGCGAAAATGATTTCTCCGCAGTCTATCGCTGTGGCTGCTGCGGCTGTAGGACTGGTAGGAAAAGACAACGAATTGTTCAAGTTTACAATAAAGTACAGTTTAGTTTTACTGATTTTAATTGGTTTCATTAGCTGGTTTATTTTCTAATCTTTCACATTTGAAAAGAGCAACATCATCATGATGAATGTGTTGATGATATTTTGATTTAATCATTTCCGTTTTAACTTCCCTCCGAAAGAAGTCTCCTACTTCTAAACGTGAAGGTGCGGAAGCACCAGTGAAAGTGGGAGATGAATTTCGGTTA